>Ga0209371_1000045_pt1 | contig 316174 bp, 284 predicted proteins | sample AgamicAtAmrz_FD_187165 | JGI IMG/M metagenome (GOLD analysis project Ga0209371, IMG submission 187165) | Agave microbial communities from Guanajuato, Mexico - At.Am.rz (SPAdes) (version 2) | ecosystem: Host-associated > Plants > Roots > Rhizosphere | place: Guanajato, Mexico | collected...
TAGCGGACTTTTTCTTTCCGTCAACACCTCATTTCGAGGCAGTTGACGCCGGCTCAACTTCAACCCCGAAGGCTTTCCGCTGAACCGAGCCGCCCATCATAGCGGCTTTTTTGTTGCCGTCAATACCTTTTTGAGGAGGTTTTTGACGACCCCGCCGCGTTGCTGTTGCGTTGCCGCAAGGCGTTGCGTCGGGGGAGGGAAAGTATGGCCGCAAACCCAGCGCTTGGGAAGGGGGTGTGAAAGATTTTTTCACTGCGCCGTCGCACTGCATGCCGCTGCGCTGCGCATCACTAAGTAAGTACGCAGCTCGCAGTCCGAGCTCTACTACTTACACCGTCCCCACCCGCGGCGGCGGCACTAGGCCGTCACCGCGCTCAAGCCGAAACCAGACGTACGCGCGCAAAGGTGCGCTTGCCCACCTGCAACACGCCTTCGAATCCGGGCGCGAAGCTGTGCTGCGGGTCTTCCACCACCTCGCCCTCCACGCGCACCGCGCGTTCCTTGAGCTTGCGGCTGGCTTCGGAGTTGCTGGCGGTCAGCCCGGCGGCGGTCAGCAGCGCGGCGATGCGCAGGCCTTCCGCCGGCACTGCCACGTCCTGCAGCGGCAATGCGCTGGTATCGCCCTGCCCGGTCACCACCGCATGCCAGCCGACGATGGCCTGCTCGGCCGCCGCGGCATCGTGGAAGCGCGTGGTCAGCTCGCGGGCCAGGCGCAGCTTCACTTCGCGCGGGTGCAATGCGCCGGCCTGCACCTGTCGCTGCAGTTCCTGCGCCTCGTTCAGGCTGATATCGAAGGACAGCAGCTCGATCCAGCGCCACATCAGCTCGTCACCGATCTTCATGGTCTTGGTGACGATGTCGATCGCCGGCTCGCTGATGCCGATGTAGTTGCCCAGCGACTTGGACATCTTATTGACCCCGTCTAGACCCTCCAGCAGCGGCATGGTCAGCACGATCTGCGCCGCCTGTCCGTAATGCTCCTGCAGGCCACGCCCCATCAGCAGGTTGAACTTCTGGTCGGTGCCGCCCAGCTCGACATCCGCCTTCAAGGCGACCGAGTCGTAGCCCTGCACCAGCGGATACAGGAACTCGTGGATGGCGATGGACTGCTGCGCGGCATAGCGCTTGGCGAAGTCGTCGCGCTCGAGCATGCGCGCCACCGTGTGCTGGCCGGCCAGACGGATCATGTCGGCCGCGCTCATCTGCCCGAACCATTCCGAGTTGAAGCGCACTTCGGTGCGCTCGCGGTCCAGCACCTTGAACACCTGCTCCTCATAGGTGCGCGCGTTGGCGAGCACGTCCTCGCGGGTCAGCGGCTTGCGGGTGACGTTCTTGCCGGTGGGGTCGCCGATCATGCCGGTGAAGTCGCCGATCAGGAAAATCACCTGGTGGCCCAGCTGCTGGAACTGACGCATCTTGTTCAGCAACACGGTATGACCGATGTGCAGGTCGGGCGCGGTCGGGTCGAAGCCGGCTTTCACGCGCAACGGGCGACCGGTGCGCAGCCGCGCTTCCAGCTCTTCGCGCTTGAGGATTTCGTCGGCACCGCGGCCGATCAGGGCAAGAGACTCTTCAATCGTGGACAAAACGGAACTCCGACGGGTTGCCGCCAGGCAACATGAATGACGTTAAGTGCGAGTTAACAGCGCGCCCGACGAAAACCTGAGCCGGTTCAATGGTTTGACGCGCTGTTGATCGATGTTTATGGTAGCCGAGTTTTGAGCTCGCGCTTCGAGCTCATGAGGAAGCCTTGATGCAGAACAGCGAAACCGAACAGGGACGCGCGCGCAAGCAGCGCTTCCAGCAACGTCTCCATGTGCTTCACGACACCGCACTGCATCGACAGCTGACGCAGCACCTCCCCGCCGGCCGCTGGACGCGCCGCCACTGGATCCACGCCAGCCTGTTCGCCACCATCGGCGCGCTGGTGGCCACGATCGTGCCCGGCTTCTCCAATGCGATCGACGTGCCGCTGCAGACCACGCACGCGACCCTGGCGCTGCCGTTGCCGCCGATCTCGCTGGCCCAGCAGCAGGGCGTGGCCGGCGACAGCTGGCAGGTGGTGCGGATCCAGCCCGGGCAGACCCTGGGCGCGGTGTTCGAACAGCTCGACATCCCGGCCACGGTGATGCACCAGGTCCTGGACCACCCCGGCACGCGCGAGGCGCTGACCAAGCTGCGTCCCGGCGCCGAGATCGGCTTCGACCTGCCGGTGGCCGGCAGCCTGCGCGGGATCCGCTTCGACCGCGACGCCACCCACCGCGTGGAACTGTCGCTGCTCGGCGACGATATCCGCGAGAAGGTGACCGAGCGCGAGACCAGCACCCGCACCACGGTCATCAGCGGCGAAATCAGCAGCTCGCTGTACGTGGCCGCGCGCAAGGCCGGGCTGTCGCCGTCGGCGATCGCGACGATGACCGACGAGATCTTCAAGTACGACATCGACTTCGACAAGGACCTGCAGCCGGGCGACCGCTTCAGCGTGGTGATGGACGAGACCTGGCGCGAAGGCGAGCGCATCGACACCAGCAAGATCCTGGCGGCGACCTTCACCACCCGCGGCAAGACCTACAGCGGCTTCCGCTTCGAGCGCGACGGCAAGCCGGCCGAGTACTTCGACGTCACCGGACGGCCGCTGAAGAAGAGCTTCATCCGCATGCCGGTGTCCTACAGCCGCATCAGCTCGACCTTCGGCGCGCGCAAGCATCCGGTGCTGGGCACCATGCGCATGCACAAGGGCATCGACTACGCGGCGCCATCGGGCACGCCGATCATGGCCGCCGGCGATGCGCGGGTGCAGTTCGTCGGCACCCAGCGCGGCTACGGCAACGTGGTGATCCTGGACCACGGCAAGGGCTACAGCACGCTGTACGGGCACATGTCGCGCTTCGGCGGGATCAAGGCCGGCCAGCGCATCAACCAGGGCACGGTGATCGGCTACGTCGGCATGACCGGCATGGCCACCGGCCCGCACCTGCACTACGAATTCCGCGTGGACGGCGTGCAGCGCAATCCGGCCTCGGTGACGATGCCGGCGCCGACGCCGCTGGCCGGCACCGAGCTGGCCGCGTTCCGTGCGCAGACCTCGCCGGCACTGGCGCGCATCCAGCGCGTGGAGAAGCTGATCTACGCCGACGCCGCACCGGCGAAGGGCGACACCGCGGCGAAAAAGAAGAAGACCGTCGCGTCGGCCAGGTCGGCGCAATCCAGCGACGCCGGTTGAGCCACCCACCGGCCCCGCCACGGCGGCGCGGATTGACGCGCCGCCAGCGCTCGCCCACGCTGCGACGCTGACACTGCCTGGTGCCTTGCAATGCCCGATCCGATCGCACTCGATGATGAGGCCCTGTTTCTCGGCCTGATGTCCGGCACCAGTGCCGATGGCATCGACGCCGCGCTGGTGCGCTTCGCCGCCGATGGCCAGGCGCAGCTGCGCCTGGGCCGCACCTATGCCTGGGCGCCGCAGCAGCGCGCGGCGCTGATCGCACTGGGCGAAGGCGGCGACATCGATTCCCTGGACACGCTGGGCCGGCTCGATGCGGAAGTGGCGATCGCCTTCGCCGAGGCCGCGCTGCGCCTGCTCGAGGAAGCCGGCGTCGCGCCTGCCGCGGTCCGCGCGATCGGTTCGCACGGGCAGACCGTGCGCCATCGGCCGCTGGCCGACCCCGCCTTCACCTGGCAACTGGGCGACGGCAACCGCATCGCCGAGCTGACCCGCATCGCCACGGTGTGCGATTTCCGCCGCCGCGACGTCGCCGCCGGCGGCCACGGCGCGCCGCTGATGCCGGCCTTCCACGCGGCGATGCTGGGTGCGGCGCATGAGGACCGCGCGGTGCTGAACCTGGGCGGGATCGGCAACCTGACCTTGCTGCCGACGCATGGCAGCGTGCGCGGGTTCGACACCGGCCCGGCCAATGCGCTGCTCGATGCCTGGTGCCAGCGCCATCTGGGCCAGCCCTACGACGCCGGCGGCGCCTTCGCCGCCAGCGGCCAGGTCGACGACGGCCTGCTGCAGCGCCTGCTGGCCGATCCCTGGTTCGCGCTGGCCCCGCCCAAGAGCACCGGGCGCGAGCAGTTCCACCTGCGCTGGGTGGACGCGTTGCTGGAGCCGGCCGCGCATCCGGCCGCGGCGGTGCAGGCGACCCTGCTGGAACTGACCGCGGCCACCGTCGCCGATGCGCTGCTGGCGCAGCAGCCGGCCACCCGGCAACTGCTGGTCTGCGGCGGCGGCGTGCACAACCCGCTGTTGCTGGCGCGGCTGCAGGCGCGGTTGCCCGGCGTGGAGGTGCTGTCGACGCAGGCGCGCGGCCTGGATCCGGACTACGTCGAAGCGATGGGCTTCGCCTGGCTGGCGCGGCAGACGCTGGCCGGATTGCCCGGCAATGTGCCTTCGGTCAGCGGCGCACGCGGACCGCGCATCCTGGGCGCGATTCACCTGGCCTGACGGCGGCGGCAACGCTCGGTGCCATGGGCGGCGATGCGCGGCTCAGAAGCCGGCGCCAGCGGGCAGCTCGCGCAACGCGGCGATCGCTTCGGACAGGGCATCCACTTCCGGGTTCTCGAAACCGCTGCGCACTTCGAGCTCGCTGGCGAACAGCCCCTGCTCGATCAGGTTGAGCACGGTCTGGTGCTGGGTCCAGCCGCGGGCCACGGCGATGCGGCGGATTCGGTCGACCAGGATGGGGTCGATGTCGCGCAACAGCAGATCGGTCATGCGGACTCCCGAGCGGACGGCGGCGCACCCCATGCGCTGCCGTGCATCATCCGCAAGTCCGGGCAGGCTTTCAATCCGCCTGCGGCGCGGCGGGCGCCGATTGTTCACGGATCCGCGGCCACAGCCAGGCCAGCAGCAGCAGGGTCGGGATCACCGTGAACGCGCTGAGCACGAAGAAGGTGCTGTAGGAAGTGGCCTCGACGATGTAACCGGAGGCGCCGCCGACGAACTTGCCCGGCAGGTTGGCCAGCGACACCAGCAGCGCGTATTGGGTGGCGGTGAAGTTGCGGTCGGTCAGCGACGACATGAAGGCGACCAGCACGGTGCCGGCAAAGCCCTGGAACAGGTTGTCGGCGCTGAGCGCGGCGTAGAACGACCAGATCTGCCCGGGATGCTGGGCCATCAGCAGGAACGCCAGGTTCGACAGCGCCACCCCCAGCGCGGCGACGAACAGCATGCGCCGGAAGCCGAACGCCGCCACCGCCAGGCCGCCGGCGAACGCGCCGGCGATGCCCATCCACACCCCGAACAGCTTGGACACGGTGGCGATGTCGGCCTTGCTGAAGCCCGAATCCAGGTAGAACGGCCCGGACATCACCCCGATCACCTGGTCGGGGAACTTGAACAGGCCCACGAACAGCAGCAGCCCCAGGCCGAGCGCCAGGCCGTTGCTGCTGAAGAAGCTGGAGATCGGCTGCCAGAACGCGCCGACCACGTCGATCTTGCGCACCACCGTGGCCACCGGCACCTCCGGTTCGCGGCACAGCAAGGTGGTGGCGATCGGCAGCAGCATCAGCCCGGCCATCACCAGATAGGCCAGAGTCCAGTTACCGAACTGGGCCAGGTACAGCGCGCCGGCGCCGGCCAGGATCAGGCCGATGCGGTAGCCGAAGGTGTAGGTCGCGGCGAGCGCGGCCTGCGCCGCCGCCGGGGCGATCTCGATCCGGTAGGCATCGACCACCGAATCCTGGGTGGCGCCGGCGAAGGAGGCAATCAGCACCCACAGCACCAGGCCGCCGATGCTCAACTCCGGGCGCATCAGCGCCAGCGCGACCAGGCCGATCGTGACCCCGAGCTGCGACACCAGCAGCCACGAGCGGCGCCGGCCCAGAAACGCGACCAGCGGGAACGGATAGCGGTCCAGCAGCGGCGCCCACAGGAACTTGAGCAGGTAGAAGAAGCTGGCCAGGCTGATCAGGCCGATGCTGCCCAGGTCCAGGCCGACGTCGCGCAGGCGCGTGGACAGGGTCTGCGAGGCGATCAACAGGAACGGCAGGCCGCTGCCGAAGCCCAGCAGCGCCATTGTCGCCGCCGACGGCGTGGCGAAGGCGCGCTTGATCCCGGCCCAGCCCTTGTAGGACGCCGGCGCGGACGCGGCCTGGCTCATTCGCGGTAATCCACCACGAACGGCGCATGGTCGGAGAAGCGCTGCGCGGTGTAGATCGCGCAGCCCTGCAGGCGCTCGCGCAGCGACGACGTGACGAACTGGTAGTCGATGCGCCAACCCACGTCGTTGGCGCGCGCGGCGCCGCGGTTGCTCCACCAGGTATAGTCCTGGCCATCGGGGTGCAGCGCGCGGTAGGCGTCGACCCAGCCGCGGCCGCTGGCCGGGTCGGCGTCCTCGGCGCGGTCGGCGCACAGGCCGTTGAGCCAGTCGCGCTCGGCCGGCAGGCAGCCGGAATTCTTCTGGTTCGACTTCCAGTTCTTGATGTCCAGCGCCGAGCGCACGATGTTCCAGTCGCCGCACAGCACGTAGTCGCGTCCGCTGTGCAGCCACTCCACGAGGATCGGCCGCAGCCAGTCCATGACCTGGAACTTGTAGCCCTGGCGCAGTTCGCCCGACGAGCCGGAGGGAATGTAGAACGAGACCACGCTCAGGTTGCCGAAGCGCGCTTCCAGGTAGCGGCCCTCCTCGTCGAACTCGGGCCAGCCGAGCGCGGTGCGCACCTCGTCGGGCTCGCGCTTGCTGTAGATGGCCACGCCGCTGTAGCCCTTCTTGGTGCTGGCATCGCGGAACCAGGCGCGGTAACCGTCCGGCAGGAACGCCGGCCCGGCCAGCTGATGCTCCTGCGCCTTGGTTTCCTGCACGCACAGCACATCGGCGTGCTGGCTGGAAAACCACTCGAAGAAGCCCTTGGTGGCGGCCGACCGCAGGCCGTTGGCGTTGAAGCTGATGATGCGCATGGAGGAGAGGCCGGGATTCGGGATTGGGGATGACGGGATTTGCGAAAGCATAGCCGGTCGCGCCCATGCAGCGTCCGCGCATGGGGTACGCTTTCACGAATCTCTACTCCCCAATCCCGAATCCCAGCCCCCCATGACCGACTACCGGCAACGTTTCCTGCAATTGGCCCTGGATGCGCAGGCGCTGCGCTTCGGCGAGTTCACGCTGAAGTCCGGGCGCATCAGCCCCTATTTCTTCAATGCCGGGCGCTTCGATTCCGGCAGCACGGTGGCGCACCTGGCGGCGTGCTACGCCGATGCGGCCGACGCCGCCGGCCTCGACTTCGACCTGCTGTTCGGCCCGGCCTACAAGGGCATCCCGCTGGCGACTGCGCTGGCCTGCGAGTACGCGCAGCGCGACCGCGACCTGCCGCTGGCGTTCAACCGCAAGGAAGCCAAGACCCATGGCGAGGGCGGCAGCCTGATCGGCGCGCCGCTGGCCGGGCGCCGGGTGCTGATCGTGGACGACGTGATCACCGCCGGCACCGCGATCCGCGAGGCGCTGGCGATCATCCGCGCCGCCGGCGGCATCCCGGCGGCGATCCTGGTCGCGCTGGACCGCCAGGAGATCGCCGGCGAGCAGGACCGGCGCTCGGCGGCGCAGGCGGTGGCGGCGGAGGCCGGGGTTCCTGTGGTGTCGGTCGCGCATCTGGGCGATCTGCTTGCATTCATCGATGGAAACGCCGACCTTGTCGGCTTCCGCGAACCGCTGCTGGCCTACCGGGCACGCTACGGCTGCGATCCGTCAGGCTGACAGCAGGGGGCTGCCATGATGCCGATCCAACGACCATGGGCCCGGGCCGCGTTGCCGGTCCTGCTCGCGCTGATTGCGTTGCCGGCCGCGGCGCAGCCGGCGCCATCCAAGAAACTGTACTGCTGGAACCAGGGCGGGCAGCGCATGTGCAGCGATGCGCTGCCGCCGGAAGCGGTGAACCAGGCGCGCGACGAATTCAACGCCAAGAGCGGGATGCGCAGCGGCGCGGTCGGCCGCGCGCTGAATGCCGAGGAGCGCGCCGCGGCCGCCGCCGATGCGGCCCAGCAGCGCGCCGACCAGGCGGCGCTGGAAACGCGCAAGCGCACCGACCAGGCGATGCTGCTGTCGTTCCAGAGCGAAGAGGAATTGCGCCGGGTGTTCTCCGAACGCATCGGCATCGTCGACAACAACATCAACACCGCGCGCTACAACGTGAAGAGCCTGCGCGAAGGACTGGTCGGCCTGCTGGCCAACGCTGGCGCGCGCGAACTGGCCGGGCAGACGGTCACCGGCAAGATCGCCGAGGACGTGCAGCAGCGGCATCGCGCGCTGCTGTGGCAGCTGCGCATGCAGAAGAACTTCGAACAGCAGCGGCTCGGCCTGAACCAGGAAATCGACGACGTGCTGCAACGCTACCGCGCGGCGAAGCGGCCAGCGACCGGAACCGAGCCGGCTGCCGCAACGACCAGCGGCTGAGCGCGGCGCGCGGCCGGCGGCGGTCGCCAGGTCGCCGCGGCAGGACGTCGGGACTGAGTCCCTCCCACAGTGCACCCGGCAAGTGGCCGCGAGTGCCTTGGATGCTGTCGGGGCTGAAACCCCTCCTACAGTGCACCCAGCAAGTAGGCCGCAAGTCCCCTGTAGGAGTGGCTTCAGCCGCGACGATGGAACCCGGATGCCTGGGCAGCTTCGCCCGGAGTCGGGACCGAAGTCCCTCCCACAGTGCACCCGGCAAGTGGCCGCGAGTCCCTTGGATGCTGTCGGGGCTGAAGCCCCTCCTACAGTGCACCCAGCGGGTAGGCCGCAAGTCCCTGTAGGAGCGGCTTCAGCCGCGACGAGCGAAGCCCGAATGCCTGGGCAACTTCGCCCGGAGTCCGGATTGAAGCCCCTCCCACAGTGCACCCGGCAAGTGGCCGCGAGTCCCTTGGATGCTGTCGGAGCTGAAGCCCCTCCTACAGTGCACCCAACGGGTAGGCCGCAAGTCCCTGTAGGAGCGGCTTTAGCCGCGACGAGCGAAGCCCGGATGCCTGGGCAGCTTCGCCGGGAGTCGGGACTGAAGTCCCTCCACAGTGCACCCGGCAAGTAGGCCGCGAGCCCCTTGTGGGAGCGACTTCAGTCGCGACGCACGAAGCCCGGACGCACACGGTTTCGGATGCTGTCGGGGCTGAAGCCCCTCCTACGGTGCACCCAGCCGGCTGACCGCGCTTTCTGCAAGAGCGGTTTCAACCGCGACGAGCGCAGCATGGGGTCGCTGCGCCCTTGGCAATCCTGTCGCGGGCTGAAGCGGCTCTCGCAGGAACCCGCAGGCCGGCGGCGCTACGTCGCTTCGCTCCGCGCAACGCCGCACGCATGCGGCACGCGCCTCAGAACTCCGGCGGCAGCGACGGCAGCAGCACCTGCAACTGGCTGCGGAACAGGTCCTTGATCCGCTCCAGCGCGGCACTGGTGTCGGCCTCGAAGCGCAGCACCAGCACCGGCGTGGTGTTGGACGCACGCACCAGGCCCCAGCCATCGGCGAAGTCCGCGCGTAGGCCATCGATGGTGAGCAGCCGCGCACCGGCGAACGCCGAGCCTTCCTGCTGCGCGGCAGCGACCAGCTGCGCGACCAGCGCATGCGCGTCCTGCCCGTCGGCCAGCGGCAGCTTGATCTCCGGCGTGGACACGCTGTCGGGCAGCTCGGCGAGCACCTCGGACGGGCTCTCCTCGCGCTGCGCCAGGATCTCCAGCAGCCGCGCCGCCGCGTACAGGCCGTCGTCGAAGCCGTACCAGCGCTCCTTGAAGAAGAAGTGGCCGCTCATCTCGCCGGCCAGTTCGGCATCGGTCTCGCGCATCTTCGCCTTGATCAGCGAATGCCCGGTCTTCCACACCATCGGACTGCCGCCGTTGCGCAGCACGTAGTCCGACAGCTTGCCGGTGCACTTGACGTCGTAGATCACCAACGCGCCGGGGTTGCGCTGCAGCACGTCGGCGGCGAACAGCATCAGCACGCGATCGGGATGGATCACCGCGCCTTCCTTGGTGACCACGCCGAGCCGGTCGGCATCGCCGTCGAAGGCGATGCCCAGGTCGGCGTCGAAGCGCTTCACGGTCTGGATCAGGTCTTCCAGGTTGTGCGGCTCGCTGGGATCGGGGTGATGGTTAGGGAAGGTGCCGTCGACATCGCAGTACAGCGGGATGACCTCCGCGCCGATCGCCTCCAGCAGCCGCGGCGCCAGTTCGCCGCCCACGCCGTTGCCGGCATCGGCCACCACCTTGAGCGGGCGGTCCAGCTGCACGTCGTCGGCGATGCGCTGGATGTAGTCGTCGCCGATGTCGCGCTGCTCCAGCCGCCCCGGTTCGGCGGCGGTCGGCAAGCGGCCTTCGCTGATCCGCGTATACAGGTCGGTGATCGCCGCGCCGGACAGCGTCTCGCCGCCGACCACGATCTTGAAACCGTTGTAGTCCGGCGGGTTGTGGCTGCCGGTCACCGCCACGCAGCTGCCGGCGCGCAGGTGGAAGCTGGCGAAGTACACCACCGGGGTCGGCGCCAGGCCGATGTCGGTGACGTGGCAGCCGGCGCGGCGCAGGCCCTCGATCAGCGCCGCCGACAATTCCGGGCCGGACAGGCGGCCGTCGCGGCCGACCACCACCTCGTTCAAGCCCTGCTCCAGCATCACCGCGCCGATCGCCTGGCCGATCAAGGCGGCGACCTGCGGGCTGAGATCGCGGCCGACCACGCCGCGGATGTCGTAGGCGCGGAAGATGGCGGCCGGCACGGTCAGTGCCGGAATCACCTTGGGCGGCGCGGTCTCGCCCTCCGGCAACGGCGGCGGCGGCGGCGGTTCCCGGTGCTGCAGGCTCTGCCGCAGGGTGGGTTCCTGCTCGGCCACCGCGGCGGCGGCCTTGACGCGGCGCGGCCGCGGCAGGCGGCCACGCGCGGCCAGCAGCACCGCCAGCGCCAAAAAGCCGAGCAGGCCGGCGACGATCAGGCAGGGCAGCGCGTCCAGGCCGAGCGGACCGGTCTCGGCGTCGGGCAAGGCCGCGACCACCCGCAGCCCGGTCGTGCCAACCGGCCGCGACAACGCGTCGCCGTGGTCGGCCAGGCCGGCATCGCCGGCACCGATCACGTCGTAGCTGCCCTGGCGCAGCGCCAGATAGCCGCTGGCCGGGACCGCGGCCTGCGCCACCGGTGCGGTCAGCACGCGCAGCGGCAGGCGCAGATAGGCGACGCCGGCGCCCGTGTCCAGGGTCACCGGTGCGGCCAGCCCCAGGCGCGCACCGCCGCCGTCGCGCACCACCGCGCTGGCGACCGCGTCGGTCAGCAGCGCCTTTTCCAGCAGCGCCAGGCGGCCATAGCCGAAGCCGCCCGCATCGGCGTAGCCGACATTCAGGTCGCCGGGCAGCACTTGTGCGTCTTCGGCGTCGTTCCAGCCTTCGCGCAACGCTTGCGCCGCCGCCGTCGCATCGCCGCGCGCCAGCGCGGTCTGCACCGCGGGTTGCTGCAGTTGCGTGGCGAAGCGCTTGGCGACCGCCGCCAGCGCCTGCGAGGTCTGCGCCACCGCTGCGTCGCGCGCCTGCTGCAGGTCCGTGGCGCTTTGTTCATGGCGCCATTGCTGCACGCCGCTCCAGCCGAACCAGCCAGCCAGGGCGGCCAGCAGCAGCGCCAGCAGCGGCGCCGCCTTGCGCAAACCCTCCGGCGCCGGCGGCCGTTGTATTGCCTCGCTCATGCAGACGATCCCCTGTCAGCGCACTCCGGTATGGCCGAATCCACCCGTTCCCCTGGCGCTCTCGGCGAAAGTATCCACCACCTGCAGGGCAACGCGCACGACCGGCATCACCACCAGCTGTGCGATGCGGTCGCCGGGGGCGATGGTGAACGGCTCGCGGCCCCGGTTCCAGACGCTGATCAGCAGCGGCCCCTGGTAGTCGGCATCGATCAGGCCGGTGCCGTTGCCGAGCACGATGCCGTGGCGGTGGCCCAGCCCGGAGCGCGGCAGGACCACCGCGCACAGCTGCGGATCGGCGAGGTAGATGGACAGCCCGCTGGGGATCAGCGCGGTATCGCCCGGCGCCAGGGTCAGCGGCGTCTCGGTGGCCGCGCGCAGATCGAGCCCGGCGCTAGCTTCGGTGGCGTAGTCCGGCAGCGGCCAGCTGTCGCCGAAGCGCGGGTCGAGCAGCTTGACCTGCAGCGGGTATGGCGTCGGGATGGTCATGCGTGCAGTCGCTCCGCGATCAGGGCCAGCAGTTGTTCGGCCAGTTGCGCCTTGGACACGGCCGGGAAGCTGCGCGCGCCCTGTTGCCAGTAGGCGGTCGCGGCATTCTGGTCGCTCTCGAAGCCGTTGCCGGCCACCCCCACCTGGTTGGCGATGATCAGGTCCAGGTGTTTGTCGTTGAGTTTGCCACGCGCGTAGCGCTCGATGTCGTGGGTCTCGGCGGCGAAACCGACCACCAGTTTCAGCGCCTGGGTCTGCGCGGCGACCTCGGCCAGGATGTCCGGGGTGCGCACCAGTTCCAGGGTCAGCACCTCGCCGCTCTTCTTGATCTTCTGCGCGGCGACCTGCTTGGGCGTGTAGTCGGCGACCGCGGCGGTGCCGATGTAGATGTCGGCCGGCAAGGCGCCGAGCACCGCGGCGCGCATCTGCGCCGCCGAGCGCACGTCGATGCGCTGCACGCCGTCGGGCGTGGGCAGGTGCACCGGGCCGCTGACCAGCACCACCGACGCGCCCTGCCGCGCCGCCGCCGCGGCCAGGGCATAGCCCATCTTGCCGCTGCTGCGGTTGCCGAGGTAGCGCACCGGGTCCAGGTCTTCGTAGGTCGGCCCGGCGCTGATCAGCAGGCGCAGGCCGTGCAGCGGGCCGCCAGCAGGACTGGCCGCGACCGGCGCGGGCGCCGCGAGGGGGGCGGTAGCGGTAGCCGTGGCGCGGCCACCGGCCAGCGCGGCGACGATCTCTTCCGGCTCGGCCAGGCGTCCGGGACCGGACTCGCCCTCGGCCAGCGGGCCGTCGTTCGGTCCGACCACGCTGGCGCCGCGCTGGCGCAGCGTGGCGACATTGGCCTGGGTGGCGGGGTGCAGCCACATGCGGTGGTTCATCGCCGGGCACACGGTCAGCGGCGCGTCGGTGGCCAGGCACAGCGTGGTCACCAGGTCGTCGGCCAGGCCGTGGGCGAGCCGCGCCAGCAGGTCGGCGGTGGCCGGCGCCACCACCACGCGATCGGCCCAGCGCGCCAGTTCCAGGTGGCCCATCGCCTGCTCGGCGGCGCTGTCCCACAGGCTGGTGCGGGTCGGGTGCGCGGACAGCGCCTGGAAGCTCAGCGGCGTGACGAACTGCTGCGCGCCGGCGGTCATCGCCACCTGCACCTCGGCACCCGCCTCGCGCAGCCGCCGCACCAGCTCCAGCGCCTTGTAGGCGGCGATGCCGCCGCCCACGCACAACAGCACACGCCGCCCCTGCAGGGGCCCCTCGAAAGTACCGGTCACGTCGGGAATGTCCTACCCATGCAAGAACGATTAGCTTACCCGATGGCCCTTTGCGGCCCTGATACCGTTGCGCCATATCGCCCGCCAATCTGGCGATATGCACATCAACGACTGGCCCGACACGGAACGTCCGAGGGAAAAGCTGCTGGCGCACGGTCCCGGCGCGCTCTCCGACGCCGAACTGCTGGCGATCTTCCTCGGCTCCGGCCTGCCCGGCAGCGACGCAGTGCGAACCTCGCGCGACCTGCTGAAGCGGCACGGGCCGCTGCGCCTGCTGCTGGACCGCCCGCCACGCGAGCTGATGCGCCTGCCGGGACTCGGCCCGGCACGAGCCTGCAAGCTGTCGGCGGCGCTGGAGCTGGCCAAGCGCCACTTGGCCGCCGAGCTCGAACGCGGCACCACCCTGACCGATCCGGCGGCGGCCGGCCGCTACTTCGCGCAACGGCTGCGGGCGTGGCCGCACGAGGTGTTCGCGGTGCTGTTCCTGGACACCAAGCACCGCTCGCTGGCGTTCGAAGAACTGTCCCATGGCACCCTGGACGGCGCCGAGGTGCATCCGCGCGAAGTGGTGCGGCGCGCGCTGGCGCACAACGCGGCCGCGGTGATCATCGGCCACAACCACCCCTCGGGGAACTCGGAACCCTCGCCCGCCGACCGCGCCGTCACCCACCGCCTGAAACAGGCGCTGGGCCTGGTGGACATCCGCTTGCTGGACCATTTCATCGTCGGCGACGGGGCGCCGGTGTCGATGGCGGCGCGCGGCTGGGCCTGAGTCGCCATCCGGGAACGGTGGCAGCGTGGCGCGGCGTTGCTCATCGCAATGCCCGATCCCCGATGCGCCATCGTCGGGCGGCCTGAGGTCGGGCTGAACCCGGCGCGGGCCGGGAGGCGGCGGGTCGGGTAAAATCGCCGGTTCCGCGCTTCAAGCAGAGATCACGTGAAATCCCAACTCCGCGCCCTGATCGGTCAAGGCATCGAAGCCTTGCGCGCCAATGGCACCCTGCCGGCCGACACCCTGCCGCCGGACTTCGTGGTCGAACGGCCCAAGACCCGCGAGCACGGCGACTTCGCCACCAACGCCGCGATGCTGCTGGCCAAGGCTGCGCGCACCAATCCGCGCGCCCTCGCCCAGCAGCTGGTGGACGCGTTGCCGGCCAACGACGACGTGAGCAAGGTCGAGATCGCCGGCCCCGGCTTCATCAACTTCCACCTCAGCCCCGGCGCCTACCAGCGCGAAGTGCTGGCGGTGATCAAGCAGGGCGAAGACTACGGCCGCAGCCTGGTCGGCAATGGCCGCACCGTGGGCGTGGAATACGTCTCGGCCAATCCGACCGGCCCGCTGCACGTGGGCCACGGCCGCGCCGCGGCGATCGGCGACTGCCTGGCGCGGTTGCTCGAGGCCAACGGCTGGAACGCCAAGCGCGAGTTCTACTACAACGACGGCGGCGGCCAGATCGAGAATCTGGCGCGCTCGGTGCAGGCGCGTGCGCAGGGCAAGACCCCCGACAGCCCCGACTGGCCGGAGGAAGGCTACCGCGGCGACTACATCCAGGACGTGGCCGACGCCTACCTGGCCGGCGCCGCGGTGGATCTGGAAGGCCACGTGGTCACCGGCGCCAAGGATCCGAACGATCTGGAAGCGATCCGCCGCTTCGCCGTGGCCTACCTGCGCAACGAGCAGAACCACGACCTGGCCGCGTTCGGCGTGGACTTCGACATCTACTTCCTGGAAAGCTCGCTGTACCGCGACGGCAAGGTCGAGGAAGCGGTGCAGAAGCTGGTCGCTTCCGGCCACACCTACGAGGAAGGCGGCGCGCTGTGGCTGAAATCGACCGATTTCGGCGACGACAAGGACCGCGTGATGCGCAAGTCCGACGGCAGCTATACCTATTTCGTGCCGGATGTGGCCTATCACCTGAGCAAGTGGCAGCGCGGCTACGTGCGCGCGATCACCGAACTGGGCGCCGACCACCACGGCTCGCTGGCGCGGGTGCGCGCCGGCCTGCAGGCGATGGACCTGGGCATCCCCAAGGGCTGGCCCGAGTACGTGCTGCACCAGATGGTCACGGTGATGCGCGGCGGCGAGGAAGTGAAGCTGTCCAAGCGCGCCGGCAGCTACCTGACCCTGCGCGACCTGATCGAGGAAGCCGGCCGCGATGCCACGCGCTGGTTCCTGATCGCGCGCAAGCCCGATTCGCAGCTGACCTTCGACATCGACCTGGCGCGCCAGCAGAGCAACGACAATCCGGTGTTCTACGTGCAGTACGCGCACGCCCGCGTGTGCAGCCTGCTGCGCCAGGCGCAGGAGAAGAAACTGGACTACGACCAGGCCGACGGCCTGGGCCAGCTGAACCGGCTGAACGATGCGACCTCGCTGGAACTGATGCTGGAACTCTCGCGCTACCCGGAAGTGGTGGAGAATGCGGGGCATGTGCTGGAGCCGCACCTGATCGCGCAATACCTGCGCGAACTGGCGACCGCGTTCCACACCTGGTACCACGGCACTCCGGTGCTGGTGGACGATGCGAGCGAGCGCAACGCCAAGTTGACCCTGGCCGTGGCGGCGCAGCAAGTGCTGGCGAACGGCCTGAACCTCCTGGGCGTATCCGCCCCGGAAAAAATGTGAGTGGAGAAGCGGTAGATGGCAGCACGACGCGGTAAGACGCAGGCGCGGCGCAACAGCGGCAACGGCACGCCCGGATGGGTGTGGCTGATCGCCGGCGTGGCGATCGCGGCAGTGGTATTCCTGGCAGCGCCGGGCCTGTTCAAGAAGGACGGCGACGGCTTCCTGCGCGTGGGCGGCCCGCGCGCCAACCCGGATGCGCAACCGGCGCCGGTGGCCGATGCCGATGTGGACGCGGCGCCGGAACTGCCCAAGCCGGCGGCAGCGGCGGCCGGCAGCACCAAGCCCGACGCCAAGAAGGACGCGCAGACCCAGTACGACTTCTACACCTTGCTGCCCGGCAAGGAAGTGCAGATGTCCGACGCCGAACTGGCCGCCAGCGCGCGCGCCGAGGCCAACCGCCAGGCGCGCGCGGCGCAGCCGGCCGCCGCCACGCCGGCGACGGCAACCGCGGCCGCCACCGCGCCGGCAACGGCGGCGGCAGCGTCCAACCCGACCCCGCTCCCCGAAACCGCAGCAGCGAGCGGCCCCGCCGCTACGGCAGCCGCGGCGACCAAGCCGGCGACGGCAGCGACCACGCCCGTGGCAACCGCCGCCGCCGCGCCGGACAACGCCCGCTACATCCTGCAGGCCGGCTCGTTCGGCGCCTCCGGCGATGCCGAATCGACCAAGGCCAAGCTGGCGATGCTGGGCCTGTCGGCACGCGTGGAATCGGCGCAGATCAGCGGCAAGACCGTGTACCGCGTGCGCATGGGGCCGTACGGCACCGCCAGCGAACTGGCCGAGGCCAAGCAGAAGTTGACCGGCAGTGGCTTGCCGGCGATCGCGATCAAGGCGCAGTAAAGCTGGGATTGGAGATTGGGGATTTGGGATTCGGGAAAAGCAACGTCTCCCACATCCCTTTGCGACCCGGCGGCTGACGCCGCCTGGCTGCGACGGCCATCAGCAGGCGCAACGCATCGGCGCCGCTGTCGCCTTTTCTAATCCCCAATCCCCAATCCGCTAATCCCCGCTCCTGGCCACCTGGAAACCGGCGAAGGACTGCGTCACCGGCATGATTTCCAGCCGATTGATGTTCAGATGCGGCGGCAGCGTGGCGACCCAGAAGATCTGCTCGGCGATGTCCTCGGCAGTCATCGGCTGAGCGCCGCGGTAGAGCTTGTCCGATGCGCCCTGGTCGCCGTGGGTGCGCACCAGGGTGAACTCGGTCTCGGCCATGCCCGGTTCGATCGCGGTCACGCGCACGCCGGTGCCGTGCAGGTCCGAGCGCAGGCCCAGCGAGAACTGGCTGACGAAGGCCTTGGTGCCGCCGTAGGTATTGCCGCCCGGATACGGATACAGCGCGGCCACCGAACTGATGTTGACGATCGCGCCACGGCGCTGGATCAGCGTGGGCAGCAGGCGATGGGTCAGGGTGACCAGCGCGGTGATGTTGGTGTCGATCATCGTGCGCCAGTCGTCCAGCGACGCGGCCTGCGCCGGTGCGGTGCCCTGCGCCAGGCCGGCATTGTTGACCAGCAGATCGATGCCGCGGAACGCGTCCGGCAGTGCCGCCAGCATCGCATCCAGCGCGGCTTCGTCGCGGATGTCGAACGCCGCCACGTGCACGCGCTCGGCGCCGAACTCGGCCAGCAGCGGCTGCAGCCGCTCGGCGCGGCGGCCGGTGGCGATCACGCGCCAGCCGGCGTCGACGAAGCGGCGCACGGCGGCGGCGCCGAAACCGGAGGTGGCACCGGTAATCAGGGCGGTCTTGGTCATGGGGAGGCCGGGGATGGGAGTGGGGGATCGGGAATGGTAAAAGCAAAAGGGCAACGCCGGGACCCGTTCCCTCAGCGATCGCGTGCAGGCATGGACACGTGGCCAACGGCATAGGCTTGACCGGCATCCGGCGAGGGCGGCGGCAGATCGCGCCAAAGGCGCAGGCGCAGCAGGTTCCAGCCGTGCGGCTCGTATGCGCTCACTGTGGCCAATGCGCCTGCGGCAAGATCGTCCCGCGCCCGCGCGGCCTCGCGTTCGCCCAGCGTTTCGAGCGGGTCTGCATCATGGATCGCGACGATCTCGCGGCGGGCGTAGCGGGCGCCGCGCAGGTCCGCGTGCAGATGCGCGGCGCACACCGTCCACAGTTGCACCGCAGGCCGTCCGAACGACGCGGTGAGCGCGCGGAACGCGGCGCCGGCGAGGAAATCGCGCATCGCCTCGGCGTCGCGCCACAGGTAGAACGGCGCATACAGATTGTTGCGGCTGGACAGTGCGCGATCGCCGCGATCGGCGCTGAGATAGGCCTTGAACACCAGCCCCGGCAGATCGTCCAGCAACGGTCCCTTGTCGGCGATGCGGCGCCGGATGATCGCCATGTCGTAGTCGGCCGGCAACGCGATGCTGTACTGCATGGCGATCATGCGTCGGCCTCCGCTGCCGTGATTCCGGCGCGGCCGCCGCCGAAGGACCAGTCCTGCGCCTGGGTGGTGACGATGTTGACCATCACGTCTTCCGGCGCGATGCCCGGCGCGATCGCCAGCAGCTCCACCAGGCGCCGGTAGAACGCGCGCTTGCACGCCTCGCTGCGCGGCCGCCCGGCGGTGATCGCGATCAGCACGAAGGCGTCCGAGCGCGGTCCGCCGAGATAGTGGCGGTCGAACACCAGTTCGCCCGGGTCGTGCTGGTGGATGACCTGGAAGCAATCGCCGACGGGCACCTCGAACGCTTCGTGCATGGCCTGGTAGACGCCGGCGGACAAGGCGCGCAGATAGTCGGGGGAAGCGCCGCGATGCAGCGAGATACGGGCGTAGGGCATGGGATGTCTCCTGTTTGGGAATCAGGCGGCCGACGCGGTCGCGGCGCGCAGCAGCGGCAGCGCCGAGGCGGCGCACGGCCAGCCGGCGTAGAACGCCAGATGGGTGATCGCTTCGGCCAGTTCGTCGCGGCCCAGGCCGTTGTCCAGCGCGCGGCTCAGGTGGAACGGCAACTGCTGCGGGCGGTACAGCGCGACCAGTGCCGCCACCGTGACCAGGCTGCGCTCGCGCGGCGACAACAGCGGGCGCTGCCACAGGTCGGCGAACAGCACGTCATCGGTCAGCTGCGCGAATTTCGGCGCGATGTCGCCGAACGAGGAAGCACCAGGTGGAGGCAGGTGGGACATGGGCAGCTCGCGCCGGATTGACTGGGCACAGCCTAGCCATCGAAGATGTTCCTGAAAATCGGGAAATTCAGCATCCAATCTTCGATAAAACAGGATCGACAGCAATGCGTCGCGTCACCTTCGATCTCGATGCGCTGCGCAGCTTCGTCGCTGGCGTGGAACTGGGCAGCTTCGCCAAGGCGGCGGACCGGCACGGGCGTTCCACCTCGGCGATCAGCGCGCAGCTGAAGAAACTGGAAGCGCAGGCCGGCCACGCGCTGCTGCGCCGCAGCGGCCGCGGACTGGCGCTGACCGAGGCTGGCGAGGTGTTGCTGGCGTACGCAAGGCGCCTGCTGGACCTCAACGACGAAGCCGCCGGCGCGCTGCACGGACCCGCCCTGCAGGGCTGGGTCCGGCTCGGGCTGCAGGAGGATTTCGGCGAGCACATGTTGCCCGACGTGCTGGGACGCTTCGCCCGCGCCCATCCCAAGGTGCGCATCGAAGCGCGCATCGCGCGCCATCAGGAACTGCTGGCGCGGGTCGAAGCGGGCCAGCTGGACCTGGCGCTGGTCTGGGATGCAGGGACCGCAACGGCGCATCGCGCACCGCAGGCGGCCTGGCCGATGCGTTGGATCGCCGCAGCCCAGGCGCCGCTTCCGGCCCCCGGCAGCTGGCACGGCGATACGCCATTGCCGCTGGTGATGCTGGAGGCGCCCTGCCTGCTGCGCACGGCGGCGACCACGGCGCTGGACCGGGCCGGCATCCCGTGGCGCATCGCCTTCACCAGCGCCAGCCTGGGCGGCGTCTGGGCCGCGGTGCGCGCCGGCCTGGGCCTGACCCTGCGGACGCCGGCCGGCCTGCCCGACGCGCTGGCGCTGCTGCCGCCAGCAGCCGGCGGCCTGCCGGTGATGCCCGCGCTGGGCTTGAACCTGCATCGCGCCGACGCGGAACCGGCGTCGGCGGTGGTGCGCCTAGCGGAGATCCTGCAGCAGCGCCTGCACGAGGCACGCGCAGCATGCGCCGATCCGGAGTGAGCCGGCCGTGTGCAAAACCGCGCACGACCGCTCGCCACGTCAATGCGCTCCGGCAGGGGCGGCCTAGGCAGCCACGGGCACTTCGGCGGGCCTGCGCTGCAGGCGTTCGCGCAGGCGCAGGAACGGCCGTTCCACCGCGTAGTGCAGCAGCGCGGCGGCCAGCAGCGCCATGGCCGCGTAGAGCGCGAACGCGAGCGGCCCGCGCCCGTCGAGCGCGGCGCCGAACCAACTCTGGGTGAGGTGGAACACGGCCTTGTGCGACAGGTACAGGCTGTACGAGACCGCCGCCAACCACCCCGCCCCAGGCACTGCGCGCCGGCCGATCCAACTGCGCGTGGAGGCGCCGGCGACCACCAGCAGCGCCAGTCCCAGCGACAGCACCGGCCAGCCGATCGCATTGCCGAGCAGGCCGGTGCGTTCGCGGAACAGCCACAGCGCCAGCGCGCACACCGCCACCCCGGCCAGCAGCAGTGCGTTGGCGCGTGCCTGCAACCACTGCCAGCGCTGCGGCCGGAACACCTTGATCGCGGCCAACACCACCCCGGCCAGCAAACCGTCGAGCCGGTTCCAGGTCGGGTAGTAGATGTCCTCGATGAACCAGTTGCGCTGCAGTCCGTCGCCGATGCGGTCGAGCGCGCTGTCGTGCAGCCAGGTCGCCGTGCGCAGCGCGATCCCGGCCAGCACCACGGCGCCGCACAACGCGACGAAACGCGGCGCCGACGGCCGCCGCATCGACAGCGCCGCCAGCAGCGGGAACACCAGGTAGAAATGTTCCTCCACGCACAGCGACCAGGCATGCGAGAACGCCTGCTGGCTGGCGTAGTCGATGCCCAGGTTCAAGGTGAAGCTGGCGAACATCCACCACGGCGCGAGGCCCGGCGCCTCGCGAAAACCCGGCCAGGCCAGGTACAGCGCCAGCACCACGGCGAAAGCCGGCAGGATGCGGAACGCGCGGCGCAGGTAGAAATCGCCGAAACGCAGCGGTTCGCCGCGCGCCAGCGGCGCCAGCACCTGGCCGCCGATCAGGAAGCCGCTGAGCACGAAGAACAGGTCCACGCCCATCCAGCCATAGCGCGACAGCCAGGACCAGTCCGGCCCCAGGCCGCCGACCACGAACGAATGGAACAGCATCACCCACACGATCGCCAGCGCGCGCAGCAAATCCAATCCGGGGTAGCGCATGCGTCGTGGAGTGATGGGAGGGGACTCAGCTTATGGGCCAGGGCCGGCGCTCGTCCATCCGTATCGGCGAACGCGAGAGGTGTGCCGCAATGAAGACCGGGTACGTCGCGTCTGCGCGGGATGCGCTGAAGCGACGGTCGTGCGCAATATGTTCCTGCATGCGTTCGACAACGCAGCGCGACACACAACAAGGGAGCGCGCTCCTCGCCCAGGGCGAGAGCGCGCATCCCGGCACTCAACCCAGCGGTTCGTCCGACAAATAGGTGTAGCCGGTCAGCCCCGCTTCCAATGCCGCCGACAAGGCCTGCGCCTGCGCGGCCGGCAGCTGCGCGGCGGCCACGCGCTCGGCGTAGGCCGCGCGCAGGTCGGCCAGCGCATAGCCCACGTAGTCCAGCATCACGTCGGTGGTGTCGCCGCGGCGCTGCTGGGCGATGCGGTAGCCCTCGCCATCGGCGCTGACCTCGATCGCATCGGTGTCGCCGAACAGGTTGTGGATGTCGCCGAGGATCTCTTGATAGGCGCCGACCAGGAAGAAGCCGATCCGGTAGCTTTCGCCCGGGCGCAGTTCGTGCAGCGGCAGCGAGCTGTCCAGGCTTTCGTTCTCGACGTAGGTCTTGACCATGCCGTCGGAGTCGCAGGTCATGTCGCAGATCACCCCGCGCCGCGCCGGCGCCTCGTTTAGGCGTTCGATCGGCACGATCGGGAACACCTGGTCGATCGCCCACACGTCGGGGATCGATTCGAACACGCTGAAGTTGACGAAATACTTGTCCACCAGCCGCTCGTTGAGCTCGTCCAGCACCGGGCGGTGGCTCTTTTCCTCATGGCTCAGGCGCGCGCGCACGCCGTGCGCGATGGCGTAGAACAGGTCGTCGATGCGCGCGCGCTGCGGCAGGTCGATCTGGCCCAGCGCGTAGCTGGACAGGCCTTCGGCATGGAAATGCTGCGCTTCCTGGAACAGCTCCACCGCCGGGCGCACGTCCAGTTCGTCGTGGATCTCGCGCAGGTGGCGGATCGCCGCCGGCTCGTCGGCATGCGCGTCGGGCACGCGCCCTTCCGGCGCCTGCTCCACTTCCGAGACGTTGGCGATCAGCACCGCGTGGTGCGCGGTCATCGCGCGGCCGCACTCGGTGACGATGCGCGGCGGCGGCAGGCCGTGTTCCTCGCAGGCGTTGGCCAGCGGCTGCACGATGTTGCTGGCGTAGGAATGCAGGCCGTAGTTGATCGAGCAGTAGCTGCGCGAACGGGTGCCTTCGTAGTCGATGCCCAGGCCGCCACCGACGTCGACGTGGCTGATCCTGGCGCCCAGCTTGGACAGCTCGACGAAATAGCGGGTGGCCTCGCGCATGCCGTTGGCGATGTCGCGCACGTTGGAGATCTGCGAGCCCATGTGGAAGTGCAGCAGGTTCAGCGACTCGGCGTACTCGGTGTCGCGCAGCGCCTTCCACAGGTCCAGCACCTGCCGCGGCGACAGCCCGAACTTGGCCTTGTCGCCGCCGCTGTTCTGCCACTTGCCCGCGCCCAGCGAGGCCAGGCGCATGCGCACGCCCAGGCCCGGCTTGACGTCCAGCGCGCGCGCCTCCTCCAGCACCAGCTTCAGCTCCGACGGCTTCTCGATGACGATGAAGGTCTGCAAGCCGAGCTTGCGCCCGATCAGCGCCAGGCGGATGTATTCGCGGTCCTTGTAGCCGTTGCAGACGATCAGCCCGCCCGGCCGCGACAGCGCCAGCACCGCCATCAGTTCCGGCTTGCTGCCCGCCTCCAGGCCGAAGCCCTCGCCCTGGTGACCGGCCAGGGTGCCGGCCACGCCGCGATGCTGGTTGACCTTGATCGGGTACACCGCGGTATAGCCGCCGGCGTAGTCCCAGTCGGCCTGGGCCTGGGCGAAGGCCGACTGCAGCTTGCCCAGGCGCTCGCCGAGGATGTCCGGGAAGCGCACCAGCATCGGCAGCTTGGCGCCGGCCGCGCGCGCGGCGTCCACCACCTCGGGCAGCGCGATCGCCACGCCGTCGGCGCCTTGCGGGCGCACCACCACCCGGCCAGCCGCGTCCACGTCGAAATACCCGTCGGCCCAGTGCGGGATCGAGTAGGTCTTGCGGGCTTGGTCGAGGGACCAATCGCTCATCGTGGCGGCTCGGCGGGGAAAAGGGGCGTGGATTGTAACGCCTGCTACGCGTGCGCTCCGTTACAATCCGCGCCGTTCCGACGCCCTTTGGCTCCTGGTGGAGCCGGGCTGGGCTCGCGGGGCCTGGCGCGGTCTGGCTGCACGAGGCTGCGCCCGAGCCTCATTCGGCGAGAGTGTGGTAACAGCGTCGCGCGGCTTGGCTGCATGAGGCTGTGCCCTGCCCTCATCCGGCGCTTCGCGCCACCTTTTCCCAGTGGGAGAAGGAATCGCTGCTTCTTTTCTTGCTTTCCTAGGACATCTGCATGAGCGCCAACGACAACTGGTACATCGAACACTTCCAGCCCACCGGCTCGGCCATCGGCTATCGCATCACCGGCAAGCTGGACGAGGTGCAGTCGCCGTTCCAGAAGATCGAGATCTACGACACCACCGACTGGGGCAAGCTGATGGTGATCGACGGCGCGGTGATGCTGACCACGCGCGACAACTTCTTCTACCACGAGATGATCAGCCACCCGGCGCTGTTCACCCACGCCGCGCCCAAGCGCGTGGTGATCATCGGCGGCGGCGACTGCGGCACCCTGCGCGAAGTGCTCAAGCACCCTGGCGTGGAAAGCGCCACCCAGTGCGACATCGACGAGCAGGTCACGCGCATGGCCGAGAAGTATTTCCCGGAGCTGTGCGAATCCAACGCCGATCCGCGCGCCGAGCTGCTGTTCGACGACGGCATCGCCTACATGGCCAACTGTCCGGCCGGCAGCGTGGACATCGTCATCGTCGATTCCACCGATCCGGTCGGCCCGGCCGAAGGCCTGTTCAACAAGGCGTTCTACGACAGCTGCTTCAAGGCGCTGAAGGACGACGGCATCCTGGTGCAGCAGTCCGAATCGCCGCTGGCGCTGCTGGACCTGATCAAGGAAATGCGCACCGAGATGGGCAAGGCCGGCTTCGCCAGCTTCCACACCGTGCCGTTCCCGCAGCCCTGCTACCCGACCGGCTGGTGGAGCGTGACCCTGGCGCGCAAGTCCGGCGGCTTCGACTTCCGACAGGCCGACGCGGCCGCCAAGCCGTTCGCCACCCGCTACTACAGCGCGCACCTGCACACCGGCACCCAGGTGCTGCCGCCGTTCGTGGCCGAGGCGCTGGGCGGCTAAGCTCCGGGCCGGCGCCGACGAGGTTGGCGCCGGTCGTGCCCCGCGCACAAGGGACGCTGCAGCCGCCCGGCAACGGCGCCGCGCCGGTCCGCGCGACATTGCCACGCGGACCGGCGGCGGCCGGCAAGCCGCGACGTCGGCGCATACTGTCCGCCCGCTCCGGTGCAGCGCCGCGCACATGCCTGCAGATCTCTCCCGCCTCTGGACCCTGTGCGCGTTGGCGGCGATGGCCTTCGTCGCTGCCTGCATCGCACACGAGGCGGTCGGCCACGGCCTGGCCTGCCTGGGCACGGGCGGCACGGTCACCTTGCTCAGCTCCGTGTACTTCCACTGCCAGCCGGGCCATCCGCTGGTCGATGCCGCCGGGACGCTGAGCAATCTCTGCGTCGCCGCGGTGTTCTCCCTCGCCGCACGCCGCAGCCGGCACGCCACCGCGCGCACCGCGTTCGCGCTGGTCGCCGCGTTCAACGGCCTGTGGGGCGCGGGCTACCTGATCTTCTCCGCGGTCACCGACACTGGCGATCTCGCCTTCGTCGTGCGCGATCTCGTCCTGCGGCCAGTCTGGGCATGGCGCCTGGGCATGGGACTGGCCGGCCTGTGGCTCTACGGGATCGTGTTGCGCAGCGTCGCCCCCTGCCTGCCGAACGGCATGCCCCTGCTCGCCGCGTATTGCGCGGCGGGCGGCGTGGCGTGCCTGAGCGTGCTGTTCTATTCGGGCGCGGTGTTGCCGGCGCTCAAGGACGCCGCGCAGGAAGGTCTGCTGGCGCCACTCGGCCTGCTGTTCGTCGCGTTCTCCCGCCGCCCGTCACCGGTGTTGCTGCCGCCCTCCAGCCGGACCATCGTGCTCGCCGGCGCGATCGTGGTGCTCGCGTTCTGGCTGACCCTTGGCCGCGGCTATGCCGCTGCTTGAGTACGGATGGTCGATCTGGCGCATGACCACGACAAAGCGTGGCCTGACCGGCATGGTCGGCATCGGCAGTTGCGTCGGCGCTCGCCGGGCGCTGATCGTCTCCCCGGCCGAAACATGGCCAACAAGGCGTTGCATGCCACGCCGAAAGCGGCGGCATCGCCCACGCAGGGCGACGCGCGCCAATGCGCGCCAAACCGTCAGCGCGCGACCGCCGGAGCGGAGTCCGCCGGGACGCCGAGCGCGATCAGCGTCGGGGCGTCCGCGACGAAGCGATCCAGCACGCCGTCGGCAACCTTGACCGGCCCGCCGAAACGCGTCGCGCCGGGAATCGACTGGATCGCCGCGGTCTCGGCGGCGAGCCGGGTCGCCTCGGCGAACGAGGCCGACGCCGCGGCGTCGCCTCGATCGGCGGCCTGCAGGCCGGCGGCCGTCGCCTGCAGCGCGCGTCCCCAGCGCTGCATCGCATCCAGCCAGGGACGGGACTGTTCGGCGAAGCCGGGATCGGCCACGCCCGCGCGAATGATGTCGGGCGCGGCCGCGATCGCGTCTGCGCTGCGCGCTAGCTCGGCGAGCGCCTGGCCGCGCGCGTCGGCGTCGCCATCGGCGAGCGCTTCGCGGACCCGGTCGAGCACGGCCTTCAGCCGTGGCGCCTGCTCCTGCCACGGCTGGCTGCCGAAGGTCGGCGCCAGGTGCTGGGTATCGAAGAAGGCGAGCAGCGCCGCGGCCACCCGCGCATCGCCCGCGGCCAGATCGCGCGCCGCCGCATGCCAGGTGCGCTCGGCGTCGTAGTCCTTGTCGTTCCATGCGAACGCGGTCAGCCCCATCACCGCGACCCGGCTCGGCACTTCCTGGTTCATCGGGTTGGCGACGATGCCTTCCAACTCGGCGGACAGGCCGGCTTCGCGCCGCGTGTACGGCGCCAGCAACAACCGCCCGGCCGAGGTTTCGTAATCGTTGACCGGGTAGTTGTCCCACAGCAGCGTCTTGCGCCCGAACGCCTTGGTCGCCGCGCGCGCATCGGGGATGGAAATGGCCGGCGGCACCACGTCGGTGCCGGTCCATTGCACCACGATCTTCGGATCCAGATGCTGGCGCAACGCGGCCTTGTACGGGCTGTCCTTGGCGTCGTAATACTCGGTCGGCACCATGATCAGTTCCGACGCCGCAGCATGCCGGGCCACCAGGTCCGCCTGCACCAGGTTGAGCAGGTGCGACTGCGCGACGCCCGCCGCTTCCGCGCCCGACGGGCCGAACACGGTCTTGTCGCGCTCGCAATTCCACTTGGTGTATTCGATATCGTCGAGCGCCACATAGAAGCTGCGCACGCCCAGCGCGCGAAACGCGTCGAACTTGCGCAGCAGCGCCTTGGCATCGGCCGGATCGGAGAAGCAGACCGACGGCCCGGGCGAGATCGCGTAGACGAAATCGACATGGTTGCGCCTGGCGGCCGCCGCCAGACCGCCCAGCGCCTTCAGCGTGGCTCTCGGATACGCCTCGCGCCAGCGATCACGCGCATACGGATCGTCCTTCGGGCTGTAGATGTAGGTATTGGCCTTGCTGCGGGCGAGGAAATCGATGTGCTTGGCGCGATCGGCCATCGACCACGGCGCCCCGTAGAACCCCTCGATGGTGCCGCGGATGGCCATTGCGGGGTAGTCCTGGATGACCAGCGTCGGGATCGCCGGGCGTTCGGCAAGCTGGCGCAAGGTCTGCGCGGCATGGAACAGGCCGTCGTCGTCGTGGCCGGCGAGCGTGATCAGAGCGCCTTTGCCGGCAGCAACGCTGGCGAGGGTGTAACCCTCCTTGCGCGTCTCCTGCACCGCCTTGCTGCGCGCCAATGCCTCGCGCACGACCGCCGCCTCGCCGGTACCGACGACGATGTACGTTCGCTCGAGCGTTGCCGGCAGGCGCGATGCGGTGGCGATGTGTTCGACCCCGGCGGAGACCAGGACGCGACGGACCAGCGCGACCGATGCAGGGTCGGCGCCCGGCGCGGCGACCAGCACGACCTTGCGGCCGAGCGCGACAGTGCCGGCCTCGAGCCGGATCGACACCGGACTCGGAAACAGCGCAGGCCGCGTGACCGGTTGCGCCGTGGCCGGGACCGCCAGCGCGAGGCCCAGCGCCACCGTCATCGAGAGCAGACTCAGGCCCATCCGTGTAGCGCGTCGCGTCATGCCGGATCTCCGGTATTGGAATGGTATTACGGCACAGAGTAGGCAAGTCGCCGGGCTGCGACAAGCTGCGGGCCCGCGGGCCGCGGTGGGCGGTGGGCTGCAGGGCGCAGGGCTGCAGAGCTGCGGGGCTGTGGGTGGGCATGCTGCGCATTAGTCGAATTTCGGCTTGGCTCGCGTGAGGCCAAACGGCGGACGCGCCTCCGGCCCCCTAATTCGGTATGCAAATGGTATGAATGGCAAGGTGAACAAGCCGCCCTGACCAATCGCTGCCGGTTGGGTTGAAGACCAAGAAGGGCTTCAGCTCGGATGTTCGCCGAAGCTGGTGCGGCTCCAGGCTCCGTTCGTCGCGGCTGATGGCCCGAGGCCACCCGGAGCCGCTCCTACAGAGAGCTATGGAGCTTGCAGCGAGCTGCTGGGTGCACTGTGGGAGGGACTTCAGTCCCGACGCGATCCGGTCGCGGCACCTCACCGCGTCGCTCGTCGCGACTGAAGTCGCTCCCACAAGAAGCTTGCGGCTTGCGTGCAGCGTGCACTGTAGGAGCGGCTTCAGCCGCGACAGAAGAACAAAGCCACCAGGATTCTGGCTTCGTTTGTCGCGGCTGAAGCCGCTCCTACAGAAAGCTTGGAGCTTGCGGCAAACTGCTGGGTGCACTGTGGGAGGGACTTCAGTCCCGACTGCATCCGAAGCCGGAAAAATCCGTCGCTTCGCGCGTTGCAACTGACGTCGCTCCCACAGGGTAGCGGGTGCCGAGTGAGCAGCTCCATCGCGGCGCAGAGAACAGCATGGGCCGAGTTCGACCGAGCGCTTTGCCGGCGCAGATCGGCGGCATGCCAGGCGGCGCAGTGCGGCATCGAACACCGACCAAACGCGCCCCGATCCTCGATCGCGCTGCCACGCACCTCAGCTGAAACCTGGTAATGCAGCCCTGCCGCAGGAACCCAGCGCGCGCCAAGAGGCCTTACAGCGCGTCCGCATCCAATTCGCCGGTGCGGATCCGCACCACCGTGCCCAGGTCGTACACGAACACCTTGCCATCGCCGATCTTGCCGGTGCCGGCCGCCTTGACGATCGCCTCGAGCACGCGTTCGACCTGGTCCTCGGTGACCGCCACTTCCAGCTTCACCTTGGGCAGGAAATCGACCACGTACTCGGCGCCGCGGTACAGCTCGGTGTGGCCCTTCTGCCGGCCGAAGCCCTTGACCTCGGTGACGGTGATGCCGGCCACGCCCTGCGCGGCGAGCGCTTCGCGCACGTCGTCGAGCTTGAACGGCTTGATGACGGCCATGATCATCTTCATGCAGCTTTCTCCAATCACAATGGCGTCAGGATAGCGCGGTTGCGCGATGCCCGGCCGCCGGGTTCAAATGATCGCGCGCCCCATCGCCGGAATTTTCCGACAGCGCGCCGCGCCCGATACCGATGGCCCCGAACCGCAGGGTGCCGCAGTCTGGCGCTCCCTGCCGGAGCATCGCCATGATCGACCTCAATCACCTCGACGACCTCGCCCGCCGCCTCAGCGACCTGGTACCGCCAGGCCTGCGCGAATCCCGCGACGAACTGCAGAGCACCTTCAAGAGCGCGCTGCAGGCCGGCCTGGGCAAGCTCGACCTGGTCACCCGCGAGGAATTCGACGTGCAGCGCGCGGTCCTGCTGCGCACCCGCGAGAAGCTGGAAGCGCTGGAGCGCAGCGTCGCCGCGCTGGAAGCCGCGCGCAGCGGCGACGCGCCGTCCGCGCAAGCCTGATCCACCCGCCACCATGAGCCTGGCGCTGGTGCACAGCCGTGCCCGCGCGGGGGTGCTTGCGCCTCCGGTTCGGGTCGAGGTCCATTTGTCCGGCGGCCTGCCGGTGACACAGATCGTCGGCCTGCCCGAGGCCGCGGTGCGCGAATCGCGCGATCGCGTGCGCGCCGCCATCCTGTGCGCGCACTACGAATTCCCGGCGCGGCGCATCACCGTCAATCTGGCCCCGGCCGACCTGCCCAAGGAAGGCGGGCGCTTCGACCTGCCGATCGCCCTGGGCATCCTCGCCGCCGCCGGGCAGCTCGACCCGCAGGCGCTGGGCCAGTACGAGTTTCTCGGCGAACTGGCCTTGACCGGCGAGCTGCGCGCCGTGGACGGGGTGCTGCCGGCGGCGCTGGCCGCCGCCCAGGCCGGGCGCACGCTGATCGTGCCGGCCGGCAATGGCCCCGAAGCGGCGCTGGCGCAGCACGTGCAGGCGTTCACCGCACGCACCCTGCTCGAAGTCTGCGCGCTGTTGAACGGCGCCAAGACCTTGCCCGCCGCCGCAGCCCTGCCGGCCGCGGCCACGCCGTTTCCCGACCTGCGCGATGTGCGCGGGCAGGCCCAGGCGCGGCGTGCGCTGGAGATCGCGGCGGCCGGTCATCACCATCTGCTGTTGATCGGCAGCCCGGGCTGCGGCAAGACCCTGCTGGCCTCGCGCCTGCCCGGCATCCTGCCCGAGGCCAGCGAGGCCGAGGCGCTGGAAGCGGCGGCGATCGCCTCGGTCAGCGGCCGCGGCCTGGATCCGGCGCGCTGGCGGCAACGGCCGTACCGATCGCCGCACCACACCGCCAGCGCGGTGTCGCTGGTCGGCGGCGGCACCCATCCACGCCCCGGCGAGATCTCGCTGGCGCATCGCGGGGTGCTGTTCCTGGACGAATTGCCCGAGTGGAACCGGCACGCGCTGGAAGTGCTGCGCGAGCCGCTGGAATCGGGCACGGTCACGGTGTCCCGGGCCGCGCGCAGCGCCGAGTTCCCGGCCCGGTTCCAACTGGTCGCAGCGATGAACCCCTGCCCCTGCGGCTGGGCCGGCGACGCCAGCGGCCGTTGCCGCTGTAGCGACGACAGCATCCGCCGCTACCGCGCGCGCATCTCCGGTCCGTTGCTGGACCGCATCGACCTGCACGTGGACGTGCCGCGGCTGCCGCCGCAGGCGCTGCGCGCCGAAGCCGCACCCGGCGAAAGCAGCGCCGCAGTGCGCGCGCGGGTGGAGCAGGCACGGCAACGCCAGCTGGCGCGCGCGGGCTGCCCCAACGGCCAGCTCGGCCACAGCGAGACCCTGCGCGATTGCCGCCTGCAGCCGCGCGACGAAACACTGCTGGAACACGCCATCGACCGCCTGCGCCTGTCGGCGCGCTCCCTGCACCGCATCCTGCGCGTGGCCCGCACCATCGCCGACCTGGACGCAAGCGATGCGATCGCCACCGCGCACCTGACCGAGGCGATCGGCTACCGACAGCTGGATCGCGGCGAGCCTGCATCGCCGCAAGCGGACACGTTCGCGCGCGCAGGCGCAGTTGCACACGCGGCACGCTAGTGCGCTGACCGCGTCGGTGCGGCAACCGCCTTGCGTGCATGCCCGCATCGCACGCAGCCGCGCAGCGGCACTCGCCTGGCTTTCGTACGGATACGGCGACGACAGCACGCTTCGCACCATGCGACAGCACCGCCGCCCCTTCCGCCACAGACCACCGGCGCCGGCCGCACATTGCGGCATCCCGGCCAGCGCACCTGCTGGATCATCCCCGCGCGACGCTCCCACCACCGCGAATGCACGCGTGGCTTCAACCCACCGCTATCGAGGTCACAAACTCAGCCAGCAAGGCATTGCAGCGCCGCGCATGGGTGAAGGTCATGCCGTGCGAAGCGCCGGCGAGCACGTGGTGGCGCGCATCGGGCAACCACTCGGCCAGCGCGGACGCGTTGTCGCGGTACTGCACCGGGCTCAGTTCGCCGCTGACCAGCAGCACCGGTAGCCCCAGGTCCGCGGCCTGCTCGCGGTCGTACGCCGGCAGCGCATCGCCGATCTGCGGCACCAGGGTCTGCGTGTTGTCGCGCACCATCTGCCGGAACGCCGCGCTGCTGCGCGCCCACGCGCCCGGCTGGCTGACCGAATCGACGAAGCACTCCAGGCCCGCGTCGACCTGGCCGTCCTGCAGCAAGGCGATCGCCCGCGCGCGGATCGCCGTCACCTCGGCCGGCAGGCCCTGCGGCTGCGGCCCGCCTGGATCGAACAGGGTGAGGCTGGCGATCGCCGCCGGTTGCTGCAAGGCGACCTGCCAAGCCACCGCGGCCCCGCGCGAATGGCCGACCAGATGCACCGGCCGGTCGTAGCCCGCGACGAACGCGGCGACCTGCCGCGCATGCCAGCGCCAGCCGAAGGAATGCTGCCGCGACGATGGCAACGGCGGGAAATACTGGCCCAGGCTCAGCGCGGCGAGATCGAATCGCTCGGACAGGCCGCGCAGTTGCGGCGCCCAGTAGCGGTAGTCGCACAGCGCCCCGTGCACCAGCACCACCGGCGCACCGACGCCGAGCCGCAGATACGCCAGCGCGTCGTCGTCGCCGAGCAGGCGCACCGCGGGCTTGCCGAGCGGGGTGCGCTGGCTGGTCAACGGCAGCTCCCGCCGCTGCGGACGCGCGCATCGCGCACCGTCACTGCAGCGCTACCCGCGCATCGACGCTGCGCGTAGTGGATCGTCGCCTGTAGTCGGCGGGCGACATGCCGACCAAGTGGGCGAACGCACGCCGGAACGCGGTGTCGTCGTTGTAACCGCAGTCCGCGGCCACCTGCTTGATGCTGGCGCCGGGGATCTCCAGCAGCATGCAGGCGGTCTCGATCCGGACGCGGGTGATGAATGCCTTGGGCGACTCGTTGACCAGGTCCTTCAGGCGCCGATGCAAGGTTCGCTCGCTCAGGTTCAAGGCCTGCGCCAGGCCCTCGGCGGTCATGCCTGGCCTGGCGTGGCGGATGATGTGTTCCGCTCGCAGCAACAGCGGGTCGGCGGCATGGACGAAGCCGCGCGGCGCATAGAGCAGTTGCGGCAGAGGCTGGCTGTCGGCCACCGCGATGTCGGCCGCCAGTTTGGCGATCTCCGCGCCCGCCAGGCGGCCAATGAGGTGCAAGGCCAGATCGACCCAGGAGAGGGGGCCGCCCGTGGTCACGACGCGGTCCTGCTCCTCCACCGCTGCGCCCCACACGATGCGCGCCTTGGGAAAGCGCCGCTTGAACGCGTGATGCAGCCACCAGGTGGTCGTGCACTTGCGGCCATCGAGCAAGCCGGCCTCGCCAAGCACGAAGCTACCCGCGCAGGCCGCGCCGACCCAGGCGCCGCGCTGGTGGCACTGCTGGATCCAGGGGCCGGCCTGCTGGATGGAAGCGGACATCGGCGGCAACCCATCGGCTCCCAGGGCCATGCCGGTGACCAGGACGGCATCGCATCCTTCTGCAGCGGAAAAGCCGCCGTCGACCGGAATCGACCGGCCCTGCGGATCGCGCAGCGGCTTCCCGTTTGCGCTGACGATGCAGGTTTCGAAGGCCAGCCCAGGCGGTATTGCCATCCCTTGCGCCGCCCCTTCCGGCGGTGCGCGCAGGGCCTGATTGGTGATCCAGAACAGATCGGACAGACCGGCAATGGCGGACAACAGGCTGCCTTCGACCGCGACGAGTGCAATGCGCATGCGTTGTTCCAGGAACCGGTGGCGAATTTTGCATGTTGTCTGTCCGGTTTGCCATCTGCCGTGCGCCTATCCCGCTGCCTAGACTGCGCCCCATCCCTCGCCAGACCGCTCAGATGACATCTCCCACCCGCCCCGTACCGTCGCACCGCTGGCCGCACATGTTGGCAGCCGCGCTGTGCCTCACCCTGATGGCGGCCGCATCCCAGTCTAGGGCCGCCGACCCAGCCGACGACGGCAGGATCACCCGCATCGTGCTGGTGCACGGCGCGTTCGTGGACGGCTCGAGTTGGGCGCCGGTGGTCGCCCGCCTGCAGGCCATGGGCTACCAGGTCACCGCCGTGCAGAACGGCCTGCGTTCGCTGGCCGACGATGTCGCGAGCACCGAACAGGTATTGCGCCGCCAGCCGGGCAAGGTGTTGTTGGTCGGTCATTCCTGGGGCGGCGTGGTCATCAGCCAGGCCGGCAATGCGCCGAATGTGGCGGGCCTGGTCTATCTCTCCGCCCTGGCGCCGGACAGCGGCGAGTCCGCGGCCGCGCTGCTGCAGCGGCTGGGCGCCCCCATGGCGGGCCTCACGCCGGACCGGGATGGCCTGATCTGGCTCGACACCCCCGCGCAGTTTCGCCGGTTGCTGGCGGGCGACCTGCCCCTTGCCCGGGTACGTCAACTCACCGCGGTCCAGCAGCCGCTTGCCGCGCACAGCTTCGCCGAACCCGTGACCCAGGCCGCCTGGCGCAGCAAGCCCAGCTGGTACCTGCAGACCGAACGCGACAACGCAGTGCCCTTGGCCGCGCAAAGCGCCATGGCGCAGCAGATGGGCGCCAAGGTGCGCAAGCTGCGTAGCAGTCACCTGTCCATGCTGTCGCGTCCCACCGCGGTGGCGGCCTGGATCGATCGCGCTGCGCGGGACGCGGCGCATCCCACCGCGTCTTCTGAAGCGCATTGACCTCGCTCCCGCTCGACGAACTTCTCGCCGATGACGTCCTCGCCATCGGCGTACCGATGTCCAGCTTTTCCATAGCGCGCGCCAATCGAACGCCCGGCTGGCCTGGATGCGCATCGGGCCGAGCTTCAACTACACCGCGGTCGGTCAGGATGGGCTGGTCCAAGGCAAGCGTCCGCGCTGGCTTTCGCGCGTGGCGACTTCTATCCGCGGGACCGCTGGCCCAACTGATTTCCAGGAACGCTAGCGCAAGGCCTTCTTCCGCTTCCTGGGAGTCGGCGATGGCCACTGCTTGGCCCGAAAGGGAGATCGAAGGACCCGCAACGCAGGAGCCGGCGCCAACGCGCTCGTGCCGCACGCAAGCCAGATGCCGCTGGCGCGCCATCCACGGGCTGCACAGCGCAACCGCAGTTGCATCGGTCTTCTGCTGATGTCGCGGTAACGCCATGGCGCCGCGATGGGCTGCCGCTCGATCGAAGGCGCCGCCTGTACCCGCGGCGCCGCCGAATGCCCCGTCCACCAGGCATCAGTACACCTGACAACAAAAACCCCCGATCGCTCGGGGGTTTCTGGATGCTCCGAGACAGGCTCGGAACGCGATATGGTGCGCCCGGAGGGATTCGAACCCCCGACCAATGGCTTCGGAAGCCACTACTCTATCCGGCTGAGCTACGGGCGCAACGGACGCGCATTCTAACGGCAAACCGCGCGCCGCGTCTGCCCCACGCCGCCGTCGCGCGATCGCGGCCATTCCGGCATGCAGCCGCGCCCGTCAGGCGGCCGCAACGCGCTGCCGCCCGGCAGGCGCGGCTGCTACCCTTGCACGATGGGTTACGAACGTTACGAAACGCCCGCCGCGCTGCCGCCACGCGCGCGCCTGGGCCAGTACTGGAAACTGCTGCGCGGCGACCGTCCGATCGGCGCGCTGCTGCTGCTGTGGCCGACCTGGTGGGCGCTGTGGCTGGCCGCCGACGGGATGCCGCCGTTGTGGACGCTGTTCGTGTTCACCGCCGGGGTCTGGCTGACCCGCTCGGCCGGCTGCGTGATCAACGACTACGCCGACCGCTGGCTGGACCCGCAGGTCGAGCGCACCCGCAGCCGGCCGCTGGCCACCGGCGCGGTCAGCGGCCGCGAGGCGCTGGCGGTGTTCGCGCTGCTGATGATCGTCGCCTTCGCGCTGGTGTTGACGATGAACGCGCTGACCATCGGCCTGAGCGTGGTCGGCTTGTTCCTGGCCGCCAGCTATCCCTACCTGAAACGCTACACCTACCTGCCGCAGGTCTATCTCGGCATGGCCTTCGGCTGGGGCATCCCGATGGCGTTCGCGGCGATCCGCGGCGAGGTGCCGGCGCTGGGCTGGCTGCTGTACGCCGCCAACATCCTGTGGGCCACCGCCTACGACACCTGGTACGCGATGGTCGACCGCGAGGACGACCTGCGCGCCGGCTCCAAATCCACCGCGATCCTGTTCGGCGACCTGGACCTGGTCGCGCAGGGCATCCTGTATGCGCTGATGTTCGTCGCCCTGGGCTTCGTCGGCACCCGCGGCGCGCTGGGGACCTGGTACTGGGTGGGATTGGGCGTGGCCGCGCTGCTGGTGGCCTACGAATTCCGCATCGCGCGAACCCGCGAACGCGCGCCCTGCTTCCGTGCCTTCATGCACAACAACTGGGTCGGCCTGGCGATCTTCGCCGGCATCGTCGCGGCGTTGGCGCTGCGCACGGCGTAAGCCGCATGAAGCGGCGCCTCCACCGCGCCCGGGCGGCGGTCGCGTGGGCCGGATGCGGCCGGCGCTACTGCTTGTCGTCGCGTGCGGCCGGCGCATGCGTCAACAGCGCGAATACCCGCTGCTGTTCCTGCACGTCTTGCAGACCGCTGATCTGCACGTTGTCGCCGGGCAGTGGCGACATGATCGTCGCCACCGTTAGCACCTTGCCGTCGGCCAGCAGCGCGACCGGCTTGCCGACGTTCTGTTCCGTCGCCTGGGTCAGCTGCGCACCGTGCCCGGGAAACCGCAGATCGAGCGCTGGCCGGTCGTCGCCACCCACGGCCTGCTTCACCGTCGCGGCCCGATCGACACGCAACATCGGCGCGGCCGCCAGATAGACCGGCCGCCCGCGATAGTCGGCTTCGGTGTAGCCGTCGCGCGGCGCGTAACTGGCCAGGCGCCATTCGAGCGAGGCTTGCACCACACTCGCATCTGCGTCGGCCGCCACGTTGCGGAACTGGCATCCGCTCGTGGCGCCCATGCACACCGCCATCGTCATTCCCAAGGCCATCCGGCGCATCGCTTTCCTCCAGCACTCTGTCTGCCGGGCATCATAAAAGGACGGGCGTTGGGAACACCTCACGGCACCCGCGCCACCACCCAGGCATCGACCCGTGCCACGCCGGCGCGGCGCAGCGCGTGGGCCGCGGCATGCAGGGTCGCGCCGGTGGTCATCACGTCGTCGACCAGCGCCACGTGCGGCGGCAGCGGCGCCTGCAGCGCGAACGCATGGCGCAGGTTGCGGCGCCGCGCCTGCGCATCGAGTTCGGACTGCGGCGCCGTCGCCCGCACGCGCTGCAGGCCGGTGCACAGCGGCAGGTCGAGCGCGCGGGCCAGCGGCCGCGCCAGTTCCAGCGCCTGGTCGTAGCCGCGCTGGCGCAGCCGTGCGCGATGCAGCGGCACCGGCAGCACCGCCTGCGGGCGCGGCAAGCCGGCACAGCGCGCCTGCAGCAACGCCGCCAGCAGCCGCCCGGCGGCCAGGTCCTGGTGGAACTTGAAACGGCGCAGCAGCCCATCCACCGGCGCGGCGTAGACGCAGGCGCTGGCGACCAGGGCCAGCGGCGGCGGTTTGCGCTGGCAGGCGCCGCACAGCTGGTCCGCGTCCAGCGCGGGCAGCGGCAGCGCGCATGTCCGGCAGGCGCCGGCATTCCACGGCAGCGCGTCGCGGCAGGCCGGGCACAGGTCCAAACCGGCGACGCCGGATTCGGCACAGACCAGGCAGCGCTCCGGCAGCAGCCAGCGCTGCAGCCGCCGCCAGCAACCGTCAACCCGACTCGATCCATTGAAGTTGACAGGGATATCCATGCTCACCAGACTGCCCGCTTTCCCAGCCCGTTACCGTCAGGAAACCCCCATGTCCGCTGTCGTCCGACACGACTGGCAACGCCAGGAACTGCTCGCCCTGTTCGATCTGCCGTTCCCGGAGCTGCTGCACCGCGCCGCCGCGGTGCATCGCGAACACTTCGATCCGGCGCAGGTGCAGGTCTCCACGCTGCTGTCGGTGAAGACCGGCGGCTGCCCGGAGGATTGCGCGTACTGCCCGCAGGCGCAGCGCTACGACACCGGCGTGGACGCGCAGAAGCTGATGAGCACCGAGGCGGTGCTGGCCAAGGCGCGCCAGGCCAAGGCGGCCGGCGCCTCGCGGTTCTGCATGGGCGCGGCGTGGCGCTCGCCGAAGGACCGCGACATCCCCAAGGTCGCGGCGATGATCCGCGAGGTGAAGGCGCTGGGCCTGGAGACCTGCGCCACCCTGGGCATGCTCGACGGGCGCCAGGCGCAGGCGCTGAAGGCGGCCGGGCTGGACTACTACAACCACAATCTGGACACCGCGCCGGATTTCTACGACACGATCATCCACACCCGCCAGTACCAGGACCGCCTGGACACGCTGGCGCACGTGCGCGATGCCGGCATGAAGACCTGCTGCGGCGGCATCGTCGGCATGGGCGAATCGCGCGAGCAGCGCGCCGGCCTGCTGCAGGCGCTGGCCAACCTGCCGGTGCATCCGGACTCGGTGCCGATCAACCGCCTGGTGCAGGTCGCCGGCACGCCGCTGCACGGCACGGTCGAGCTGGATCCGTTCGAGTTCGTGCGCACGATCGCCGTCGCCCGCATCGCGATGCCGCAGGCGATGGTGCGGCTGTCGGCCGGGCGCGAGAGCATGAGCGACGAACTGCAGGCGCTGTGTTTCTGCGCCGGCGCCAACTCGATCTTCTACGGCGAGAAGCTGCTGACCACCGGCAACCCGGACACCGAACGCGATCAGGCGCTGTTCGCGCGGCTGGGGCTGACGCCGATGCAGGTGCACGTGGACGCCGAGGCGCACGACCATCCCGGCACCGTGCATGCGGACATCACCGCGCCGGCGCCGGCAGCGGACCGTCCGGCGATCGCCGCGGCCCTGGTCTGACGCCGGCGCGCCGCGCCGGCGCACGCGCGTCCATCTGCCGATCCGGCCGTCCATCGCCGGCGGCGCCCGGCGCGGCCGGGGACGCGCTACGCTAGCCCGCCACCCCATGCCCCGCCGCCCATGGCCCGTCCCGATCTGCACGACCGCATCCAGTCCTTGCGCAAGCTGCGCGAGGCACAGGGCCGCATCCGCGTGCGCCGCAGCGTGGGCCGCCGCGACGGCGTGCGCCTGGAGCTGGACGGGCGCTGGCTGACCGGCTTCTGCAGCAACGACTACCTGGGCCTGGCGCAGCAGTTCGAAGTGCTCGCCGCGCTGCAGGACGCGGCCGCGCGCGAGGGCGTCGGCGCCACCGCCTCGCACCTGGTCTGCGGCCACCATGCGCTGCACGAAAGCCTGGAACGCGAGGTCGCCGACTGGCTCGGCTATCCGCGCGCGCTGCTGTTCGGCAGCGGCTTCCTCGCCAACCTGGCGGTGCAGCAGGCGCTGCTGAGCGAAGAGGAAGACGTGTGCGTGCAGGACCGGCTCAACCACGCCAGCCTGCTCGACGCCACCCGCCTGGCCGGTTGCCGCCTGCGCCGCTATCCGCACCTGGATACCGAAGGCGCGATGCGCCAGCTCAAGCACGCCGCCGACGGCGCGGCGATGCTGGCCACCGATGGCGTGTTCAGCATGGACGGCGACATCGCCCCGCTGCGCTCGCTGACCCTGGTGGCGCGCATGCAGCAGGCGCTGATGTACGTGGACGACGCGCACGGCGTCGGCGTGGTCGGCCCGCACGGCCGCGGCTGCGTGGCCGAGGCCGGGCTGGGCGTGGACGATGTGCCGCTGCAGCTGGTGACCCTGGGCAAGGCGCTGGGCGGCTACGGCGCGCTGGTGGTCGGCGACGAGGCGCTGATCCGGCATCTGGCCGAAACCGCGCGCCCCTACCTGTACACCACCGCGCTGCCGCCGGCGCAGGCCGCCGCCTCGCTGGCCGCGGTGAAACTGGCGCGGCGCGACCAGTGGCGGCGCGAGCGCCTGGCCGAGACCATCGCCGCGTTCCGCGGCGGCGCGCGCCGCCATGGCCTGGAACTGATGGCCTCGGACACGCCGATCCAGCCGCTGCTGTGCGGCGACGAGGCCAGCGCGCTGGCGCTGTCGGCGGCGCTCGAGCAGGCCGGCTTCCTGGTCTCGGCGATCCGCCCGCCGACCGTGCCCGAAGGCAAGTCGCGGCTGCGGGTCACGCTGTCGGCCCTGCACACGCCGGCGCAGGTGCAGGCGCTGCTGGACGCGCTGGCGCTGGCGCGCGACCGGCTGGCGGCGCATCCGGTCGGCCTGCCGGCGTGAGCCGGCCGATGTGAGCGGCCGACGGTGAACCGCGGCGACCTCGCCGCGCGCCACGCGGTCTGGGCCGCGCTGTCCGAGCTGTACCTGGACGACGACGTGGCCGCGCGGCATGCGCACATCGCCGCCGTGCTCGCGGCCTCGCCGTACCCGCCGCAGACGCTGCGGCACATGCTGCTGCACGACGTGCATCCGCGCCTGGCGCCGAACCTGCTGAGCGTGGCCGGGGTCTGGCAAGGCTTCGACCAGGCCTGGCTGAGGACGGCGATCCAGCGCGGCGAAGGCGTGCGGCGCTGGCCGGCATGGCGCACGCGCGCCTATCCACGCGAACAATGGCGCCTGCTGCTGCCGCGGCTGCTGGCCTTGCGCGCGCAAGGCTGAGCGCGGCGGCGCCCGGCTCTCTTTCTCCATTCAGCATACGATCGACGATGCACATCGAAACCCTGGGGCACGGCCCCGATCTGGTCCTGATCCACGGCTGGGCGCTGCACGGCGGCATCTTCGCGCCCTTGGTCGAACGCCTGTCGGCGCAGTTCCGCATGCACCTGGTGGACCTGCCCGGGCATGGCCACAGCCGCGGCGACGACACCCCGCTGGCGCTGCCGCACGTGGTCAGCGCGATCGCCGCGGCGACGCCGCCGGCGGCGTGGCTGGGCTGGTCGCTGGGCGGACTGTTCGCGCTGCATGCCGCGGCGACCCAGCCGCAGGTGCGCGGCCTGGCGATGCTGGCGGCGACGCCGCGCTTCGTGCGCGGCAGCGACTGGCCGCATGCGGTGGAGCCGCAGGTGTTCGCACAGTTCGGCCGCGATTTGGCCGACGACTACCGCGGCACGCTGGACCGTTTCCTGGCGCTGGACACGCTGGGCTCCGCGCATGCCCGCAGCGAGTTGCGCACGCTGCGCGAAACGCTGGGCGCACGCGGCGAACCCGATGCGCAGGCGCTGCAGGATGGGCTGGCACTGCTCGAGCGCAGCGACCTGCGGCGCGCGTTGCCGGGCCTGCGCGTGCCCAGCCTGTGGCTCAGCGGCCAACGCGACCGGCTGGTCTCCGCCGCCGGCATGCAGGATGCCGCGGCGCTGGCGCCGCAGGCGCAGACGCTGAGTATCGCCGGCGGCGGCCATGCGCCGTTCCTCGGCCATGCCGATGCGGTGGCGGAGGCGTTGCGCGGATTCCTCGCCAGCCTCGCATAGCGCGCGCGTCGCGGAGGCGCGCTTGCGCTTCTGCACGAAGGGCTTCAGCGCCGATCGGGCGTTAGCGGTGAAGCCCGGTCGGGGCTGAAGCCCCTCCTACAGAGAGCGGGATTCCCGGCCCGCTGAAACGCATCGCGCTGGCCGCCGCCACGCCGATGTCCGATCATCGCGGTTCCTTCAATCGACCGGAACGCCACCATGGAGCTTGGAATCGCCGGCAAATGGGCGCTGGTCTGCGCCGCGAGCAAGGGCCTGGGCCTGGGCTGCGCGCGTGCGCTGGCCGGCGAAGGCGTCAACGTGGTGATCGTGGCGCGCGGCCAGGCCGCGCTGGATGCGGCGGCGGACGGCCTGCGCGCGCTGCCAGGCGCCGGCGCGGTGATCGCGGTCGCCGCCGACATCGCGACCGAGGCCGGACGCGCCGCCGCGCTCGCCGCCTGCCCGCAGGTCGACATCCTGGTCAACAACGCCGGCGGCCCGCCGCCGGGCGATTTCCGCGACTGGGAGCGCGAGGACTGGCTGCGCGCGCTGGACGCCAACATGCTGGCGCCGATCGCGCTGATCCGCGCCACCGTCGATGCGATGCAGGCGCGCGGCTTCGGCCGCATCGTCAACATCACCTCGGCGGCGGTGAAGGCGCCGATCGACAGCCTGGGCCTGTCCAACGGCGCGCGCGCCGGCCTGACCGGCTTCGTCGCCGGGCTGGCGCGACGCACCGTCGCGCACAACGTCACCATCAACAACCTGCTGCCCGGCCAGTTCGACACCGACCGGCTGCGCAGCAATTTCGCCCATGCCGCACAGCGCAGCGGTACCGACGTAGACGCGGTGGCGGCGCAGAAACGCGCACAGATTCCGGCCGGTCGGTTCGGCACGGCGGAGGAGTTCGGCGCCGCCTGCGCCTTCCTGTGCAGCGCGCAGGCCGGCTACATCACCGGGCAGAACCTGTTGCTCGATGGCGGCGCCTATCCTGGGACGTTCTGAAGGGCCGGGAATAGGGAATGGAGAAACGGGAATGGGCAAGGCGGGCGACCATCTCGCCGACGCGGCCGTTCCGATTCCCCATTCCCGATTCCCCATTCCCGGCCTTTCGCCAGCCGGCGATAATGCGCCGATGGATTCCTCTTCGTTCGACGCCCACCACATCCGCCGCGCGTTCTCGCGCGCCGCCGCCAGCTACGATGCCGCCGCCGCCCTGCAGCACGAGGTCGAAAAGCGCCTGCTGGAATCGCTGGACTACCTCGGCGACCGCGTGCCGCAGGTGGTGCTGGACGTGGGCAGCGGCCCGGCGCACGCCGCCGCGACGATGAAGAAGCGCTGGCCGCGCGCGCAGGTGATCGCGCTCGACCAGGCGCTGCCGATGCTGCAGCAGGCCAAGCGCCAGGCCGGCTGGTGGAAACCGTTCGGCCGCGTCTGCGCCGATGCGCGTGCGCTGCCGCTGGCCGAGCACAGCGTGGATGTGATCTTCAGCAACCTGTGCCTGCAATGGGTCGAGGACCTGCCGGCGGTGTTCGCCGGCTTCCGCCGCGTGCTCAAGCCCGGTGGCCTGCTGCTGTGCTCCAGCTTCGGCCCGGACACGCTGGTCGAACTGCGCGAAGCGTTCGCCCAGGCCGACCACGCAGCGCCGCACGTGAGCCACTTCGCGCCGATCGCGCAGTTCGGCGACGCCTTGATGCTGTCCGGGTTCCGCGACCCGGTGCTGGACCGCGACCTGTTCACCCTCACCTATCCCGACCTGGCTGCGCTGATGCGCGAACTGCGCGCGATCGGCGCGACCAACGCGCTGCACGCGCGCCGCCACACCCTGACCGGGCGCGGCCGTTTCGCCGCCGCCAGCGCCGCCTACGAGCCGCTGCGCAACGCCGACGGCAAGCTGCCGAGCAGCTGGGAAGTGATCTACGCGCACGCCTGGGCGCCGCCGCCGGGCGCGCCGATCCGCGAGGGCGGCAGCGAGATCGCCGCGGTGCCGGTGTCGGCGATCCCGATCCGCCGCCGCGGCGAGTGAGGTGCGCTTCGCTGCGGGACTCGGGACTCGCAAGCGCACGCAACCGGACGCACTCCATGTAGGAGCGGCTTCAGCCGCGACGCTTTACCGGCACCGTGTCGCGGCTGAAGCCGCTCCTACAACAACCGGACAGCCATGCACGCGCTGCTGCGTGCGAGCGCTCAGACCGAGACCTGGTCGATCCAGTCCTGCAGGTTGTAGTAGTTGCTGACCCGGGCGATCTTGCCGTCGCGGATGTCGAAGAACGCCCCGCCCGGCAGCACATAGGTCTGCCCGCGCGCCGGCGGCAGGCCTTCGTCGGTGTGGTGGTATTCGCCGTGCACCACGTATTCGGCGGCGGCGCGGCGGCCGTCCTGCCCGCCCAGCACCACGATGTCGCGCAGCTGTTCGCGGTAGCTGGCGTTCATTCGCTGCAGGAATGCGGCGAAGGTATCCTTGCCGATCTCGCGCGCGCCCTGGTTGAGGTCGTGGGCGACATCGTCGGTCAGCTTGTCGAGCATCGCCGCCCAGTCGCCGCGGTTGAACGCGTCGTAGTAGGACAGCACCAGTTCGATGGCGCGGTCTTGCTCGCGGGTTCCGTCGATCTTCATCGCCACCACCTCATGCCATGCGGGCGCCCATGATACGGCGGCCGGGCCCGCTCAGGCGCCAGGCACCAGCAGATCGCGGTGGAAGAAGTAGACCTCCTGCAGCAGGAAGCGCCAGCGGGTCTGGAAGCTGCGGAAGCGGGTGCTCGGGGTCGAGGACGCCAGCGCGTCGATCTGCAGCTCGCGGCACAGGCGCAGCGCGCGCGCCATGTGCAGCGGATCGCTGACGATGATCGCCCGGTGCAGGCCGTGGCTGCGCATCAGCGCGCGCGCCTGGAGCAGGTTCTGGCGGGTGGTGCGCGAGACGGTCTCGATCAGGATCGCGTCGGCCGGCACGTCGTGGCGCAGCGCGTAGCGGCGCGCCACCTGCGACTCGGCGAAACGCGCGCCGTTGCCGCCGAAGCCGCCGGTGAAGATCAGGGTCGGCGCGTAGCCGCGCTGGTACAGGTCCAGGCCGTGGCGGATGCGCTCTTCGAACACCGGCGAGGGCTTGGCGTCGTAGGCGGCCGCACCGAGCACGATGATCGCGTCGGCCGGCGCCGCCTGGTCGCGGTCGCCGACCCAGACGATGTAGATCGCCACGCCCAGCAGCCACAGGCCCAGCACCGCGGCCAGCCGGCCGAGCCAGCCCAGCCAGCCGCGCCGTCGCCGCGGCTTCAAGCCATGCCCCACGGCAAGGCGTCGAGATCGACGTTGCCGCCGGACAGGATCAGCCCGACCCGGCGCCCGGCGAAGCGCTCGGGCTGCGCCAGCACCGCCGCCAGCGCGATCGCCGAGGAGGGTTCCACCACCTGCTTGAGCACCTGCCACAGCAGCCGCATCGCCGCCACGGTGGCGGCGTCCTCGACCACGATCGTCTCGGCCTGTCCATGCAGCAGCGCGAAGTTGGGCGCGCCGAGGGTGCCGCGCAGGCCGTCGCAGACCGTGTCCGGCACGAAGTCCACGCGCAGCGCGCCGGCGGCCAGCGAGCGCGCGGTGTCGGCGGCGCCGGCCGGCTCGGCCAGCAGCAGGCGCGCCTGCGGCGCCAGCGCCGACAGCGCCAGGCGGCTGCCGGCAGCCAGGCCGCCGCCGCCGACCGGCACCACCAGCAGGTCGAGCGGGCCAGCGGCGCCGAGCAGTTCCAGGGCCGCGGTGCCCTGGCCGGCGATCACCGCCGGATCGGTGTACGGATGCACCAGGGTCGCGCCGGTCTGCTGCTGCACCTGCGCGCACATCGCCTCGCGCGCGGCGATGCTGGCCTCGCAGCGCCACAGGGTGGCGCCGGCGCGGGCGATATTGGCCAACTTGGCCGCCACCGCGCCCTCCGGCACCACCACGTGGCACTCGATGCCGCGGCTGCGCGCGGCCTGCGCCAGCGCCGCACCATGGTTGCCCGAAGAATGGGTGACCACGCCGCGCGCGGCCTGCGCCTCGCTCAGCGCCCACACCGCGTTGCAGGCGCCACGGAACTTGAACGCGCCGCCGCGCTGCAGGTGCTCGGCCTTAAAAAACAAAGTCGCGCCGGTCGAGGCATCCAGCGCCCGCGAGCGCAGCACCGGGGTGACCTGGGCATGCGGCGCGATCCGCGCGGCGGCAGCCAGCACATCGGCGAAAACAGGCAGTGAAGATGAGAACATGCGCGAAAGGGTAGCGTATCGTCCCAAGTTCGCGGTGGCGCGGGCGACCGGGGCAACACGGCCGTTGTACGCGACTTAAGCGTTCAATCAACGACGAAGCGAGTTAAGGGGGCATTCAATGCAACACGCCGAACCTGTCGGTCAGCCTCAGGGAGAGGATTCGCCATGAACATGCGCCTGATCTGGGCCGCTGGATTGCTGGCCACGCTGAGCGGCTGCGCCACCTACGACTATGCCGACAGCGGCGGCGGTTATTACCGCGGCGCCCCCTCGGTCGAATACCGCTATCCGGCCGGCTACTACGACGGTTACTACGCACCCTTCAGCTATGGCGTGGCGCCGTACGGCTATGGCCCTGGCTATTACGGCTATGGCTACTACGGCTACGGCAGCCCGTACTACTACCGCGACTACTACGGCCCGCCGCGGCACCGGCCGCCGCCGCGCCCGCGGCCCGACGACAACGGCCGCCCGCCGGACCGGCCGCCGCCGGTGATCGGTGGCGATGGCCGGGTCAAGTCGCCGTGGCGCGACCTGGACCGGCTGCGCCGTCCCGACGCCGCCAACGCCGGCCCACGCCCCCAATCCATGCAGCCGCGGCCGCAGTCGATGCAGCCGCGTCCGGCCAGCGCGCCGCGGCCGGCGGCCCAGCCGCGGCCGGCCGCGCCCCGGCCTGGCAACCTGGGTCGTAGCAATGGGACAAGGCGCACACTAGAGCCCTAAGAAAAGGCTTGATTTCACGCAGGCACAAGACGCACTCTACGTCGTACGGGGTGACCGCCTGCGTCGCTTTATGACCCGAAGGGATCGCCCCACCGTCTATGTCGATGTCCGACAGGGAAATCTGGATCCCCCCTGTTCCGGCCCTGTCGGGCGTCGGCGCCTAAAAACGAAAAGCCCCGGTTCGCCGGGGCTTTTCGCGTTCGGGCCTTGCGGTTGTTGGCGTCCGACCCGGATCGCAGACATAAAAAAGGGCCGGCAGTCCCCCGACTACCGGCCCCCAGCTCCCCCAACGTGCGCGTGACTGGCCCCTGTTCCAATTCCAGTCGTACGCCCCTGACGCAATGCCACGTTGGGTGCAGTAGGGATATCTGCAGATGGCGTGCCAACTTTAGGATCGAATCCGTAAACTGTGATGAGAAATACAAAATTCCCGTTTTTCGGCGTGCGCCGCCCCGCGAACGCCCCCATTCCGGTCCCCACGACCGGCTGACGAGCCCCCGATGAGCGATTCCTTCTACCGCTACGACGTCATCGTGATCGGCGGCGGCCACGCCGGCACCGAGGCCGCGCTGGCCTCCGCGCGCGCCGGCGCGCGCACCCTGCTGCTGACCCACAACGTGGAGACGGTGGGCGCGATGAGCTGCAACCCGGCCATCGGCGGCATCGGCAAGGGCCACCTGGTCAAGGAAATCGATGCGCTGGGCGGGGCGATGGCGCATGCCGCCGACCTGGCCGGCATCCAGTGGCGCACGCTCAATGCCTCCAAGGGTCCGGCGGTGCGCGCCACCCGCTGCCAGGCCGACCGCAACCTGTACCGCGGCGCGATCCGGCGCCTGGTCGAGGCCCAGCCCGACCTGACCCTGTTCCAGGCCGCGGTGGACGACCTGATCGTGGAAGGCGAGCGCGTGCGCGGCGCCGTCACCCAGACCGGCCTGCGCTTCGAGGCGGCGGCGGTGGTGCTGACCGCCGGCACCTTCCTGGCCGGCAAGATCCACATCGGCCAGACCCAGTATGCCGGCGGCCGTGCCGGCGACCCGCCGGCCACCGCGCTGGCGCAGACGCTGCGCGACGGCCGCTTCGGCGTGGACCGGCTCAAGACCGGCACCCCGCCGCGCATCGACGGGCGCAGCCTGGACTACGCGGCGATGGAGGAGCAGCCCGGCGACGATCCGCTGCCGGTGATGTCGTTCATGGGCGATCGCGCCCAGCATCCGCGCCAGGTCTCGTGCTGGATCACCCATACCACCGAGCGCACCCACGCCATCATCCGCGGCGCGCTGGACCGTTCGCCGCTGTACACCGGCCAGATCGAGGGCATCGGCCCGCGCTACTGCCCGTCGATCGAGGACAAGGTGGTGCGCTTCGCCGAGAAGGCCAGCCACCAGATCTTCGTCGAGCCGGAAGGCCTGGACGTGGCCGAGATCTATCCCAACGGCATCTCCACCTCGCTGCCGTTCGACGTGCAGTTGGAGCTGGTGCGGTCGATCCGCGGCTTCGAGCACGCCCACATCACCCGCCCCGGCTACGCCATCGAATACGACTTCTTCGACCCGCGCGGGCTGAAGGCCTCGCTGGAGACCAAGGCGATGCCGGGGCTGTTCTTCGCCGGCCAGATCAACGGCACCACCGGCTACGAGGAAGCCGCCGCGCAGGGCCTGATCGCCGGGCTCAATGCGGCGCGCCAGGTGCGCGGGCTGGAGCCGTGGTCGCCACGCCGCGACCAGGCCTACATCGGCGTGCTGATCGACGACCTGATCACCCACGGCACCAGCGAGCCGTACCGCATGTTCACCAGCCGCGCCGAATACCGGCTGCAGCTGCGCGAGGACAACGCCGACGCGCGCCTGACCGGCATCGGCCGCGACCTGGGCCTGGTCGGCGAGGCGCGCTGGGCGCGCTTCCAGGCCAAGCAGGAGGCGGTGGCGCGGGAGAACGAGCGGCTGCGCGCGCTGTGGGCCACGCCGGGCAATGCGCTGGGCCGCGAGGTCGCCGCAACGCTGGGCGTGGCGGTGAGCCGCGAGGCCACCGTGCTCGACCTGATCAAGCGCCCGGAGCTGGACTACGCCGCGCTGATGCGGGTGCCGTCGCTGGGACCGGGCGTGGACGATGCGCAGGTCGCCGAGCAGGTCGAGATCGGCATCAAGTACGCCGGCTACCTGGACCGCCAGCGCGACGAGATCGCGCGCCAGCAGCGCCACGAAGACACGCCGATTCCCGAGGCCTTCGACTACGCGCAGGTGCGCGGGCTGTCGGCCGAAGTGCAGCAGAAGCTGCAGCGCGTGCGCCCGCAGAGCGTGGGCCAGGCGCAGCGCATTCCCGGCATGACCCCGGCGGCGATCTCGCTGCTGCTGGTGCACCTGGAGCGCGCGCGGCGCAGCCAGGTGGCGTAAACGGCGGCGCGGCGACGGCAGGGCGGCGCACGTAGTTCCATGCGCGCCTGCTGCCTTTCCTTGGCGTCCACGCCTGCTCTGCTGTAGGAGCGGCTTCAGCCGCGACCGGGGTTATCGGTAATGCCTGTCGCGGCTGAAGCCGCTCCTACAGGGAGCATCGACTTGGGCTGCGCTCATCGGGCGGCTGCAGTCGCGTCCGCGCCGCCGCCCAGCACGGTGTAAAGCTGGACCCGGTTGCTGTCGTCCTGCAGGCGCAAGGCGATCAGGTCCTGCTGTGCGGCGTAGAGCGAGCGTTGCGCATCCAGGACCTGCAGGTAGTCGTCCACGCCGGCGCGGTAGCGCGCTTCGGCCAGCGTGTGGCTGCGCCGCACCGCCTCCACCAGCGCCCGTTGCGCGCTCAGCTGCGCGTCGAGATGGTCGCGCTGCGCCAACGCGTCGGCGACGTCGCTGAAGGCGCTCTGGATCGCCTTCTCGTATTGCGCCACGGCGATGTTCTTGCCGATCTTCGATACGTCCAGCGAGGCCTTCAGCGCGCCGGCGTGGAAGATCGGCAGCGCGATGCTGGGCACGAACGACCAGGTGCGCGATCCCGCCGCGAACAGCGTGGACAGCGCGTCGCTGCTGCGCCCGGTGGAGGCGGTCAGCGTGACGCTCGGGAAGAACGCCGCGCGCGCGGCGCCGATGTCGGCATTGGCCGCCTTCAGCGCATGCTCGGCGGCGAGCACGTCGGGACGTTGCAAGAGCACCGTGGCATCCAGGCCCGCCGGTACCGGCGCCAGGGCCACGCTGGCGTCGAATGCATCGCTGCCGGCGAGCAGCGTTACGTCCACCGGCGCGCCGACCAGCAGTTGCAGCGCGTCGCGGGCCTGGGCGAGCTGGGTGGCAGCACGCGCCGCATCGACGCGGGCCGCCTCCACGCTGCTCTGGATCTGCGCCAGGTCCAGCCCGGAGCCGATGCCGTTGTCGTGCTGGACGCGGCTGCGCTTGAGCGTCTGCTCCTGGCTTTCCAGGGTCTGCTGCGCCAGCGCCAGCAATTGCTGGTCGGCGCCGACCGTCAGCCAGGCGTCGGCGATCTGGCCGATCAGGCTCAAGCGCACGCTGCGTTGCGTTTCGGCCGTGGCCAGCCAGTTCTCCAGTGCCTCGTCCTTCAGGCTGCGCACGCGCCCGAACAGGTCCAGTTCCCAGCTGCTGATGCCGACCTGCAGCGTGTCGCTGCTGTCGATCTGCGCCTGCCCGCTGTCGCTGGCGCTGGCGCTGGTCCGCTGGCGGCTGCTGCTGGCAGTGGCATCCAGCGACGGCGCCAGCGCGGCGCGCTGGATCCGGTACTGCGCGCGCGCCTTGTCGATGTCGAGCATGGCCACGCGCAGGTCGCGATTGTTGTCCAGGCCCAGGGCGATGACCTGGCGCAGGCGCGGATCGAGGAACACCTCGCGCCAGTCCGGCATCGCCAGCGCGGCGCCGGCCGCGGACGGAGCGGTGCCCGCCGTGTCGAACTGCAGCGGCACCGGCGGCGCCGGCCGTTCGTAGTGCGGGGCCATGCTGCATGCGGCCAGCGCCGCGCAGCAGGCCAACGCGAGCAGGTGCGGCGAACGCGCGCTCATGGCGTGGCCTCCAGCGGCGGCTGCTTGCTGCCGGGAAACACGCTGCGCACGATGACGTAGAACAGCGGCACGAAGAACAGGCCCAGGGTGATCGAGGCCAGGGTGCCGCCGGTGACGCCGGTGCCCAGCGAATGGCGCGCCGCCGAGCCGGCGCCGTGGCTGAACACCAGCGGCAGCACGCCGAGCAGGAACGCCAGCGAGGTCATCAGGATCGGCCGCAGGCGCATCTGCACCGCGTGCAGCGTGGCGGCCAGCAGGCTTTCGCCGTGGCGCTCCAGCTCGCGCGCGAACTCGACGATCAAAATGCCGTTCTTGGCCGCCAGGCCCACCGTGGTCAGCAGGCCGACCTGGAAGTACACGTCGTTCTGCAGGCCACGCACGGTCATCAGCAGCGCCGCACCGAACACGCCCACCGGCACCGCCAGCATCACCGCGAACGGGATCGTCCAGCTTTCGTACAGCGCCACCAGGCACAGGAACACGAACAGCAACGAGATCGCGTACAGCGCCGGCGCCTGGTTGGCCGACAGCTTTTCCTGGTAGGCCATGTCCGACCACGCATAGCCGAAACCATGCGGCAACTGCTTGCTCAGCTCGGCCATGGCGTCCATCGCCGCGCCGGAACTGACACCGGGCACCGCCTGGCCGGTGAGTTCCATCGCCGACACGCCGTTGTAGCGTTCCAGCGCGGCCGGCGCGCTGGTCCAGTGCGCGGTGGTGAACGCGGACATCGGCACCATGTCGCCATTGGTGTTGCGCACCGTCCAGCGCTGCAGGTCCTGCGGCGCCATGCGCGCTTCGGCGTCGCCCTGCACGAACACCTTCTTGATGCGGCCCTTGTAGATGAAGTTGTTGACGAAGTCGCCGCCGAGCGCGCTGTTGAGCGTGGCATTGATGTCGCCCGGGTCCACGCCCTGCGCCTGGGCCTTGTCGTCGTCGATCTTGACCGCGTAGACCGGCGCGTCTTCCAGGCTGGCGTAGCGCACGTCGCGCAGCCTGGGATCGCGCCCGGCCAGGCGCAGCAGCTTGTCGCGCGCGTTCACCAAGGCGGCGTGGCCGGCGCCTTCGTAATCCATCAGTTCGAAGGTGAAGCCGGACGCGTCGCCGAGGCCGGTGATGGCCGGCGGCGAGGTCACGAACAGCTCCGCGTCGGGCACGTCGGCCAGGGCGGTGTTGAGATGCGCGGCGATGGTGTCGGCATCGTCGTCGCGGTCGTCCCAGTCCTTGAGCCGGACGAAGGCCATGCCGACGTTCTGGCCGGCGCCGGTGACGCTGAAGCCGGCCGAGGACAGCACCGAGCGCACGCCCGGCTCGTGCAGGGCGGCCTTGGTCAGGCGGTCGGTCACCGCCAGGGTCTGCTCCAGGGTGGAGCCGGCCGGCAGCTTGACCAGCACGTTGAGCATGCCTTCGTCCTCGTCGGGCAGGAACGCGCCGGGCAGGCGCCACAGCAGCACGCCGGTGACGACCAGCAGCAGCGCGTAGGCGCACAGGCTCAGCGCGCGCCGGCCCAGCACCCGCTCGACCCGCGCGCGGTAGCGCTCGGAGAGCTGGCCGAAGCGGGCGTTGAACCAGGCGAAGAACCGGCCGAGGCGGCCGTGCGAGCCGATCGCCGCCTCGCCCTGGTGCAGCGGCTTGAGAATGGTCACGCACAGCGCCGGGGTCAGGGTCATCGCCACCAGCACCGACAGGATCATCGAGGCGGCGATGGTGATCGAGAATTGCCGGTAGATCACGCCGGTGACGCCGTTGAAGAAGGCCATCGGCACGAACACCGCGGTCAGCACCAGCACGATGCCGACCAGCGCGCCGCCGATCTGCTGCATCGAGCGCAGCGTCGCCTCCTTCGGCGGCAGCCCTTCCTGGCTCATGACCCGCTCCACGTTCTCCACCACCACGATGGCGTCGTCCACCAGCAGGCCGATCGCCAGCACCATCGCGAACATGGTCAAGGTGTTGATCGAGTAGCCGAACGCGGCCAGCACGCCGAAGGTGCCCATCAGCACCACCGGCACGGCGATGGTCGGGATCAGCGTGGCGCGCCAGTTCTGCAGGAACAGGTACATCACCGCGACCACCAGCAGCACCGCTTCGATCAGGGTGATGACCACTTCCTTGATCGAGGTGGTCACGAACGGCGTGGTGCTGAAAGCGACGTGGTAGTTGTAGCCGTGCGGCCAGTACTGCTTGAGTTCCTGCAGCCGCGCGTCGATCGCCTTGGACGTTTCCACCGCGTTGGCGTCGGCGTTCAACTCGATGCCGAGCGAGGCCGAGGGCTTGCCGTTGAAGCGGGTGATGCTGTCGTAGGTTTCCGGGCCCAGACCGATCCGGGCCACATCGGACAGGTGCACCGCGGCGCCGCCGGCACCGCTCTTGAGCACGATCGCGCCGAACTGCGCCGGCGTGTGCAGGCGGCTGCGCGTGGTCACGGTGGCATCCAGGCGCTGCCCGCGCGGCGCCGGCTGGCCGCCGATCTCGCCGGCCGACACGTCGGTGTTCTGCGCCTGCAGCGCGTTCTCCACGTCCGAGGGCATCAGCGCGTACTTGCGCAGCTTCTCCGGGTCCAGCCAGATGCGCATGGCGTATTCGGAGCCCATCGGCTGGATGTTGCCGACGCCGCTGACCCGGCTGATCTGGTCGTCGATGTTCGATTCCATGTAGTTGGCGACATCGAAGTTGTCCATGCTGCCGTCGTCGGAGGTGAACGCCACCACCTCGAACAGCGAGCCGCTGGACTTGGTGATGACGATGCCGTTCTGCTGCACGTCCTGCGGCAGCACCGACATCACCGACTGCAGCTGGTTCTGCACCTGCACCTGCGCGGTGTCGGCATTGGTGCCGGTCTCGAACACCAGGTTGACCTGCGCGGTGCCGTCCGAGGCGCTGGTCGAGGTCATGTACAGCAGGTGGTCCAGGCTCTGCTGCGACTGCTCGATCAGCTGGGTGACGGTGTTCTCCACGGTCTGCGCCGAGGCGCCGGTGTAGGTGGCGCGCACGGTGATGGTCGGCGGCGCCATCTGCGGATAGCGCTCGATCGGCAGCGCGTGGATGGCCAGCATGCCGACCAGGACGACGACGATGGCCATGACCCAGGCCACCACCGGGTGGTTGACGAAGAAACGCGACATGGCAGCTCCTCAGTCGGCCTGGGCGTCGCCCGGCACCGCGGGCGCGGCCTCGAGCTGCGCGGCGCTGACCGCATACGGCACGACCGTCTTGCCGATCTCGGCGCGGCTGCCGTTGACCACGATCAGCCGCTCGCCCGGCTTGAGGCCGGCTTCCACCACCCACTCGTGGCCGACCGCGTCGCCGGTGCGGATGCGCCGCTCCTCGACCCGGTTGTGCGCGCCGAGCAGCTTCACCATCGGTTCGCCCTTGGCATCGCGGGTCACCGCCTGTTGCGGCACCAGGATCGCGCTCGGGTCGCTGGCCAACGGCAGCAGCGCGCGCAGGTACATGCCGGGCAGCAGCAGATGTTGCGGATTGGGCACGACCACGCGCAGGGTGACCGCGCCGGTGCCGGGATCGACCGAGGTGCCGACGAACTCCAGCGTGCCCGCAAGCGGATAGAAGCTGCCGTCCTCCAGGCGGACCCGCACCGGAATCTTGCCGTCGGTGGCCTTGATCTGGCCGGCGTCGAGCCGCTTGCGCAAGGCCAGCAGCTGCGTGCTGGACTGGCTCACGTCCAGGTAGATCGGATCCAGCCGCTGGATCTTGGCCAGCGCCGCATCCTGCTGCGCGGTCACCAGCGCGCCGGCGGTATAGGCCGAGCTGCCGATGGTGCCGGAGATCGGCGCCGTCACCCGGGTGTAGTCGAGATTGATGCGCGCCGCCTGCAACGACGCCTGCGCCGCCACCACGTTGGCTTCGGCTTCCTGCAACGCGGCCTGCGCGTCGTCGGCATCCTGTTTGCTGGCCGCGTCCTGCTCGACCAGGGTGCGGTAGCGCGCGGCCTTGGGACGCGCCGCGACCACGGCGGCCTGGGCCTGCGCGAGCTGGCCGCGCGCCGTGTCGTAGGCGGCCTGGTACGGCGCCGGATCGATCTGGTACAGCACCTGCCCGGCCTGGACTTCCTGGCCCTCGGTGAACAGCCGTTGCCGCAGCAGGCCGTTGACCTGCGGCCGCACGTCGGAGACTTCGTAGGCCACGGTGCGCCCGGGCAGCGACTGCTCCACCGGCAGGCTGTGCGGGCTCAGCGCGAGCGTGCCGACCTTGATCGGCGGCGGCGGTTGCGGCGCCGACGAACACCCCGCCGCCATCGCAAGCGCGACCACGGAACCACAGAGAATGAAACAACGAGGCGCGGCGAGAGCGTCGAACATGAGCGTCAGATCGAGGGGGTGGGAAGATCGAAGCGCGCAACGCTACACGAAATGTATTCCCGCGATATATCGCGGCAAAAACGGCAGTCAGCTGCCACTTCAACTTTCGTGCGCGCGCAGAAAGATTGACGAAAGATTGATAGTGGAGCGATACCTTCGTATCGCATCGGGATACGAATATTTCAGTATGGAATGCGCGATCGCGGGCGCTTGCGAAGCGCGTTTCGGCACTACCTCATTGCCATGCTCATGGCCACGCCGCGCGGCACATAATCGGTATCGGCGATGGAGTATTCGCAGCGATGACAGCATGCGGCGCTAGGCCGCGCGCCGTTGCGCTCGACGCGCATCGGAGAGGGAGCGCGTTGCCGGCAGCGCGTCGTGCAGGTCGCGCTGCCGCACGACTCAGTCCTCGTCCGCCGCGGCCTCGCGGCCCTGCTGGCGGATGATCGCTTCCTGCCGCGCGTCTTCGATCGAATCGCGCACCGCGCGCACGTCGGCGCGGCGGGTGTCGAACACGAAGCGGCCGCTGAGCGCGCTGTCCGGGCGCAGCTCGCCCTTCTCGTACAGCGCCCACATTTCTTCGCCGTAGTGGGTGGCGTTGAGCTCGGGCGCGTAGCGGCCGAGGCAATCGCGCAGGTTGTGCACGTCGCGCAGCAGCATGTCGCGCGCGGCGTTGTTGCCGGCGGCGCTGACCACCTGCGGGAAGTCGATCACCACCGGGCCCTCGGCGGCGACCAGCACGTTGTATTCGGACAGGTCGCCGTGCACCAGGCCCAGGCACAGCATCTTCACCACGTCGCCGATCAGTTGCGTGTGGTACGCGCGCGCCTGCTCCGGCTCCAGGTCCACCTCGCCCAGCCGTGGCGCGCTCTGCCCCTCGGCATCGGTGACCAGGTCCATCAGCAGCACGCCGTGGAAGTAGCCGCGCGGCTGCGGCACGTGCACGCCGGCATCCACCAACTGATACAGCGTGTTGGCCTCGGTGTCCTTCCACGCGGCTTCCTGCTCGCGGCGGCCGAACTTGGTCGCCTTGCCCATCGCCCGCGCCTGGCGGCTGCCGCGCACCTTGCGGCCTTCCTGGTACTGCACGCGCGCCTGGAAGCTGCGCTGCGCCATGTCCTTGTAGACCTTGGCGCACAGCACCTCGTCGCCGGCCTGGACCACGTACACGGCGGCCTCCTTGCCACTCTTGAGCGGGCGCAGCACGCTGTCGATGACGCCGTCCTCGATCAGCGGCTGCAGGCCCTGGGGGGTTTTCATCGGACGCGGGGGACCTTGAAGGGAGAAAGCCGGATTATGCCCAACCTTGCCTGCGTGCCGGTCGACAACTGCGGCATGGCCGGCCGCGTGCGGAGTAAAGTGGCAGCCGCGATCGCCGCCACGGCGGCCGCAGTCGGCAATCCACGGTGCAATCGTCCAGAGGGTGTCATGAGCAAGGGCATGGATCAGAAGAAGAGCGAGAAGAAGCAGCCGACCAAGACGCTGAAGGAAAAGCGCGCGGCCAAGAAGGAAAAGAAGAAGTAGCAAGCGCCTCCGGCGAGCTCGCGTTCCGGGCTCGCCGGAACGCGGCCGCCGGCGCGGCGCGCCGCCTCCGTGCCTACCCCAGCCGTGCCCGCCGGCAGCGGCAGCCGCGCGATGCGGCCCCCTCCCTGGCACGCGACCGCGCATGCCGCACTTCGGCGCACGGTGGCTGCGCTGCGACGCCATCCCCTGAATCGCCCGAACGACGGCGCGGACGCCACGCTCCATGCGCAACCTCTCGTCGCGCCCCCGCGCCACCCCTGGCGCGCGCCGCGGCCGTTGGCCGGTCGCTGAATCCACACCGGTACCGGCACAGCGCAGCGCTTTCGCGAGCCATACAAATTTCGCACACAAGTGCGATAATCGACCGGACCTCTCGGAACGCGCCTCTTCGGCGCCGCACGCCAGGGCGGCGGCCGACTGGCCGCCGTTGCCTATTCCGGCGCGTGACAAGCCACGGAAGACATCGTCCGCTGCGGTCAGGACCCGTCCGTTTCCGTTGCGGTCTCACGGAATGCCCGGGCACACCGCCGTCGCGCGAAAGCGGACGGTCACGGCTTTTGCAGAGGACTACGCAACGTGAATACGCAATCGGACGTCTCGGCCCTGGGCCGCGGACTGCTTTGGGCGATGGGCCTGCTGCTGGTGCTGGTCGGCGGCGTGCTGCTGGCCGGCGGCCTGCAGCTGGCGACGGAAGGCGGCAGCTGGTATTTCCTGCTGATGGGGCTGGCCACGCTGGCCGCCGGCATCCTGGTGATCGCGCGCCGGCCCGCCGGCGCCGTGCTGTACGCCGTGGCCTTCGCCGGCACGCTGGTTTGGGCGCTGTGGGAAGTGGGGCTGGAGTTCTGGCCGCTGGTCTCGCGCCTGGTCGCGCCGGCGGTGCTGGCGCTGTTGCTGGCGCTGCTGTGGCCGACCCTGCGCCGCAGCCGCGGGCAGCCGGCCGGGCGCGGCGCCTACGCGCTGTCCGCGCTGCTGGTAGCCGGCCTGGCCGCCACCGCGGCCTATGCCTTCGTGCCGCGCCCGATCGTGCAGGCCGCCGCCGATGCGCCGGTCACGCCGGTGGCGCCGGGCGCCGCGCAGAAGGACTGGATGCACTGGGGCAATACCCCCGCCGGCACCCGCTTCGCCGCCCTGGACCAGATCGACCGCAACAACGTCGGCAAACTGCAGGTGGCCTGGACCTACCGCACCGGCGAGGTGCCGACCAGCAACGGCTTCGGCGCCGAAGACCAGGCCACGCCGCTGCAGATCGGCGACACCGTGTACGTGTGCACCCCGCACAACCAGGTGTTCGCGCTGGACGCGGACAGCGGCCGCAAGCGCTGGTCGTTCGATCCCAAGGCCACTGCGCCGAACTGGCAGCGCTGCCGCGGCCTGGGCTACTACGACGCCGCCAGCGCGACCGCGGCCCCTGCCGCGACGGATGCCGCCGGCGGCAACCTGATGCCCGCGCCCGCCGCAGCGACGGCGCCGGCGCTGTGCCGCCGCCGCATCTTCATGAACACCGTCGATGCCCGCCTGTTCGCGCTCGACGCCGCCACCGGCGCGCCCTGCCCCGACTTCGGCCAGGACGGCATGGTCGACCTGAAGGCCGGCATGGGCGAGGTCAAGCCCGGCTTCTACACCCTCACCGCCGCGCCGCTGATCGCCGGCGAGCTGATCGTGGTCGGCGGCCGCGTGGCCGACAACATCGAGGTCGGCGAGCCCTCGGGCGTGGTCCGCGCCTTCGACGTGCACAGCGGCAAGCTGGTGTGGGCCTGGGACCTGGCCAAGGAGACCCCGGACACGCCGCTGGACCCGAACATCCACTACACCCGCGCCACCCCGAACGTGTGGACCTCGATGGCCTACGATCCGGCGCTGGGCCTGATCTACCTGCCGACCGGCAACACCACCCCCGACGCCTGGGGCGGCGAGCGCACGCCGCAAGACGACAAGTACAGCTCGTCGGTGGTGGCGCTGGAAGCGGCCACCGGGCGCGTGCGCTGGCACTACCAGACCGTGCGCCACGACCTGTGGGACTACGACCTGCCGGCGCAGCCGACCCTGGCCGACGTGCCCGACGGCAAGGGCGGCACCGTACCCGCGCTGCTGCAGGTGACCAAGGCCGGGCAGATCTTCATGCTCGACCGCGCCACCGGCAAGCCGCTGGCCACGGTCCAGGACGTGGCCGCACCGCAGGGCAAGGCCGACGGCGAGCGCTACGCGGCGACCCAGCCGCTGTCCACCGGCATGCCGCAGATCGGCACCGAGAAACTGACCGAAGCCGACATGTGGGGCGCCACCCCGATCGACCAGATGCTGTGCCGCATCCATTTCAAGCAGATGCGCTACGACGGCATGTACACCCCGCCGGGCGAGGACCTGGCGCTGCAGTGGCCCGGCTCGCTGGGCGGCATGAACTGGGGCAGCGCCGCGCTGGACCCGACCACCGGCTACCTGTTCGTCAACGACATGCGCATCGGCCTGTGGACCAAGCTGATCCCGCGCCGGCAGATGGAGAGCCAGAAGGCCGGCGGCGTGGAGATGGGCGCGGCCTCGCAGACCGGCACCCCGTACGGCTCGCTGCGCGACCGCTTCGTCTCCAAGCTCGGCATCCCGTGCCAGAAGCCGCCGTACGGCACCATGTCGGCGATCGACCTGGCCACCCGCAAGCTGGTCTGGCAGGTGCCGGTGGGCACCGTGCAGGACACCGGTCCGCTCGGGATCAAGATGCGCCTGCCGATCCCGATCGGCATGCCGACCCTGGGCGGCGCGCTGGCCACCCAGTCCGGCCTGCTGTTCTTCGCCGGCACCCAGGACTACTACCTGCGCGGCTTCGACAGCCACAGCGGCAAGGAACTGTGGAAGGCGCGGCTGCCGGTCGGCAGCCAGGGCACGCCGATGAGCTACGTCTCGCCCAGGAGCGGCCGCCAGTACATCGTGGTCACCGCCGGCGGCGCGCGCCAGTCGCCGGACCGCGGCGACTACGTGATCGCCTACGCGCTGCCGGCCAAGTAACGAGCGCCAGCGCAACCGGCCGCCGCAGGCCGGTTGCGCCGCGGCGGGGACAGCGTCTGCGCGCAGCGCTTACCATGGCGGTGTATTCGATGGAGCGCACGATCACCCGATGGCCGATTCCCCCGCATCCGCAGGCCGGCGCAAGGCCGGCCCCGGTTCGCCGCCCGCCGAGCGCGGACTCACCCACGAGCTGATGCAGCAGATCGACGGGCTGCAGGGCGATCCGGACTTCATGACTTCGCTGGCGCGCGGCCTGGCCGTGCTCAGCGTATTCGCGCAGCATGCGCGCGAGGTCACCATGTCGCAGATCAGCACCGAGACCGGCATCTCGCGCGCCGCGGTGCGGCGCGTGCTCTACACCCTGGCCAAGCTCGGCTACGTCGGCGAACAGGGCCGCGGCTACGTGCTGCTGCCGCGCGTGCTCGGCATCGGCGGCGCCTACGTGGCGTCCTCGTCGATGACCGCCGCCGCGCAACCGGTGCTGGACGCGCTGCGCGACGAGGTGCACGAATCCTGCTCGCTGGGCGTGCTCGACGGCGACGACCTGCTGTACATCGCCCGCGCCGAGACCGTGCGCATCATGTCGATCGGCCTGCGCGCCGGCAGCCGCCTGCCGGCCTACTGCACCTCGATGGGCCGGGTGCTGCTGGCGGCGCTGCCGCACGACACCCTGGAAAGCTATCTGGAGCGCAATCCGCTGCGCCCGCGCACCGAGCGCACCGTCACCGGCCAGCGCGAGTTCCTGGAGACGCTGGCGCGGGTGCGCCGCGAGGACGCCGCGCTGATCGACCAGGAGCTGGAGATCGGCCTGCGCTCGATCGCGGTGCCGGTGCGCAACCGCCGCGGCGAGGTCATCGCCGCGCTCAACATCGGCACCCAGGCCGGCCGGGTCAGCCTGCAGGCGATGCAGACGCAACTGCTGCCGCCGCTGAAGGACGCCGCGCAGCGGCTGGGCGCCTTGCTCAGCTGAGCCCCTGCCGCCGGCGCGCGCGCCGGCTGCGGCTGTTGCGCGGTGCGGGCGGCGATGGCGTTCGCTTCACGCGGCGATGGCACCCGCGCGCGTCGCGCTCAGCGCGGCCGGCGCAGGAAACTCACCACTGCATCCACCCACGCCGCATGCACGTCTTCGACATGGGCGACGTGGTCGGCGTGCGGCAGCGTCACCCAGCTGCGGTCCTCGCTGCGCAGGCGTGTGTACAGATGCGCGTTTTCCTGCTGGGTGGCGAGCGGATCGTCGACGCCGCGCAGCAACAGCACCGGCACCGCCTGCACCTGCTCGGGACGGTAGGCGAACTGTTCCTGCGCGCGCCAGTCGCTGCGCACCGGATCGGCGGCCAGCGCCTGCGCCACGTAGGCCGCACGCACCGCTGGCGGCGCCGCGCCGGCGGTGACGAAGTCCGAACCGGCGGCCTCGGCGGTGGTGCGCGCACGCAGCGGCTGCGCGGGCAGCGCCTCGGCCGCGAGCGGCACGTCGACATCGTCGGGAAAGCCGTACAGCAGCGCCGACACCGCCTGCGGCTGGTCCTGCGCGACCAGCAACGCGACCCGCGCACCGTTGGAGTAGCCCAGCAGCGCCGGCGGCGGCAACCGCGGATGCCGGCGCGCGATCCAGGCCAGCACCTCGCCGACGTCGGCCGCGGCGCGCGCGGGCGTGTTCCAGCCGCTGCGGTCGCGCGCGCTGGCGCCGTAGCCGCGCAGGTCCAGCGCGTAGGCCGCATAGCCGGCGCGCGCAAGCGCCGCCAGCACCGAGCGCGAATCCGCCGCCTCGCCCGGCACCTGCAGATCGAAGTTGGGCAGCGAACTCCAGGTGCGGCCATGCACCAGCAGGATCGTGCCGCGCGGCTGCGCCGGCACCCGCGACCAGACCGCCAGCGCCTGGCCGTCGTCGGCGCGCACCTGCGCCATCCGCGTCCCGAGGCCGGGCTGCGGTTGCGCCTGTGCGGCAACGCCGGGGAGCAGCAGCAAGGGCAGCAGCAGGGCAAGGCAGGCGCTTCGGAATGGCATGGCGGACCTCGCGAAGGAAAGGGTGCACGCGGTGCGGCGCATTGTCCGCATCTTGCCACGCGATCCGTGTCGTCGCCGCGGTCGAGGCGGCACGGACGGCTGTGTGGGAACGGCCCAGGGCGCTGCTAGCACTTCGGTCCGGACGCTGCACGCTGCGCGTCTCGATGGCGTGGCGTTTTTTCTGTCGCGGCTGAAGCCGCTCCTACAAATGCGCGCGGCGCCCGAGTAGGAGCGGCTTCAGCCGCGACAGGAGAACGAAGCGGCCGTGATGCCAAGGCATCCATGGGAAACGCAGCCGCAATGCAATGCCGCCGGCCTCAGCCCTCGGCCGCCTGCTCTTCCAGGATCGGCTTGGCCAGCGCGAAGGCGTGGTTGGCGGCGGGCACGCCGCAGTAGATCGCCGCCTGCAGCAGCACTTCCTTGATCTCGTCCGCGCTCACGCCGTTGTTGCGCGCGGCGCGCACGTGCAGCTTGAATTCCTCGTCGTGGCCGAGCGCGACCATCATCGCCAGGGTCAGCAGCGAGCGGGTGTGCCGCGGCAGGCCCTCGCGCGTCCACACCGTGCCCCAGGCGGTACGGGTGATGAACTCCTGGAACTCGCTGGTGAAGTCGGTGCGCGCATCCAGCGAACGTTGCACGTGCTCCTCGCCGAGCACGGCTTTGCGGACCTGCAGTCCGGCGTCGTAGCGTTGTTTCTCGTCCATGGGAGGTTCCTTTGTGAGGGCGGGAGGATGCGATGCCAGGGCGCGCGCGACGGCGGGCTACGTTCTAGGACGCCTGTAGAAACTCGAGCAGGAGTTGGTTGAACGCCTGCGCCGATTCCACGTTGCAGATGTGGCGGCCGCGCACCTGCGCGGCGCGGCCATGCTGGACCGCCGCGGCGATGTCGCGCAGGTCCTGCGGCGGGCACACCGGGTCCTCGTCGCCGGCGATCGCCAGCAACGGCACCGCCAGCGCGCCGAGCCGGCCGCGGAAATCGGCCGTGGCCACGGCATCGCAGCACGCCGCGTAGCCTTCCGGCGCGGTGGCGAGGAAGCTGGCCATGATGCTGTCCAGCCGCTGCGGCTGCAGCGCGGCGAAGGCCGTGGTGAACCAGCGCTCGCGCGTCGCCGCGACCAGTGCGGCCAGGCCCTCGGCCTGCACCTGCGCGATGCGCGCGCGCCAGCTGTCGGCGCTGCCGATCTTCTGCGCGGTCGCGCTGAGCACCAATCGCTGCAGCCGCGCAGCGGCGTGCAGGCCCAGCCACTGCCCGGTCAGGCCGCCGATCGACAGCCCGCAGAAATGGCTGCGCTCGATCCGCAGCGCGTCCCACAGCGCCAGCACGTCGGCGCCGAGGTCGTCCACGCGGTACGGCCCGGCCGGCGCCCCGGACGCGCCATGCCCGCGGCGGTCGTAGCGCAGCAGCCGATAGTGCGGCGCCAGCGCGTCGATCTGTTCGTCCCACATGTGCAGGTCGGTGCCCAGCGAGTTGCAGAAGGTCAGCCAGGGCTTGCCCTCGCTGCCGTCGAGACGGTAGTGCAGGCGATGGCTGGGCAGGTCGAGGAAAGGCATGTCGGTCCAGGAAAACCAGGGAAATCGCTCAGGCGTTGCCGAGCACGCGGTCGATCCAGGTGTCGGCCATGCCGCGCCAGCTGTCGGCGGCGAACAGGGCCTGCAGTTGGTCGCCATCCAGCACCGCAGTCACCCGCGCATCGGCGCCCAGCACCTCGCGCAGGTGCCGCCCTTGCTGCAACGCCTGGCGCGCCGCTTCCTCGACCAGGGCATGCGCGGCCGCCTTGCCCAGGGTCGCGGCGAGCGCGACCGACACCGCCTCGGCGTAGAGCAGCCCGCCATGGCTGTCCAGGTGCGTGCGCATGCGCGCGCGATCCAGCTGCAGGCCGTCGATGACGATGCGCATCTGCGCCAGGCTGCCGGCGCTCAGGCGCACGATCTCCGGCAGCGTGTCCCACTCGGCATGCCACTGCCCGGCAGCGCGCTCGTGCGGCTGCGGCAGCGCCGCGTACAGCGTGGCCATCAGGCCGGGCACGCGCGTGGCCGCGGCGATCGCGGCCACGCAGCCCACCGGGTTACGCTTGTGCGGCATCGCCGAGGAGCCGCCCTTGCCTGCCGCGGCCGGCTCGAACGCCTCGGCCACTTCCGACTGCATCAGCAGCACGATGTCGGTGGCGATCTTGCCCAGGGTGCCGGCCAGCAGCGCGAACGCGCTGCCGATCTCGACGATGCGGTCGCGCGCGGCGTGCCAGGGCAAGGCCGGCAGCGGCAGCCGCAGCGCCTGCGCCAGCGCCTGCGCTACGGCCAAGCCCTGCGTCTGCAACGAGGCCAGGGTGCCGGCGGCGCCGCCGAACTGCAGCACCAGCGCGTCCTCGCGCAAGGCCTGCAGCCGGCGCTGCGCGCGTTGCAGCGCATCCAGCCAGCCGGCCGCCTTGAGCCCGAAGGTCACCGGCACCGCCTGCTGCAGCAGGGTGCGGCCGGGCAGGCCGGTATCGCGTTCGCGCTGGGCGAGCGCGCGCACCGCATCGCACAGCGCGGCCAACTTCGGCTGCAGCGCGTCCAGCGCGGCGCGCAGCTGCAGCACGCTGCCGCTGTCGATCACGTCCTGGCTGGTGGCGCCCCAATGCACCCAGCGCGCGGCATCCGCGTCGGCGGCCTCGACCTGCGCGGTCAGCGCCTTGACCAGCGGAATGGCCGGATTGCCGGCCAGCGCGGTGGCCTGGCCGAGCGCGGCCAGGTCATAGTGCCGCGCCTGACAGGCGGCCTGGATCGGTGCCAGCGCCGCCTCCGGAATCACCCCGCAGCGCGCCTCGGCCAGCGCCAGCGCGGCCTCGACGTCGAGCATGCGCTGCACGCGCGCGGTGTCGTCGAACAGCGCGTCGATGTCGGGGTCGCCGAACAGGGGGCTGAGCAGGGAAAAGCTGGAGCTCATGCGGGATCTCTCTGCGGGCAGGGCTGGCGCGACGGGGCTGGGCAAGGGTAACGCCAAGGCGATGATGGAGGCGGCGGGCTTCGCCGGCCGGTCGCTGGCGCCGGTTTTGTAGGAGCGGCTTCAGCCGCGACAGGCATGCCGATCGTGCCTGTCGCGGCTGAAGCCGCTCCTACACAAAGCAGGCCGCTCAATAGCTGAAGAACACCGTCTCCTGCTCGCCCTGCATGCGCACGTCCCAGGCGTACTGGCCCGGCGCGGTGCGCGTGGCGAGCAGCGTGCCGCGGCGCTCGGGCGGCACCAGCGCCAGGATCGGGTCCGCGTCGTTGCCGGCCGCATCGGCGAAGTACAGCCGGGTGGAGGCGGCGCGCAACAGCCCGCGCATGAACACCAGCACCACCAGGTGCGGCGCCTGCGGCGTGCCCGCGGGTCCGGCCACCCGACCCGGCACGACCGTGCTGAAGGAGAAGCGGCCATGCGCGTCGGTGGGCACGCGGCCCCAGCCGTGGAAGGCCGGATCGTGGTCGTCGTGGCGCGGGTCGTCGCGATGGGCGTAGATGCCGTCCGCATCGGCCTGCCAGATCTCCAGCACGGCGTCGGCGACCGGCACGCCGGCGCCGTCGAACACGCTGCCGCTCACCTGCACATGCGTGCCGCGCGCCGCGGGCGGCGCGATCTCGGTGCGGTACAGCGGCTCCAGGCCCAGGCGGTAGTACGGGCCGACGGTTTGCGAAGGGGTTGCCTGAAAACTCATGGTGTCACTCCCAGACGGTCTGCTTGCGGCCGCGCAGCACGATGTCGAAACGGTAGGCCAGGGCGTATTCGCTGATCGCGTTCTCCCAGTCGAACGCCGACACCATCCGCGCCTTGGCCTTGTCGTCGTCCACGCAGTTGAAGATCGGGTCGTAGGCCAGCAGCGGATCGCCGGGGAAATACATCTGCGTGACCAGGCGCTGGCCGATGCCGTCGCCGTGCAGCGAGAAATGGATGTGCGCCGGGCGCCAGGCGTTGTAGTGGTTGCGCCACGGGTAGGCGCCGGGCTTGACGGTCTTGAAGCGGTAGCGGCCGTGCGCGTCGGTCAGCACCTGGCCGGTGCCGGTGAAATTGGGATCCAGCGGTGCGTCGTGCTGGTCGCCGGCGTGCAGATAGCGACCGGCCGCGTTGCACTGCCAGACCTCGACCACGCTGTCGCGCACCGGCTGGCCGTTCTCGTCGAGCACGCGGCCGGAGACGACGATGCGTTCGCCCAGCGGTTCGCCGGGGAAGCCGGCGGTGAGGTCGGCGGCATGCTCGCCCAGGGTGATGCGGTCCAGGGTCGGGCCGGTGACTTCCGACAGCGTCGCCGGGATCGCGATCGGGTCGCGACTGGGGCCGCGGCGCACGGTCGAGGCGTAGGCCGGATGGATGGTCGGCGGCTGCGTGCCCGGATACGGCTTGCGATAGCCGAGCAGCGCCTGGGGGGTGGAATCGCTCATCTTGCTCCTTCCGGTGGCTCCGCACGGAGCCGGTTTCGTCTGCGGTTGTTTCGTTCGGCAGGCGACGAAGCGGCCTGTGGCACCACGCTCACGGCCGACGCCGCGCCTGCAAGATCATCGCTCAGACCCGCTCGATCGCCAGCGCCACGCCCTGGCCGACGCCGATGCACATCGTCGCCAGGCCGCGGCGGCCGCCACTGGCCTCGAGCTGGCGCAGCAGAGTCAGCGCCAGGCGCGCGCCGCTCATGCCCAGCGGATGGCCGAGCGCGATCGCGCCGCCGTTGGCGTTGACGTGCGCGGCAGCGTCGGCCAGGCCGAGTTCGCGCAGGCAGGCCAGCCCCTGCGCGGCGAAGGCCTCGTTGAGTTCGATCGCGTCGAAGTCCTCGATCCGCAATCCGAGCCGCGCCAGCAACGTGCGCGTGGCCGGCACCGGGCCGATGCCCATGTAGGCCGGCTCGACGCCGGCCGCGGCGAAGCCGAGCACGCGCGCCCGCGGGGTCAGGCCCAGCGCCTGCACCTGCGCGGCGGAGGCCAGCAACAGGGCGGCGGCGCCGTCGTTGATGCCCGACGCGTTGCCGGCGGTGACCGTGCCCGGCTGGCGGAAGATCGGCTTGAGCCTGGCCAGCGCCTCGGCCGTGGTGTCGGCGCGCGGATGCTCGTCGCGCGCGACCTCCACGCGCTCGCCGCGTTTGTTGCCCGGCACCGTCACCGGCACGATCTCGCCATCGAAGAAGCCGCTCGCCTGCGCGGCGGCGGCGCGCTGCTGGCTGCGCAGCGCGAACGCGTCCTGGTCCTCGCGCGACACGCCGTAGCGTTCGGCAACGTTCTCGGCGGTCTCGCCCATCAGTTCCACGCCGTACAGGCGCTGCATCTCGGGATTGACGAAGCGCCAGCCCATCGTGGTGTCCTCGATGCGCTGCTCGCGCGCGAACGGCGCGGCGGCCTTGCCCATCACGTACGGCGCGCGCGACATCGATTCCACGCCGCCGGCGATCGCCAGCCCCAGCTCGCCGGCGCGGATGCCGCGCGCGACGGTGCCGAGCGCATCCAGCCCCGAGCCGCACAGGCGGTTGACGGTGCTGCCGGGCACGCTGGACGGCAGGCCGGCCAACAGCAGGCTCATGCGCGCTACATTGCGGTTGTCCTCGCCGGCCTGGTTGGCGCAGCCCAGATAGACGTCCTCGACCAAGGCCGGATCCAGTTGCGGATGCCGCGCCAGCAGCGCCTTGATCGGCAGCGCGCCGAGGTCGTCGGCACGCACGCCGGCGAGCGCGCCGCCGTAGCGGCCGATCGGGGTGCGGATGCCGTCGATGATGTACACGTCGCTCATTGCGCGATCTCCAGGTCAGGCCAGCGCCAGCGGCAGGCCGGTCAGGCGTTGCAGTTCGTCCAGCGATACGCCGTCGACGAGTTCGATGACCGAGGCGCCGTCCTTGCCGACTGCGAACACGCCCAGGTCGGTATACACGCGCGACACGCAGCGCAGGCCGGTCAGCGGGTAGGTGCATTCGGCGACCAGCTTGCTGTCGCCGCGCTTGGTCAGCAGGTCCATCATCACGAACACGTCCCTGGCGCCGATCGCCAGGTCCATCGCGCCGCCCACCGCCGGGATCGCATCGGGTTCGCCGGTGCTCCAGTTGGCCAGGTCGCCATGCACCGAGACCTGGAACGCACCGAGCACGCACACGTCCAGGCGGCCGCTGCGCATCATCGCGAACGAGTCGGCATGGTGGAAGTAGCAGCCGCCGGTCAGCAGCGTCACCGGCTGCTTGCCGGCGTTGATCAGGTCCGGATCCTCCGCGCCGGGCGCCGGTGCCGGGCCCATGCCGAGCACACCGTTCTCCGAGTGCAGGAAGATCTCCTTGTCGGCCGGCAGGAAGTTGGCGACCAGGGTCGGCAGGCCGATGCCGAGATTGACGTAGGCGCCCTCGGCGATGTCGCGCGCCACGCGCGCGGCGATCTGTTCGCGGCTCAGGCGGTTCATGCGCGTTCTCCTGCGCCGACCACGCGTTGCACGAAGATGCCCGGGGTGACCACCGCTTCCGGATCCAGTTCGCCCAGCGCCACCACTTCGCCGACCTGCGCGATGGTGCAGTCGGCGGCCATCGCCATCAGCGGGCCGAAGTTGCGCGCGGTCTTGCGGTACACCAGGTTGCCCCAGCGATCGCCGCGGTGCGCCTTGATCAGCGCGAAGTCGGCGCGGATCGGGTATTCGAGCACGTAGTGGCGGCCGTCGATCTCGCGCGTCTCCTTGCCCTTGGCCAGCTCGGTGCCGTAGCCGGTCGGGGTGAAGATCGCGCCCAGGCCGTTGCCGGCGGCATGGATGCGCGCGGCCAGATTGCCCTGCGGCACCAGCTCCAGCGCGATCTCGCCGGCACGGTAGGCTGCATCGAAATGCTGCGAATCGCTCTGCCGCGGAAACGAGCAGATGATCTTGCGCACGCGCTTGTGCTTGATCAGCGCGGCCAATCCGGTCTCGCCGTTGCCGGCGTTGTTGTTGACGATGGTCAACGCGCGCGCGCCCTGCGCGATCAGCGCGTCGATCAGTTCGTCCGGCATGCCGGCGCTGCCGAAGCCGCCGATCATCACCGTGGCGCCGTCGTGGATGTCGGCCACGGCGGCCGCGTACGAGGCGACGGTCTTGTCGATCATCGCGCCATTCCTGCAGGAGCATGCCCGCGCGCCGGACGCAGGCCGGTCTCGGGACGGTGAAGGGGTGCCGACATGTCTGCTGTCTCCCGCAAATGCGCAGCGGCGCCTGGCGCCGTGATGCCTGGTTGATCGGAGCGCCGGTGTGCGGAACAGGCCTCGCGAGGCCGTCGTCCCAGTGCCGGGCAGAGCGACACGTTAGGGCCAGGGTCGCGCCGGGTCAATTCGATTACCGGCCATGTAAATCGATAATCGAACATTTTCGATGCTGCGCTGCGGCGTGCGCCGATGTGGCCCAATGTATACAAAACGTCCCAATCCGCTTTTTTTAACCCGGAAAAAACGGATGAAGGCGTAACTCTCCCGCTGCACCCACCTAGGTGCGCCGCCAAATGTATACAGGACCCGCCATGTCCGACCCGATCCCCCGCTTCCCGCTCAATGCCTGGTACGCCATCGCCTGGGACCATGAGGTCCGCCACGCGCTGTTGCCGCGCAAGGCCTGCAACCTGGACATCGTGCTCTACCGCACCGGCACCGGCGCGCTGGTGGCGCTGGAGGACGCCTGCTGGCACCGGCTGGTGCCGCTGTCGATGGGCAGGCTGCGCGGTGACGACGTGGTCTGCGGCTATCACGGCCTGGTCTACGACGCGCACGGCCGCTGCGTGCACATGCCCTCGCAGGAGACCATCAACCCCTCGGCCTGCGTGCGCAGCTTCCCGGTCGCCGAGAAACACCGCTACGTGTGGATCTGGCCGGGCGATGCGGCGCTGGCCGACCCTGCGCTGATCCCGGACCTGCACTGGAACAGCGACCCGGCCTGGGCTGGCGACGGCCGCACCATCCAGGTCAAGTGCGATTACCGGCTGGTGCTGGACAATCTGATGGACCTGACCCACGAGACCTTCGTCCACGGCTCCAGCATCGGCCAGGATGCGGTGGCCGAAGCGCCGTTCGAGGTGGCGCACGGCGAACGCACGGTCACCGTCTCGCGCTGGATGCGCGACATCGACCCGCCGCCGTTCTGGGCGCGGCAGATCGAACACGCGCTGGGCTACCGCGGCAAGGTCGACCGCTGGCAGATCATCCGCTTCGAAGCGCCGTGCACCATCGCCATCGACGTCGGCGTGGCGATCGCCGGCAGCGGCGCGCCGGAAGGCGACCGCAGCCAGGGCGTGAACGGCTACGTGCTCAACACCATCACCCCCGAGACCGACGGCAGCTGCCACTACTTCTGGGCGTTCATGCGCAACCACTCGCTGCACGAGCAGTCGATGACCACGCTGCTGCGCGAGGGCGTGACCGGCGTGTTCGGCGAGGACGAGGCGGTGCTGGAAGCGCAGCAGCGCGCGATCGACGCGCACCCGGACCACGTGTTCTACAACCTCAACGTCGATGCCGGCGGGATGTGGGCGCGGCGGCTGATCGAGCGCATGGTCGCGCGCGAACAGCGCAGCCGCGACCTGGACCTGCGCATGGTCGGCTGATCCCGCCACCGCTCCCGCCTCTGCCGAGATGCCATGAACGCCACGCCTCCGTTCCGCTCCAGCGCCGCCCAGACCACCCGCGCGCTGCTCGAACTGCGCGACCTGATCCTCGGCGGGACGCTGGCGCCGGGCGAGCGCCTGTCGGAACTGGCGGTGGTCGAACGCCTCGGGGTCTCGCGCACCCCGGTGCGCGCGGCGCTGCAACGCCTGTGCGAAGAAGGGCTGACCACCGCCCTGCCCGGTGGCGGCTACGCGGTGAAGTCCTTCAGCGAGCGCGACGTGCACGACGCGATCGAACTGCGCGGCACCCTGGAAGGGCTGGCGGCGCGCCTGGCCGCCGAACGCGGCGCCAGTGCCGCCGACCTGCAGCAGGCGCGCGTGCTGCTGGAACGGCTGGACGCGGTGCTCGCCTCGGATCTTGCCGAGGACGACTTCGCCGACTACGTGCAGTACAACGAACAGCTGCACGCCTTGCTGATCGGCATGGCCGGCAGCGACCTGCTCACGCGCGAGTTCGCGCGCACGGTGCAGCTGCCGTTCGCCTCGCCCAACGGCTTCGTGATGGCGCAGGCCGCGGTGCCGGAAGCGCGATTGATCCTGACCCTGGCGCAGGACCAGCACCGGCAGGTGGTCGAGGCGATCGAGCAGCGCCAGGGCGCGCGTGCCGAGGCGCTGATGCGTGAACACGCGCACCTGGCGCAACGCAATTTCCGCTACGCCCTGCGCGACCAGCACGCGATCGGCCGCGTCCACGGCAGCGCGCTGATCCGGCGCAAGGTGTCTGGCGCGCGCGGCAACCACGGAACGTCCTGAGCCGACAGCCTGCCGGCCGCAGTGCGCGCCGCTCGCGTTCGTGGCCGGCCGATCTTCTCCTTCCACACCTGGAACCCCGCCATGCGCAAGGAAACCCAGTGGTACCCCACCCGCGTGGTCGCGATCGCCGATGCCTGCGACGGCGTGCGCGAGATCCTGCTCGATCCCGGCGCACACACGCGTCCGTTCGCGGTCGGCAGCCACCTCGACTTCCGCCTGCGCCTGAACGGGCGCGAGGACATCCGCTCCTACTCGCTGGTCGGCGAGCCGCGCGCCGACGGCCGCTACCTGATCGCGGTACGCGCGATGCCCGACAGCCGCGGCGGTTCGCGCCACATGTGGACGCTGGTGCCGGGCGACAGCGTCGAGGCCTCCGTTCCCAGCAACAACTTCGCGCTCGACGAGCGCGCCGCGGAGATCCTGCTGGTGGCCGGCGGCATCGGCATCACCCCGATCCTGGGCATGGCGCAGCGCCTGGCGCAGCGGCACCCGGCGTTCCGCCTGCTGTACGTGGGCCGCTCGCGCAACGCGATGGCCTACCTGCCGCAGCTGCAGGCCACGCTGGGCGAGCGCCTGCAGCTGCATTGCGACGACGAACACGGCGCGCCCGACCTGGAGACCGAGATCGCCAGGCTGTCGCCGACCGCGGAGATCTACGTCTGCGGCCCGCTGGGCATGCTCGACGCGATCCGCCGCCACTGGCACGCCGCCGGGCGTTCGCGCGCGCGGCTGCACTTCGAGACCTTCGGCAACAGCGGCAACGCCGCGGCGCAACCGTTCGTGGTGCGGCTGCCGGCGCTGGGGCTGGAGGTGCCGGTGGCCGAGAACGAATCGATGCTCGACGCCCTGCAGGCGGCCGGCGTGGAGATGATGGCCGAATGCCGCCGCGGCGAATGCGGCCTGTGCCAGGTGGACGTCCTGGACGCCGACGCCGGCCTGGACCACCGCGACGTGTTCTTCAGCGACGAACAGCGCCGCGAGAACCGCAAACTCTGCGCCTGCGTCTCCCGCGCCCTGGGCGGCAGCATCAGCATCGACACCGGCTACCGCGCCGACGCGCTCTGAACCCGCGCGCAGCGCAAGCGACGGAAGCGAGAGCACCTCACGCGGCGCTTCGCAGGATGAATGAGGAGAGGAGCGCAACCTCGTGCGATCGAAGCAACGCGAGGCTGCGCCCGTACCCTCACCCCAACCCCTCTCCCGGTGGGAGAGGGGCTAGGAACGTGCACGCCGTGTTTACACGTCGCACCTTCTCTTTCACCAACTACGCCTCAACTACCACGCTGCTTTAGCGTTGTCGTTGCTTCTGCTGCTGCTGTTGCTTCTGCTGTTGCTTTGCTTTTGATCTACCGGCCCCTCGGCGCGGCAGACCCGGCGGGCGAATACCCGAAGGGCGGCGCGCAGGATGCGCGACGTTTTTCGTTGGCACATGGATGTGCCATCAAAAATGCCCGTCGGGGCTGCGGACCTGGAGCGCGTAGCGCGGAAGGCGCGCCGCGGGGTGTGCTTTCTTTTGGTTACTTTTCTTTGCACAAGCAAAGAAAAGTAACTCGCCCCAAGGCGAAAGCTTTTTGCCGTTGCTCTGGCTCTAGCTCTGGCCTCGCATTCCGCTGACCCCGGCTACCCCAACGCCACCCCAGTCTCCATCGGCAACCCCGCATAATTCTCCGCAATCGTCGCCCGCCCCTCGGGACTGCCCAGCAGATAGTCCAACTCCGCCTCATGCAGCCGCCGCTCGAACGCATCCTCGTCCGGGAAGCGATGCAGCATCGTCGTCATCCACCACGAAAAGCGCACCGCCTTCCACACCCGCTTCAACGCCAGTTCCGAATAACGAAGCAGCGGCGCAGCATCGCCCTGCGCTCGCGCCTGCGCGAACAACGACGCCAACAGCCCCACATCGCCCGCCGCCAGATTCAAGCCCTTGGCCCCGGTCGGCGGCACGATATGCGCCGCATCCCCGGCCAGGAACAGCCGGCCGTACTGCATCGGCTCCACCACATAGCTGCGCAGCGGCGCGATGCTCTTCTCGATCGCCGGCCCGGTGCGCAGGCGCGCCGCCACCTCATCCGGCAGACGTGCGCGCAACTCGTCCCAGAAGCGCGCATCGGGCCAGTCCTCCACCCGCTCGCCGGCCGCCACCTGCACGTAGTAGCGGGTGCGCGTGGGCGAACGCATCGAACACAGCGCAAAGCCGCGCGCATGCCGCGCATAGATCAACTCCTCGTTGACCGGCGCGGTATCGGCCAGCACCCCTAGCCAGCCGAACGGATAGACCCGCTCGTACTCGCGCAGCACCCCGGCCGGAATCGAGGCGCGGCTGACCCCGTGGAAGCCGTCGCAGCCGGCGATGTAGTCGCAGTCCAGCCGTACCCGCGTACCGTCCTGCACGTACTCCACCCACGGTTGCGCACTGTCCAGGCCGTGCAGCGTCACGTCCTCGGCGTCGTACACGCTGACCCCGCCGGCCTCCACCCGCGCCTGCATCAGGTCGCGGGTGACCTCGGTCTGGCCATAGATGGTGACCGCGCGCCCGCCGGCGGCGTCCAGGTCGATGCGCTCGCGGCGCCCGTCCAGCATCAGCTCGAACCCGTGGTGGACCACGCCCTCGCGCTGCAGCCGCGCAGCGGCGCCGGCCGCGCGCAGCAACGCCACCGTGCCCTGCTCCAGCACCCCGGCGCGGATGCGCGAGAGCACGTACTGCGGCGAACGCCGCTCGACGACGACGCTGTCGATGCCCTGGCGCAGCAGCAACTGCCCGAGCAGCAGCCCCGCGGGACCTGCGCCGATGATGGCCACGGTGGTCTTCATGCTGTCCTCCCGGACATGGAATGCGGTACTTTTCGCCAGTCTTCTGCCGGAAATGGCGGATGCCAATGGACTAACCGCAGGATTTCCTGCACTTTTCGACGATGGCTGCGATCACCGAACCGAGCGTTCAGGCACACCCCGTTCCCGCGTTCCGCCTGTACGGCGAAACCGGCGACGCCGCCGCGGCCGATGCGCTGCACTGGGAATCGATTGCGGCGCGCAGCCGCCTGCACGATTGGCGGATCCGCCCGCACCGGCACCACGACCTGTCGCAGCTGCTGTACGTGCAGAGCGGCCCGGCCGGGATCCACATCGACGGCCGCAGCCGGCGCGTGGACCGCGCCACGCTGGTGTGGATGCCGCCGCTGTACGTGCACGGCTTCGATTTCCATCGCCGCATCCGCGGCCACATCGTCACCCTGTCCGCCGGGCTGCTGCAGGCCTGGCACGCGCAGTGGCCGCAGATGGCGCAGGTGCTGGCGCGGCCGGCGTGCCTGGAGGTCGGGCGCGAGCGCGGCACGCTCGACGCCTGCTTCGCCGCACTCGCCGCCGAACACGCGCACCGCCGCGAGGGCCGGGTGCCGATGCTGCACGCGCTGGCCGGCCAGTTGCTGACATGGACCGCGCGGCGCGTGCTGCAGCAACCGGCGCCGGGCGCGGACGGCGGCCACGACCGCGGCAGCGCGCACGTGCGCGGCTTCCTGGCGCTGGTGGACCGGCACTATCGCGAGCACTGGCCGCTGCAGCGCTACGCCGACCAGCTCGGGCTCAGCGCCAGCCACCTCGGCGCGCTGTGCCGGCAGCATGCGGGCGCCGCGCCGCTGCAGCTGCTGCAGCGGCGGGTGATGCTGGAAGCGCAGCGCAGCCTGGTCTACACCTCGCTGAGCGTGCAGCAGATCGCCACCTGGCTGGGCTTCGCCGACGCGGCGTATTTCAGCCGCTACTTCGCGCGCAACGCCGGCTGTTCGCCGAATGCGTTCCGCCGCGCGCAGCAGGGCGGCGCCGCGCCGGCACCGCGCTAGGCCGCCCTCCCGCTCCGAGCAGGGCGCTTTGGGTCGGTCGGGTTGCCAGCCGGGGCTGCGCGGCGCAGCGGACCTGATCCGGTCGCGCTATGCCAGGCGCTTGCGCAGGAACTCGCCACTGCGCTCGATCGCCTGCGCCGCCGCCGGCACCACGCCCGCCATCTCGATGAAGCCGTGGACCATGCCGGGCAGTTCGACGTAGTCCACCGGCACCGCGGCGGCGCGCAGCGCCTCGGCGTACAGGCGGCCGTCGTCGAGCAGCGCATCGCACTCGGCGGTGAAGATCAGCGCCGGCGGCAATCCGGCGAAATCGCTCGCCTGCAGCGGCGACAGGCGCGGATCGCGCGTGTCGATGCCCGACGACAGGAACGGCTCGGACATCGCCTGCATCAGCTCCAGCGTCAACGGCGGCACCGCGCCGTTGCGGCGCCGCGACGCGAACGCGTCGCCAGTCGGCGACAGGTCGGTGCCCGGATAGAACAACACCTGCGCGCGCAGCGGCACGCTGCCGCGCAACCGCTGGCACGCCATCGCCGCCAGGCCGCCGCCGGCGCTGTCGCCGGCCACCGCCAAGCGCGCCGGATCCAGATCCAGCGTGCCGGCATGCGCGGCCAGCCAGCGGATCGCCGCCAGCACGTCCTCGGGACCGGCCGGCGCCGGATGCTCCGGCGCCAGCCGGTAGTCCACGCCGACCACCGCGCAGCCCGCGGCCTGCGCCAGGCGCCGGCAGACCTTGTCGTGGCTGTCCAGGTCGCCCAGGCTCCAACCGCCGCCATGCAGGTACACGATGGTCGCGTACGGCGCCACCGCGCCCGCCGGCACGTAGCGCCGCAGCGGGATCGGCCCCAGCGGCCCGTCGGCCTGAACATCGCGCACGTCCTGCATCGGCCATGGTTCGCCACCGAGCAAGGTGGTGACGCCCTTGTACGCCTGGCGCATGGCCGGCATCGGCAAGCTGTGCAGCGGCGGCGCGCCCGCGCTGGCGGCGGCGATGGTCGCCAGCGCCTGCAGCGCGTCGGGCGCCAGCCGCGCGGGGTCGAAAGGATCTGCCTGCATGACGCGCTCCGTCTCTGGTGGCGTTGTGGGAAAGCCGGCTGCGCGGCCGGCTCAGTCGATCAGCATCAGCGCGTCCAGCGCGAGCACGCCGCGGCCCTGCGGGTAGACGAGCACCGGATTGAGGTCGATCTCGCGGATGCGCGGTTGCGCACGCATCACCGCGCCCAGCCGCACCACCAGGTCGGCCAGCGCGGCCACGTCCAGCGCCGGCGCGCCGCGATGGCCATGCAGCAGCGCCGCGCCCTTGAGCCGTTCCAGTTCGCCGATCACCGCGGCCGCCGGCAGGTCCGGCGCGAGCAGGCGCACGTCGCGGATCACCTCGGCGGCGACGCCGCCGAAGCCGACCAGGATCACCGGCCCCCACTGCGGATCGTGGCGCGCGCCGACGATCATCTCCATACCGCGCTCGGCCATCGCCTCGACCAGCACGCCCTCCAGCGGCGCGTCCGGCGCATGCCGGGCCAGGTTGGCATGCAGTCGCTCCCAACCTTGCGCCAGCGCCGCCGCATCGCCCAGGCCGAGGATCACGCCGCCGACGTCGCTCTTGTGGCCCAGCTGCACCGATTGCACCTTCAGCGCCACCGGATAGCCGATCCGCGCCGCGGCCGCCTGCGCCTGTTGTAGCGTGGCGGCCAGTTCGCCGCGCGCGAACGGCAGCCCGAGTGGCGCCAGCAACGCCTTGGCGCGGTGCTCGGGAATCACCCCGCCCTGCGCCGGCAAGGCGAGCTGCACCGGCACCGGCGCCGCTTCGTCGACCTCGCGCGCGGCCAGCGCCGTCAGGCGTGCGAGCGCCCGCAGCGCGCGCTCGGTGCTGGGGAAGTACGGCACGCCGAGTTCGCGCAGCTGCGCCAGGTACTCGGCCGGCAGCGCCGCGCCCTCGTCCAGGCCGGCGAAGATCACCGTCTTGCGCGGGCGCAGTTCGCGCACCGCGCGCAGCACCGGCGGCAGCTTGATCGCGCAGGTCACCGGATCGGTCTGGATCAGGCCGAGCACGATCGAGGCGCAGCGCGCGTCATCGAACAGGGCCGCCAGCGTGCGCTGGTACAGATCCGGATCGACCAGCCCCTGCGCGGTGAGATCCAGCGGATTGCTGACCGCGACGAACGGCGGCAGCGCGGCGCGCAGCGCCGGCGAGTCGGCATCGTGCAAGGGCGGCAGGGCCAGGCCCAGGTCCTCGCACAGGTCCAGGCACAGCGCCTTGAACGCGCCGGACTCGCCCACGATCGCAGTGCCCGCCGCCGGCAGGACCTGGCAGCGCAGCGCGATCTCGGCGATATCGCCCAGTTCTTCCAGGGTGTCGGCCAGCACCACGCCGGCGTGTTCGACCAGCGTGCGCATCACCTGGTAGTCGCCGGCGAGCGCGCCGGTGTGGGTGGCGGCCGATGCGCGCGCGGCGCTGCTCTTGCCCGGATGCAGCAGCACCAGGCGCGTGCCGGCGGCGCGCGCGCGCCGCGCCAGCGCCAGCAGCCGCTGCGGCTGGCGGAACTGCTCGGCGATCATCGCGATCACCCGCGTGCCGGCGTGATCGAGCACGAATTCGATGTAGTCCTCGATGTGGCTGGCGGCTTCGTTGCCGGTGGAGATCGCGTAGGACAGCGGCAAGTCGCGGCTGGCCAGGGTGGTGTTGAGCACCGTCATCATCGCCCCGCTCTGCGAGAGGATGCCGATCGCCGGCGCGGCGCGGTTGCGCGCGGCCTGTTCGGCGCTGATCTGCACTTCGATGAAGGTCAGCGGGATGCGCGCCAGGTAGTTGATGCAGCCCAGGCAGTTGGGGCCTTCGACCAGCATGCCGGCGGCCGCGGCGATGCGCGCGATCTCGCGCTGCTGCGCCTGCCCTGCCTCGCCGGCCTCGGCGAAGCCGGCCGAGAAGATCACCGCCGCGCCCACGCCGCGCGCGGCCAGCGCGCGCACCGCGTCGAGCACCGCCGGCTGCGGGATCGCCAGCACCGCCACGTCCACGCCGTCGGGCAGCTGTTCGATCGACGCCAAGCATGGGCGCCCGCCGATCTCCTCGCGCTTGGGGTTGATCAGGTGGATCTGCCCGGCATAGCCGTTGCGTTCGAGATTGCCCAGCACCGAGGCGCCGAGCGCGCCGTGCGTCGGCGAGGCGCCGACGATGGCGATCGACGCCGGCTCCAGCAGGCGCTGCACCGGGGTCCGCGCCGCGCCCAGCGGCGGCGCGGCGGAAGTCGTGCTCATGTCCATCGCGGCCTCGCTCCGGTCAGGCGTCGCGGCGTTGCCGGGACAGGTCGTAGGCGCCCAGGCCGGGCTTGTAGGTCTTCTCGTCCAGGAACTGCTTCAGGCCTTCCTTGCGGCCGTCGTTGTCGTAGCTGTTGGCCGCCTCCTGCGCGCGCACCAGGTAGTCCTCGGCGTTCTCGTAGGTCATCTCGCGCACGCGGCGCACCGCGTCCTTGGTCGCCTTCAGCGCCACCGGGTTCTTCTTCGACAAGGCCTGCGCCACCTCGGCCACGCGCGCGCGCAGGCGCTCGCCCGGCAACGCCTCGTTGACCAGGCCCCACTCGGCGGCGGTACGGCCGTCGATCGGCTCGCCGAGCATGGCGTGGTACATCGCGCGCCGGAACGAGAGCAGCTCGGCCGCCACCTTGGAGGCGCCGCCGCCGGGCAGGATGCCCCAGTTGATCTCGGACAGGCCGAACTTGGCCTCTTCGGCGGCGAAGGCCAGGTCGCAGGCGAACAGCGGGCCGTAGCCGCCGCCGAAGCACCAGCCGTTGACCATCGCGATGGTCGGCTTCTGGTACCAGCGCAGGCGCCGCCACCAGCCATAGCTCTCGCGCTGCGCCTTGCGCGTGCCGGCCAGGCCGTGCGCCTCGGTGTCGCGGAAGTATTCCTGCAGGTCCATGCCGGCAGTCCAGGCGCTGCCTTCGCCGGTGAGCACCAGCACGCGCACGTCGTCGCGGAACTCGAGCGCGTCCAGCACCTCCATCATCCTGCGGTTGAGCGCCGGACTCATCGCGTTGCGCTTCTCCGGGCGGTTGAATTTCACCCAGGCCACGCCGTCCTCGACGGCATAGGCGACGGTGTCGTGTTCGGGGTTGCTGCTCATGTGAATCACCTTCAGCGGGGGAAAGAATGGGAACTCCCTTCTCCCATCGGGAGAAGGTGCCCCGAAGGGGCGGATGAGGGGCGCCGCACGAAATCCAACGCCGCCGCAATGACGAACGCGTCGCCACGCGCCAATGAGGCAAACAATCCGGCAACAGCATCACGATGGTTCGCCTTGGCTGGCGCGTGGCGACGCGTTTGTCATGACAGCTTCTGTGGATTTCGTGCGGCGCCCCCAACCCCTCTCCCGATGGGAGAGGGGCTTATGCATTTCGACTCAGTAGGGGTACTGTGGCACCGCATCCTTGATCGTGACCCACTGCCAGTGGGTGTACTGCTCCCAGTCGGCCGGGCCGCCGACGCTGGTGCCGTTGCCGGAGGCGCCGGTGCCGCCGAACGGGTTGACCACCTCGTCGGCCACGGTCTGGTCGTTGATGTGCAGCAGGCCGGTATGCAGGCGTTCGCCGATCGCCAGCGCACGTCCCACCGAGGCCGAGATCACGCCCGCCGACAGGCCGTACTCGGTGCGGTTGGCCAGCTCCACCGCCTCGTCGTCGCTGTCGAACACGATGATGTTGGCGACCGGCCCGAACACTTCCTCCTCGAACGCGCGCATGCCCGGCTGCACGTTGGACAGCACCGTCGGCGCATAGAACAGCCCTTCATGGCTGCCACCGGCCTCGACCACCGCGCCGGCCGCGACCGAGGCGGCGACGATGTCGGCCACGTTCTGCAATTGGCGCTGGTCGATGATCGGCCCGAGCGCGACCTGGCCGCTGGCCGGGTCGCCGACCGGCAGATGCCGCGCCTTCTCGGCCAGGCGCCGGGTCAGCTCGGCGGCGATGCTGCGCTGGACCAGCACGCGGCCGGTGGCCATGCAGATCTGGCCCTGGTGGAAGTAGGCGCCGAAGGCGATCGCCGACACCGCGCGATCGAGGTCGGCGTCCTCCAGCACGATCAGCGCGTTCTTGCCGCCCAGCTCCAGCGAGACCTTCTTCAGGTGCCTGCCGGCCAGTTCGCCGATCTTGCGGCCGGCGGCGGTGGAACCGGTGAAGGCGATCATCGGCACGCCGGGCGCCTCGACCAGCGCCTGGCCGGCATCGGCGCCGCCGGGCAGCACGTGCAGCAATCCCTTGGGCAAGCCGGCCGCGGCCAGCACCTCGGCGATGACGAAGCCGCCGGCGTACGGGGTCCGCGGATCGGGCTTGAGCACCACCGCATTGCCGACCGCCAGCGCCGGCGCCACCGAGCGCAGCGACAGCACCAGCGGGAAGTTGAACGGCGAGATCACCCCGATCACGCCCAGCGGCAACTGCCGCGCCAGGCTCAGGCGGCCGGGCACGCTCGGCAGCACCTGGCCGCTGGACTGCAGCGGCATCGCCGCGGCGCGCTGCAGCAGCGCGATCGCCTCGCGCACCTCGTGCTCGCCCTTGGCCAGGATGCCGCCGGTCTCGCGCGCGATCAGCGCCGCGGCGGCGGGCGCCTGCTCCTGCAGGATCGCCGCGGCGCGATGGAACACCGCGGCGCGCTCGCGCGGCGGCGTCGCCGCCCAGGCGCGCTGCGCCGCGCGCGCCTTCGCCACCGCGGCCGCGACCTCGGCCGGCCCGGCCTTGCCGACCGTGTGCAGCGGCTGGCCGGACCCAGGTTCGATCACCTGGAGCGTGTCGGCCGCGGCGATCCAGTCGCCATCGAACAATGAGCCCTGCCAGGTCGCGGCATGGGCCAGGGAAGTGCTGGAAGCAGTCATGGGTGCGTGTCTCGAAAAAGGGACGGAAAACGAGGGTCAGATCGCGGTGGCGGCCAGGCCGCCATCGACCGGCAGGTTGACGCCGTTGATCCAGCGCGCGGCATCGGAGGCGAGGAACACGATCGCCTCGGCGACCTCGTCGGCGTAGGCCGGGCGCTTCATCTTGCCTGCATCGGCCTGCACCCGCTCCGGCCCGAGCATGGTCACGAAATCGCCCAGGATCGGCGTGAACACCGGGCCGGGCGCGACGCTGTTGACGCGCACGTCGTGGCGCGCGAACCAGTCCTGCGAGCGCAGCGCGCTCCACACGATCAGCGCTTCCTTGAAGTACTGGTAGCAGGTCGCCTGCACCACCGGGTGCGCCTGCAGCCAGCGTTCGCCGGCGGCGTAGTCCGGCGTTTGCGCCAGGTCGCGATGCAGGTCCAGCCGTTGCGGCCATTCCGCGCCGAGGATCGAGGCGACGTTGACGATGCTGCCGCCGGCCGCGATCCGCGGCAGCAGCGCCTGGCTGAGATGGCGCAGGCCCAGGTAGTTCACCTTCGCCACCAGTTCCACCGGCGCGGTGCCGGGCACGCCGGCGATGTTGGCCAGCGCGTCGATGCGCTCGGGCAACTGCGCCACCAGCGCATCGATCGCGGCCGGATCGCCGAGGTCGGTCTGGTGGAAACCGTCCAGGGTCATGCTGACCGGGTTGCGGTCCACGCCGATCACGCGTGCGCCATGGAAGCGCGCCAGTCGCGCCACCTCGCCGCCGATGCCCGAGGCCACGCCGGTCACCACGAGGGTCTTGTTGTGCAGGTTCATGAGAGAGGGATCCGGTTCAGAACACGTGGGTGTACTGGAAGTTGACGTTGTTGCCGGAGGCGGCGTTCTTCACCTCCACCGGCAGGTACACATTGGCGTTGAAGATGTTGTGCGCATCGATCCGCCACGAGGCGCCAGGGCCGAGATAGAACTGGCTCTGCTTGCTGTCGGCCACGCGTTCGCCGTTGGTCCGGTTGTCGCGCAGCTGCTTGAGGTAGTAGCCGTTCACGCCCAGCCGGAACGCCGGCGTCAGCGCGTAGGAACTGGCGAAGTTGACCCAGAACGCATCGCCGGCCTGGCCGTTGCGGAACACGAAGCCGTCCAGCTGCGGCGGGTTGGCGGCCTTGTCGGCGCGGAAGTTGTAGAGATAGTTCAGGCGCGCGCTGAATTCCCACTGCGGCGTGGGCAGCACGGTGAACGCCCAGCTCGGGACCAGCGACCAGTAGCCCGAACTCTGGTTGAGGTCGCGGTCGCGATCGAACTTGCCGACCGGTGCGATCGCGTCGATCTCGAAGCGCTGCACGAACACCGGACGGCCGTCGCGGATCGTCGGCAACATCTGCAGATACGGGCCGAAGGTGATGTCGCCCAGGCCGAAGCCGTTGTCGCGCAGCCGCGCCGGGCTGTCGGCGTCGAACGAGGCGTCGAGATTGACCAGCGGCACCAGCGCATTGAGGCCGAGCACGCCGCCGAACAGCTTGTAGCGCGTGGCATAGGCGAACTGGGTCAGCAGCAGCGTGGAGCCGATGTCGGTGCCGCGGAACGCCGGCACGTCGTCGCCGTGCGCGTCCTCGATCGCGTCCAGGTGCGTGTAGCGTGCGTATTGCACGATCGCCCAGCCCGGGTCGGTGCGGGTGAAGCCATCCAGGAAACTGGTGCCGCCGGTGTTCAGCCCATTCGGGAGCTGCACCGTCTGCGGTACGCCCTGCGCCCAGGCCGGGGCGGCGGCGAGCGAGAGCAGCAGGGCGAAGGCGAGGTGCCGCGGACGCGGCGTTGCGGGAACAGCAGCGGGCATGCGACTCACGGCGATGGTTCTCCTGGACAGGACGGAACGGCCGAGCGCGGGGGGGAGAACGGTGACGCACGCGCTGCACGCGCCGGCCGGGACACACGGCGGCGTGAAGCGGGATGCGGCGGAACGGCGCGCGGGCGCCGCGGGGATCAGGTCGGCTCGATCGGTTCGATCCTGGCGAGCAGGTCGAGCGCGCGCAGCAGCGAGCGCCCGGCGGACGGCCCGAGGGCCTGCAGCAGTTGCGCCTCCATCCGCTGCACCGCGGCCTCGGCCTCGTCCAGCAGCGCCTTGCCGGCCGCGGTCAGATGCAGATGCTGCATGCGCCGATCCTGGCGTCCACGCACCTGGCGCAGCAGCCGGCGCTTGATCAAGCGCGCGATCACGATCGCCAGGTTGGGCGGGGAAACGTCGAGCACTTCGGCGAGCTGGCGCTGGTTGGCGCCGCTGTTCGCATCCACCAGCACCAGCACCGAGAAGTCGACCGGCTTGAGCTCGTAGGCGCGCACGCAGTCCAGGAACATGCGCCTGGTCTGCAACTCGCCGCGGGTCAGCCGGTAGCCGAGCAGCCGGGTCAGCCGGGTCTGGTCGATCGCATCGGCCGGCGCGCTGCTGTCGGGGAATTCCGTAGTGCTCAAGGACGGGGTGCCATGTGCGGGAAACAGTGCGCACAGCATAGCGCAGGCGTTCGCCGGCTCCGGTCGGCAGCGGCGCGGCACAGGCCGCCGCCGCGCGCCACGCGACGGGCGCCGGCACGGCCGGCAAGAACGACGCACTGTCTCGCTGCTGCATCCGCATCCTCCCGGATCCGACCACATGCCATCGACACCGCGGCTTCGGCATGGCGCGTAAGCGCGCTGTTCCGATCCGTCCCGCGCCGGCACCCGGAGCGGGTGCCGCACGCCTCTGTTACTTTCAATAATAGTTATTGATCATAATCATTATGGCAAGTTGCATTGCAGCATTCGGCGGCGGCGCCTTCGCATCGCCGCCAGGCCGGCGCCGGCGCTCAGCGCGCGCCGCGTTGCAACAGCAGGCAGACCGCGGCCGCCAGCAGCAGCGGCGCCGCGCAGACCACGTACAGCGTCGCCGGGGTCCAGCCGCGATCCACCAGCAGGCCCACCGTCAGCGGCGAAAGGATCGCGCCGAGCCGGCCGATGCCGATCGCCCAGCCGAGCCCGGTGCTGCGCACCTGCGGCGCGAACACCGCCGGCGCGGTCGCGTACAGTCCGGCCATCGCCGCGAACAGCGCCGCGCCGATCACGAACGCCACCGGGAACGCGATGCCGAGCCGGGTGTTGAAGCCGGCGAACAGCGCCATGCCCAGCCCGGCCAGCACCAGGCTGGCCACGGTCAGGCGCGACAGCGGCAGGCGCGAGGCCAACCAGCCGAACAGGCTGCCGCCGACGATGCCGCCCAGGTTCAGCAGCACCCCGCCGGTGATGCCCTGCTGCGCGGAGACGCCAGCGGCGACCAGCAGCTTGGGGGTCCAGCTCAGCACGAAGTAGAACGCGAACATGTGCAGGAAGAACGCCAGCGCGATCAGCAGCGCCGGCCGGCGCAGCGTGCCGACGAACAGCGCCGCGTAGCCCTGCTTCTCGCCGCTGGCGCGCAGCGGCGCCGGCGGCAGTTCGGCCAGCGGCGCCATCCGCATGCGCGCCAGCAGCGCGTTGAGCCGCGCCAGCGCGCCGGGCGGGCGCCGCGTGACCAGAAAGTCCAGCGACTCCGGCAGCCAGCGCAGCACCAGCGGCACGCACAGCAGCGACGCCGCCGCGCCCAGCAGGAACACCGCATGCCAGCTCCAGCGCTCGAGCACGAACGCGGCGATCAGCCCGCCCAGGGTGGCGCCGATCGGATAGCCGGTCGCCTGCAGCGCCACCGCGGTGCTGCGCCACTTGGCATCGGCGTACTCGGCGGTGATCACGCCGACGCTGGCCAGCATGCCGCCGATGCCGACCCCGGTGAACACGCGCAGCGCGCCGAGCTGCCACGGGTCCTGCGCCAGCGCCGACAGCGCCATGCCCGCGGTCAGGATGCCCAGGCACCACAGGATCACCGCGCGCCGCCCGATGCGGTCGGCCAGCGGCGCCAGGAACAACGAGCCGATCGCCATGCCGACCAGGCCGGCGCTGAGCATCAACCCCAGCACCTTGCCCGACAGCTGCCAGTCGCTGGAAATATGCGGCGCGGTGAACGCCATCACCATCACGTCGAAACCGTCGAGCATGTTGAGCAGCACGCAGATCGCGATCGCGATCCACTGGAAGCCGCTCATGCGCTCGAGCACGACGGAGGAAGGCGCGGCGGCGGCGTGGCTCATGGCGGGCTCCTGGTGGCGGCGCCGGCTCAGCGCGCGGCGCTGGCGGCCTGGTGGATCGTGTCGAGCACTTCGCGCAGGCGGCCGACCTCGACCTGGCCCGGCGCGGACGCGGTGCCGAGCATGCCGAAGGTCAGCGCCTGGCCGAAGGTCTCGCCGGACAGGCGCGAGACCACGCCGGTACCGCCCATCGCCATGGTCAGCAGCGGGCGGTCGCTGCTGCGGCGCAGCTGCCAGGTGGCATCGAGCAGCTTGAGCACGTCGCCGGCGTCGTGCGGCATCACCGCGATCTTCAGCACGTCCGCGCCCAGCGCCTGCTGGCGCTGCAGGCGCGCGACGATCTCGGCGGTGTCGGGGGTGCGCTTGAAGTCGTGGCTGGACATGACCACGTACGCGCCGGCGGCGTGCGCCTGCGCGACCAGCGCCTGCACCACCGCCGGGTCGCGGAACATCTCCACGTCCAGCAGGTCGACGAAGCGCGCCCGTAGCAGCGTCGCGTAGAGCTTGCCGTAGTCGGCATCAGTAATCGGCTTGGCGCCGCCCTCGGCCTGGGTGCGGAAGGTCAGCAGCAGCGGCTTGCCGTTGAGCGCCTTGGCCACTTGCGGACCGAGCCGCGCCAGTGCCTTGCCGTCCAGGGCGATGTCCAGGTAGTCGATGCGCCATTCGGCGATGTCGGTATCGGCATTGGCGGCGATGCGCGCGGCCTGCGCCAGCGCCTGGTCGGCCGTGGTGGCGGTGATCGGCACGATGGTCTTGGGCGCGCCCTCGCCGATGCGCACGCCGCGCACGTCGAGCAGCTTGGTCGCCGGCAACGCAGGGGCGGCGGCAGCCGCGTTGGACTGCGCCGACGCCGGCGCTGCGGCCAGCATCGACAGCCCGGCCAGGGCGGCGGCGCAAACGCGCGACAGGAGCATGGTCATCGGAACACCTCGTGAAAGCGATGGAAGACGCAATGCAATGCGCACCGGGAAGCGTCGGCCCGCATCAGAACGTGACCTTGGCCTGCAGGCCGACCACCCAGGCGTTGTCGGTCTGGCGGTAGGAGAAGGTGCCGGGATTGACCACGTACTGCACGTCCGGGCGCAGCATCAGCCAGGGCGTGGCCTGGAAGCTGTAGGACAGCTCGTACAGCTCCTCCGCCCCGCTCAGCGCGTACAGCGGCGAATCCGCCGGCACCCCGGCGTCCGCCAGCGCCACGCGGCGCGCGTCCAGCAGCGTGCGGTTGATGTCGCCGCCGACGTAGCCCAGCGCGATGCGGTCCTGGCTGCGCGTGCCGATGCCCTGGTAGAGGCCGCCCAGCGCGTACCAGCGGTAGATCTGCGCGGTGGCGCGATCGGACTGCATGTATTCGCCGAACACGCTGAAGCCGCGCGCCGGATCGGCCGCCTCGCTGTACAGCTTCTGCTCGGCCAGCAGGTAGACACCGTGGCGGCCGGTGGTGTCGCCGCTGTCCAGGCCCTTGCGCGGCACGCGCGAGGAATCGTAATAGCCGCCGAGCTTGTACACGCCGGCGTGGCCCGTGCCCTTGCCCGGCGTCCAGGTCAGCTCGACCGGAACCAGCGTGCCGGTGGTGCCGCCGACGAACGGGCGGAATGCGTTGTGCACGTTGTCGCCGGCCAGGTTCGGGTTGACCTGGAACCCGCCCACGCGCAGGTTCAGCGCCGGGCTCAGTTGCTGCGCGACTTCGCCGCCCCAGCGCGCGACCGGGTAGTTGTACCAGCCGCTGTTGCCGGACATCGCCAGCGGGTGCGCGCAGAACGCGGCATTGACGAAACTGGTGCCGGCGCTGAGCAGACCGAACTGGTTGCCCATCGCGTAGTAGCCGAGCTTGAAGTAGGTGCCGCTGGCGAACTTCTGGTCGTAGCTGAACTCGGACAGGCGCGTGTACTGGCCGCCGTAGGCTTCCTGCACCGGGAAGCGGTTGCCGATCAGATCCACCGAGGTGCTGCGGCCACGGCGGTCGTTGAGGGTGAAGCGGAAGGTGCCGCCGTCCCAGCCGGCGAGCTTGCCCATGTCCAGGTCCAATCCCAGCCGCACCTGTTGCGCATAGCGCGCGCCGGTGCGGCCGTAGCCGCCGTCGGTCACGCCCAGCGCCTCGCCGACGTAGTCGCCACGCACGCTCACCCCGTTCGCGGCCCAGGCGCTGCGCGTGCCGCCCCAGTCGCCGGTGAGGGTGTTGCCGTCGAAGGCGTTGCTGGCGGACTGCGCCGCGGCCAGCGCGGGCGAAGCCAGCAGCACGGCGACGAGCAGGAGGCGGGACGGAGGCGGCGCAACGGACATGCGGAAATCCTGGCGGAGCGGAAAGGGAGCCATGGCGATCAGCGCGCCAGCGCCAGCGGCGCGCTCAGCGGCGAGGTCGCGCCGTCGGCGCTGGTGACGGTGGCGGTGAGATTGGCCAGGTCGGCACTGTCGGGCGGCAGGCGATAGCGAAAACGCGCGTGGCCGTCGCCGTCCACCACCGCATCGAGCTGGCCGAGGTAGCGTTCGGCCTCGTCGCTGCCGGCGGCGCGGTTGCCAAACACTTCCACCGTGTAGCGGCTGTGCGGGGTGCCGGCGAACTCGCCCTGCAGTTCGCGCTGGCCGCTGTCGCCGCGCAGCGCCAGCAGCCGCGGCGGCGCCTGGCCGTGGTTGGGCGCCGGCTGGCAGTCCGCGCTCTCGCCGGCGGCGCAGATCTTGGCGCGCTTGGACGGATCGGTGTCCACGCCGAGCCCGCGCGAGCCGACGAAGCTGGCGTGCTCCAGTCCCGGTACGCCGAACACGATCGCGCCGCGCGGCTGTCCCGGCACGCAGGCGCCGCCGGCCTGGCAACGCTCGATCTTCAGGCCGTTGCCGAACAGCAGGTTGGCGCTGAAGCGGTTGGCCTCGCTGCGCGGCTGCGGGCGTACCGCGATGCCGATGCCGTTGCCGCTGAGCGTGTTGCCGTCGATCACGTTGCCGCGACCGCTGACGCTGACCCCGATCGAGTTGCCGGTGAAGGTATTGGCGGCGATGGTGTTGCGGTTGCCCCAGTTGATCTGCAGCCCGTCGGAGTAGTTCTCGAAGCGGTTGCGCAGCACGCTGTTGTCGTTGCCCCACAGGATCTCGATGCCTTGCGACGGCTCGGGATTGGCGTCGGTGGAGCGGAACAGGTTGTCGGCCACCAGGTTCCAGGCCGCGCCGCGGGTCAGTTCCAGGCCGTCGCCGTTGTCGATGAACGCATTGCGCACGATGCGGTTGTGCACCGTGGTGGTGGCGGTCGACTGGCCGCTGCCGTCGTCGCCGGTCAGCATCACGCCGGCGCCGCCCTTGTTGGCGACGATGCGGTTGTCGTGCAGTTCGTTGCCGCTGGCGCGGTTGATCAGCACGCCGATGCAGAAGTTGCGGATCTCCAGACCGCTCAGCTCCACGCCCTGGGTGTCGCGCAGCACCAGCCCGGGCAGCGTGGTGGTGCGCACGTTGGCGCCGAACTGGCCTTTCTCCGCGCCCGGGCAGGCGTCGGTGCCCTTGCCGCGCACGTAGGCCGAACCGTCGATGACGATGTATTGCCCGTCCACGTCGCGCGCGCTGCCCACGATCTGCACCGGGCCCTTGATCTCCGGCAGCGGCGACGCCGGCCGGATCACGTACGGCGGCCGCCCGACCGCGGCGATCTCGATGCGATGGCGACCGGGCGCCTGGTTGGCGGTGGCGATCGCCCAGCGCAGCGAGCCCGGCGCGCCGTCGTCGGCATAGCGGTCCACGGTGAGCACGCTCAACGCCGCCGGCGCCGGCTCGGCCTGGTAGGCGGACACGCACGGCGGCAACACCGCTGCGGCCAGCAGCGCACACCAGGAAAACATACGACGCATGGGACACATCTCCGCACAAGGACCTTGATCGGCGCCGCCACGCGGCGCGCACTCCCGGCGGTCATCTCCTGCACCCGACCTCGGCACGCAAGTGCCGCCCTCGCCACGTCAGGGATGGAACGCTGGAACGAGAGGCAAAGCTAGTTTTATCGCACTGCACCATTCAAGTGCGAATATCGATGTAGTGTGCGTTTATCGAACGATTGGTAGATCTGGGGATGAAGCTCTTGCCGTTCTCGGGACCCGGGGCTGGGGACCTGGGACCCGGAAAAGCGAGGGGCAGGCGCTATCATCGGCGGCCGCGCCGCGGTCCGGCGCATGCCCCGCCCGATCCGCCGGAGAATGCCGTGAACCCGATCCGCCCGTTCCTGGACAAGACACCGCAACTGGGCGCGCGCGTCTACGTGGACCCGGCCTGCACGATCATCGGCGACGTGGTGCTGGACGAGGACGTGTCGGTGTGGCCGGGCACGGTGATCCGCGGCGACGTCAACCACGTGCGCATCGGCGCGCGCAGCAACATCCAGGACGGCAGCATCATCCACGTCAGCCACCACAGCCCGTTCAACAAGGCCGGTTACCCGACCCTGATCGGCGCCGACGTGACCGTGGGCCACGGCTGCATCATCCACGCCTGCACCATCGAGGACCTGTGCCTGATCGGCATGGGCGCGTGCATCCTCGACGGCGCCACGGTGAAGCGCTACGGCTTCGTCGGCGCCGGCGCGGTGGTCGGGCCGGGCAAGACCGTCGGCGAGCGCGAACTGTGGCTGGGCAATCCGGCGCGGCTGGCGCGCACGCTCAGCGACAAGGAGGTCGAGAGCCTGCACTACTCCGCACAGCACTACGTGCGGCTGAAGGATCGCTACCTGGGCATGGCGTCGCCGGCGCCGCAGTAAGCGACGAGGGCGCGCACGGCTGCGTAGCTACTCCGCCGCCAACGCCAGCAACGCGCGGCCGATTGGCCGCGGCGCCTCGCTGCGCAACACCACGCTGGTGGTCACCGCGCCGAACCGCGCCAACGCATCGATGATCGGTTCCAGCTGCGCCGGCGCGGGCACCAGCACGCGCAACACGAAGCAATCCTCTCCGGTGACGCGATGCACTTCCAGCACCTGCGGCATCTGCGCGAACTGTTCCAGGCAGGCGCCGATCTGCGCATGCGTGGTGCGCAGGCGGACGATGGCCGCCGTCGCCAGACCCACCACCCGCGCATCGACCCGGGCCGCGTAACCGGTGATCACGCCCTGCTCTTCGAGCCGGCGCACGCGCTCGGACATCGCCGGCTGCGACAGGCCGATGCGCCGTCCCAGCTCTGCCAACGCGATGCGCCCGTCGCATTGCAGCGCCTCCAGAATCGCGTGATCCAGGGCATCGCCCTGCCAGGTTTTCGCTGCCACGCCGGCCATCCTCGTCATGCACCTTGAATTCATCGGCAAAACGCCACGTAAGGCGATGAATCGCCATGGCGCGGCGACGCCCGCATCGCGACACTGGCCGCTCTCTCCAACGGAGCGTAGCGCATGCAAGCGGTGGTGATCGTGCCGGGCATCGGCAACTCGGGTCCGGGGCATTGGCAGACCCTTTGGCAACGGCGCGACGCGCGTATGCGGCGTCTGCAGCCGGACTCTTTCGCGCAGCCGCAGCTGCACGATTGGCTGCGCGCGCTCGACCGCTGCGTGCAGCAATGCGCTACGCCGCCGCTGCTGGTCGCACACAGCCTGGGCTGCCTGCTGGTCGCGCATTGGGCCGCGCGCGCGCAGCGGTTGCCGCGCGGCGCCTTCCTGGTCGCGGTTCCCGATCCGGACAGCGCCGCGTTCCCGCAGGCCGAGGCCGCCAGTTTCGTTCCCGTACCGGCGGCGCCGCTGCCGTTTCCCAGCTTGATCGTGGCCAGCAGCGATGATCCGTATGCGGCGCTGTCCTACAGCCACCGCCGTGCACACGACTGGGGCAGCGGACTGGTCGAACTCGGCGGACTGGGACATCTCAATGCGGCCAGCGGCCTGGGCGAGTGGCGAGTCGGCGCGCAGCTGTTGACCGCGTTCGACGCCGGCATCGGCATCGACCGCGTGCCGGCGACTGGCGCGAGGTAGCACTTTGCGCGACACTGCGCGCCTCTGGCGTGGGGACGCCACCGAATGGATTCGCGATGACCAAGACACTTCCGTTGCGCGGCCTGCTGGCCGCTTTCCTGCTTGCGCTGTGCGCCAGCGCCGGATCGGCCGTGGCCGAAGAACAGCACGGCGACGACGGCATGACCGCCGAGCAGTTCGTCGCCTCGCTGCATTTCCAGGATGGGCACATCGAAGTGCCGCAGGCCAAGGTGCATTTCGACCTGAACCACGACTTCCGCTATCTCGGCAAGGACGATGCGCGGCAGGTGCTGGAGGCGTACTGGGGCAACCCGCCGGACGACACCGTGCTCGGCCTGATCGTGCCGCGCCAGCCCGCGCTCGACGAGCCGGGCAGCTGGGCGGTGGTGGTCACCTATGCCGACGACGGCTACGTGTCCGACGAGGACGCCAGCAAGATCGACTACAAGGAAATGCTCGCGGACATGCAGAAGGAAACCCGCGAGGAGAACACGCAGCGCAAGGAAGCCGGCTACGAGAGCGTGGACCTGGTCGGCTGGGCGGTCCCGCCGCGCTACGACGCCGCGAGCAAGAAGCTGTACTGGGCGCGCGAACTGGCGTTCCAGGGCAACGAAGGCCACACCCTCAACTACGACATCCGCGTGCTCGGCCGCCACGGCTACCTGAGCCTCAACGCGATCGCCGGCATGGACGAGCTGCCGCAGGTGCGCGCAGGCATGCAGCAGTTGCTGCCGATGGCCGAGTTCGACAGCGGCGCGCGCTACGCCGACCACAACCCGTCCACCGACAAGATCGCCAGCTACGGCCTGGCCACGCTGATCGGCGGCGGCCTGGCGGCCAAGGCCGGCCTGTTCGCCAAGCTCGGCCTGATCCTGGCCAAGGCCTGGAAGCTGGTGGCGCTGGGGCTGATGGCGCTGGTCGGCGGGATCGGCAAGCTGTTCTCAGGGCGCAAGCGCGACGGCGGCACGGTGCGTTGAGCGCCCTGCGCGGCACGCGTGCCGCGCGATGTCGTCATCGCGTGAGGACCTTGCGGCGCCGATCACGGCGCCCGGCTGGGCAATTGGCGCCGCGCCGGCTAAAGTCGCGGCTCGGAGCAGGACGCAGTCGAGATCACGCATGCCGCCACAGGCAGCCGGCCGGACACAAGGACGGCCTCACATCGCAGGCACGCATGCGCGCCACGCCACGACCCGGCGGTGAGCGGCATGCTCGATACCTACCGTGAAGTGATCACGCCCGAAGGCGTGCCGTTGCACCTGCCGGCCGCCGGCGCGGTGCCGCGCGCGCTGGCCTGGCTGATCGACCTGGCGGTGCGCTTCGGCGTGCTGACCCTGATGGGCCTGCTGCTCGGCATGCTCGGCGGCTTCGGCCAGGGCCTGTACCTGGTGGCGATGTTCCTGGTGTTCTGGGCCTATCCGATCGTGCTCGAAGGCTGGTTCGGGCAGACCCTGGGCAAGAAGGCATTGGGCCTGCGCGTGGTCTCGCGCGACGGTGCGCCGGCCGGCTGGATGGCGGCGATCACCCGCAACCTGCTGCGCACCGTGGACATGCTGCCGTTCGGCTACGCGGTCGGCCTGATCGCCTGCCTGTTCGATGCGCATGCGCGGCGCCTGGGCGACATGGTCGCCGGCACCCTGGTGATCCACCAGCCGCCGCGCCACGAGGCCGGACTGCCGCCGATCGCCAGCGCGGCGGCGCCGCCGCTGGTGTTGCTGCCGGCCGAACAGGCGGCGTTGATCGCCTTCGCCGAGCGCGCGCCGCGGCTGGCGCCGGCACGGCAGCTGGAACTGGCCACGCTGGCGCTGCCGTTGACGCACACGCCCGGCCAGGCCGGCGTGCTGCGCCTGTATGCGATGGCCAACTGGCTGCTGGGGCGGCGATGAGGCAGGAGCAGTTCATCGCCCGCCACCAGCAGGAGTGGGAGGCCTTCGAGACCTGGCTGCACACGCGCGGACGCAAGCGCCCCGCGACCGCCGTCACCACCGCGCCCGACAGCACCGCGGACGCATGGCGCCTGGCCGACGAAGACATGCCGGCGCGCTACCGGCGGCTGTGCCAGCAGCTGGCGCTGGCGCGCAAGCGCGGCTACAGCCCGCTGGTCACCGCGCGCCTGCAGCAGTTGATGCAGCAGGGCCACACCGAGTTGTACCGGCCGCCACGGCCGCGTCTGCGGCGTGCGGCCGAATTCCTGTTCGCCGAGTTTCCGCAGCTGGTGCGCAGCCAGGCCGGCTGCATGGCCGCGGCCACCGCCCTGTTCGTGGTGCCGCTGGTCACCATCTTCGTGCTGCTGCAGTACCGGCCGGAGCTGATCCACGGCCTGATGGATCCGATGCAGGTCGCGCAGATGGAACGCATGTACGACCCGGCCACCGCCGCGCACAAGCTCGGCCGCGACAGCGGCGACGACTGGCAGATGTTCGGCCACTACATCATGAACAACATCAGCATCGGCCTGCGCACCTTCGCCAGCGGCCTGCTGGCCGGGCTCGGCACGGTGCTGGTGCTGCTGTTCAACGGCGTCACCATCGGCGCGGTGGCCGGGCATCTGCACCAGATCGGTTACGGCGTGACGTTCTGGCGCTTCGTCGCCGGGCATGCGCCGTTCGAACTGACCGCGATCGTGATCGCCGGCGGCGCCGGCCTGCAGCTGGGCCTGAAGCTGCTGGCGCCGGGCCGGCGCCGGCGCATCGATGCGCTGGTCGAAGGCGGCACGATCGGCGCCAAGCTGTGCCTGGGCGTGGCGTTCATGCTGCTGGTCGCCGCCTTCATCGAGGCGTTCTGGTCCTCGATCGGCTCGCTGCCGGCAGCGGTGAAGTACGGCGTGTCCGGTCTGCTGTGGACGCTGGTGCTGCTGTGGCTGTGGCGCGGCGGACGCGGCATCGCGGAGGCCGACGATGCGGATTGAGCGCCTGGACGTGGTGCTGCGCGCACGCTCGGCCTGGGAGGCGATGGAGTTGGGCAGCGCGCTGGTGCGCCGCCATGCCGGCGCGATCTGGAAGCCGTGGCTGCTGTTCACCCTGCCGCTGTTCGCGCTGCTCAATCTCGGCGCCTGGGCGATCGACCAGCTCTGGCTGGCCAGTCTGGCGCTGTGGTGGCTGAAACCGGTGCTGGACCGGATCCCGCTGTTCGTGATCTCGCGCGGCGTGTTCGGCGACGTGCCCAGCGTGCGCGACACGCTGCGCGCGCAGTTGCGCTGGGGCTGGCGCCCGATGCTCGGCTACCTGACCTGGCGCCGGCTGAGCCCGGCGCGCACGGTGTTCCTGCCGCTGGAGTTGCTGGAGGGCGCCAGCGCCGAACAGCAGCGGCAGCGCCGCCGCACCCTGGGCGGCGCGGTGTACGGGCACGCGCTGCTGCTGGCCAGCGTGTGCTGGCATTTCGAGGCGATGCTGGTCGTGGCCTGCATCGCCGCGATCCTGATGTTCGTGCCGGTGGACCTGCTGCCGGAAACGGTGCGCGCGGCCTGGGCGCTGATCGGCGAGGAGAATCCGGTCTGGGCCGACGTCGGCCTGAATGCCTTCGGCTGGCTGGCGACGACGCTGATCGAACCGTTCTTCGTCGGCGCCGGGTTCGGCCTGTACCTCAACCGCCGCACCGAACTCGAAGCCTGGGACGTGGAGATGGCGCTGCGCCGGCTGCGCGATCGGCTGGGCGGCGCCGCACCGCTGCTGCTGGCCCTGGTCCTGCTCGGCGCTCCGGGCGCCGCGCTGCGCGCGCAAAGCGCAGCGCCGGGCAGCGCAGCCCCGGTCGTGGCCGACCCGCATGCGCCGCCACACGCTCCGGCGAGCGCACCATCGCAAAGCTCCGACGACGGCAACGCCGCCAGCGACAACGACGACGTCGACGATCCGGAAAAGGACAACGGCAGCGACAGCGACAGCGACAGCGACGACGCTGCCGAGCCGGCCGCGCTCGACGACATCTTCAACACCGTCCCCGCCGCCGACGCGCGCTTCGACCGCGCAGCCAACCGCGCCTACGCAGACCCGCTGCTGTCGGGCAAGCGCAGCATCCGCTACTGGAAGAAGCGCGAGCGCAACGAAGACGAGGAGAAGAAACCCGATCCTGACAAGATCGATCCGCGCCTCGGCAAGGGCTTGCTGGCCAGCGTGGCGGCGGTGTTCGCGTTCGTCGGCGAATGGGGCATGTGGTTGCTGGTCGGCATGCTGGTGCTGGTCCTGCTGCTGACTGCCAAGCACTGGCTGCCGTGGATGCGCGGCAGCGGGCGCAAGCGGGCCGCGGTCGAAACGCCGGTGGCGCAGGCGCCGGTGCTGAGCGCCGAGCCGCTGCCGGACGACCTCGCCACCCTCGCGCGCCGGCTGTGGCATGAGGGCCGGCAGCGCGACGCGCTGGCGCTGCTGTATCGCGCCAGCGTGGCGACCGTGTGCGAACGCGCCAACCTGACGCTGCCGCCGGGCGCCACCGAAGCGCAATGCCTGCGCGCCTCCAGGCGCCTGCCGGACGAGGCCGACCGCAGCCTGTTCGCGCGCATGGTGCGCACCTGGCAATACGCCGCCTACGCCGGGCGCCTGCCCGACGACGACGCCTTCGCCGGCTTGCTCGACGAACTGCAGCAGCAGTACCGGTGGCGCACATGAACAGCGGCACCCGCAATGCGCTGATCTTCCTGCTCGGGCTGCTGGTGACCAGCGTGCTGGCGGCCTGGTTCCTGGGCCGCTACGAACGCGCCGAACGCGAACTGGCGCTGCCGCCGCGCGGCGAGGCCGCGTACAACCCGCTGTACGCGTTGCGCCAGACCCTGCGCGCCGACGGCGTGCGCGCCGAATCGCGGCAGCGCCTGGACCTGGCGGCGATGCGGCTGCAGCCCCACGACAGCGTGCTGCTGTTCGGCGACCCGCGCGCGCTGAGCAAGCCCGACAGCGATGCGCTGCTGGCCTGGGTCGAGCACGGCGGCCACCTGATCCTGCGCACGCCGGCCGCCGACGAGGACGACGACACGACCAAACTGCCGATCTTCGATGCGCTCGATGTCGCGCTGGAGAAAGGCAAGCCGGCCGACTGCCTGAAACTGGCCATTCCCGGGCAGCCCGAACACAGCGAGTTCTGCAACGGCCGGCGTTTCCAGGTCGACTACGACGCGGCGAGCAACCTGTGGGGCAGCGACGAGGACTACGCCTACGCGCGCCTGCCGTACGGCGACGGCTACGTGGACCTGCTGGCGGAAATGGACTTCCTGCAGAACGGCGGCAATGGCGGCAACCGCTTGCGCGACGACGCGCTGGACACGCCGCCGGCTCCGCCGAGCGGCGGCCTGCGCGACGTGCCGCATCGCCTGCTGGCGCGGCAGATCCTGGCGCCCAACTACGGCGACGGCACCATCTACCTCATCTACTCCGCCGAGCTGCCGTCGCTGTGGCGCACGCTGTTCACCCGCGGCTGGCCGGCCTGGGTGCCGGCGCTGCTGATGCTGCTGGCGTGGCTCTGGTCGCGCATGCAGCGCTTCGGCCCGCTGCGCGCCTCGCCGGCCGGCGACCGCCGCTCGCTGCTGGAACACGTGCGCGCCAGCGGCGAGCACCTGTTCCGCTACGGCAAGTCGGCGCTGCTGTACGCGGCGATGCGCCAGGCGTTCCTGACCCGGCTGCGGCGCCGCGCGCCGCTCGCCGCGGCGCTGCAGGGCGCTGCGCAGGCTGCCGCCATCGCCGAGCGCCTGCACCTGTCGCCGGCGCAGGTCGAACAGGCGCTGCAGGCGCCAGCACCCAAACAACACGCCGCCTTCCGCGATCGCATTCGCCTCCTCGTCCAGATGAGAAACCAGTTATGACCACCGCCCCTGCCGACTCCGCCGTCCCCCTCACCGGCCCCGCGCTGATCGAACGCGTCGAGGCGATCCGCGATGCGGTCGGCCAGGCCTTCATCGGCCAGCCGGAGGTGCTCGAGCAGATCCTGATCGCGCTGCTCGCCGGCGGCCACGTGCTGATCGAGGGCGTGCCCGGGTTGGGCAAGACCCTGCTGGTGCGCGCGCTGGCGCAGGCGATGGAACTGAACTACGCGCGGGTGCAGTTCACCCCCGACCTGATGCCCAGCGACGTCAGCGGCCATGCCGTGTACGACCCCAAGACCGAAAGCTTCAAGATCCGCCGCGGTCCGGTGTTCACCCACCTGCTGCTGGCCGACGAGATCAACCGCGCCCCGGCCAAGACCCAGTCGGCGCTGCTGGAAGTGATGCAGGAAGGCCAGGTCACCATCGAGGGCAAGCCCTTCCCGCTGGCGCCGCCGTTCCTGGCCCTGGCCACGCAGAACCCGGTCGAGCAGGAAGGCACCTATCCGCTGCCGGAAGCGCAGCTGGACCGCTTCCTGCTGAAGGTGCTGATCGACTATCCGCAGCTCGAGGACGAAAAGCGCATGGTGGAAGCGGTCACCACCGGGCGCAGCGCCGGCGACTTCGACCTGTCGCAGGTGCCGCGCGTGCTCAGCGCCGCAGACGTGGTGGCGATGCAGTTGGGCACCGCCGCGATCGTGGTCGACCCGCAGGTGATCGACTACGCGGTGCGCATCGTCGCCGCCACCCGCAGCTGGCCGGGCATCGCGCTCGGCGCCGGCCCGCGCGGCAGCATCGCGCTGATCCGCGCCGCGCGCGCGCAGGCGGTGCTGTCCGGCCGCGACTTCGTCACCCCCGACGACATCCGCGACATCGCCAAGCCCGCGCTGCGCCACCGCATCGCACTGGCCCCGGAACTGCAGATCGAAGGCCAGAGCGCCGACGACGCGCTGGGCGCGCTGCTGGCGAAGGTGGAGGCGCCCAGGAAATGAGCCGGGATTCGGGATTCGGGATTCGGGATTGGGGATTCGGCAAAGCCGGCATTCGCGGCTGTGCCGGCATTCCCTGCTCGAATGCAGATGGCTGCCAGTGCGGCTGTGAGCGGGCGTACTGCGCTGTTACGAATCCCCAATCCCGAATCCCAAATCCCGGCCACTCATCCATGAGACCCGCCCCGCTCCTGCTAGCCCTGCTCGGCCTTTGGGCGCTGTGCGGCCTGGCGTCGGCGCTGCAGTTCATCGCGCTGTGGCCGTGGCAGGCGCTGGGCGCGGCGATCGGCGTGGGCGCGGCGGTCGATGCATGGCGGCTGTGGCGCAGCCCCACGCCGCAGCTGCGTCGCGACTTGCCCGAAGCCCTGCCGCTGGGCGTGGAGCGCGAGGCCGGGCTGCGCATCGACAGCGCGCGGCGGCAGACGCTGGACGTGTTCGACCTGGTGCCCAGCGGCTGGTGGATGCAGGGCCTGCCGCGGCGCGTGACGCTGCACGCGGCTACCGAAACCCACCTCAGTTACCGGCTACGCCCGACCGCGCGCGGCCGCTTCGACTTTGCCGGCACGCACCTGCGCCTGCATTCGGCCTGGCGCCTGTGGCGGCAGCGGCGCGTGGCCGGTGCGGCGCAGATCGTGCGCGTGTATCCGAACTTCGCGCCGCTGACCCGCTTCGCCCTGTTCAGCGCCGAACAGGCCTCGCGGCTGGTCGGCGCGCACCTGAAGCGGCGCCGCGGCGAAGGCACCGACTTCCACCAGATGCGCGAATACCGCGTCGGCGACAGCCTGCGCCAGATCGACTGGAAGGCCACCTCGCGCGCGCGCAAGCTGATCTCGCGCGAGTACCAGGACGAAAAGAACCAGCAGCTGCTGATGCTGATCGATACCGGGCGGCGGATGATGGCCAGCGAGAGCGGCCTGGCGCATTTCGACAACGTGCTCAATGCCGCGCTGGTGGTGTCGTACCTGGCGCTGCGCCAGGGCGATGCGGTAGGGCTGATGGCCAGCGGCGGCGACGCGCGCTGGGTCGCGCCGCAGCGCGGCATGGGCACGGTCGATGCGCTGCTGCGCGCCAGCTACGACCTGCAGCCGCAGGCGGTGGCCACCGATTACCTTGCCGCGGCGACCGAACTGTCGTTGCGCCAGCGCCGCCGTTCGCTGGTGATGCTGATCAGCAACGTGCGCGACGAAGACATCGAAGACCTGCTGGCCGCGGTGCGGCTGCTGCAGCGCCGGCACCTGGTGTGCGTGGCCAGCCTGCGCGAACAGGCGCTGGACCAGGCGCTGAGCCAGGACGTGCAGGACCTGCAGCAAGCGGTGCAGGCCGGCGCGGTGGCGCGGTATCTGCAACAACGCGGCGACGCGCACGACGCGCTGCGCAGCCACGGCGTGATGGTGCTCGACGTCACCGGCGAGGAACTGCCGGGCGCGCTGGTGCAGCGCTATCTCGCGGTGAAACGCGACGGATTGCTGTAGCGCGACGCCGCGGCCCGTGGCGATGTTGCCGCCCCTCTGCATTGAATCTCGCTTGCCGTTGGCCAGAATGAAACGCCGCATGCGGCCCACATACGCCTGCGCGATGCGCAGGTTGTAATGGCGAAACCGCAGCCGACCACGGACCTGACCCAGCAATTTGCAGGACAGGCGCGCCATTACGCCTGCATCGTCACGGGCGTAACTCATACGCCCGCTCAAACGTCGGATAACGCAACCAGCATCGACGCCAAGACCGGCGACTCCCATCGGGCAAGTCATTGTTACGGGTTAGGAATTCGCCCCTTTCCAGACCTCCGGCGTTAGTCGATACTTGGTGCAACACCGCTTTTAGGCGGTCCAATAGTAGTTAGGCCGGGATGGCCAGTGCTAGACTGGCTTGATGGAAAGGCTAGAAGCATTCAATCCGCAACGCCTTCAATGGTGCATGGCTGATGCGCAGATTGACGCTGGCCATCTAGCCCATGACGTGGGCATTTCAGAGCGAACCCTGAACCGTGCAATGGAAGGTCAGACGGGCCTGACCTTCATCCAACTTCAGAAGCTCGGAAAGTACTTTGGACGGACGCCCCTGTTCTTTTTGGAACAAGGGGTACCTGAGCCACAGCAAATCAGAAGTCCGCAGTTCCGTACCATCCTGAATCAGCAGCACAATCTCGACCAGAAGATCAAGCGCATTATTCAACTCGCGGAGTGGCAGCGAGAAGCCTACATCGATCTTCTCGACGAAATCGACGCTGAGGAAAGAATCCAGTTCGATCCACCAGACCTAGTCGGAGTCACCCCAAGTTCGGCTGCATACCAAGCGAGAGAGTGGCTTGGGATTCAGACTGAAAGCTCGTTCGAGCAGTACCGCGCTGCGATTGAACGGCGCGGCATTCTTGTGTTCCGTACCAATGGATATGCTGGCAAATGGCAAATTCCAAGCGCACATCCAACAATTGGATTTAGCCTTTACCACTCATCATATCCAATCATCGTGGTGAGAAAGGAAAGTGTGGAGGCGCGCCAAACCTTCACTCTTGCTCATGAGTTAGGGCATCTCCTTTTGTTCCGTGAGAGCACTATCGACAGCGTTGATAGCCTGAACTCGCACGCACGGAAGGAACGCTTGGCTAATGAATTTGCTGGTTATTTCCTCATCCCCCAAGCAAGCCTAAACCAGATCGACACATCAGGCCTGTCGGATGACCCCGCAACCTTAGAAGCCCAACTCCAGAACTTCAGGCGGTTATGGGGTGTAAGTACAGATACGATCCTGATTCGACTTATCGCATCGAATCGCCTGGAACAAGTCGTATACGACGAGTTCAAAGTATGGAGAGACAGTCGCCCCGCTGAGGAGAGTCAAGGCGGGAACCGCGAGTGGCGGCATCGAGAGCCAAGACACATTCTTGGCGATACGTATGTTCGTGCTGTCCTCCAAGCACTCGATGCAAACAAGCTCAGTATCGTTAAGGCATCGAAGTACCTCGACGATCTTAAGTTGAGCGACTTAAGGCAGTTGGAGCGCTACTATGCGGGCGCTTGACGCATCGTCGGCCCTGCATGCATGGGATAACTATCCCATTGAAAATTTACCCACGATTTGGGATTGACTGAGAACGGAATTGTCGGCGGGACGCATGGTGATCCCGCGTGTGGCAATGGACGAGATCGGTCATATCAGCCCCGACTGTAGACAATGGCTCCATGATATTGACGGGTTTAATCCTGTGGATGTTGATAACGTCATTGCTGGGTACGCCATGCTCATCAACGGCGAGCTCGGCGTACAGAACGATCAGTACGGAACAGGCGTTGACGCTAACGACGTGATCATTGTCGCCACAGCTAAGGCAAAAGGTTTTGTCTTGATCAGCAACGAGTCAAGGCAGCCATCTCTTCCCGCCAACAGAAAGAATTACAAGATCCCCGCAGTTTGCAACTTGCAGCCAGTTTCGGTTCCTTGCATCAACTTCGCAGACCTTATCAGGGTCTCCAACCGCGTCTTCTGAGCGCCGGTCTAACAATTCCGTAAGGAGCTTTCCGTCAACCCCGGGTGCATGATGTTCTTGCCTTGAGCTTAAGGCGTTTGCCGTTACTGGATTGAACTGCATTTTGAGGCGCTGCATGAGCAGGTCGAATGGACGGCGCAAGCGTTGCCAGACTGCATTTCCGTAACCGGACTTGTGGGATCGATGGCGCCGACCCGGACCATTGTAAAAACCGCACCCGAAGGCCTCTCTCATTCACCGGTCTCGCCCATGCCATGGGGATCAGCCGTGACATGTGCCGGCGCCAACTTGTGTCAGGCTATCTTCGGGACGGTCCGACTGCTTGCTACATCCTTCGCTCTGGCGATGAAGTCGTATTTACTGTTGTTCAGGCCACGGCAGCGTCCTGCTCGAACATGATCGAGCAATCTCAAGCCATGCCCGACATCGTTGAGGCCCGTCCTTCCTTTCGCCCCGCTTGAGAGGCGCCTACTCGAGCACGGCAACGACCTCTCGTATGTCGCTGCCGGAGCGCTAGCCAGTCACTTGCTTGTACTGCACAGAGCCGGCGACTCATGGACCTTGCCAGCCTCGGCTGCTGCAATTGAGCAGCTACATATTGATGGTTCCGCCCGGGTCAAGGAGTTCGCTACTATCGGCATTCTGGAGGCCATTCAAAATGTCTGGGGCAACGCGGACGTCGATCAAGAGACACCTGCCTGCTACCTAGGCCCGGAACGGAACGTTCGGGCAATGAACCGTCATTGCGGGCTCCGGATGCGGCAGGCATTCAGGCATACAACACGCCGGCCTGCCCTGCCTCGACGATCGCATGCGGCACGAAGCGCGCGCTGTCGCGGGTGATCGGGCCGTCGTCCTCGCGGATGCCGATGCCGCACGCGGCATCGCCGACGATCCAGCTGCCGACCAGCGGATAGCGGCCGTCGAACGCCGGCAGCGGATGCGCCTGCTGCACGATGCACGGTCCCTGGTAGGGACCATCGCTCTCGAACATGCGGCCGTCGGCCAGATGCAAGGCGATGTTGGCGCCCTCGCGCGAATGCAGCGGCTTGCGCACCCAGCCGGGCGGCAGCGCGGCGCCGTCGTCGAACGCGGCCGGCAACAGGTTGGGATGGCCGCGATGGCGCGACCACAGCAGCGGCAGCAGGCCCTTGTTGCTGAGCACCGCCTTCCACGGCGGCTCCAGCAGGCGCAGGCCCGACCCCGGCAGGGCCTGGCCGAAAGGCTCGGCGAACAGATCCTCCAGCGGATACAGTTTGAACAGCGCGCCGATCACCACGTCGTCCAGATCGGTGTAGCGCCCGTCCGCGGACAGGCCGATGTCCTCGATCGCGATCGCCTCGCCGAACAGCCCGGCCTGCGCCGCGCAATCGCGCAGATAGGCGACCGTGCCCTGGTCTTCCTCCGAGTCGCGCACCGCGGCGAAGTACAGCGGCGGCGGCAACTGCGCCGCCAGTTCGGCGAAGCGCGCCACCAGCTTTTCGTGGATCGAATTGAACTGGTCGGCGTCGTGCGCCAGGCGGCCCTGCGCGCGCTGGTCTTCCAGCCACCGCCACTGGAAGAACGACGACTCGAACAGCGAGGTCGGCGTGTCGTAGTTCAGTTCGTACAGCTTGGCCGGGCCGGTGCCGTCATAGGCCAGGTCCAGGCGCCCGTACAGGTGCGGGTCGCGGCGCCGCCAGCTCTCGGCGATCCAGTCGCGGAACGCCGGCGGAATCGCCAGGCGCTGCATCAACTCCTCGCTGGCGACGATCTCGTCCACCAGGCCCATCGCCATCTGGTGCAGCTCGGCACTGGGATCCTCGAGGTCGCGTTCGATCTGGCGCAGGGTGAACGCGTAATAGGCGCGTTCGTCCCAGTAGCGTTCGCCGCCGATGGTGTGGAAACGGAAGCCGCACTCGGCGGCCTGCGCGCGCCAGTCGCCGCGTTCGACGATCGCGATGCGTTGCATGTGCTTGCCTTGGTTGATGCGGCGTTGAGAAGCGCGGCGATCAGCCGCCGACGCTGCCGCGCGCGCCGCTGGAGCTGCCGAAGCCGCCGCGGCTCACCGTCACCGCCCGGTTCGGCGTGGCGCCGATATGGGTCATGGTCTGGTTGCCGCGCAGGCTGGTGGCGGCGGCCGCGCCGGCCCCGGCGGCGGCAGGCCGCTGCCACTGGTTCTGCCGGTCCTGGTACGCCGGCGCCGCGTTGAAGCCGGCCATGCGGTTGCCGTTGAGCATCTGCGACAGGAAAAACCCGGTCATCATCGGCCCGATGAACGAATGCCCCTGGCTGTCGCGCTGCTCCACGCAGCGTTCGGCCGAATAGTCCTGCGCGCACTGCTCGCGGTTGGCGTACTTGGGCCCCTGCTCGGCCGACTGCTGCTGCGCCTGCTTGAATGCCTCGCGGCAGGTGGTGATGTCGTGGGTCTGCTCTGCGCAGGCTTCCACCGAGGTGTACAGGCCTTGCTGGGTCTTGCTCTCGGGCTCGCGCTCGCAGGCGGTGAATAGCAGCGGCGCGGCGCCCAGCAGCAACAGAGCGGTCGTCTTCGACCTCTTCATGGCAACGTCTTCCTGAGTCCAGCCCCGATGATGCCCGGTTCGGCCGGCCACGGGAACCCGCGACCGGCCACACCGCGTTCGCAAACGTAAACGCCGACGCGATCAGCGCGGCGGCGGCGGCACGTAGCTGGACAAACGCGCCGTGAAATACGGCTGCACTGCGGCGATGTTGGACTTGACCTGGATGTCCATGCCGACGTCGCGGCTCATGCCCAGCACATCGTCGTCGGGCCAGCCGGGGCCGAAGCACCATTGCGTACTGGGGATATTGTTTGCCTGCAGATGCGCGAGCATGCGCGCGGTCGCCAGTTCGGCGCTGGCGTTGCCCGCCGGATAGCCGTGCTCGCCGAGAAAGCCGCGCTTGCCGGCGCGCCCCAGCGAACGCAGGAACGGCGCGACCATCTCGATGCCGGTGTCCGGTGCGACGCTCTCGTTAGGGTTGCGCCAGGCGCCGCCGCCGCGGCCTTCTTCGTCCAGATAGTTGTGCGCCTCATAGAAGATACGGTCGTACGGATCCGGGATCGCATACAGGCCTTCGGACAGATCCTCCCAGCGACGGGCACTGGCGTACTCGTTGCCGCAGACGAACACGTAATGCGTGCGATCGAAATCGAAGATGCGCGCCGCCGTGGCGGTGGCGGTGCGCAACCAGTGGTCGGCCATCACCAGCTTGCTGCCGTCGGCGTTGTACTCGGGCCCCTCGTAGGGCTCGTTCATCAGGCCCCAGCCGAAGATCGCCGGATGCGAGCGGAAGCGCTGCACGATGCGGCTCCACAGGTCCGGCAGGCCGGCGGCGTTGTACAGCGTGCAGCCCGGCGTGCCGATCACGCGATACTCGTACAGCTTGAGCAGGCTGTCGGCAGGATCGTAGTAGCCCAGATACAGGAAGTTGCCCTTGCGATAGGTGCCGGCCCAGACCGCGTCGGCGGCGGGATCGGCGACCGCGCGCCCATCCGGCCCGATCAACTGGCCGGACCCGTCGCGCCGGTAACCGGACTTGCTCGCGACCTTGATCGGCAGGCGCATGTAGTCGTGCAGCTCCAGGATCGCCAGCTTGCCGCGCAGCGCGAGCCGATCCAGCACCTGCTCGACCTGGTCGCAATACGTGGCATTGAGCGGCATGCCCTGACCGGTGCTGAAGCGCGCGGCGGTGGTCGGCAGGCGGAACAGCGGGCAGGCGCCGGCGGCGGCGATGTGCTGGTCGCGGATGTCGCGGTAGTGCCTGTCGATGATGGCGTTGTCCACGAAGTTGTTGGACGCCAGCCCGGACAGGTTGAGGCCGGCGAACGGCAGCGTGCCCGCGGCGCGGGCCTGGCCGCCGAGGCCCCACAGCGCAGCGCCGGCGGCAAGGCCGACACCGGCGCGCAGCACGCTGCGGCGGCCCGGATCGGCCGGGGTGGATATAAGGGACGGGGTGGGAGAGGAAACAGCGGAAGACGACGAACGCACATGCCGAAGCATGGACACCTCCTGTGGTCATGATGGGCGAGCCGGGCCTACGCCCCCTGACGCACCGGCCTGCGCAGTCTGCCAAGCGCAGGCAGGCGGGTCTGCGACCCGCTTCCCAGTCCCACCCGGCGCGCGGCGGTGCCAGCGTGCGTGCTAACGTGGTCGGCCCACCGGTGGGCGCCAGGACGGTTGCAGCAGCAACGATCCGATCGCGCCACCATCGCCAGCCTCCCCGCCCGCTCGTTCGCTGCCTCCATGCCCGACTATCGCTCCAAGACCTCCACCCACGGCCGCAACATGGCCGGCGCCCGCGCGCTGTGGCGCGCCACCGGCATGCAGGACGCCGACTTCCACAAGCCGATCATCGCCATCGCCAACTCCTTCACCCAGTTCGTGCCCGGCCACGTGCACCTGAAGGATCTCGGCCAACTGGTCGCGCGCGAGATCGAGCGCGTCGGCGGCGTGGCCAAGGAATTCGACACCATCGCCGTGGACGACGGCATCGCCATGGGCCACGACGGCATGCTGTACTCGCTGCCCAGCCGCGAGATCATCGCCGACTCGGTGGAGTACATGGTCAACGCGCACTGCGCCGACGCGCTGGTGTGCATCTCCAACTGCGACAAGATCACCCCCGGCATGCTGATGGCCGCCCTGCGCCTCAACATCCCCACCGTGTTCGTGTCCGGCGGGCCGATGGAAGCGGGCAAGACCAAGCTCGCCGACCACAACCTGGACCTGATCGACGCGATGGTGATCGCCGCTGATCCCAACGCCTCCGACGAAAAGGTCGCCGCGTTCGAACGCAGCGCCTGCCCCACCTGCGGCTCGTGCTCGGGCATGTTCACCGCCAACTCGATGAACTGCCTGACCGAAGCGCTGGGCCTGGCCCTGCCCGGCAACGGCACCGTGGTCGCCACCCACGCCGACCGCGAGCAGCTGTTCCTGAAGGCCGGACGCACCGCGGTCGAGCTGTGCCACCGCTGGTACGGCGCCGAAGACCCGCGCGCGCTGCCGCGCGGCATCGCCACCTTCGAAGCGTTCGAGAACGCGATGACCCTGGACATCGCGATGGGCGGCTCCACCAACACCATCCTGCACCTGCTCGCCGCCGCGCAGGAAGCCGAAGTACCGTTCACCCTGCGCGACATCGACCGCCTGTCGCGGCGCGTGCCGCAGCTGTGCAAGGTCGCGCCGAACATCCAGAAATACCACATCGAGGACGTGCACCGCGCCGGCGGCATCGTCGCCATCCTCGGCGAACTGGCGCGCGGCGGCCTGCTGCATACCGACCAGGCCACCGTGCACAGCCGCAGCCTCGCCGATGCCATCGCGCAATGGGACGTCACCCAGACCGATGCCGATGCCGTGCACACCTTCTACAAGGCCGGCCCGGCCGGCATTCCGACCCAGGTCGCCTTCAGCCAGGCCACGCGCTGGCCGACGCTGGACACCGACCGCGACGCGGGCTGCATCCGCGACGTCGCCCATGCCTACTCGCAAGAAGGCGGGCTGGCGGTGCTGTACGGCAACATCGCCCTCGACGGCTGCGTGGTCAAGACCGCCGGCGTGGACGAATCGATCCACGTGTTCGAGGGCAACGCCAAGGTGTTCGAGAGCCAGGACGCCGCGGTCAAGGGCATCCTCGGCGACGAAGTGCAGGCCGGCGACGTGGTGGTGATCCGCTACGAAGGCCCCAAGGGCGGTCCCGGCATGCAGGAGATGCTCTACCCCACCTCGTATCTGAAGTCCAAGGGCCTGGGCAAGCAATGCGCCCTGCTCACCGACGGCCGTTTCTCCGGCGGCACCTCCGGCCTGTCGATCGGCCACGCCTCGCCGGAAGCGGCCGCCGGCGGTGCCATCGGCCTGGTCCGCGACGGCGACAAGATCCTGATCGACATTCCCAACCGCAGCATCAACCTGCTGGTCGACGACGCCGAACTCGCCGCCCGCCGCGCCGCGCAGGACGCGCAAGGCTGGAAGCCAGTGGAAGCGCGCCCGCGCAAGGTCACCACTGCGTTGAAGGCGTACGCGCTGCTGGCGACGAGTGCGGACAAGGGTGCGGTGCGCGACAAGGCGATGTTGGACGGTTGAGCAGTTGCCCCGCGATGAAGACCGCGGACTCCCACGGTCTTCATGGGGTCCCGGCATCGGCTCCTCCAAGGCAGCCAGCAAGCGCACGACGCCCTCGACCGGAGCACCGCCGGAATCTGCCGCGGTCGCTGGCTCGCACCAGATTCTCCATCCAGGGCAGTTCCACGCCCAGACCATTACGATAGAGGAACAATAGCGCCGCCAGCGCCTGATTCTGCGTTCCGGCCGAGACCTGCCCCCGGGTGGCCAGATTGGTCAGGAACGCTTAGGCCTCGGCCTGCCCTATCCGCGCTGGATGCTGTTTGCCGTTGACCAGGATGAAGCGCCGTATCCAGCTCATTAGGAGGTTTCTTGAACACGTTACAGAATTTACTTCAATCGCAACCGGATGAACCCGCGCTACAGAATTTTTTTGAGCAGGATCCAGAAAGACTGTGCGGTTCTATCTATTTAATGGGTTCCTCCGTTATCCGAAAGCTTCCGATTGGGAACGACTATGTAAGTGACTTCGTGTATGTAAACCCCCAATCAGGAAGAACAAAGCTTCACCTTGTTGAGATCGAATCTTCGACAAAGAAAATCTTCAATCAAGATCATTCATTTACAGCTGAGTTCAATCATGCCATGCAACAAGTGCGTGACTGGATCAGGTACTGCTCTGAGAACAACCAGCAAATTCGCGATATCTTGGAGCCGCTCCGTAGGGTCAATGGCGACCAAGTTGGGTACTACGCACCAATAGGGACTCTTTTGTATGGTCGTCGTGAAGAAATTAATTGCACGTTGCGTGAGGAGCGCTGGAGAAGTTTGCAACCCCAGAATCACGAACTAGAAGTACGAACATACGATGGCCACGCTGAGAGTCTAAATGCCTCCCTTGATTCGTCTCTGTCTGCGGCCAGATGCGTTAAATATAACGGACGCGAGTTCGTTCAAGTATGAGGCCTAACAATTCATTCGAGCCGATACCGCTTCGCGGCGCGGTTTAATTCAGGCGCTAGGCACCACAAGAAGCTTCTGTGCTTATCCGGTTTGCCACTCTTGCTACTGACTCGGATTCAGGTCGCGCCGGCGGAGTGCTCGTTGCCGCGCATACGCTCCGCGATGATGGCGATCTCTCTGTCCAAGAGCATGAGGCTCTCAGTATGGCCTTGGCTTGGTTCAATGACCATCTGCCCGTACCGGCTGTACTGACGGCCCCTGAGCATCGGCGTGCCATCTCTTGGTTCAAGCCGGCGGCGGACGACGCAATCCGACGGATGTGGCAGCTAAAGACCTTGCTGGACCTCCATGGATACCACGTCAATGTGCTGCGGGCGTCAGACCCGGGTAAAGTTGTATATCAGGACGATTGGCAGGTTATCGCCAAGCCGTACAGGGGGCAGCGCTTCTAGTTCTTCAGGGCGATGCCTAACAATTCGTCCAAGCCGATGTCGTCTCGCGGTGCGGCGTAACTCAGGCGTTAGAGGGCAATGGACACACCGACAGCCATTGAGGTGATAGGCCAGCGCAGCGCGGATTTCGCAGTGTTGCGGCCGATAGAGTCCCAGCTTGGCGTGCTTTCTGCCGTCATGTCGCTGACCTACTGCGATCGCACTGACAATACAGCGCTACGCTTTGACATTGACGGAGCTGATGTTCTGGGTCGCCTCACGTGGTGGTCCGACGGCAGCATCTTCGTAGAGGCCCTTCGCATTTCTGATGAGGCAGTACTTCTGAGGCAGCATGTTGCTGGCGCAACCGCGGCAGACACATCTAGTGTATTGCTCTCGCTGGCTCAACTCGTGGTAGACGTGCCCTCTAACAATTCATTCAAGCCGACGCCGCTACGCGGGTCAGCTCAACCCAAGAGCTAGGCATCATTGCAATGTCCAACCGCATACCGAAAATAGCGTTGCTAATGTTCTTGCTCGCCGCTGCGTATCTGGCGGTCCTTGTGTTTCTTGGCCAGAAGCGTGCGATGGATTGGGGCCTCAGCGAAGATGAGATGTACCCTCATGAGATTGTCATGTCCCTTGCCGTGGCTGGTGGTGGCATCGCAACTTGGCTCCTTGGAATGTATCGCGCACATCTCGCGGGCAGCTGGCGTTGGTTCGTGGCCTGTCTGTTCTTCTGGCCAGCAGCGTTCGTGTACACCTTGTTCTTCAACACGGGTCGTGAGGCCTAACAATTTATTCAAGCCGAGCCCGCTTTGCGAGCCGGCTTAATTTGGGGTTAGGCTACGGTGGAGTAACAACATCGGTGCTTGCACTTTCGGCGGCCCCCTGGTGCGCAAGCGGTCGGCTCCGGATAGTCGCCCCCGTTATAGGCGTCGCATCCATCCGCAACTTCGCCGCCGCTGTCATTGCCGCGCTGCGCTCATGGGCCGGTCTTGGCGCTATTAAGCCAGCTGGCATTGCGATGCACGCTTGGTCCCGCAAGCCCTGCATCGGACGCGGCACCTGACAACGCGGTCGTCGCTTCGTTCCCGCGCGCCATCTTCGTTGGGCCATCCTGGCCTAACCAGTCAATCAAGTCGACGTGCCTACGGCACGCGGTTTATTTTCGGCGTTAGGCGGTAGTGCTGCACGTGCGGCGCGGCTTCCGCCTTCGGCAACAGCGCTGGCACTTCAGCGGTCGGCGTCGGTGCGCAATCCTCTCGTCTCCAACCATCGGATCGCCCGCCGCTTCATCGCCTGGCTTCGCTGCCCATCGCGCTCATTGCCCTCGGCCTCGGTCACATCCAGCGGTCAACACCTCGCGTAAGCCCAAGACGACGATCTGTGGCATGCTCGGCGCTCGGCGGCAGTGCTGGGGAGCACGGTCTAGGCTTTACCACCTCCTCGCATCACCGCCTAATCATTCATTCAAGCCGACGCCTCTTCGTGGCACGGTTTAATTCAGCCATTAGAGGGCTCATGAAAGTTTGGCAGCGCCGTTTTTTTGGCATTCTCGCAGTCGGCGGTGGCGGCACTGGCGTGTCAGTTGCTCTGCAAACACTCTTAACCCGCTCCAACCCAATCGAGTGGGCCTTGCTTGTAGGCTTTATGGCGGCCTATGCCTGGGGCATGTGGTGTGGCGTGCGGCTTTTGGAAGGCCGGCCGGGTGCTGAGCGCGCCAACACCATCTTTTGGCTTATCCAGGTTCCTTACTTCATGTCGCCAGTGGTCGGGTACTTCCTGTCTAGCGGATTTCATATCATGCTTTCATACCAGCCGGTGGGGACTCATTTTTCGGCCAACACTCAGCTCGGAAGCGTCATGGTTTACTCCCTCCTGCAAGGCGATCGCCAGTGGATTTTTGGTGTAAACGTCTTCGCTCTGGCCGCCTGCCTCTACCTCAATCGCATCAGCCAAGCATCGCCTCCTGACAATTCGTCCAAACCAACGCTGCTTCGCGGCGAGGCTTAACTCAAGTGTTAGGGCGCACATGAAGCGACTTCGCGGTTTCGGTGATGTGCTTCTGGCTAGCCTCATTTCATTGCTGGCGTGCGCCTTCGTTTGGTACGTGGGCTTAGTCATTTTGGGTGCGGCGTCAACTTGGCCGCGACCGGATTGGCCGTTACTGCTTGTCCTCACGGGCGTGGTCGTGTTTTACGGCTTCCTTGTGGCGCTCCCGGTTCTAGTCGTGTTCGCTGCACCGGCGTACGTATTGCTTCTGCGAGCTGGCCGGGCGTCATATGCCACTGCCGCGGCCATCGGGATCGCTCCTGGCGTGGCAATGCTTTGTTTTAGCGCTAGGGCCGGAGGCGCGGGTGTCGCAACAGGCGTAGCTGTAGCGCTCGCAACCCATAGAAGCTGTAAGGTGCGCCCTGACGATTCGTTCAAGCCGACGCTGCTTCGGGACGCGGCTTAACTCCGGTATTAGGCGGCTATGGAGAGCAGCGACTCGGCCAATCTGAGAGATATTGCTGATAGGCTGTCGGCAAATGGCTTCCATGCCCATATCAGACATGATGGCACCACCCCTTTGCTCTTTGCACTCGGCGCCAAGAAGTCTCATTCCGTTGACTTCCGACGCAGAGACAACGCCTTAGTAATTGAGTATTGGTATGGGTACCCGGATGACGACTTCATCCCAGAGCAGGTCGTACCTACATTTGAGGCGGCCTTTGATCCCATCAGCGCATGGCTTGCCCGGGACGCCACCTAACAATGCATTCAAGCCGACGCTGCTTCACGGCGCAGCTTAATGCAGACGTCAGGCCGCCGGAGGTGAAGTGCGGACTATTGACCCAATCATTGATCAGCCACACCCGGCTGACCCAGGCATATCCACAACGCAACGGAGAGCGTCTTGCATCCCGGCGCTGACGACGACGGCTTGTGGGTTTTCCGACATCCGACTAGTGACCTTGACGTGCAACTCGGGCCCGGTATCGGCACTTGCCCATTCTTGTTTGAAAGTTCAGGCTCTTCTAGCCGCCTCACGGCGAGCAGCATTGAGCAGTCCGTTGCATTCGTGATCGCGGGGCTTGGCCTGCTTCGTTGCCCAACTGCTCGTTGCCTTCGGTCTCGATCACATCTAGCGGCCAGCAACTCCGGCAAATCCCAAGACCGCGATCTGTGGCATGCTCGGCTTTCGGTCGGCACTGCTGGGGAGCACGGCCCATGCTTCACCACCTCCTAGCAGTAACGCCCAACCATTCATTCAAGCCAACGTCACTTCAAGGCGCGGCTTTACTCAGGTGTTAGCACTATGGATCAAGGAAGCCGCAATCTTGAGCAGCACGGGTTCAGTGCCGACGAAAGGGTTGCGGCTGACTATCTATATGCGATGACAATTGAGACTCGTAACTTTGAGATCTCACAGCTAGGCGCTAGAAACAATTTTTTCATGCTTTTTCAAGGTGTGCTCATGGCCGGGCTACTACAAGCAGCGGGAGGGCATCCACCTGCGTTTCTTGTACTGGCAGTGGCAGTCTGCGGGTGCGCCCTTTCCATACTGCAAATTGGCATGGCGTCTGGCGCCAAGTTCTGGCAGGCAGCTTGGGAGCACGAGCTGAACAATACGGAGATGCGGCTAGAACACTTAGTCAAGATCGCCGACCCCAGGAGAACCTTCTTCCGCCTATTTGCCAGAGACCCAAGGCAGACTGAGGCTTCGCTAAGAGAAAAGTTCAAGACTGAAGACCGAATCTCATGGATTCTTGTTCGACGCTTCTCCGTAAGCAAAATACCCATCTACGCGGGCATCGCTTTCAGCATTTTCTGGCTATTCGTAGCCCTCTTCTGCTTCAAAGGTCCGCTTGGCTGGGTTCATGGCCTGCTGTATTGGCCATAGTTCTCACAATTCATTCAGTCGTTATTTCCTTCGTTAAATTTCATGGATGACTAGCATGAATATCTCCTTCGGCGCATCGCTCAACGTTTATTGCAAAGCTGGCCTCGTACTGGCTGCAGTAGCAGCACTCCTTTTTCTGACGGGACTTGCCAAGGGCCCTGCGCCCAGCGACGGCATTAGGAACTTTCTCGCCGCCGGCTTGAGCCTGAGCGGGGTTATTCTTTACATTCTCGGCAGGATCATTTCAGCTCGGCACAAATAGTTGATACCCTCCATTAGGCCCACTATCCAAGAGGCCCAGTCTGGCCTAATAATTCATTCAAACCGAAGCCGCTTGACGGATCGGTTTAATTCAGGCAACAGGGCACTTATGAAGTATCTGTTCGTGTTGGCTTCTTTGTTTTTTTCCTCATGTTCCCAAGCGGCGCCCAGCCACATTGCTTGGCCAGCACTGCCTACTCATGGCTTCGTTGCGGGTCGCGCTGCAACCCAAGAAGACGTAACTGCTGGCAACGCTGCCTTCGCTATAGGGTCGACGCAGTCCACACCCTTACAAATAGAAATACCGCAATACGCATTCTACCGAGACGACGGCAGGAAAGTTCCTGTCATTCTTGTCCAGGCCGAAGCTGCAGCCGGCAAGCAGCTTGTTGCCGGACGCACGCTCGAGGGTGGCGAGGTCGTCGGCATGCTCAGCGATTTTGAACTCTTGGGTGTCCGCGAACCCGTCCCCTGACCAATCATCTAAGCCGGCCCGATTCGCGGCTCTGCTTGCTCAGGCGTTAGGCCGCTGGAAGAGTCCGTCGCCTTATCCAGCGTTCCATCCGGCGCTTTGGCCGCTTCGTCGCAGGCCGGTTGCCGCCTCCCCCCCGGAGCTGCAATCCTTCCGCCTCCGCTCAGGGGCCAAGGAGCCGCATCGTGAAAACGCTGATTGCGACAGTCGCCTGGTGCCTTCTCTTTGTTCTGTGCTGGCCGCTGGCCCTGCTGGTCTTGGTCCTGTGGCCGATCGTTTGGCTGCTGACCCTGCCCTTCCGCCTCGTGGGGATCACGTTCTCTGCCGTGTTCGCGCTCCTGCAGGCCATCCTGTTCCTGCCCGCCCGCCTGCTCGGTTGGCGGCCGGGACACGCAGCGGCGGCCTAGCATTCAGCCGGATGGCTGTCCGCAGCCTGGCTTAGCTCAGACATCAGGCGGCAGCATGAAGTACGCGGACGGGACGGACATGAAAGTTGGCGACATCATTCGGATCGATGGAGCCTACCGCGGCCGCGTCATCGCCTCGATGGACACGAATGAGTACCTGCCGGGCGAAGATAGCTGGGCATATCTTGGCGAAGGCATCATGGTCGACACGGATTTCGCCGGACTTGTGCATTACACGACAGAGACGGCCGAGGATTTCGTGCTCATTGAGCACGAGGCATCCACCTAGCATTTCGCTCAGCGCGACGCGCTTCATGATTCGACTCGTTCCAGGCGCAAGCCGCTCGGAGACCCATCCAAAGGAATCGCCCATGACCCGACTCTTGTTGCTCGCACTGTTCGTCGTACCTTTCAGTGCAAGCGCAATCGTCATCCGGGATGACGTCGACGACTCGAAGTACCGGGTTCCGGCGTCCGAATTTCCTGCCTTGGTCGACATGCCTGGCGAAGGGCATGGCGTGCTGATCGCACCGCAATGGGTGGTGACCGCTGCCCATGCGGTCACATGGCAAGCTGAAATCAAGCAGGTCACGATCAATGGAGTCCCCAGGGATGTCGAGCGTCTCGTGCTGCACCCCGGGTACAAGAAGCCTGCGCAACAGCTCCTTGACCAAGCCCTGGCCACTTGGGATTGGACGCTTTTCCGGGTCGTGCTCTCCTCCTCGGACGACATCGCACTTCTCAAATTGGCACGCCCTGTGACGGATGTCGTTCCAGTCGCGATCAATAAGAGCGGCGATGAGTTCGGCCATATCGTCAGGATCCTGGGGAGAGGCGCTACGGGTAACGGGGCCACTGGCTACGAATTCAGCAGCGCCCACCGCACCGAGCTTCGCCGCGCCTACAACACAGTCACCAGCGCCGATGGCCGCTGGCTCTGCTATATGTTCGACAGACCGTCGGACGCCCTCCCGCTCGAGGGCGGCTCGGGAAGCGGTGACAGCGGCGGGCCGGTCCTTATCCAGGCCGACAAGGATTGGCTGCTGGCCGGACTGACGTCATGGTCGGATCCTCAAAGCGCTATCAGGACGCCAGGGAGATATGGTCAAATCACCTGCAATGTTCGTCTGAGTCATTACAGCGACTGGATCGAAGGGGTTATATCCACGCAACCGTAGGCGAACGCCCACTCGTTATTAACCGAAGCCGCGTCGCGGCTCGGCCCGGTTCAGGCGTTAGTCCGCGTCCATGTTCGTGCAGCGAAGCGAGATGGAGCCAGACATGACCGAGATCGCAGCTCACGCCCGTCCTATGGTCGGCGCCCGAAACGGATTCTTCTTCGCGGCGCATTGCGCGCTCCTCGCCGTCGTATTGGTGGGTTTCGGGCGCACCTTCTATCTTCGTGCCTTCTTCGACATCGGAGCCATGCCTGCACGGCTATACGTGCACGGCGCAATCCTGACGCTCTGGTTCTCGTTCGCCATCGCGCAAGCGTGTCTTATCCGCAGCAGGCAATTGCGGTGGCATCGGCGCGTTGGCTATGCCGCTGCGGTCTATGCAGCTGCCGTCGTTGTCTCGGGGCTGGTCGTGAACTCCCGCCTGGCTGCGACGCTGACTTCGCCCGCGGAGGCGGAAAACATCATCGTGTGGGCAAACTACCTCACTCTGCTGGTGTTCGCCGCGCTCGTCGGGTTGGGCGTGCTGCTACGGAAGCGGGCCGAAGCCCACAAGCGGCTGATGCTGCTCGCATCGGTGGCGATCGTCGGCCCAGCACTAGGGCGTTTCCCGCTGTGGCCTATCTTCGCGGGTGGGCTCGATGCCGCGCGCAACTATGCGATCGGCGGGCTCTTGCTGCTGCTGATGTCGTTGATCGTGTACGACATCCTCACCCGCCGTCGCCCGCATCCGGCGACGTGGGCCGGCGCCGTCGCCATTATCGTCAGCCTGGCCGTGAGCGTAGCGCTCGGCGTGACAGGGATCGGCTTTGTCATCCTGCAGCGGATCTTTCACGGTGCCTAGATGGCTGCTGAGCCCACGCTACGGCCCCAGCAATTCCTTCAAGCCGAACCCGCTTGGTCCAGGATCGACTCACAAGCACGATGGATTTGGCTTTCGTCCAAAGCTGCTCGCTTCATGCAGGCCGCTCAACTTAGGCCCTGTCGACAAGCTTGTTGCGCTGCTTGCGTTCTCCTTCCCCGCATACGCGACCAGCCAGTGCCCGTCCGAATTCGGCCCGAAAGATCCCATCGTCAACCTGCTGGGATGGCTCGTGGTCGCCCTGGGCATCGTCGTGGGCGGGCTGCTGTTGGCTTACCTCGTCCGGCGCTCGCGCGGCATGCGCCGGCTTTCCCGCTGCGCCCTCATCATCCTGGGATTTTGCGGGATGATCGCCGTGTGGGTAGGCGGCCTGGCGTTGGCGTTCGTGTACTTCCTCTTCCAATGTTAGGACTGCGCCCGGGCCGGTCATCTGCGCCGAGCCAGCGTCAAGGACCGGCATGGTCAGGCAACCGCGGCGCGGCGCGTTCTTCGCCCGCTTTGCACCTTGCCGACCGTATCGTCCGCACACCGCCGCTTTGCCGGGATGTACCAGATGCCTTCCACCGCTCCTAGTTCTCCGTCCCCGCTGCGGCCATTCGTGGCGCGCGTCCTGGTCGTCATGGCGCTGGGCGGCCTGGCCCTGCTGGCCTGGCAACTCTCCGAACTGCTGCTGATCGTGTTCGGCGCGGTGGTGGTGGGCGTGCTGCTGCATGGGCTGGCGACGTTGCTGCGCAAGTGGCTGCCGGTGCCGGACTGGGCGGCGCTGGGCCTGGTGATCCTGCTGCTGGTGCTGATCCTGGCGTCGATCGTATTCCTGTTCGGCGCGGAAGTCGCCGCCCAGATCGACGCCTTCCGTACCACGCTGCCCGCGGCCTGGAACAAGTTCCATGCCTGGCTGCAGTCCAGCCCGCTGGGGCCGCAGATCGAGCAGTTGCCCGACCAGTTGCGCGACGGCGCTTCGACGCTGGCCACGCACGCCGGATCGATCGTGCTGTCGGCCGGCGGCGGTGTGACCGATGCGGTGCTGATGATAGTGGGCGGCATCTATCTGGCCGCGCAGCCGGGCCTGTACCGGCGCGGACTGCTGCGGTTGCTGCCGCTGGACCGGCGTGCCGTCGCCGATCACGCACTGACCGCCAGCGGCCAGGCGCTGCGCGCTTGGTTGACCGGACAGTTGCTGGCGATGGCGGTCGTGGGGACGCTGACCGGCGTGGGGCTGTGGCTGCTCGGCGTTCCTGTAGCGCTCGGCATCGGCCTGCTGACCGCGTTGCTGGACTTCATTCCGATCGTCGGCCCGATCGTGGCGGCGATTCCGGCGGTGCTGCTCGGCTTCACCGTCAGTCCTCAGGTGGCGCTGGGCGCGCTGCTGGTGTTCGTGGTCCTGCAGCAGATCGAGGGCCATGTGCTGCAGCCGCTGATCCAGGCGCGGGCGGTGAACCTGCCGCCGGCCTTGCTGCTGTTCTCGCTGTTCGGCATCGGCGCGCTGTTCGGACCGATGGGCGTGGTGTTGGCGGCGCCACTGACCGTAGTGCTCTACGTGCTGGTCAAGCACCTGTACGTGCACCACGCCCTGGACGATGCAGACGAGGCCACACCGGCGGAGTGATCCGGCCAGCTAGCGCGTAGACTCCGGACCTTGATCCCCGATGCCGCCACACGGCGGCGCCAATGCGGACGTCATCCGATGCATCGCGCCACGCTGAGCTACGACAGAACGCTGATCCAACAAGCCGTGGCGAGCTTCTGCTGGCGCGTGGTCGGCCCGCGCTATGTGGTCGCGCTGGCTTTGGTGGCGGGGTCGCTTGTGGTCCTCGTTCGCGGCGGCAATGCCTCCTGGCCGGTCGGCGTTCTGGCCAGCGTATTGGCGCTCGGCGCGGCCTTTCCCGTCGCGCTCTACGCCACCCACTATCGCAACGCGCTGCGCAAGCTCGAGGCAATGGGCGCTCCCCTCGGCACGCTCGAGGCATCCGAAACCGCGCTGTCGCTTTCCTCCGGTGCCGGCACCGCGACGCTGCCCTGGTCGGCCGTCTGCGAGGTGTGGCGATTCGACGCCTATTGGCTGCTGCTGCTTTCGAAGTCTCAGTTCGTGACCTTGCCTCTCGCCGACGTCAGCCCGGAGGCCGCGGAGTTCATCCGCACCCGGGTCCTGGCTGCGGGGGGCAAGGTTTCCTGACGATGCATTCGACCGAGGCCGCAACAGCAGGCGAATGAAGAAGCACGGCCGCGTTGGTAAGCTGCCACTCGCTTGGACCGCGCGTCGAATCGTCCGATCCGCATCGGCCCTACATGCCACGGCACTCCGCTCCTGCAACGGCGGAGCCGATCCACTCGACCAGGAACTCCACAACATGCTCCATCACGTGTCTCTCGGCGTCGCAGACATCGAACGCGCTGCGCGCTTCTACGATGCCGTGCTGGGTGCGCTCGGCTATGTCCGGGTATGGGAAGACCTGAGTCCCGGGGACGACGACCAGGCCGTTGGCTATGGACTGCCCGGCGGCGGCGACAAGCTGGCGATCAAGCTGCGCGGCGCCGACGCCCGCGCGCCCGGTCCCGGCTTCCACCTCGCCTTCGCCGCACCCAGCCGGGATGCGGTCGCCGCGTTCCACGCGGCAGCGCTGCAGCATGGCGGCAAGAGTAACGGCGCCGCCGGCCTGCGCCCGGACTACGGCCCCGATTACTACGCGGCGTTCGTGGTCGATGCGGATGGCCACCACATCGAAGCCGTCATCAATCGGGCGCCGTAGGCGCGGCGACGCCGTGGCGGTTGGCGGGCACTTGCCTGCGTTCCGATTGCTGCTGGCGAAGCGCCGACCATGCCGTCGACAGATCGCATGATGCGCTGTCCGCAACACAAAGCCCTGCGGCAAACCTAGGCCGTCGAGCACAGCTGGATCGCTGGTCGGCGCCACCCTTCCTGTCGGATCGCACCAGGACACGGCGGCGATCCGGCGACACGCCAGGATCACCGAGATGCCAACCGATCAGCAGGACCCGTCGCACGCTCTCGCCGACGCGCTACACGGCGCGGCGATGTACAACGACAAGGGATATGCCTGGCTCGGACACGACGCCGAGCAGATCGCGGCCATGCAGCGCGGTTTCCAGACCCAACTGAGCGCGCTGGCTGCGCGCGTGGGGCATGTGCGACTGGGCCAGGCGCTCGGCGAAGCCATCGAGAGCGGGGCGGCGGCGCGCGACGATTCGGGCCGTTATGCCGAGCTGTGTGAGCACGTGCTCGGCGTCGCGACGAGGCGTCGATGAGCCGACGGTATAGTCCGCGCGTGTGACGTACCCTCGCCCCAACCCCTCTCCCGGTGGGAGAGGGGCTTTTGGTGGGCGGCGGTGTCGGCCTGCGATACGGCCGCTGAACGCCACACCGGCCTGCCGTTCTGCCCGCTTTGACTTGTCATTTGCGCGGCCCACACTGGCCGATGCCTTTCCCCCGATGACCATGACGCCGTGAAGAAGCCGCCCCAGGACCCTGCGTCCGCCGAAACCGATGCCACCCCCGAAAACCCACAGCGGCGTCGCCTGCTCGGCGGCCTGGCGCTGGCCGGCGGCGCGCTGGCCATCGGTCCCGCCGACGCCATCGCCGAGGCGGCCAAGCGCGCGCCGCACGGCCCGCTGTCGGCCAGCGACCTGGACCGGCGACTGCGCGAGAAGATCCAGCACGTGGTGGTGATCTACGCCGAGAATCGCAGCTTCAACAATCTGTTTCCGGAGTTCCCCGGGCTGCAGCGGCCGTTGTCGGCCGTGACGCCGGCGCAGGCGCGGCAGGTCGATCGCGACGGCAGCGTGCTCGACATCCTGCCGCCGATCTGGGGCGGGCTGGCGCCGGACGAGCAGGTGGTGGAGCACCGCCGCTACAAGATCGGCGAGGACGCGATCGGCCCGCTGCCCAATGCGCCGTTCCCGCTGCGCACGGCCGACGGCAAACCGCTGCCGCATGGCGTGGTCACCCGCGATCTGGTGCACCGCTTCTACGAGAACCAGATGCAGATCAATGGCGGCCGCAACGACGGCTTCGCCGCCTGGAGCGATGCCGGCGGGCTGGTGATGGGCCATTACGCCGACGCCCCGGCCACGCTGCGGCTGTGGAGCCTGGCGCGCGAGTACACGCTGTGCGACAACTTCTTCATGGGCGCGTTCGGCGGTTCGTTCCTCAACCACCAGTACCTGGTCGCCGCGCAGGCGCCGTACTACCCGCATGCGGACACCAGCCCGGCGCGGCTGCAGATCAGCGCCATGGCCAGCGACCGGCCCGACGAGATCCGCCTGGCCGTGCAGCAGGACTCGCCGGACACCGCGCTCAACGGCAAGCCGCGCTTCGTGCGCAGCGGCGCGCTGACCCCGGATTTCTGGGCGGTCAACACCATGAGCCCGCCATTCCAGCCCAGCACCAGCCAGGACCTGGCACGCCCCGACTACGCCGCCCCCGACAGCCCCGACGCCTTGCCGGCACAGACCCACCGCCACATCGGCGACGCGCTCGACGCCAAGGGCGTGGACTGGGCGTGGTATGCCGGCGGCTGGGGGCTGGCGGTGCAGGGCAAGGGCGATACCGGCGACACCGCCGAGTTCCCGACCAGCCCCAATTTCCAGATCCACCACCAGCCGCTCAACTATTTCGCCAATCTCGCTCCCGGCACGGCCGCGCGCGCGCGGCGCCTGCGCGATGGCGGGCTGGGCGACAGCGCGCCGGACAACCGCTTCATCGCCGACGTGCAGGCCGGCACGCTGCCGCCAGTGGCGTTCTACAAGCCGCAGGGCAACCTCAACATGCACGCCGGCTATTCCGACGTGGCCGCCGGCGACCGCCACATCGCGATGGTGGTGGACGCGTTGTGCAACGGCCCGCTGTGGGACAAGACGGTGGTGTTCATCACCTTCGACGAGAACGGCGGCTGGTGGGACCACGTGGCCCCGCCCAAGGCCGATCGCTGGGGGCCGGGCTCGCGCATCCCGGCGCTGGTGGTGTCGCCGCACGCCAGGCGCGGCCACGTCGACCACAACGTCTACGACACCGGCTCGATCCTGCGCTTCATCACCCGCCGCTTCGGGCTGGAGACGCTGCCGGGCCTGGCCGAACGGGAGCGGGCCATGCGGGCCGCCAGCGGCGTGGTGCCGGGCGACCTGACCGCCGCGCTGGATCTGGGCTGAGCCGGCGACGGCTCGCGAGGTCCGGTGCGACGCCGGCCGCTGCGTGCGGCCGCGCCGCGATCACGCGGCGCCGAGTGCGCTGTCGCCGCGCCGGCGGCGGAACAGCAGCAAGGTGCAGGCCAGGCCGATCAACGCCGCCAGCGACAGCCACAGCGCCGGCGCGGCACGGCTGTGGGTAGTGTGGATCAGCCACGTACAGACCGCCGGGGTGAAGCCGCCCATCGTCGCGGTGGCCAGACTGTAGGCCAGCGAAAAGCCGGTGGTGCGCACGTCCGCCGGCATTACCTCGGTCAGCGCCACCACCATCGCGCCGTTGTAGGCGCCGTACAGCAGCGACAGCCATTCGCCGACCAGCAGCAGCCGCACGAACGAGGGCGCATCGACCAGCCACTGCAGCGCCGGCCACACCGTCAGCAGCACGGCCACGCTGGCGGCCACCAGCAGCGGCTTGCGGCCGACGCGATCGCTCAGCGCGCCCATCACCGGCAGCCACACGAAATTGGACAGGCCGATGCAGCCGGTCACCAGCAGGCTGTCGAGTTCGCTGAGGTGCAGCTCCGCGCGGCCGTAGGTCGGCATGTAGGCGGTGATCAGGTAGAACGACACGGTGGTCATCATCACCATGCCCACGCCCGCCAGGATCAACCCGACATTGGCGCGCAACGAGCGCGCGATGCCGGCCAGGTCCGGCGCCTGGCGCGCGGCGAACTCCGGGGTTTCCTGCAGCGAGCGGCGGATCAGGAAGATCAGCGGCACGATCAGGCTGCCGATGAAGAACGGAATGCGCCAGCCCCAGTCGTCCATCACGCTGTCCTTCAGCAGCGCATGCAGGGCGACACCGAGCGCGGCAGCGAACACCACCGCCACCTGCTGGCTGGCCGATTGCCAGGCCACGTAGAAGCCGCGCCGGCCCGGCGTGGCGATCTCGGCCAGATAGACCGACACGCCGCCCAACTCGGCGCCGGCGGAGAAGCCCTGCAGCAGACGGCCGAGCAGCACCAGCAGCGGCGCGAGCACGCCGATGGTCGCGTAGCCGGGAACGAAGGCGATCAGCAGCACGCCGGCGGACATCAGGCCCAGGGTCAGGATCAGACCCTTGCGGCGTCCGTGCCGGTCGATATAGCCGCCCAGCACCAGCGCGCCGATCGGCCGCATCAGGAAACCGGCGCCGAACGTCGCCAACGACAGCATCAGCGAGGCGAAGGCATTGTGCGAGGGAAAGAACGCATGGCCGATGGCGGTGGCATAGAAGCCGTAGACCATGAAGTCGTACATCTCGAGGAAGTTGCCGGTGACCACACGGAACACGGCGGCGGCGCCGTGCGGCGCGGCATCGGCGGCAGCGGGGAGCGGAGCGGAAGCGGTCATCGGTCGGAACCTGCTGAAGACGGAAGCGGCGCTGCGTGCTGGCGCGCGACAGCGGCGGCCAGGGCAGCGTCGCCAAGGTACCGCACACTGCACTCGCGCGATGCGATGACGGTGCCAGACGCTCCGGGCAGGTTAATGCGCGGTGGTGCAGGTGCGATGCGCGCGGCAAGGCCGCGCTGCCGGTGCAGCGGCACGACGGCGCAACACGACCGGAACAGGTAGGCTGGCTGCCCGTCACGCGCCAGGAGCCCTCGCCGATGCGTCCCGTTCCACCGCTGCGCCTCGGCGTGATCGCCGATACCCACGGCCTGCTGCGGCCCGAAGCGCTGGACGCGATGCGCGGTTGCGCCGCCATCGTGCATGCCGGCGACATCGGCACACCGGCGGTGCTGGACGCGCTGCAGGAACTGGCGCCGCTGCACGCGATCCGCGGCAACATCGATACGGCGCCGTGGGCGCAGGCGCTGCCCGAGACCCTGGATCTGGACATCGCTGGCGTGCGCCTGCACGTGCGCCACGACCTGAAGACGCTGGCACGCGTTGCCGATGGCGTGGACGTGGTGATCAGCGGACACTCGCACATGCCGTCGCTGCAGACCCGCGAGGGCGTGCTTCATCTCAACCCCGGCAGCGCCGGACCGCGGCGCTTCCGCCTGCCGATCAGTGTGGGCTATCTGTACCTGGACGCTGGCGGCGTGCGCGGCGAGTTGCATCGGTTGGGATAAGCAAGGCGCCAACCGCGGTGTCTGTCGCAGCCGCGCCTGCAGCCGCGGCGCTTCGGACGGATGCGGATGATCGAAGGAACAGCACAGCAGCTAGCGCGCCGCTGGGGGTTTTCCCGCACGCTTGGCCGCCTTGGCCGGTTTGGGCGCAGGCAAGGCCTGCGCGGTGGCGCGCAGCAGGCGCTGCAACAGGTTCCGGTCCTCCAGCCCCTCGTCGATCAGGTAGTGCGGCTTGCCGCCCGGATATGGCGCCTGTTCGATCACCTCGTCGAGCAGCGCGCGCCCGGCGGCGGTCGGCTTGACGAAGACCTGGTTGTCGCAGACGAACGCCACCACCTTGCCGTCCAGGTACAGCGCGTATTCGCCGAACATCTTCTTGGACGTCAGCGCGGCGCCGAGCGCCGCCTGTTCCATGACGTAATCCACATAGCTGGCATCGGAGGCCATGGCGTCGCTCTGCGCTTGGGTCGATGCCGGATTCTGCACCGCGGCCGGCAAAGCGCAAGCACCGGCGACGCCGGAATGCGCCGCACATCGGAAGGCCTGCTTCGCCACGCCGACACGCCCTTTGTCCGCACGCCCAACCCGTAGCCGCGGCCGCCGCCGGCAAGCGACACTGGAGGGCGTCGCCGATCCATGGCACGTGAACGCAGCGCACGCGCCTCACTGGAATCCACATCTGTTATAGAGTAACAATTCACTCAACCCACAACGTTCCCGGAGCACTCATGCGGCGTCTCGTCCTGGTTTCCAGCCTCGCCCTCGCGGTCTCCGCCTGCTCGCAGCAGGCCGCCGCTCCCGCCGCCCAGAATGCGCCCGCCGCGCAGACGCCGGCCCCGGCGACCGCGCCGCCGGCACTGATCCCGCGCGACGTGCTGTTCGGCAACCCGGAACGCAGCGGCGTGCAGCTCAGCCCGGACGGCAAGACCCTGAGCTGGCTGGCGCCACTGGACGGCGTGCTCAACATCTGGGTGGCGCCGGCCGATGCGCCCGACAAGGCGCGCGCCGTCACCCACGACAGCGGCCGCGGCATCCGCTCCTATTTCTGGTCGTTCCTGCCCAATACCTTGTTGTACATGCGCGACAGCGGCGGCGACGAGGATTTCCACCTGTTCGCGCTCGACATCGCCGCAGGCGGCAACGGCCGCGACCTCAGCGCCTTCGCCAAGACCCGCGCGCGCGTGGTGGCGGCCAGTCCCAAGCATCCGGAGTCGATCCTGGTCGGCATGAACGACCGCGACGCGCAGTGGCACGATCTGTACCGGGTCGATCTGGCCAGCGGCAAGCGCACGCTGCTGCAGCAGAACACCCAGCAGATCGGCGAGTACCTGGCCGACGACGACTACCAGGTGCGGCTGGCCACGCGCTCGCGCGAGGACGGCGGCGAAGACCTGCTGCAGCCGGACGGCAAGGGCGGCTGGCAGAAGCGCGAAGAGATCCCGTTCGAGGATACGCTGACCACCGCGCCATCCGGCTTCACCGCCGACGGCAAGACGCTGTACTTCCTCGATTCGCGCCAGCGCGACACCTCGGCGTTGTACGCGTTGGACGTGGCCAGCGGCACGCGCAAGCTGCTGTTCGAGGATGCGCGCGCCGACGTGGGCGGCACCCTGACCGATCCGCGCAGCGGCGTGGTGCAGGCGGTGGAGTCGAACTACCTGCGTCCGGAATGGAAGGTGCTGGATCCGGCCATCGCCGCGGACATCGAGCAGTTGCAGGCGATCGGCCCGGGCGAGATTTCGGTGCCGAGCCGCACCCAGGACGACCGCACCTGGATCGTCGCCTACTCGGCCGCCGATGCGCCGGCCACGTTCTATCGCTACGACCGCGCCGCGTCCGGCGCGGGCAAGCTGACCAAACTGTTCGCCGCACGCCCGGCGCTGGAAGGGCAGCCGCTGGTCCCGCAGTGGCCGCAGGAGATCCGCTCGCGCGATGGCCTGACCCTGGTCAGCTACCTCACCCTGCCGCGCGAGGCCGATGCCAACGGCGACGGCAAGGCCGACAAGCCGGTGCCGCTGGTGCTGTTCGTGCACGGCGGACCGTGGGCGCGCGACGACTACGGCTACAGCGGCTACAACCAGTGGCTGGCCAACCGCGGCTACGCGGTGCTGCAGGTCAACTACCGCGGCTCCACCGGCTTCGGCAAGCGCTTCACCAATGCCGGCGATGGCGAGTGGGCAGGCAAGATGCACGACGACCTGCTCGACGCGGTGCAGTGGGCGGTGCAGCAGGGCGTCACCACCAAGGACCAGGTGGCGATCATGGGCGGCAGCTACGGCGGCTACGCCACGCTGGTCGGGCTGAGCTTCACCCCGGACACCTTCAAGTGCGGCGTGGACATCGTCGGTCCGTCGAACTTGAACACCTTGCTCAGCACCATCCCGCCGTACTGGAAATCCGGCTTCGAGCAGATGGCGCGGCGCATCGGCGATCCGCGTACCGAGGCCGGCAAGCAGCTGCTGGCAGAACGCTCGCCGCTGAGCCGCGCCGACCGCATCGCCAGGCCGCTGCTGATCGGCCAGGGCGCCAACGACCCGCGCGTCAAGCAGGCCGAGGCCGACCAGATCGTCGACGCGCTGAAGGCCAAGCAGATCCCGGTGACCTACGTGCTGTTCCCCGACGAGGGCCACGGCTTCGCCCGGCCGGAGAACGGCAAGGCCTTCAACGCGGTCAGCGAAGCGTTCCTGGGCAAATGCCTGGGCGGACGCGTGCAGCCGTTCGGCCAGGACCTGGTCGGCTCCAGCCTCAGCGTGCCGGACGGCGCGGCGCAGGTGCCGGGCCTGGAGGATGCGCTGAAGTCGCATACGCAGAGCGTGCGCAAGTAGCACGTCCTCGCCGACGCCGATGCGTGCCTCCCGTCGTGCACGCATCGGCGCCGACGCGGTACCGCCACGCCTGAGATGGCGCCGGGCGCTACGGCGATCATGACCAAGGTGCGCGATATCGCGCCTCCCCCTCTGTTGGCGCTTTGTCCTTGGGAACCACCCTCACGCTGCTCGCGCCGTTGCAACCGTGCAGGCGCGCCTCGACGCTGCGCGTGCCGCCGTCGACGATGTCCGGCGGCCGATGGAGGCGCCCTTCCCGCATCCTTCGCATCCGCGCAGGCGGCGATCTCGCTCTGACACCCGCCAATCTCCGCTAGAGTTGGTCGCTGGCCCAGGGGTTGGCAGGGCGGGTCGGGAACGGGGAACATGGTCGCTGCCGCGCGGGGGCGCAGGCAGCGTCGAACGCTCGACGCAACGGGAACGGACGACATACGTCGCGTAGCAGACAAAGGGGATGTCTCATGTGGAAGAAGTTAGGCGGTCTGTTCGGCAAGGCCGGCCTTGGAAAGATGTCCAATGGCGAATACCAGGCGAACCTGAGCGGCATCAACACGTTCTTCGGCGCCGTGCTGGGTCTGGTCCTCACCGGTACGGAACGGCTCGACGGCTGGAAGTTCGGCGCCGTGCTGGCCATCCTCGCCAGCACGGTCATCTCCATCCTGTTCATCTCCGGCAGCCGGCACCGGGTCGCGTACGCGATCTACACGCTGCTGCTGGCGCTGACCATGCCGAAGATGATCGACATCATGCTCAAGGGCCACGATCTGCTGCCCGACAAGGTGCAACCCACTCTGATCGTGTGGACCTTGATGACCATCATGGTGGAATTCTGGGGCCGCGAAAGCGGCGAAGGCGGCACCACCGCCGCCCCCGACCGCTCCAGCTGAGGCGGAGATGGCGATCCTGCGGCGGATCATTCAATCCTTGTGGTGGCTTGCGCTGGCCTATGTACCGCTGGCGCTCTCCGAGAGGGTCGAGCGCCTGTACGCCGAACTGGGCTGTCCGCCGCACGGGGATTGCTATGTGGCCGGCACGATGACGGCGTTCGACCTCGAACTGTTGACGATCGCCATTGCCTTGCTGGTATGGCCGGCCTGCCTATGGTTTCTCGGCCTGGGCTGGATGGCCGGCCGGCTTCTTGGCCTGGCTACTTCGTTTGCAAACCGCTTCAAGGCCAAGCGACTGCGCCGGCCGGGCTGAGGCGCGCACCGGTTTCCAAAGCGCCCTGGCGATGCGGGACCGCGCCGCCCCTCACCAATCCGTCGGCGCGTAGTCCTTCAGGAACTGGCCCCACACGTGCTCGCCGGTGTTGAAGCCGTGGATGATCGGGTCGACGATGCGCGCGGCGCCGTCGACGATGTCCAGCGGCGGGTGGAAACGTTCTTCCTGCACCTTGCGCGCGGCGATCTCGGCCGGATCCTCGTCGGTGACCCAGCCGGTGTCCACGCTGTTCATGTGGATGCCGTCGTTCTGGTAATCGGCCGCCGAGGTGCGGGTCATCATGTTCAACGCGGCCTTGGCCATGTTGGTGTGCGGATGCCGGGTGGTCTTGAAGTTGCGGTAGAACTGCCCTTCCATCGCCGACACGTTGACGATGTGCTTGTCGCGCTCCGGCGTGCGCAGCATCAGCGGCTTGAGCCGCGCGTTGATGATGAACGGGGCGATGGCGTTGACCAGCTGCGTCTCCAGCAATTCCACCGACGGCACTTCGGCCATCAGCAAACGCCACGAGTTGCGCCCGCGCAGGTCCACCTGCTGCAGGTCCTGGTCCAGCCGGCCTTCGGGAAACAGGTGCTGCTGGCCGAGCAGTTCGTCGGCCAGCAACGGCACCTGCGACAGTTCGGCGGCGCGGAGCAGCCCGTCGGCGCCGCTGATGCCATGGCCCTCGCCGGCCAGCAGCGTGGTCGCCGACGCCGCCGGCAGCAGTTCCGGGCTGCGCAGGCCTTCGTAGTGGCCGACCAGGCGGCGCACGTGCTCGGGCAGCTCGTGCAGCGCGGCGGTCTCGCCGGCCATCATGTGCGCGTAGAACTGCGGCGGCCGGCGCACGGTCTGGCAGGCATTGTTGACGATGAAGTCCAGCCGCGCGCGCGTGGCCAGCAGCTGGCTGCAGAACGCTTCGACGCTGGGCGTGTGGCGCAGGTCCAGCCCGAACACCTGCAGGCGGTGGCCCCACTCGGCGAAATCCGGTTCCTGCGCGTAACGCGCCGCCGAATCGCGCGGGAAGCGCGTGGTCACGATCAGCTCGGCGCCGGCGCGCAGCAGCTTCAATCCGGCCTGGTAGCCGATCTTGACCCGGCCGCCGGTCAGCAGCGCCACGCGCCCGCGCAGGTCGGCGGTCTCGGTGCGCTTGAAGTAGTTCAGTTCGGCGCAGGCCGGGCACATCTGGTCGTAGAAATGGTGCAGCTGGGTGAACTTCTGCTTGCACACATAGCAGTGGCGCAGCTCCGGCGAGTGCGCCGCCGCCGGTTCCTCGGCCGCGGCATTGCGCGCATCGTGCAGGCCGGCGGCATGTGGCGGGAAGTAGTTCGGCGTGCTGAACACCGGCTTGCGCCGCAGCGCGCGGATGCCGGTCTGCTCGAGCAGCGCCTCGGCCTTGCGCACCTTTTCCTGGTGGCGTTCGCGCGCCTGCTGCTTGAGCAGTTGCCGGCGCGCCTTGGGCTCGGGGTGATAGACCTTGGCGACGACCCGATGCAGGCGCACGCGGTCGGCCTCGGGCAGCGCGTCGAGCACGCTGCGGTCGGCATCGATGGCTTCGAGCAGGTCCAGGGCGACGCGCAGGCGCTCGGTCAGGGGCAGGTCGTCGGTGGCAGGGGGCGAGGCGGTGGTGTTCAAGACGGATCCAGGAAGAAGCGAAGGCACGACAGCGCGCGGCGGCCGGCAGCGATGGCAGCGATGCGGAATGCCCGGTACTCGCAGCCAAGGGCAGCAGCGCGCAGTGTGTTGAAGGGAGCCGTCACGGGCCGGCAGGCCGGGTATTTTCGCCGATCCTGGGGCTTGGGCGCCATGTCGCCGCATGAACCATGCCGGGACGCGTGCATTTCGCTGAAAAGCGGCGCTGGCGCCGTCCTGCCGGCACGCATGTTTGCGCTCCGGCGGCGGGCATTTCGACCTTGCGTCCCGTCGCCGCCACCGATGCGCATGCGAGGTGGACGGGTGTGCGCACGCCGCGGCGCGGCGACGCTTGCGGCGGTGCGGTCCTGGCCGGCGTCGTTGCTTTCGGTGCGGGGCGCAGCTACCGGCCAGCACGGCGCCATGCGCCGCCGCGCCGGCAGGGGTGTCGCACGCGACCTGGCAGCGGCAAGACCGATTGATCGCTCGGGGCGATCCGGCCATGCCGGGGTGTACCGCGCTTCCCGCGGGCTGGCTCAGCGCGCCGGTGCCTGCGCGAATTCGCCGCGCTGCAGCTTGGCCACGTCGTTGCCTTGCGCGTCCCTGGCCTGCAGGTCGGCGCCCTTGGCGGCGAGTTCCTTCAGCACTTCGGTGCGCTGGAACAACGCCGCGTACATCGCCGCGGTCTGGCCGGCGTTGTTGCGCTGGTCGGGCGCGCAATCGGCCTGCATCAGCCGCTTGGCGATCGCCAGTTCGCCCTTGAAGATCGCGCCCATCAGCGCGGTGTTGCCGCGCTTGTCCTGCGCGCACGGATCGGCGCCGGCACGCAGCAATTGCTCCACCGCCGGCTGCTGGCCGTGGTAGGCGGCCAGGATCAGCGCGGTATAGCCCTTGTCGTCGCGGGTATTGAGGTCGTAGTGCGCCTGGATGAATTCGGCCAGCATGTCCTGGCGGCCTTCGCGCGCGGCATCGAAGAAGTAGTCGCGCAGTTGCGCCTGGATCTTGGCCGGGTCGGCGGGTGCCGGCGCGGCCGTCGCCGAGGCGGCGACCAGGCTCAGGGCGAGAAGAAGGAAGCGACGCATGCTCGGTCTCCGGCAAAGAGGGCGCAGCGCGGCGTGGGGGAGGCGCCGCCGCGCTGCGCGGTGAAGGTCAATCCTGCAGTTGCGCGGCCAGCTGCTTGACCCGCGCCAGGTCGCCCTTGGCGACGCGGGCGACCCCGCTGCCGTAGGCCGGGTCGGCCTGGTACAGGAACGACAGCATGATGTGCTTGCTGGTGTCATCGGTGCCGGCCAGCGACTCGCCGAAGCTCTGGATCAGGTCCTGCTGCTCCTTCTTGCTGTAGCTGCGGAACAGGTCGCCGGCCTGCTTGAAGTTCTGCTCGCGGGCGATCTTCGCCTGCTGGGTGGTGCCCGACAGCGGCAGCTGGCTGTAGCGCGCGTTCGGGTCCTGCGGCCGCGGGCTGAGCCGGCTCGGCTCGTAGTTGACGCCGCTGGAGGTGGCGCCGTAGTTCATCGCCCCATCCTGGTTACCGTTGTTGACCGCCACCCGCGGCCGGTTCACCGGCAGACTCAGGCCATTGGTGCCGACGCGGTACAGCTGGGTATCGGCATAGGAGAAGATGCGCCCTTGCAGCAGGCGGTCTTCCGACGGTTCAATGCCCGGCACCAGGTTGGCCGGCGCCATCGCCACCTGCTCGGTCTCCTGGAAGAAGTTGTCCACGTTCTTGTTGAGCACCATCTGCCCGATCTTGCGCTCGGGCACGTCGGGCCAGATCTTGGTCGCGTCCAGCGGGTCGAAGTCGAACTTGGCCAGGTCTTCCGGCTTGAGCACCTGGATGTACAGGTCCCACTTCGGATAGTCGCCTCGCTTGATCGCGCCGACCAGATCGTTGGTCAGGTGGCTGTAGTCCTTGCCCTGCACCTGCGCCACCTGCTTCGGGTCCAGGTTCTTCAGGCCCTGCAGCGACTTCCAGTGGAACTTGACGTAGTGCACCTCGCCCTGCGCGTTGACCAGCTTGTAGGCGTGCACGCCGTTGCCGTCCATGAAGCGGTAGCCGGCCGGGGTGCCTTCGTTGGAGTACAGCAGGGTCAGCGTGCGCGTGGCTTCGGGCACGTGCGAGAAGAAATCGAAGCGGCGCGAATCGTCGTCCAGGTTGGTGCGCGGATCCGGCTTGAACGCATGCACCATGTCCGGGAACTTGATCGCATCGCGGATGAAGAAGGTCGGGAAATTGTTGCCGACCAGGTCCCAGTTGCCTTCGCTGGTATAGAACTTGGTGGCGAAGCCGTGCGGATCGCGCAGCGTCTCCGGCGAATGGTTGCCGTGCACCACCGAGGAGAAGCGCACGAACACCGGCGTCTTCTCGCCGACGGTGAACACCTTGGCCTTGGTCAGGTCGGAGATGTCGGCGCTGGCGGTGAACTCGCCGTGCACGCCGGTGCCGCGCGCATGCACCACGCGCTCGGGGATGCGCTCGCGGTCGAAGCGCTGCAGCTTCTGGATCAGCTGCACGTCCTGCAGCAGGGTCGGGCCGGTGGCGCCGGCGGTCTGCGAGTTCTGGTTGTCGCCGACCGGCGCACCGTTGTCGCGGGTGAGCGTGGACTGCGCGAACCCGGCGGGGACGATCAGGGTCTGCGACAGCAGGGCGAGCACCAACAGTGTTCCAGGGCGCATGGCGTCAGCTCGTGTTGAGGGAGCTGAATCATCGCTGTGACGCGGCAGGCTGAGAATTCGTTAGTTGCTATGGCAGCGATAGGCGCGATGGATGCCTGCCTGCTGCTGTGATTGCGATCCTGGCGGATATGCGTTGCGCTTTGCACTTCCTGCCTGCACGCGTCGCACCCACGGCGCGCTGCGGACGCGATCGACATCGAAATGTAGACAGCGCCTGGTCCTAGCCGATCACCCGCTTGAACGGCGGCAGCGCATCGATGATGCGCTTGCCGTAGCGCTTGGTCAGCAGGCGCGAATCGAGAATGACGACACGGCCGTGGTCGCTGGAACTGCGGATCAGGCGCCCGGCGAACTGGGTCAGCGTGCGCAGCGCGTGCGGTACCGCGATCAGGTTGAAGGCGTTGAGGCCGCGGCTTTCGAACCACTCGCCGAGCGTGGCGGTCTGCGGATCGGTCGGCACCGCGAACGGCACCTGGGTGATGACCACGGTGGTGCAGGCCTCGCCGGGCAGGTCCAGGCCCTCGCCGAAGGAATTCAGGCCGAACAGCACCGAGCCTTCGCCGGCGCCGATGCGGCGCATGTGCTCGCCGATCATCTGCGACTTGGAGCCCTCGCCCTGCACCAGCACGCGGTTGCGCTGCGCGATCGGCAACAGGTCGGCGACCTTGAGCATCTTCCAGCGCGAGGTGAACAGCACGATCGAGCCCTTGCCCCAGTCCAGTTCCTTGACCAGATAGCGCGCGACCTCGCGCGGGTGGCCTTCGCGATCGTCCGGCGCCACCGGGAATTTCGGCACGATCAGCTCGGCCTGGTTGGGCAGGTCGAACGGCGAGGACAGCGACACCATCTCCGCGTGCGCGGGCAGGCCGTTGTCGATCGCCAGCGCCTGGAAATCGCCGCCGCCGGTCAGCGTGGCCGAGGTCAGCACTGCCGAGTCCACTTCGCTCCACAGCAGCGCGCGCAACACCTGCGCGGCCGACACCGGCGAGCAATGGCAGACCAGGTCGGCATCGCGCGAGGCGGTGATCCAGCGCGCCATCGGCGCCTGTCCGTCCTGGTCCTCGCGGCGCCAGCCCAGCCACAGCGCGTATTGCTGCTCGACCATTTCCAGGGCCATGCCCAGGCTGCGCTGCAGGCGCTCCTTGGCCGCGTCTTCCTGCTTGGACTTGGCCACCAGCTGATGCGCGGCCTGCACCCAATTGAGCAGCGCGGCGGTGTCCTGCGCCTGCGCATCGATGAAGGGCTTCCAGTCCTCGGGCAGGCGCCCGTTGGGCGCACGCCACATCGGTTCTTCCTGCCCCGGGTCCGGCACCCAGGCGCGTTCGATCTCGGCGCGAAAGGCTTTCAGCCCCTTGCTGACCTGGGTCGCCAGTTCGATCGCCTCGTTCGGCAACTGGTTGCCGATGGTGTCCTTGTCCGCCAGCCGATAGGCGGCCCCGACCAGCGCCTGCAGGCGGCCGGTGCGCCGCGCCATGTCGTCCAGCGCCAGGTTGGCCGCACCCTGGTCGATGGCGACGCCGGCGATGTGGTGGCCTTCGTCGAGCACCAGCAGCATGTCCGATGGCGGCGCGATCAACGGTTGCCCGTTGTCGCTGTCGCCCAGCGACAACGCCGACAGCAGCAGCGCATGGTTGGTGACCACGATCTGCGCATCGCGCACGTCGCTGCGCGCCTTCAGCACCGGGCATTGCACCGCGAACGAGCAGCGGCGCCCGGCGCAGCCGGCGGCGTTGGTGGTGATGCGCGCGCGCAGCGATGCCGGGATCGGTTCCGGCGCGGCGTCCAGGTCGCCGTTCCAGGTCTTGTCGGCGTAGGCCTTGGCCAGCGCGCGCGCCTGCTCGGCCTCGGCCGGGCTCAGCGGACGGTCGTACAGCGGCGCCTCGTCCTCGAACATGCTGTCCTGCGCGGCTTCGCCTTGCAGCTCGGCGACGTTGCGCGCGCACAGGTAGCGGGTGCGGCCCTTGGCCAGCGCTACCGTCGCCTCGATGCCGGTGGCCTTGAGGAACGCGGGAATGTCGCGTTCCACCAATTGCGATTGCAGCGCCACGGTGCCGGTGCTGATCACCAGCTTCTTCTTGCTGGCCAGCGCGATCGGCACCCCGGCGGTGAGGTAGCCCAGGCTCTTGCCGACGCCGGTCGGCGCCTCGGCCACGCCGACGCCGCCGCTGGTCCCCAGCGCGCGCGACACCACGCCGATCATCTGGCTCTGCGCGCGGCGCACCTTGAAGCCCGGCGTGTTGGCCTGCAATTTGGTGTAAGCGTCGCGGATCGCCAGTTTCAGTGGCTCGGTCAGCTGGCGCCGAGGCGTATCGGCGGCGCGGGGCGCGGCCGCTGGGGCGTCATCGTTCATCCGGACATTTTCTCACGTCTGGTCGCAGCCATTGCGAGCGGCGAAGCGCGCCGGTCGATCGGCGCGGCTCCCCTGTGCGGCAAGGCCGGCCACACTGCCAGCGACAGCCACGCCAGCGGCGAACAACGCATCCAGGGCAATCCGATCGCCTGGTCCGCCCACGCGATCCGGGAGGGAGGCGACGGCCAGTCGCCCTGCGCCGCCTAGCGCGGCAATGCGAAGCGCAAGGCCAACACCACCAGCAGCATCGCCACGGCGTGCAGCAGCGTGAACACCGCCTGCAGGATGCCCAGCCAGACCGAGTAGCCGCTGAGACTCTGCGAATGCGCGATGGCCCACATCGGCAACAGCGAGAGCACCGTGCCGCACAGCCCGCCGATCAGCAGCAGCGCCAATCCCCACAGGCCCAGCGTGCGGGCGCGCCCGGGGCGGCGCGTGGCCAGCAGCACCAGGCCGATGCCGAGCACGAGCAGGACAGGCAGTTGGAAGGCCACCGTGGTCAGGATCGGCACCAACAATTCATTTTCCATCGAAATCTCCGTCGAATCATGAAAAGAGCGCCGAGGTGCAGAGCGATGCCGGCGTTGACCGGTGGCGCGTCACGCGCCATGGGCGCACCGCTCGCGCGGGCGCCGCACAGGCTAGCGCGGCGGCAAGGCGAAACGCAGCGCCAGCACCAGCAACAGCACGCCCGCCGCAGACACCAGCCCGATGAGCCCGCGCAGCGCCGCGAACAGGGCCGCATACTGGCGGAAGCTGGCACCGTTGGACAACAGCCACAGCGGCAACAGCGACAACGCCGTGCCCAGCACCAGCACCAGCAGGCCCAGGCCCCACAGGCCCAGGCTGCGCGGGCGGCCGGCGCGCCGCGTGACCAGCAGCGACAGGCCGGCCACGTACACCACGAGGGCGGGCAGCTGGAAGAGGCCGTACGTCAACAGTTGGGTGACGAGTCCATCGTGCATGCGGGTGTCCGGCGTTGCGGAAAGACGCTCAGTCGGCGCTGACCAGCACCGCGTCGCGCGCGCGCAGCGCGGCATACACCGGATCGGTGTCCGGGCGCACGCCGTGCCAGCGCTCGAAACTCTCGGCCGCCTGTTCGACCAGCATGCCCAGGCCATCGACGGTATCGCGGCAGTTGGCCGCACGCGCCCAGGCCAGGAACGGGATCGCGACCTCGCCGTAGTTCAGGTCCACCGCCAGGGTCATGCTGTTGACCAGCGACAGCGGCAGCGAGAACCCCGCGCTGTCGTCGCGACCGGCGGCGGTGGCGTTGACGATCAGTTCGAAGTCGCCCTGCTCGCGCAGGTCTTCCCAGTAGCGGGAGATGGCGCGCGCCGGCTCGCCTAGCGCATCGACCAGCGCATCGGCGCGCTCGGGCGAACGGTTGACGATCAGCAGCTGCTGCACGCCGGCGTCCAGCAGCGCCGGCGCCACGCCGCGCGCGGCGCCGCCGGCGCCGAGCAGCAGCGCGCGGCGGCCGCGCAGGTCCAGGCCGTTGCGCCCGGTCAGATCGCGCACCAGGCCGGCGCCGTCGGTGTTGTCGCCGTGCCATTGCCCGTCGCGCAAGCTGAGCGTGTTGACCGCCCCGGCGCGCTGCGCGCGCTCGCTGTGGACCACGCTCAGCGCATACGCGGTTTCCTTCAACGGCAGGGTCACGTTGGCGCCCACGCCGCCTTCCGCGGCAAAGGCCGCCAGTGTCGCCGCAAAGCCGTCCGGCACGGCGTCGATCGCGTCGTAGCGCAGGGCGATGCCGGTCTGCTTGGCGAAGTCGGCATGGATGCGCGGCGACAGCGAATGGGTGACGGGGTGGCCGAACACGGCATAGCGGGATGTGGGCATGGAACGCTCGTTGGTTGTTTAGACTGGTCGCGACATCCGAAGGAATCCGACATGCGGACCCCCGCCCTGCCGCTCGCGCTGGCCGCGAGTTTACTCTGCGCGCCGTCGGCGTTCGCGCTTTCCGAGTTCGGCATCGAGGGCATGGGCGTGGTCTCGACCCAGGCCGACGAGACCCGCGCCAGCGTTTCCGCCGACGGACGACGCATCGTCTGGGCCAGCCCCGACCGCGCCGGCGGCCCCGGCGGCGGCGACCTGTGGCAGGCCACGCTGCGCGACGGGCGTTGGATCGAGCCGCAGCCGTTGCCGGCGCCAATCAACTCGCCCGATGCCGATACCGACCCGTTCTTCAGCGCCGACGTGCAGTGGCTGTACTTCGCCTCCGACCGCGCCGGCGGCCACGGCGGCAGCGACCTGTACCGCGCGCCGGTGCTGGCCGACGGCCGCTACGGCCCGCCGCAGAACCTGGGCGCGGCGGTGAACTCGCGCGGCGACGAGCGCGCGCCGACCCTGTCGCTGGACGGTACCCGGCTGCTGTTCGCCAGCGACGGCCACGGCGGTGCCGGCGGCATGGACCTGTTCGCGGCGCGGCTGCAAGGTCAGGTCTTCGGCCAACTGCAGGCGCTGTACGGCATCAACAGCAGCGACGACGAAACCGATGCCGCCTGGCTGGGCGACGGCCGCGCGCTGGTGTTCGCGCGGGCGCGCAAGCCGCAAGGCGCGCAGCTGTTGCTGGCGCAATGCGCCGGCGGGCACTACGTGCAGCCGCAGCCGCTGGTGCTGTCGTTCAACGGCGCCGACAGCGACACCCGCGGCGCGGTGCTGGATGTCTCCAAGCCGAGCGAACTGTTGCTGGTCGGCAGCGCGCGGGCGCCGAGGGCCGGCAAGCGCGACGTGTACCGGATGAAGGCCCCGACTGCGAGCGGCAGCGACGATTGCGCGGGCGGGCGCTGACGGTAACGGCTTCGCTGACGAAACGTGGGCGTGCAGCAGGATCGGTGATGCAGTGGGTCGCGGCTGAAGCCGCTCCTAAAAAGGCCGCGTTTTTGTAGGAGCGGCTTCAGCCGCGACAGACACAACGGCGGAGACAAACGCACCGACTTCGATCCAACGCCGAGAACCCTCCCGAATCGCTACACCTGCCTCAGACCTCAATACACATCGCGCCGATACCGCCCCTCCGCGCTGAGCGCTTCCAACGCCTCCTCGCCCAGGATCTCGCGCAAGGCCGCGTCCACGCCGCGGGCCATGCTGTCCAGGCTGCCGCAGACGTGCAGCGTGGCGCCACCGGCGAGCCAGGCGCGCACCTCCTCGGCGGCGTCGCGCAGGCGGTCCTGCACGTAGACCTTGCCAGGCTGGTCGCGCGAGAACGCCAGGTCCAGCCGCTGCAGGTGGCCGCTGTCCCGCCATGCCTGCAATTCCGCGCCGAACAGCGTGTCGTGCGTGGCATTGCGTTCGCCGAACAGCAGCCAATGCCCATGCACGCCGGCCTGCTCGGCTTCGCGCAGCAGGCTGCGCAGGCCGGCGATGCCGGTGCCGTTGCCGATCAGCAGCAACGGCGCATCGCCATGCCGGCGGAAACCTGGATTGGCGCGCACCCGCGCCTGCACCGCGGCACCCAGCGGCGCATGCAGGCACAACCACCCCGAGCCCAGGCCGGCGCTGCCGTCGTCGCGCCGGGTCAGGCGCACCACCAGTTGCAGCAGGCCGTCGGCCGGCACCGAGGCGATCGAGTATTCGCGCAGCGGCAGCTGCGGCAGCGCATCGAACCAGGCCTGCAGATCGTGCGCGTCCCCGGGCGGCGCCAGTTCGCGATCGGCCAGCGCCGCCTGCAACGGCAGCGACGCGCCACCGGCGCGCAGCGGCGTGTCCGCTGCCAGGCCATGCGCGGCCAGCCAGGCGCGCACCGCATCGGCGGCATGACACGGCTGCACTTCCAGGATGTCGCCCGCCTGCCACTGCGCCTGTGCCGGCAGCGCCAGATCGATGCGCCACACCGGCGCGCCGGCACTGCCGGGGTTGAGCAGGGTACGTCCGGCCAGGCGCCACTCCAGCGCCGGCGGCGCCTGCAGCGGCGGCGCCGTGTCCGCCACGCCGGTGACCGCCGACAGTTGCCGCTGCCATTGCGCCAGCGCCTGCGGGTCGGCGTTGTCCACCTCCACCGCCGGGAACAGCGCCTGCGCGCCCTGCGCGGTCAGCCATTGCTCCAGCCGCCGCGAAAACCCGCAGAAACGCGCGTACTGGCGATCGCCCAGCGCCAGCAACGCATAGCCGAGCTCGGGCAGGGCCTGCGCCTGGCGCAGCACCTTCTTTTCGAAGGCCCGCGCCGGATCCGGCGCCTCGCCGTCGCCAAAGGTGCTGACCACGAACAGCGCACGCCGCGCGCTGCGCAACTGCGCCGCATCCAGCTGCGCCAAGGACTGCACCTGCACCGGCATGCCCGCCGCCTGCAGCTGCCCGGCGGCCTGCCAGGCCAGGCGCTCGGCGAATCCGCTCTGGCTGGCAAAACCCACCAGCCAAGGCTCGGCGGCATCGCGCGCGGGCGAGACCAGGTCGCGCCGCGCCGCGTGCAGCGCGCGCTTCTTGCGCCGCCGGTCCAGGTACAACAGCCAGCCGGTGACGAAGAACAGGGACATGCACAGGCTCGCCAGCATCACCACCACGCGTCCGGTCAGGCCGAAGAAGCTGCCGGTGTGCAGGGCGAAGACGCTGCTCAGCAACTGCCGCCCCAGCGGCTGCTGCCGATAGTCCAGGCGGCGCAGGATGCGGCCGCTACGCGGATCGATCTCCAGGCCATCGAAGGCCCGGCTGTGCACCGGATCGGCGGCCAGATAGCGCGCGGTCAGCGGCTGCCCGGCGCGGCCGGGCAGGCGCAGATCCAGATAGGCGCGGCGCACCTCCGGCAGCGCACCCAGCGTGGCCTGCAGCCGCGCATAGTCCACCGCCGGCGGCTTGCCGTCACGGCCGCCGCCGCCCTCGTTGTCCGCGCGCTCGCCGCCGAGCAGCGCCACCAGCCCCTGTCGGTACCAGTCGTAGGACCAGTACAGTCCGGTCAGCGCGATCGCCAGGTAGATCGCCAGGCACCAGGTGCCGATCACCGAATGCAGGCTCCACAGGAAACTGCGGCCCTGCCGCTTCCATTCCACCACCCACCACGCGCGCCAACTCCACCACTGCCGCGGCCAGCGCAGGTACAGCCCGGACAGACAGAAGAAGATCAACGCGATCGCGCAGGCGCCGGTGACCGCCTTGCCGCGTTCGCCGGCGGCCAGGCGCCGATGCAGGTCCTCGACGAATGCGAAGAAGCCGGTCAGCCGCGGCTCCGGCAGCGTGTGGCCGGTGTAGGGATCGAAGTACAGGCGCCCGCCGTCGCGGCCGGCCAGGCGCAGGTTGGACGGACGCGTGCCGGTGGGGTCGATCAACATGCGCGTGGTGCGGTGCACGCCGCCCAGGTCCAGGCGCCGCGCCAGCTCGGCCAGCGGCAACGGCGACTCGCCGGCCGCGTGGCGCGCGGCCACCTCGGCCAGCGGCGGGTTGGCCCAGCGCACGATCTCGTCCTCGAACGCCAGCGTGGCCCCGCTCAGGCCCATCACCGACAGCACCAGCCCGGCGCTGATGCCGAACAGCCAGTGCAGCTGGAACAACAGCTTCTTGGTCACGACACAGGGCACATTCGAGAGGCGGTCGCGCATTGTAAATGAGAACGCTTATCGAATCCGCTGTGGCCCGATCCGCGGCGTCTACCCATAACCGTGACCGGCACCGCGTTTGCCATGCGCGACACATCCAGCCGTCACCGTAGCGACATCGCCCCTGGCCAGTTTCTTCACTCCCCCTTGGCTAGCGAGGTACGCGATGTCCTTCTCCCTGCGCGGTTGTCTGGTCCTGCTCGCGTTGTTCAGCGCCCAAACGGCGATGGCCGCCACCAGTTGCGCCACGCTGTACGCAGGCGGCAAGCCGCCGAGCGTCGATGCCTCGCTGACCGCCCGCACCACCGAGGTCTGCCACACCGAATACGCGATCCTGGCCTCGGGCGTGACCAAGGGCCCGCTGTATTCGGCCGAGCACCTGACCGACCAGCAGGTCGCCGGCGCCGAAGCGATCGGCCGGGTCGGGTCGTTCCACGAGGAAACCGCCATTCCCGCCGCCGACCGTTCCAAGAGCTCGGACTACACCAACACCGGTTTCGACCGCGGGCACATGACCCCGGCCGGCGACGCCTCCACGGAAAGCTCGGAGAAGGAGACCTTCTCGATGGCCAACGTGGTGCCGCAGGACCACAAGCTCAACACCGGCGAATGGGCGCGCATCGAAGAGCAGGTGCGGCAGCTGGCCAAGCAGCGCGGCGAGATCTACGTGGTGACCGGCCCGGCCTTCGACGACAAGGCGACGACCATCGGCACCGACAAGGTGGAAGTGCCCGAATACGTGTGGAAGGCGGTGTACGAACCGGGCGTGGGCGCGGCGGCCTACCTGTGCGTGAACGACGACAGCATCACCTGCGACGTGGTCTCCATCGACGACGTGATCACCATGGCCAGCGTGGATCCGTTCCCGTCGATCTCCGCGGCGATGAAGTCCAAGGCGATCGCGTTGACGTTGCCTTGAAGGCGGGGATTGGGGAGTCGGGATTGGGGATTCGTGGCTGCGTCGCCTGCTGAGACGGGGGCGATCCCGTAGGTGCACGTGGAGTCGCGAAAGCGGCCTACAGATGCATCGCGCGAGCGGGCCGCATTTCCGCAGACGGGCCGCTCGCCAATCGAATCACCAGCAAATCGCCGTGCGCGTCGCTTCAGGTCACGTGCGCGGTCATCGCTTCCACCAGCGCCGCGAACACGGCGCTGCAGGCGGCACTGCCGCGCAGGTCCTGGTGCATGGTGATCCAGGTGTCCAGGCCCACGCGCACCTGCTGCGGCAATACCGGCAGCAGGCTCGGCGCGCGCCGGGCCAGGGCGGTCTGGCAGAAGCCGATCCCGCAGCCGGCGCGGATCAAGGCCAGCTGCGCCAGGTCGCTGTCGGCACGCAACGCGAACGTCTCGCGCTGCCACAGCGGCAGCGCCTTGCCTGCGGCCCGCAGGAACGGCGTCTCCGTGTCGAAGCCGACCAATGCGTGCTGCGCGAGTTCGTCCAGGCGCTGCGGCGTGCCGTGCCGGGCCAGGTAGTCCGGATGCGCGTAGAGACCCAGCGCGACCTCGCCGATGCGGCGGGCGATCAGAAGATCCTGTTGCGGCCGGGTCATGCGCACCGCCACATCGGCCTCGCGGTGCAGCAGGTCCTGCACGCGGTTGCTCAGCACCAGTTCGAGCCGCAACTGCGGATGCGCGCGGCGCAGGCCGGCCAATACCGGCGGCAGCACTTCCGCGCCGATCACCTCGCTGGCGGAGATCCGCACCGTGCCCTGCACCGCCTCGCCGTGGCGGCCGGCCGCGCGCTGCAGCGAGGCGGCGATGCTGCGCATGGCCTGGGCATGGCCGCGCAGCGCCAGGGCCGCATCGGTCGGCAGCAATCCGCTCTGCGAGCGCACGAACAACGGCACCGCCAGCGCCTTCTCCAGCGCCGCCACATGCCGGCCCACCGTAGGCTGGGTCAGATCCAGCGCACGTGCCGCCGCCGACAGCGAACCCTCCTCCAGTACCGCGAGGAAGGACCGATACAGTTCCCAACCGATGGCGTTGTCCATACATAAATGTATAGCGGATGGTCGATGTTCGCCAATTCCTTTGCACAGGGGGCGGCGACCACACTGAGCGCACCTTCCCCGCAACGGAGCATCCGCATGACAACGACCTCCACCGCCCTGGTCCTGGGCGCCACCGGCGGTATCGGCGGCGAACTGGCGCGCCAGCTACGCGACGCCGGCTGGCAGGTGCGCGCCCTGCAGCGCGGACTCGCGTCCGCCAGCGAAACCCGCGACGGCATCCACTGGCTGCGCGGCGACGCGATGCGCCGCGAGGACGTGCTGCAGGCCGCGCGCGGCTGCGCGGCGATCGTGCACGCGGTCAATCCCCCCGGCTACCGGCGCTGGGCGGAACTGGTGCTGCCGATGATCGACAACACGATCGCCGCGGCCTGCGCCGAAGGCGCGACCGTCGTGCTGCCGGGCACGGTCTACAACTACGGCCTGGATGCCTACCCGGCGCCGGACGAAGACGCGGCGCAGAACCCGACCACGCGCAAGGGCGCGATCCGGGTCGAGCTGGAGCGGCGCCTGCAGGCCGCCACCGCGCACGGCGCGCGGGTCATCGTGGTACGCGCCGGCGACTTCTTCGGCCCGCGCGTGGGCAACAGCTGGTTCGCGCAGGGCCTGGTCAAACCGGGGCACCCGCCCGCCAGCGTGACCCTGCCGGGCGATCCCGGCGTCGGCCATCAATGGGCGTACGTTCCGGACGTGGCGCGGACCATGCTGGGTCTGTTGCAGCAGCGCGCCACGCTTCCGGCGTTCGCGCGGCTGCACATGGACGGACACTGGGACGCCGACGGCACGCAAATGGCGGCGGCGATCGCACGCGTGCTGCAACGCCACGGCATGGCGCCGCCGCGCACCCGCCGCTTCCCGTGGTGGCTTATGACCTTGGCCGCGCCCTTCTGGCCGCTGGCGCGCGAATTGCGCGAGATGCGCCCGCTGTGGCGCCATCCGCTGCGCATGCGCAACGCGCGCCTGCTGCGCACGCTCGGCGAAGAACCGCACACGCCGCTGGACGAGGCGGTGGAGGCGACGCTACGCGGCTTGGGTTGCCTGCCGGCGGCGGCATCGGATCCGAAAGCGCATCCGTCCACAGCCTCGGCCGCGTGATGCCGCGCCGCTTCTGCGCGCGCACTGCATGCCTCTGTAGGAGCGGCTTCAGCCGCGACAGGACGCTATCGGCAGCGTTCTGTCGCGGCTGAAGCCGCTCCTACACAAGCGGCAATCTGCAGCGCAACTCCGCCAGCGCTCAGCGCGACTCGCGCAGCCAGCGCGCCACCTGCGGCGCGAAATAGGTCAACACGCCGTCGGCGCCGGCGCGCTTGAACGCCATCAGCGATTCCAGCACGCACTTGCGCTCGTCCAGCCAACCGTTGGCGAAAGCGGCCTTGAGCATCGCGTACTCGCCGCTGACCTGGTAGGCGAAGGTCGGCACGCGGAATTCGTCCTTCACCCGCCGCACCACGTCCAGGTACGGCATGCCGGGCTTGACCATGACCATGTCGGCGCCTTCCTCCAGGTCCAGCGCGATCTCGCGCAGGGCCTCGTCGCCGTTGGCCGGGTCCATCTGGTAGGTGCTCTTGTCGGCCTTGCCGAGGTTGCCGGCACTGCCGACCGCGTCGCGGAACGGACCGTAGAACGCCGAGGCGTACTTGGCCGAATAGGCCATGATGCGCACGTGCAGGTGCTCGTCGGCATCCAGCGCGCGGCGGATCGCGCCGATGCGCCCATCCATCATGTCCGACGGCGAGACGATGTCCACGCCGGCCTGCGCATGCGACAGCGACTGCTTGACCAGCGCGTCGACGGTGATGTCGTTGAGTACATAGCCGTGCGCGTCGATGATGCCGTCCTGGCCATGCGTGGTGTACGGATCCAGCGCCACGTCGGTCATCACCCCCAGTTCGGGGAAACGCGCCTTCAACGCGCGCACCGCACGCTGCGCCAAGCCGTCCTCGTTCCAGGCCTCGGCCGCATCCAGGCTCTTGCCGGACGGGTCGATCACCGGGAACAGGTCGATCACCGGGATGCCCAGTTCCAGCGCGGTTTCGGCTTCCTGCAACAGGTCCTCGATCGACAGCCGCTCCACGCCCGGCATCGAGGCGATGGGCGCGCGGCCGGGCAGTTCATGCACGAACACCGGCCAGATCAGGTCGTCGGCGGTCAGGGTGTGCTCGCGCATCAGCCGGCGCGAGAAGTCGTCGCGACGCATGCGCCGGGGGCGGTAATGGGGGTGGGCCACGCAAGGCTCCTGCTAGGACGGATCGGGGACCGCACGATCCGGCGGCGGCAGCCGGGCGATCCGGACCGCGCCGCTCGCACCGGCGCGAACGGGAGCGGCCGCCACGCCGCGGCCGTCAGCGCCGAATTTTACCCCTGCCGGCCGCAGCTGGGCGCCGGCCGCTGCAACACAGCATGCCGCCGCGCCCGGCGGCTGCGTGGCGCCGCGCTCAGATCAGCCCGCCGCCCAGGCTCAGCCGGATCACCCCGACCACGATCACCAGGCCGTTGAGGATCAGCCCGGTCTTGGCGCGGCCGCGGTTCGGGGCCGACGTGAACAGCAGGCCGATCGCGGCGATGATCGCGCCGACCGCGGCGAACGGGATCACGAACCAGTTGCCCCAGCCCAGCAGCGGGATGAAGGCCAGGATCATCCACAGCAACGCCACGATGCCCCACAACAGACTAATCAAGCCCATGTCGCCGCCCTTCGCTGAAAGCCAATGCGCACCATAGCGCGCGCCCCTGGCGGCGCAAGCCAACTCTTGGCACGGGACTCACGGCGGGCGTGCCACGGTGGCGGCGATGGCGGGTGCGGCGCGGTTCACCGAGCGCGCCTATCATCGCGTCGTGTACCGATTCCCGGGGGTGATGCCATGAACGTCCGACCGCTGTTGCCGCTGGCGCTGCTGTTCGCGCTGGCCGGCTGCGCCAGTTCCTCCAAGGTGATGGTCGGCGCGCCGCGTCCGCCGATCGACCCGGCCCTGGTGCAGATCTATTCGACCCCGCCGCTCGGCGCGGTCGACATCGCCCAGCTCGAATCCTCCAGCGCCGCCGGCTTCGGCACCCAGGGCCAGACCGATGCGGCGATGGCGCGGCTCAAGCGCGAGGCGGCCAAGCTGGGCGCCAATGGCGTGGTGCTGATGGGCGTGGCCTCGCAGCGCTCGGGCGGCGGCGTGTCGGTGGGCGCCGGCAGCTACGGCGGCCACGTCGGCGGCGGTCTGGGCATCGGCATCCCGACAACGCAAAAACGCGCCGCCGGCATGGCGATCTGGGTGCCGCCGGGGGCGCAGGTGCCGACAACTTCGCAGCCCCAGCAGCCGGCGCCGCCGCAGGACCGCTGAGCGGCTCCGGGCAGGGCCGCCGCCGGTGCGGCCGGCACGCGGTTCTCGCCACGATCGGCAGGAACGGAAACGGGCGCCATCAGGCACAGGCCAGCGCCGTTTCGGTAACCCGGGTCGACGGATCGTTCCTGGGCAGGTACGGCGGGCGCCGGTGGCCACACCTCTTGGTAAGCTATTGGCCAGGTTATAGTATTCCCGTCGCTCGGGTATATTCAGGGGCCGCCTCCGGCCTCGCGTCCGGACCCGCGAGGGTCATGACACGCCGTTAGTCTGGGCACCCGGGATGGACCGTCTTTGACAGAAGGACTCGTTATGAAGCGCTGGATATGGATATTGGTCGCGTTCTTCGGGCTGCAGGTGACTGCCGAAGCAGCGGGTTTCTATGTTCCCCTGGCCTGCCGCGACGATGATCCCTTCGTGTTCTGCACGCAGGGATGCAAGGACCAGGACAAGAACTGGATTCCGATCAGTCCGATCAGCGGGACCTGGATCGCCGCACCGGGCTACTGCCCCTACCCGACCACCGGCACCTGCTGCTTCGGCTATGTCTGCTTCCTCCCGTGGACGCAGACGGCAGTGACCGCCGTCGGGCAGTACATGAGCGTGTGCCCCGTCGCCCGGAAAGAAGGCAACTGGAAGAACACGGACGGGCGGCGCCCCGAGAGCGTTCCCTACGATCATTGACGCGGCGCCGAAACGCCGCGCCAGGACTGGCCGGTCGCGCACCGGCACCGCGCCACCACACGATGCCCGCCACGCCCCAATCCGGTGGCAGGCATCGTGCCGCACGCGACTGAGCCGCCTGCCGGCCTGCCGCTGCGCCATACGCGCAGCAGCAGGCCTGCTCACTTCCGCTGCGCGGGCACGAACACCTCGTCCACCGCGGTCGCCAGCTGATCCGGCGGCAGCAGGCCCTGGTCGAGCAGGAAGTTGTTGAACTTGAGCCGGTCGAACTTCGCGCCCAGCGCCAGTTCGGTGCGCATGCGCAGTTCCATGATGCGGCTGTAGCCATAGAAGTAGCTGCCGGCCTGGCCGGGCGCGCGCATCATGTAGCGGTCCAGTTCCTGCCGCGCCATCGCCGGCGACAGGCCGACGTCGTTCTCCAGCACCAGGCGCGCGCGTTCGCGGTCGGTCAGGCCCAGGTTGAGCATCGGGTCGAGCATGGCGCGCGCAGCGCGCAGCAGGCGGAACTGCAGCGCGATCAGCTGCCCGTCCAGCGGTTCGTAAGGCACCATTTCGGCCTCGGCATACAGCGCCCAGCCCTCGACGTTGACCGAATTGAACGCGAACATGCTGCGTGCCAGCGACACGCCGCGCTCGACCATCGCGGTGAACTGCAGTTCGTGGCCGGGCCGGCCCTCGTGCGCGCTCAGCGTCCACGCCGCCGAGCCGAAGTTGAAGTCGTCGTAGTGCTCGCCCTTGCCGGTGGTGTCCGGGTTGCCCAGCGGCAGCACGAAGGTGCCCTGCTCGCCGGTATTGCCGACCAGCGGCGCCGGCCGGAAATGCGGCGCCGGCTGCGCCGCGCTCTCGGCCGCCGAGCCCAGCCGCATCTGCATCGGCCGCTGCGGCACATCGACGATGCGCTGCTGGCGGATGATCGGATCGATCTGCGCGATGACGTCGCGGTAATGCGGTTCCAACTGGTCGTTGGCGATGGTGTCGCGCTTGAGCGCGCGGATCACCGCACGGTAGTCGCTGGGGTTGTCGACCTTCAGACCCTTGGCCTTGGCCACCAGCGGCGCCAGCTGCTGCATCGCCGCGCGGGTCTCCATGAATTCCAGTTGCGCGCGCTGCATCAGCAGTTGCGGCGCGATGTCGATGCCGACCTGCTTGAGCTGGAAGGCATACAGCTCCGGCGGCAGGCGCGCGTCCTCGCGCGCCTTCGGCAGCACCACCTTGCGCGTCCACGCGGCGTAGTCCTTGAACTGCTTGTCCAGCGCCGCCAGCGCCGGGTCGGCGCCGCCGATCTTGTAGGTCGCGAACAGTTCGCGGATGCCCTTGGCATAGGTATCCACGTTGCTCAGGGCCTGTTCGACCTCGCGCCGGGTCGGCGGCAGCAGCGCGCCGTTGGCCAGCTTTTCCTCGTAGCGCTGGCGCGCCAGCAGCAGCGAGGAGGTGCTGCCGGGTGCCAGGCCGACGTAGCGCTGCAAGCGGTCCAACGCCTTGGCCCGGCGTGCCGGCGGCACCTGTTCGGACAGCAGATTGTTGATTCCACCGAACACCATCTGCGGCGCATCCTGCCACGGCAGCAGCAGGCGTTCGTTCAACGCGCTGCCTTCGACCGCCTGGTCGGCGGCGTGGATCATGATCGCCAGGTCCTGGCGCACGTTGGGATCGCGCTCGACCTCCAGCTTCTCCTGCAGCGCGCGCCGGGCCTTGCCGATCGCGTCGCGATAACGGCGGGCGTTGTCCGGCCCCAGGTCGGCGACCTTGTCGTCATAGCCCGGCACGCCGAAGAAGCTCACTTCCTCCGGCTGGAACGGCGCCTGCGCCTGCAGCAGGATCTGCGCGAAGTCGTTGCTGCGCTGCACCCATGCCGGGCCCGCGGTCTTGGCCGAGGCGGCAGCCGGCGCGGCCTGCGCGAGGACAGGCAGTGGCGCGACCAGGGCCAGCGCGATGGCGAGGACGAGTGGCTTCATCGGTGGATCTCCAGCGGGACGATGCGGCGACCGTACGCGGCGCGCGCGCGGCCGGCAAGCTGCCGGAGGTCATGGCCGCGGCGCGTGGCCGGCGATCGCTCGCGAAACGGAAGCGGTCAGGGCTGCGACCCGAATCGCGCGACGGCCGCTGCAGGCCCACGACGCGTACCCATGGCCGCGCCGTCTGCGGCCGCCAGGATGGCGGCAGTGCGATGCGCGCCATCCATCCTGCCCACGCAACGCAGCGGCTCGACGGAGTTGGCCTAGTGGCTCACGTGCGGCCCGCAACCGCAGCACGCGCCGCGGCCCAGCACGGGCTTACCGTGTGCTCTCCGCCTCGGCCGGCGCAGCCGGATCCGTGTCGGCCTGCATCTCGGCCTCCGCGTCAGGATCGGACTCGGCATCGGTTTCGCCGACCTCCTCCGCGTCCGGCGCGGCATCCTCGAGCAACGAGATCGCCTCGCCGGCATCGGGCAGCACCTGCAACGTCGTGTAATGCCATTCGCCGGCATGGCGCTCGGCTTCGATGTACAAGGTGCCGTTGCCGCGCGAGCCGTGCAGCGACACGTGGAGATTGGCGCTGCCGCTGCCGTTGCTGGTGGAAATGCTGCCGCTGGGCATGATCCCGTCCTCGATCGGCTCACCGAGCGCGGCGACGACCCGTGGGTCGACCTTCGCGCCGGCCAGCCCGATGCGGTACGGCTCGGACGACTTGGTGATGCGCGCGATACCCACCACGAACACGGCGATCGAGGCCAGCAGCAGCGCACCGAGCAGCAGCGCCAGCAGCGGCACCGCCCATTTCCAGTGGCGCGCCCACCAACCCTTGCGCACCGCGGGCGGCGGCGCGGCGGCCGTGTCGGGCAAGGGCGAACCGGGCAGCGGCGGCGGCGTGGACATGCAGAACTCCTTTTCGGCGAGAGACGGTGCGGGTGGCGATCAGGGCTTCAGGCAACGCGCCAGGAACGCTTCGGTGGTGCGGTAGCGGTGCAGCGCATTGCTGCCGGACAGGCCGTGCTTGGCGCCGGGATAGGTCATCAGCTCGAACAGCTTGCCGCGTTTCTGCAACTCGCTCATCAGCGAGGTGGAATTGGTGAACAGCACGTTGTCGTCGGCCATGCCGTGGATCAGCAGCAGCGGCGACGCCAGGCCATCCAGATGCGCGGCCACGCGGCCATCGCGATAGCCGTCCGGATTGGCCGCGGGCAGGTTCATGTAGCGCTCGGTGTAGTGGCTGTCGTACAGCCCCCAATCGGTCACCGGCGCGCCGGCCACGCCGCAGGCATAGGCCTCACTGTGCTTGGCCAGCAGCATCAGGGTCATGTAGCCGCCGTTGGACCAGCCGTACACGCCGATGCGTGCGGCATCCACCCACGGCTGCGCCTTCAGCCAGGCCACGCCGCGCAGTTGGTCGTCCACTTCCACCGTGCCCTGGCGCTGGTACAGCGCACCGCCGAAGTCGCGGCCGCGGCGCGGCGTGCCGCGGTTGTCGACCGAAAACACGACGTAGCCATGCTGGGCCAGGTACTGGTCGAACAGCGCGTCGCCGCGCGCCGGCCAGCCGTCGAGCACGGTCTGCGCGGCAGGGCCGCCGTAGACGTAGACCACCACCGGATAGCGCTTGGCCGGATCGAAGCCGGCCGGCTTGGTCAGCCGGTAGTGCAGCGGCGTACTGCCGTCGGCCGCGGTCAGGCTGCCGAACTCGACTGGTCGCTGCGCGTCGCGGTACTTGGCATACGGATGCTGCGGATCGGACAGATCGTTGACCAGCAGCGTGGCGATCTTTTCGCCATTGGCGCGGAACAACTCGATCTGCGGCGGGGTGGTGGTGTTGGACCAGCTGTCGACGTAGACGCTGGCGTTCTTGGCGAAGCTGGCCGCATGCGTGCCGTTGGGCTTGGACAGTTTCTCGATCGCGCCGCCGGCCAGCGGCACTGCGTAGAGCTGGGTCTGGGTCGGCGACTCCTTGGTCGCGGAGAAGTAGACCTTGCCGGCGCCCTCGTCCACCGCCAGCAGCGCGTCCACGATCCAGTCGCCGTGGGTCAGCGGCACCAGTTTGCGGCCGTCTTCCGAGGCCAGGTACAGGTGTTCGTAGCCGCTGCGCTCCGAGCCCCAGACAAAGCGCCCGTCCTTGAGGAAACGCAGGTCGTGGTTGAGCGGCACCCAGGTCTTGCTGGTCTCGGTGACCAGCACGCGCTGCTTGCCGTCGGCCAGGGTCGTCTCGATCAGTTCGAGTTTCTTCTGGTCGCGCGACTGGCGCTGGAAGGTCAGCCGCTGCGCATCGCGCCAGTCCACCCGCGCCAGGTAGATGTCCGGGTTCTTGCCCAGGTCGATCCACTGCGGCTGCGCGTCGGCGCGCGGTGCGATGGCGCCCAGCCGGATCCTGACGTTGGGCTGCCCGGCCTGCGGATAACGCTGCTCGATCACCTCGGTGTGGTCGGCATACACCTCGGGTCGCTTCTGCACCGGCACGCCGGATTCGTCGATGCGCGCGAAGGCGATCGCCGAGTCGTCCGGCGCCCACCAGTAGCCGGTGTGGCGGTCCATCTCCTCGTCGGCGACGAACTCGGCCACGCCGTTGCCGATGGTGTCGCTGCCGTCGCGGGTCAGCTGATGCTGCCGGCCGCTGGCCAGGTCGATCACCCACAGGTTGCGCGCGCGCACGAAGCTGACGTAGCCGCCCTTGGGCGAGATCTTCGGATCGGTGGCGAACCCCTCGCCATCGGTCAGCTTGCGCACCGCGGCGCTGCCGGTCTTGCGCAGGTCGTACAGATACAGCTCGCCGCCGAGCGGAAACAGCAGCGCCTGCGCGTCCGGCGCCCACTGGTAATCGACGATGCCGGCATAGGCGGAAATGCGCTGGCGCTCGCGCCGCGCCTTCTCCTCGTCGCTCAGCGTCTCGGTGCCGGGCAGCACCACCTTCGAGTCCACCAGCAAGCGGGTCTGGCCGCTGGCGATGTCGTATTCCCACAGGTCCAGCTGGTTGCGGTCGCTGTCCTTGCCGCGCAGGAAGGTCACCCGCGAACCGTCGGGTGCGACCTGCGGCTTCATCAAGGTCGGCCCCGACAGCGGCTTGCTGCCGGTGATGGCTTCCAGGGTCAGTTTTTCGGCGTGCGCGGGAACGAGGGGCGTGGCGAGCATGAGGGCGAGAGCGGCAAGCAGAGAGCGCATGGAGGTTCCTGGCGGAGCACCGGGCGCTGCGCGGTACGCGCGCCCGGAGATGAAGAAGCGTGACGCGGGCCGGCTCAGCGCTGGCCGAACAGGTGCTTGCGCTCTTCGTCGCTGAGCGGCTTGCCCGCGTTCGGGTTGACCTGTTCCTTCAGCGCGTAGGCGCGCTGCGTGGCCGGACGCGCAGCGATCGCGGCGTGCCAGCGCTTGAGATGCGGGAACGCGGCGTAGTCGGGCTTGAGTCCGTTGTAGACCTCGATCCACGGGTAGCTGGCCATGTCGGCGATGCCGTACTCGGCGCCGGCCAGGTACTCGCTCTGCGCCAGGCGCTTGTCGAGCACGCCGTGCAGGCGCCGCACCTCGTTGCCGTAGCGGTCGATCGCGTAGCCGATCTTCTCCGGCGCGTAGACGTTGAAATGGCCCATCTGTCCGGTCATCGGGCCGAGCCCGGCCATCTGCCAGAACAGCCACTCCAACGCGACGATGCGCCCGCGCGGATCGGCCGGCAGGAAGCGCCCGGTCTTCTCGGCCAGGTACAGCAGGATCGCGCCGGACTCGAACACGCTCTGCGGCGCGCCGCCGTCGGCCGGCGCATGGTCCACGATCGCCGGCATCTTGTTGTTCGGCGAGATCGCCAGGAACTCCGGCGCGAACTGCTCGCCGGCGCCGATGTTGACCGGCTTGATGGTGTAGTCCAGGCCGGCTTCCTCGAGCAACAGCGTGACCTTGTGGCCGTTGGGCGTGGGCCAGTAGTACAGATCGATCATGGCGACGGTCCGGAAACGGGGCGCCCAGTGTAGCCGCGGCGCGCGCTTGGCAGCATCCCGGCGGGCCAGTACCCTGCGCCTTCCTGCAACGCAGCATCCGATACCACGCCATGAGCCCTCCGCAGCCCACGCCCCGCCTGAATCCGCTGTCCAGCCTGATCTTCGCCTCGCGCTGGCTGCAACTGCCGCTGTACCTGGGACTGATCGTCGCCCAGGGCGTGTACGTGTTCCTGTTCGGCAAGGAGCTGTGGCACCTGATCCACGAAGCGCCGAGCCTGGGCGAGCAGCAGATCATGCTGATCGTGCTCGGCCTGATCGACGTGGTGATGATCTCCAACCTGCTGGTGATGGTGATCGTCGGCGGCTACGAGACCTTCGTCTCGCGGCTGGGCCTGGAAGGCCATCCGGACCAGCCGGAATGGCTGAGCCACGTCAATGCCAGCGTGCTCAAGGTCAAGCTGGCGCTGTCGATCATCGGCATCTCCTCGATCCACCTGCTCAAGACCTTCATCGCGGTCGGCGCGCTCGGCGGCATGCCGATGTGCTCGCCGGACCAGCTGGCCAGCGCCGTGGGCACGGTAGACCTGAAGAGCTGCGCGACCCTGACGCCCACCGGCGTGCTGTGGCAGACCATCATCCACGGCATCTTCATCCTGTCGGCGATCGGCATCGCCTGGACCGACCGGCTGATGGCCGCGCCGGCGAAACCGGCGCACTGACCGCGCGCGTGCGCGCGCTCACGCTTTGCCGGCCGCCGCCACACGGCCGTCAAGCACGCGGCGGAAGCGGATGCTAGATTGGCAGGTGGGGTGCGCTGGCAGGGACGGGGGAGCCGGACCGGCTGCGCGGGAGAACCACCGCTGCGTATTCATGGCCATCACCGGGGATTTAGGGGGAAGCATGTTGCAGGTAACGACATTCGCGAAGGCGCGCCGCGTGGCGCCGGTACTGCTGCTGGCCGCGCTGGCAGCGTGTTCCAAGCAGGAAGACGCCGCGCCGGCCGCTGCGCCGGCGGCCAAGCCCGCGGCCACCGCGCCGGCCGCGCCGCCGGTCTCGGCCAAGGTGCAGTCGATGGGCACCGAGCAGCTGCAAGAATCGGCCAGCCAGGCGCTGCGCGAGAACCGCATGTACGCGCCGGCCGGCAACAACGCGGTCGAGTACTACCTGGCGTTGCGCGACAAGCAGCCGGACGACGCCGGGGTCAAGAGCGCGCTGACCGACCTGATGCCGTACACGCTGATCGCCGCCGAGCAGAGCATCAACCGCGAGGACTTCCCGGAAGCGCAGCGGCTGGTCGCGCTGATCGAGAAGATCGACAGCCAGGCGCCGGCCTTGCCGCGGCTGAAGCTGGGCGTGAGCAACGGCATGCAGGCCGTGGCGCAGCGCAGCCAGGAAGAGACCGACAAGGTCAAGAAGGAGGCCGAACAGAAGGCCAAGCAGCTGGCCGAGCAGCAGAAGCAGGCGCAGCAGCAGGCCAGCGAGGCCCAGGCCGCGCAGCAGATCGCCGCGCAACAGGAAGCCGCGCGCCGCGAGAACGCAGCACGCCAGGACGCCGAGCGCCAGGCCGCCGCGGCGCGCAGCGCGCCGGCATCCGCCCCGGCAGCGCAACCGGCCGCCGCCGCGCCGCCGCCGGCAGCGCCCGCCGCCACGGCCACGGCCAGCACGCAGTCGCTGCGCGCGATCAGCACGCCGGCGCCGCGCTACCCGCCCGAAGCGCTGCGCTCGGGCACCGCCGGCGAAGTGCTGGTGGAGATCACCGTCGGCACCGACGGCTCGGTCACCAACGCCCGCGTGCTGCGCGCGACCCCGGCACGGGTGTTCGACCGCGAGGCGCTGAACGCGACCAAGCGCTGGCGCTTCGAGCCGGTCAGCGCGCCGGTCACGACGCGGCGCACGCTGGCGTTCAATCCCGGCGGCTGAGTCGCAGCCGTTCGGCAACGGAACAGGCCCGGAGCGATCCGGGCTTTTTCGTGCGCCGCCCCTGCGCGCAGCGGCCACCACCGGCCCCGGCCGACGCACGCCGGGTAGGCCAAGTGGCCTATGACAGGGCCGCAGCCACCTTCTAGGATCGACCTGCACTTCACTGCCGGGGACGTCCATGTTGCTGCGTATCCTGATGCCGTTATGCCTGCTCGGGCTGGCCGCCGCTGCGCGCGCGGACGCGCCGCCGCAGGACCGTTACGCCCCAGGGCGCGAGATCGTCGCCGACATCGGCAGGATCGTCACGCCCGATGGCGTGCAGGAGACCTTCGAGGTCGAACTCGGCGGCACCCGGCAGGTGGTCAATGTGCGCGGCGCCGATCGCCGCAACCCGCTGCTGCTGTTCATCCACGGCGGCCCGGGCGCGGTCGAGATGCCGGTGGCGTGGTCGTTCCAGCGGCCGTGGGAGGACTTCTTCACCGTGGTGCAGTGGGACCAGCGCGGCGCCGGGCGCTCGTTCCCGCTCAACGACCCGAAGACGCTGGCGCCGACGCTGACCCCCGCGCGCTATCGCGACGACGCGATCGAACTGATCGAACAGTTGCGGCGGCGCTACGGCAAGGCGAAGGTGTTCGTGCTCGGCCACAGCTGGGGCTCGATCGTCGGGCTGGACGTCGCCGCGCAGCGCCCGGACCTGCTGTACGCCTACATCGGCATGGGCCAGGTGATCGACTTCCGCGCCAACGAGCGCGCCGGTTACGACTGGGTGCTGGAACAGGCGCGCCGCGACCGCAACGCCGCGGCGGTGGCCGAACTGGAGGCGCTGCGTCCATACCCGGGCGACGGCGCGTTCGACATCGACAAGATGACCACGCAGCGCAAATGGTCGATCCACTACGGCGGCCTGGCGGCGGGGCGCGAGGACGCGAATTTCTATTTCCGCGCGCCGCGCCTGTCGCCCGAATACACCCCGGCCGACATCCGCGCGTGGGACCAGGGCAGCGCGTTCACCATCGCCACCCTGTTCCCGCAGCTGGCGGACGTCAGCTTCGCCACACTGCGCACGCTGCGGGTACCGGTGATCATGCTGCTCGGCCGGCAGGACCAGACCACCCCCTCGGCGCTGACCGCAGCCTGGCTCGATCGGCTGCAGGCGCCACGCAAGACGGCGGTGTGGCTGGAACACTCGGCGCACCTGCCGATGGTGGAGGAACCTGGCCGCGTCCTGCAGGCGCTGCTGGTGCAGGCGCTGCCGCTGGCCGACCCGTCGGGCCAGGAGTCGGCAGCGACTCCCGAGTAAGTGGCGCGGGCCCCGCGATGCCCCACGCGCGCGAGTGGCCTGATCCGCTCGCAGGACCGACGACACGCCCCATCGCGCGGCGCCGCCCTCAGCCGGAGATCGCCAGGCGCTCCTGCCGGTAGCGGCGCACCGCGGCCAGCCACAACAGCGCGGCCAGGCCGAACCCCGCGCCCAGGTACACCGCCCAGGTCTGCAGGTCGATCGGTTCGTGGCGGATGACCTTCAGCAGCATCTGGTTCTGCGCCAGGAACGGCACCGCGAACTGCCACAGCGCGGTCTTCAGCGGATACACCATCAACGCGTAACCGGGCAGCATCGGCAACAGCATCAGCCAGGTCATGTGGCTCTGCGCTTCCTTCATGCTCTTGGCCGCGGCCGCCAGCACGGTCAGCAGCGAGGTGCCGATGAACAGCATCGGCAGCAGCACGAACAGCATCTGCAGCATCGCCACGAAACCGACGTTGAGCTGGCGGCCGACACCGCTGGCGAACTGCGCGCTGAGCTTGAACGCGAGCAGGGTCAACAGCAGCGACACCAGTCCGACCACGCAGGCCGCAGCGATCTTGCCGCTGACGATGGCGCCGCGCGAGGCCGGCGTGGCCAGCAGCGGTTCCAGCGACTGCCGCTCGCGTTCGCCGGCGGTGGCGTCGAGGATCAGGTAGGCGCCGCCGATGAACGAGGTGATGGTCAGCAGCACCGGCAGCAGGATCGCCAGCAGCGCGCCACGCTTGGCTTCGGCGGTGGCCAGGTCCTGGGTGGCGATGTCCAGCGGCCGCGCAACTTGCGCGTCGATGCCGCGCGCCAGCAAGCGCAGCGCGCCGACCTGCCGGCTGTACATCTCCAGCGCCGCCTGCACGCGCGTGGCCGGAATATCGGCATCGCGGCGGGTGCTGTCCTTGACGATCTCCACCAGCGCGGGCCGGCCCTCATGCCAGGCCGTCGCGTAGTCGTCCCCGATGCGCAACGCCAGGTCGATGTCCTGGTTGCGGATCGCCGCGGTCAGGTCCGCCGGCGGATCGACCGCGTTGAGGCCTTGCGCGGCCAGGAACGCGACCAGGTTCGGCGCGTGCTCGCGGCCCACCACTGGGATATCCAGGGGCTTGTCGATCTGGGTCCTGACCCGGCTCTCGGCGAGCGCGCCCATGCCCAGGATCAGCGCCGGGTAAAGCAGCGGGCCGAGCAGCAGCGCCAGCGCCAGGGTGCGGCGGTCGCGCGAGAGGTCGCGCAATTCCTTGCGCATCACGGTAAACACGGTATGCAACAGGCTCATGCGTGCAATCCCTCATCGCTGCCGATCGCCTTGACGAAGGCGTCTTCCAGGTTGTCCTCGCCGGTCAGCGCGCGCAGTTCGTCGGCCGTGCCGGCGGCCACCACCGTGCCCTTGGCGACGATGACGATGCGATCGCACAGCGCCGCCACCTCCTGCATGATGTGGCTGGAGAAGATCACGCAGCGCCCTTCGTCGCGCAGTCCGCGCAGGAAGCCGCGCATCGCGCGGGTGGTCATCACGTCCAGGCCGTTGGTGGGTTCGTCCAGGATCACGTTGCGCGGGTCGTGGACCAGCGCGCGCGCGATCGCGGTCTTGGTGCGCTGGCCCTGGCTGAAGCCTTCGGTCTGCCGGTCGAGGATGTCGTCCATGTCCAGCGCCGCCGACAGCAGCCGGGTGCGCTCGGCGATGCGCGCTGCCGACAGCCCGTGCAGCTCGCCGAAGTAGGCGATGTTCTCGCGCGCGGTCAGGCGCTTGTACACGCCGCGCGCGTCGGGCAGCACGCCCAGCGCGCGGCGCACCGCCAGCGGATCGGCGCCGACGTCGACGCCGTCCACGCGCACCTGGCCCTGGTCGGGCGTCATCAGCGTGTACAGCATGCGCAAGGTGGTGGTCTTGCCGGCGCCGTTGGGGCCGAGCAGGCCGGTGATCTGGCCATCGGCGGCGTCGAAGCTGACGCCGCGCACCGCCTGCACGGTGCCGCTCTTGGTCTTGAATGCCTTGTGCAGATTGTCGGCGACGATCATGCGCGGTCCTCCCTGCGAAACGCTGCGCGGCTCATGGTTCCCATCCGTTGAATGAAGTGAAGGCCGGCACGCCGCTCATCGCGTCCAGGCAGGTGGCATCGAGGTGCTTGGCGTCGGCGCTTTCGAAGAACTGGCCGAGCAGCTTGGGCATGCAGCCCAGGGTCATGGTGCCGTGGCCCTGCCCGCGCACCACCAGGTGGCGGCCATTGGGCAGGCCCTGCAGCACCCGCGCGGCGTAGCGCGGCGGGGTCACCGGATCCAGTTCGCCGGAGGTCAGCAACACCGGCAGCTGCGATTTGAATGGCGCGGTGAAGGCGGCCGGACGCGTGCCGGTCGGCCAGGCCGGACAGGCGGCGAAGAACATCCGCGCCACTTCCGGACCGAGCAGGGTGTCGCCGCCGGCGGCGGGCGCGCGATAGCGGTCGGCGTCCTCGGCGCAGATCACCGACCACTGCATGCCGCGGCTCATCTGCCCCTCCATCTGCTGGCCCATCAGCTGCGCCAGCGACATCAGCGGCGCGTAGCGCGCGTGCGCGGCCTCGTCCAGCACCAGCGGCAGCAGCGAGGCGGTCTGTGGCGCGTACGAGAACGAGAACGCCAGGCTGGTGACGGTATCGGCGGTCACCTGGTCGCGCTTGGTCTCGCCGCTGGCGGGATCGCGATACTCCACCTCCACCGGCGCCTGGCGCAGGCGTTCGACCACCGTGCGCAGTTGCGCGCGGGTATCGGTCGGGAAGCGCTTGGCGCAGGCCGGGGAGGCCTTGCACTGTTCGGACTGCAGCTTGATCGCGTCCTCGAAGGTGGTGGCGAACTCGCCGCCGACCACCAGGTCGTTCGGCGCCACGCCATCGAGCACCACGCTGCGGACATGCGCTGGATAGCGCGCCGCATACTGCTGGGCCACCCGGGTCCCGTAGGAACCGCCGATCAGATTGAGCTTGTCCACGCCGAGCGCGGCGCGTACCGCATCCAGGTCGGCGATGGCCTGGGTGGTGGTGTAGAAGCGCGGGTCGGCGCGGCCCTGCAGCGACTGCGCGCAGCGCTTGGCGTAGTCGGCCAGTTCCGCCGCGGTGGGCGAGCGCGAGACGTCGGCCAATGGCAATGGCTTGCCGTCCTCGCCCACGCAGGTCAAGGGATTGGACTGGCCGGTGCCGCGTTGGTCGACCAGGAACACGTCGCGGCGCTTGCGGGTGTCGCGCAAGGCCAGGTCGACGATGCTGGCGACCTCGGTGGCCGCCTGGCCCGGGCCGCCGGCGATGAACATCACCGGATCCGGCTCGCTGGCGCCCTGCCCGCTGACCGGCAGCCAGGCGACGTTGAGCGCGATCTTGCGTCCGCCGGGCGCCGCGGAATTCTCCGGCACCGACAGGCGCGCGCACTGCGCTTCGACGTTGCCGGCCGCGACCGGGCTGGTCAACGTGCACGGGTGGAAACGCAGCGTGCCGTAGCTGCGCTCCGCGCTCTGCGCGGCCGGGGCCTGCGCGGCCTGGCAGGCGGCGAGCAGCACGCTTGCCGCGATGACGGCGAGCGGCCTGTAGAGGTGTCGCATGATTCGCATCCTTGGGTTCATGTGAGGCTGGATGCCATGCTCGCGCATGGCGTCGTGGGTGACCGATGGCAGCGCGGCGCGCGCGTGCATGCCGCTACTGCGCATCGTCGAACAGGAACACCTGCTCGATACTGTGCGCGAACAGTCGCGCGATACGGAACGCCAGCGGCAGGCTCGGATCGTACTTGCCGGTTTCCAGCGCATTGATGGTCTGCCGCGACACGCCCAGCCGCTCGCCCAGCTCGCCCTGCGACCAGCCACGGGCCTCGCGCAGTTCGCGGATGCGGCTGTTCATTGGTAGCGGCGCGCATTCACGACCTTGACCACCCCATAGGTCGCGCACAGCGCCGGGAACATCCACAGCATCGACGACGAGGCCGACATCGCGATGACCTGCGCCGCCTGCAGGAAGCCGGCCGCCATGTAGCAGCCGCAGATCAGTCCGGCCGCGATGGCGATGGACTCCAGCTCGATGCGCCGCTGCATTTCGTCGGAGTCGCGCACGAAGCGCGCCACCGCGCGAATCACCAGCGCCAGCAGCACTGCCGGTAGCAGCGCGACCACCGCGCGCAGCCAGAGCGCATCGACGCTGTCGAGCAGGCGCTTCCAGAACAGCATCACCACCACGTAGGCGCCCATCGGCGGGAAGAACTCGCGGTAGTAACGCCGCGCCAGCGCCCGCGGCGCGCTGTCGTACAGGCTGCCCCGCGACCACCACAGCAGCAGCGCCACGAACAGGCCGCCGATGCCGACGCCCATGCACAGCCCACGCAGATAGGCGCTGCCGAACGGGAACCAGGCAGCCGCCGCCAGCAGCGCCAGACTCACGCACAGCACCGCGATCGCGTTGCGCCTGCAGTTGCCCATACCTGTGTCCCCGATGCTCAGCCGATCCGCGATCCGGCACCGTCGCGGCTGCCGCCCATGTCGTGCCGACCTCGCCCCTGTCAAGCACGCTTGACAGGAGAATGCGCGCGCCAAGCCGGGGTGTCAAGCATCCTTTACATAAATCCTGCCCATGCACCCGGTCACGGCTGGAGATGCCCCTGATCGACTCCATCGACGATCTAGCCGGATGGGGCAATCGCCAGTGCATCAGATACCCCGAACGCCCTTGCCGCGGTGCAGGATGTTCACCGATCCGGATCTTCAGCAATCACCGTGCGCTGCGGCACAGGGTGACCATTACCTCTTTCGATCCGAACGTCGGCGACCCACTTGGGTGTTCCCTCCGATTCAACCCACGCGCCGGCAAGCAATGGCGCCGGCGATCATCTGGCGTGCCGCCATTTGCTGGAGTAATCTTGATCCGGGGATGCTGCGTTGGAGTTGAAGCTAAATTTTGCTCTCGCGTAGCTGCAGGCAACCGATGACCGAAGGGGTCGCAGCATCATGCGCGGGATAGCCTTGGCGATGCCTTCGCGCACCTGAAGCTGGCGGAGAATGGCGGCTGCAAACTGCCAGAGACCGGAGGGTTGCGGGCGGACGTCCAGGTAGCAAACGAATAGCAATATCGCTTTTGGTGTCGTGGACGGGAATTTGGGGCTTCGACCGATCCACTTGCTTGGCAAGGCAACCAGATACGCAATTCAACAATCATCTGCCGGGCACGACGTGGATATGGCCTGCAGCCGCAGCGCCATCGGTTCAGTCCGAGCATTTATCACAGGGATAGAAAGCATGAAACGATTCTTCTTCGGCACGTTGCTCTGCATGTCCTCGATAACGTCATATGCCGCGGTGTGCAGCGTCGAAGGAAAGGTCGCAGCGTTGATTCCCTCGCAGGGGGTCGCAGGACTTTCGATAACCGGCGCGATAACCGGCTGTTCCTGCGACTACAACATGATCTGGATAGATACCAATGCAGACGGTGGCAAGGCGATGTATGCAGCCGCTCTGGCGGCAAAGCTCAATGGCGCACAGGTGAATGCGACCATCCAGGACGGACAAGGCAACACCTCCCCGGGAAATCAGGCAATCACTTATCGATACTGGGCGACTTGCAAGCTCATGGCGTTCGAGCTGAAGTAGGCGGATCGGGGGCGATGATCGCCCGCCACCATGACGCGAGCCTGATCGTGCCGCCACGCGCGTCGAACCGCGGCACGCGATGCCACGGAACCAGCGACCCGCAACACAAACGTGGTCTGGATCGCCAGCGAGGCGGCAAGCCAGCTCGGCCGGCCGCTACTTGCTGCTGACGTACTTCTCGCGGCGGATGTGCTGCACCGGCAGGCCGGCGTCCTTCAGCGCGTCGAAGCAGGCGTCGACCATGTTCGGGTTGCCGCACAGGTAGGCGATGTCGCCCTCGGCCTGCGGCGCGAACTCGGCGAGGAACTGCTGCACGTAGCCGTGGCGCACGTCGGCATGCGGCGCCTCCGGCAGCTCGCGCGAGAAACACGGCACGAAGCGGAACCCCGGATGCGCATCGGCGAAGGCGCGGAACTCGTCGCCGTACAGCAGCTCGGCCGGCGTGCGGGCGCCCAGCAGCAACACCACCTCCACGCCGCGCTCGGCCATCGCCGCTTCCAGCAGCGGCAACATCGAGCGGTACGGGGTGACGCCGGTGCCGGTGGCGATCAGCAGGTAGCGACGGTTGCTGTCGCCCTGGTTCAGGCAGAAGCGGCCGTACGGACCGCTGGCGCAGACCTGCCCGCCGATCTCCAGACCTTCGAACAACGCCGTGGCCGCGCCGCCGGCGACGAAGCTGACCGCGATCTCGACCGTCGCATCGGCCGGCTGCGCCGGATCGTGGCGGGTGGCCAGCGAATAGCTGCGCTTGGTCGCCGTGCCGTCGGCGTAGTGGAAGTGCACCTGCACGAACTGGCCGGGCACGAACGGCAGCGGCTGGCCGTCGTCGCGGACGAAGCGGTAGTGGCCGACGGCCGGGGCCAGCATGTGGCGGTCGACCAGTTTCAACGGGAATTGGGCAGGCACGCGGATGCAACAGTCTATGGCCGGGGCCGAGCCCACGAGGTCTCCTATAATAGCGGCTGCATTTCTCCAGCGCCGTCAACAGGGCGCGAAAGGGTCCGCCTTGAACATCGCCTCCCCGCTCTCCTCCCCGGTGCCCGCGCTGCGCGTGCGCGAGCTGCGCAAGACCTACGACAACGGCGTGCAGGCGCTGCATGGCGTGTCGCTGGACGTGCTGCCCGGCGATTTCTTCGCCCTGCTCGGCCCCAATGGCGCCGGCAAGTCCACGCTGATCGGCATCATCAGCTCGCTGGTCAACCTCAGCGCCGGCCAGGTCGAGGTGTTCGGCACCGACCTGACCGCCCAGCGCAGCGCGGCGATGCGCCTGCTCGGCCTGGTCCCGCAGGAGATCAACTTCAACCTGTTCGAGAAGCCCTTCGACATCCTGGTCAACTACGCCGGGTTCTACGGCGTGCCGCGCGCGCAGGCCGAGCGCCAGGCCGAACTGGAGCTCAAGCGCGCGCACCTGTGGGACAAGGCGCAGGTGATGAGCCGCACCCTGTCCGGCGGCATGAAGCGGCGGCTGATGATCGCCCGCGCGATGATGACCCAGCCGCGCCTGCTGATCCTGGACGAACCCACCGCCGGCGTGGACATCGAGATCCGCCGCGACATGTGGCGCGTGCTGCGCGAGATCAACGCCGCCGGCACCACCATCATCCTGACCACGCATTACCTGGAGGAAGCGGAGAGCCTGTGCCGCAACCTGGCGATCATCGACCGCGGCCGCATCGTCGAGCAGGGCCCGATGCGCGAACTGCTGGCCAAGCTCGACGTGGAAGGCTTCCTGTTCGACATCGACGGCGAACTGCCGGCACAGCTGCCGGCGATCGAGGGCACCACCCTGCTCGCGCAGGACGCGCACACGCTGGACCTGGACATGCCGCGGGCGATGGACCTCAACCGCGTGTTCGCCGCGCTCGGCGCCGCCGGCATCCGCGTGCGCTCGATGCGCACCAAGAGCAACCGCCTGGAGGAGCTGTTCGTGCGCCTCACCGGGGACAACCGGGACGGCGCAAGCGGCCCGGCCCCGGCGCCAGGCTCGCCGAAGCAGCCGCCCGCCGCCGCCTGACCCCTCTTTCGCTGGACGCCAATGAACACCACCGCCAAACCGCAAACCCTTCTTCCCGAGACCACGCCGGCCCAGCGCAACTGGGTCGCGCTGGGCACCGTGGTGCGCCGCGAGGTCAAGCGCATCCTGCGCATCTGGGGCCAGACCCTGGTGCCGCCGGCGATCACCATGACCCTGTATTTCCTGATCTTCGGCGGGCTGATCGGCTCGCGCGTGGGCGACATGGGCGGCTACAGCTACATGCAGTTCATCGTCCCCGGCCTGGTGATGATGAGCGTGATCCAGAACAGCTACGGCAACATCAGCTCCAGTTTCTTCGGCGCCAAGTTCGGCCGCCACGTCGAGGAACTGCTGGTCAGCCCGATGCCGAACTGGGTGATCCTGTGGGGTTACGTGGCCGGCGCGGTGCTGCGCGGGCTGATGGTCGGCGTGCTGGTGCTGATCATCGCCATGTTCTTCACCCCGGTGCGCATCCCGCACCCGCTGGTGACGCTGACCACGGTGCTGCTGGGCGCGACGATCTTCTCGCTGGCCGGCTTCATCAACGCCGTGTACGCGAAGAAGTTCGACGACGTGGCGATCGTGCCGACCTTCATCCTGACCCCGCTGACCTACCTGGGCGGCGTGTTCTATTCGGTGAAGCTGCTGCCGGGCTGGGCCGAGGCCGCCACCCACGCCAACCCGATCTTCTACATGGTCAACGCGTTCCGCTACGGCCTGCTCGGCAGCAGCGACGTGCCGGTATGGGTGGCCTATGCGCTGATGCTCGGTTTCGTGGCGGTGCTCAGCGCGCTGGCGCTGTGGCTGCTGCGGCGCGGGGTGGGATTGCGCAGCTGATCGGCTGCCGCGCCGCCGGATGGCTTGCGCACGCCGGAGACACGCGACACGCCGCACTGAAGCCGGCCGGTGCCGCTGCTACCATCGGCGCATGCGCATCCTGATCCTCGGCGCCGGCGCGACCGGCGGCTATTTCGGCGGACGCCTGGCCCAGGCCGGCGCCGACGTCACCTTCCTGGTCCGCCCGGCGCGGGCCGCGCGCCTGCAGCGCGACGGCTTGCGCATCCGCAGCCCGCGCGGCGATGCCGACATCGCGGTGGCCACGCTGACCGCCGAGACGTTGCCGGCAACCGCCGCGGCGCAGCCATTCGAGCTGGCGATCCTCAGCTGCAAGGCCTACGACCTGGACAGCGCGCTGGACGCGCTGGCGCCGGCGATGGGCGGCGGCACCGCGTTGCTGCCGATCCTCAACGGCCTGCGCCACTATCCAGTGCTGGACGCACGCTTCGGGGCCGACCGCGTGCTCGGCGGGCTGTGCTTCATCAGCGCCACGCTGGACGCCGACGGCAGCATCCGGCACCTGGGCAAGCCGGCGTCGCTGACCTTCGGCGAGCGCGACGGGCGCGGTGCCGACAGCGCGCGCGTGCGCGACCTGGCCGCCGCCTGCACGCAGGCCGGTATCGACCATGTCGCCACGCCGCGGATCGCGCAGGAACAGTGGATCAAGTACACCTTCCTGACCGCGCTGGCCGCGGCCACCTGCCTGATGCGCGCGCCGACCGGCCGCATCGTCGCCAGCGACGACGGCGTGGCGCTGCTGCGCGGACTGTATGCCGAATGCACGGCGGTCGCCGCCGCCGCGGGCGAACCGGTGCCGGAAGCGGCGCAGGCCAATGCGCTGCAGCTGCTGACCCAACCCGGCTCGCCGATGAAGGCGTCGATGCTGCGCGACCTGGAAGCCGGGCAGCAGGTCGAAGCGCAGCACATCGTCGGCGACATGCTGGCGCGCGCCCGCGCTGCCGGCCACACCGCGCCATGGCTGATGGCCGCTTACTGCCACCTGCAGGCTTACCAGGCCGGGTTGGCGCAGGGCTGAAACCACGGCAGCGGGGCGACGCCGCCACAGTTGCGAACGCCGCAGCGGCGCGCTCGGGCCCGCAGATTCCCGGTACATCGCCATGCCTTTTTGTGCGAACGGGCCGACCGCGACCAGCGCCGCCGTGCGACTGCCGTCGACACGCGTCGGGACTGAAGTCCCTCCCGCAGTGCACGCGGCCGACCGGCCATCGCGCCTCTTCGCGCGCCGCTGACGCCCGCCGCGCCTATGCTCGCCGACCTGACCACGGCAAGCAGCGACGAAGTTCATGGAAAAACTATTCCGCGGCGGTCATTTCCTGATCATCCTGCTGTTCATGCTGTGCGCCGCCGGCCTGGTGGCGATGGCGGTGCTGGAACTGTGGCACGGCCTCACGCCAGGCGGCGACCTGGTGATCCGCGACCGCTTCAACGTGGTGCTCGAGGCGATCGGCCTGCTGACCGTGGCGCTGGTGACGCTGGAACTGGGCCAGACCATCTTCGAGGAGGAGGTGCAGCGCGACGTCAAGATCAGCGGCCCGACGCGGGTGCGCCGCTACCTATCGCGGTTCTTCGTGGTCATCGTCATCGCCCTGGCGATCGAGACGCTGGTGTCCGTGTTCGAACTGATGCACGACGATCCGGCCAAGCTGCCCTACGCCACCGCGGTCGGCCTGTGCGCGGCGCTGTTGCTGGTCGCGTGGGGCGTGTTCGTCAAGCTCAACCGCAGCGCCGAGGAACTGGAGCCGGAAGCGATGGCCGAGGCCAAGCGCGAGGACGCAGAAGTCGAATAGCGCTGGTCCAGGCCGCGGCAAAAACCGGCGCAACGACAAGCCATGCCCTGTAGGAGCGGCTTCAGCCGCGACAGGCGTTATCGGTGCTCCCGGTCTCGGCCGTGAAGCCGCTCCTGCAGGATCTCGCCAGCGCAAACGACCGCGCTCGACGACTGCGGCAGCACGCCTGCCGCCAGTTTCGGTCCATCGCCACGCGCAATGGCGATCGCCGCAGCCGCACGGCGCACTCCACTCACGCAACGCCGGGCAAGCGGAAGAATCCGCGTGCGGTGGCGGTGGTCGCCGCCGCGGTCGCCGCCACGTCCTCGCCGCGGTCGCGCGCCAGTTCCTCGGCGATGTGCGCCAGGAACGACGGCTCGTTGCGCCGGTCCTTGGGCAGCAGCTTGAGCGTGCGCGGCAGCAGGTACGGCGCGTCGGTCTCGATCATCAGCCGCGATGCCGGGATGTTCCTGACCAGCTCGCGCAGGTGCGCGCCGCGGCGCTCGTCGCACAGCCAGCCGGTGATGCCGATATGCCAGTCGCGGTCCAGGTAGTCGAACAGCTCCTCGCGGGTGCCGGTGAAGCAATGCACCACCGCCGGGCCGAGCTTGCCGTCGAATTGGCGCATCAGCGCCAGGAAATCCGCATGCGCGTCGCGCTGGTGCAGGAACAGCGGCTTGCCGGTATCGGCGGCCAGTTGCAACTGGCGCTCGAAGGCGCGGTGCTGGGCCGGGCGCGGCGCGAGGTCGCGGAAATAGTCCAGCCCGCACTCGCCCACCGCCACCACCTCGGCATGCGCATGCAGCGCGCGCAGTTCGGCGTCGCACTCGGCGGTGTATTCGACCGCGTGGTGCGGATGCACGCCCGCCGTGGCGTAGAGGAAGCCGGGGTGCTGCTGCGCCAGCTGCAACGCCAGCGGCGAGTGCTCGCGGCTGGCGCCGGTGACCACCAGCTGCGCGACGCCGGCATCGCGGGCGCGCTGCAGCACCGCGTCGCGGTCGCGATCGAAGGAATCGTGGGTGAGGTTGGCGCCGATATCGATCAACTGCATGTGGCGGGCGGCTGCAAGAAGGAGTGAGGCGAATTGTAGCGGTCCGGTGTGTGACCCAGGGACGTCGCCGGCGCGCTGTACGTCCTAGACAGGCGGTGGCAGCTCCGCGCGCAACGACTGCAATTCGCGCGCCAGCAGCGCATCCACTTCGCCCGGCTGGAACTGTGCGGCGAACAGCGGCACCGCGAACCGGTAGTGCGTGCCATCCTCGGTGCGGCTCAGCACATGGGCCAACTGCAGGCGGGCCAGCGCGCGGCGCAGCAGTTCCGCGTCCATCGCCACGCCGGCAGCGTCGAAATCGGCCAGCATCCGCACCAGTGCCGTCCCCGCTTGCGCCGCCGGCTCGGCATGGTGCGCCTGGGCCACGCGGTAGACCAGGATCCGGTCGACCCGGCACGCCAGCGGGTCGGGACTCAGCCGCGCCCAGCCGGCGAGCGCGTCGGCCATCGCGTCCGAGTGCATCGCCGCATGCACGGCCTGCGCGTCGATCAGGCGATGCGCGCGCGGCAGTCGCTCCAACAGCTGCTGACAGGCGATGGCGACCAGATTCGCGCGCTGCCCGCAGGCCGTGGCCAGCGCCGCGGACAGGCGGCCGTCGCCGTAGTGGATGCCCAGGCGCGCCAGCGGCTCGGTCGCCAGCGCCACGCAGGCCTCGCGCTCCAGGCCGCCCAGGTGGATGACCTCGCCGAAGTTGCGGATCGGCGAGGCGTAGTCCAGCACCGCGGCTTCGTACAGGTCCCAGAACCCGGCAAGCATGAAGTGGCAGCGGCCCTCCTCGCTCAGCGCGCGCAGCGCGGCGAGCTGCGTGTAGCCGCTCGCCGCCTCCTCGCGCAGGAACAGGTCGGTCTCGTCCACCAGCAGCAACAGGCGGCGCCCGCCGGCGCGCTGCGCCAGCGCCTCGACCAGCGCGTCGATGCCGCTGTCGCCGGGCATCCCCAGCTCGGCGGCCAGGCGCGCCGACAGGCGGTGGTCGCGCAGCGACAGGTAGGTGCAGTGCACGCGCGGATGCCTGGCGAAGCGCCGCTCGATCGCCTTCATCAGGCTGGTCTTGCCCAGTTGCCGGCCTCCGACCAGCAGGTAGTTGCCGGACTCGCGGTTGAGCACGCGCGCCAGCAGCGCTTCTCGGCCGAAGAACGCGGCCGGGCGGGTAATGCCGCCATGGGTCTGGTAAGGCGAGATGCGGGTCGCCTTCAGCTGCCGGGCCAGCAGCGCGACCAGCACCTCCGCAGCCTTGGGACGTAGCAGCCATTCGGCCTGGCCGGCCTGCTCCAGGCACGCGCACAGGTTGGCCGGATCGCTGGTGAAGGCCAGCAGCTGCGCGTCGGCCTCGGCGCCGGGGCTGGCCACCAGCACCACGTCCTGCCCGCTGGGCATCCCGCGCAGCTGCTCGACGATCACCGCGCCGGCCAGGGCCGGATCGGGCTGGTACAGCCACAGGCGCTCCAGCGCGACCGGCAGGCTCTGCGGCAACACCCACAGCCAGACCTGGCCGGGCAGCGTCCACTCGGTCGCGCGCGTGGCCACGGCCTCCACGCGCGCCGCCAGCGCCGCCGCGCGCAGGTCCGCGCCACCGCGCGCATAGGCCATCGCCTCGCGCCAGCGCGCCTGCGGGATGCCGGCGGACAGCAGCACTGCGTCACGCGCGCGAATCCAGCCCAGTTGCCGATGCAACCGCGGCAGTGCGCCGACCGGATGCCGAAACACGCGCCACGGCACGCGCACGACCTCCAGCACCGCCGGGCGCACGCGCGTCCACAGCACCGCCAGCGCCAGCAGCAGCGCGATCGCGACGCCGAGCAGCATCGCCAGCCATTCGGCGATGGTCCATGGCGCCGAGCTGCGACATTCCTGCGGGATCAGCGCCGACGAGGGGGCCGGGATCCCGGGACGGCAGTGCCACGCCTGCGACGCGGGATCCAGCCGGTAGACCAGCACCCGTCCGCGCAGGCCGGACTGCGGCGGGAACAGCTCGGTGTAGCGGAAGCGCAGTTCGAACTCGGCCGGCGCATCCACCGTCACCACCGCCTCCGCGGCATCCTGCACGCCGGGCAAGGCCGGCGCCGCGGGCCACTGCCGATGGATCAGCCAATGCGACAGTGCCTCCTCGCGGATCAGCAGCATGTCGATGCGGCTACGCTGCAGCAGCATCAGGGTCTGGCCATCGCGCTGCGCGCGCCAGGTCAGCCAGGGGTTGAGCCAGGGCGCGAACAGCAGACTGGCCACAAACCAGGTTGCCAGCGCGATCGCCAGCGGCCGCAGCCAACGCCAGCGTGGGCGCGCGGCAGCGGCCCTCACGCGGCGGCGCCGTCGAGCTGGTCGACGATGGTGCGGGCGGCACGCCGGATCGCCTCGCACCGCCATTCCAGCCAGTTGCCATCGGGATGCCTGCGCGCCACCAGCAGGTTGCTCCAGTACAGATGGCGCAGCAGCGGGTCGAGCAGGTACGGGCGTGCCGGTGCCAGCCGCGGCTGGTCCAGCCAGCCTTGCACGATGCCGCGCTGCACCGGGTCGCGCAGCAGCGGAAGCAGCGCCTGCCACAGCGGCGGATGGCCGGCCAGCTGTTCGGTCACCGCCTCGTCGCCGGGATCGTCCTGCGCCAGCAGCGCGATCGCCGCACTGGCCAGCAGCGGATGGCCGCCGGACAGGCGCAGCGCGCGCGCCGCGGCCTGCGCCGTCGGTGCGCGGTCCGCGGCCATGCGCTGCAGGTCGGCCACGGTCAGTTCCGGCCAGGTCTCGGTGGCGGCGATGTTGAGCAGCGACAGGTCGCCGCCCTGGTACTTGAGGTCGGCCAGCGCCGCGCCGCCGCAGATCAGCAGGTGCAGCTGTCCGCTGTACATCTCGCTGAGGCTGCGCAGGATCCCGGCCAGCAGATGGCGCTGCGCCGGCGCGCCCTGCTCGAAGCGGCTGACCAGGCAGAACAGCGGGCCCGCTGCCTGCAACAGGCGACCCAGCCCGGTCTCGAAATCGAAGTCCGACTCCACCCAGGCCATGCCGCATTGCCGGCCCAGCGCGGCGAAGTAGGCGTTGGCGTCCTCGCCGGCGCTGAACGACGGCTGCAGGTGCAGGACCCGCTCGCGGCCGTAGCGCGCGTCCGCCTGGGCCAGAATCGCGGCCCGCTCCGGCGGCTGTCCCCAGTGCGCCTGGGTGAGCAGCAACAGCACCGGATAGGGGCGCTGCTGCTGCAGCCGCTCGAACAACCCGGCAACGGTGGCGTCGACCGACGCCGGCCAGGCCGGCGCCGACGCCACGGCAGCGGCCGCCGCGGCCTCCGGCTCGGCCGGGAACTCGGCTTCGAACCCGGCCGCGACCAACAACCGATTGGCTTCCGCTTCGGTCAAGCGCAGGTAGTTGGCGCAGGCAAGCACCTTGTCGCGGTGCTTGCGGTTGGGCAGCGAATAGCCGTGCCGCCAGTTGTTGACCGCCTCGCGGCTGATGCCGATCTCGCTCGCCACGCCGGCGGCGCTGGCACGGATCCGGCGCATGTGGCGAGTCAGCAGGTCGGGGAACTCCGAGACGGGCATGCAGTGGATTCGAATCAGCGGGCAACAGGCCACCCTACCGGCCACATCGAGGCTGTCAATCGGCTGCATGCCCGCGCGCCCCGGCCGCCGCTCAAGCCGCAGGCGGCGCCGGCAGCGCCTGCGCCACGAACAGGCGGCGGGTGATCAGCAGGTGCGCGACGAAGATCAGCACGCCGAGCATCGCCAGGGCGACCGCCAACCGCCGCAGCACGGCGCCCAGGCTCCTGCTGCGCTCCAGCGTTTCCAGTCGCTCGAACCGGGACGGCTCGGCATTGGCGTAGGCCACGCGCACGCTGGCGCCCTCCTCCATGTAGGGCGTCGCATTGTCCTCGGACGTCTCGAACGTGCCTTCGTAGCTGTTGCCGCCGGCCTCGAACGCATAGCCGAAGTGGTAGATGTGCGAGACGCGGCCCTTGCGACCGCGCTTCTCCTCGATATCGTCCAGGTGCACCGGCGCGTCGACCACGCTGTGGTCCTTCAGGATCGCATTGGCCTGGCGATAGCCAGCGAAGCCGGACAGGCCGAAGAACGCGGCCACGACGACGAATGCCGCCAGGCACAGCCACTTGGACAGCGTGCGCAGCACGGCATGGGATTTTTCGGAAACGGGAATGCTGATCATGAGTGGGCCCCTGGAGAACGTGGTGGTTGCCGGCGGCATGCGCGCCACCGGATGCAGCGCAGTCTGGCGACGGCCGCCGGCGCGTTGCAGCACCAATGCGTCAAGCGCGCGACGCGGCGGTTGACGTCGCGTCAAGCGCTGCCGCGCACGCCGCCACGGCGCATTCCACGTATCCTTGCCGCGCATGACGCACGCTGCTTTTCCGATCGATCCGCTGCTGCCGCAGATCCGCGACAGCCTCGCCGCGCATCCGCGGCTGGTGCTGGAAGCCCCGCCCGGCGCCGGCAAGACCACTCAGGTGCCGCCGGCGTTGCTGGACGCGCCGTGGCTGCAGGGCGGCCGCATCGTGATGCTGGAGCCGCGCCGGGTCGCCGCGCGCAGCGCCGCCACGTTCATGGCCAGGCAGCGCGGCGAGCTGCCCGGCGAGACCGTGGGCTACCGCATCCGCTTCGAGAACAAGGTCTCCGCGCGGACCCGCATCGAGGTGGTCACCGAGGGCATCCTGACCCGGATGATCCAGGACGACCCGATGCTCGACGGCGTCGGCGCGCTGCTGTTCGACGAGTTCCACGAACGCCATCTGGCCGCCGACCTGGGCCTGGCGCTGGCGCTGGACGTGCAGGCGCAGGTGCGCGAGGACCTGCGCATCGTGGTGATGTCGGCGACGCTGGACGGCGAACGCCTGGCCCAGTTCCTGGATGCGCCGCGCCTGTCCAGTGCCGGCCGCAGCCATCCGGTGGAGATCGCGCATTTCCCGGCACGGCGCGACGAGGCGCTGGAAGCGCAGACCCGCCGCGCGGTCGAGCACGCGCTGCAGCAGCATCCGGGCGACGTGCTGGTGTTCCTGCCCGGACAGCGCGAGATCGCGCGGGTGCAGGCGGCGTTGGAGGCGGCCGGAACGGGTTTGGAGATGGCCTCGTCAGGCACCGCCTCTGCCGTACCCTCATCCGGCGCTACGCGCCACCTTCTCCCGGGGGGAGAAGGGAATGGCGTCGAGGTGTTGCCGTTGCATGGCGAGCTGCCGGTCGAGCAGCAGGCCAAGGTGTTGCAGCCCGATCCGCACGGTCGCCGCCGTGTGGTGCTGGCGACCAACGTGGCCGAATCGTCGGTGACCCTGCCCGGCGTGCGCGTGGTGATCGATGCCGGCCTGGCGCGCGAGCCGCACTACGATCCCAACAGCGGCTTCTCGCGGCTGGACGTCACCGCCATCGCCCAGGCCTCGGCCGACCAGCGCGCCGGCCGCGCCGGCCGGGTCGCCTCCGGCTGGGCCTACCGGCTGTGGCCGCAGTCGCAGCGCCTGGAGGCGCAGCGCCGCGCGGAAATGCTGCAGGTGGAACTGGCCGGGCTGGCGCTGGAACTGGCGGCCTGGGGCAGCGACGCGCTGCGCTTCGTCGATCCGCCGCCGCCCGGCGCGCTGGCCGCCGCGCGCGAACTGCTGCAGCGGCTCGGCGCCTTGAACGAGAACCATGCGATCACCGCGTACGGCAGGCGCATGCTCGCGCTGGGCACCCACCCGCGGCTGGCGGCGATGCTCCTGGCCGCGCCGGACGCGCGGGCGCAGGCGCTGGCCTGCGACCTGGCCGCGCTGGTCGAGGCGCGCGACCCGTTGCGCCAGGGCGGCGACGCGCTGGCCGCGCGCTGGCGCGCCCTGGCCGGATTCCGCCGCGGCCGCGCCCCGCACGACGCCAACCGCGGCGGCCTGGCCGCGATCGACGCGGCGGCCAAGCAATGGCGGCGGCGCCTGCGCAGCGACGCCGCGGCGCCGGACAGCGTGGAAGCGCACGAACTCGGCGACCTGCTCGCCCACGCCTTCCCCGACCGCATCGCCACCCGGCATCCGGCCGATCCGCTGCGCTATCTGCTGGCCAACGGCCGCAGCGCACGCCTGTTCGAGCACAGCGACCTGCGTGGCGAGCCGTGGCTGGTCGCCACCGAACTGCGCTACGAGGCCAAGGATGCGCTGTTGCTGCGCGCCGCGCCGGTGGACGAGGCGCGGCTGCGCGCGGATTTCCCGCAACGCTTCGTGCAGCAGGACGTGGTGCGCTGGGATGCCGAACGGCGCGCGCTGAGCGCGCTGCGCGAAACCCGATTCGACCGCATCGTGCTCGACAGCCGCCCCGCCGGCCGCGTCGATCCGGCGCATGCGGCGGCGGCGCTGACCGAGGCGGTGCGCGAACTCGGCCTGCAGGCGCTGCCGTGGAGCGAGCCGCTGACCCAGTGGCGCGCACGCGTGGTCGCACTGCGCACGTGGATGCCGGAGCTGGGCTTGCCCGATCTCGGCGACGCGGCGCTGCTGGAAACCCTGGACGGCTGGCTGCGTCCCGCCTTCGCCGGCAAGACCCGGCTCGACGCGCTGGGCGAAGACGAGCTCGGCGAGGCGCTGAAGTCGCTGCTGCCGTGGGACCAGCGGCAGGCCGTCGATCGCCATGCGCCGACGCGGATCAGCGTGCCCTCGGGCATGGAGCGGCGCATCGACTACGCGCTCGACCACGCCGGCCAGGCGCAACCGCCGGTGCTGGCGGTGAAGCTGCAGGAACTGTTCGGCCTGGCCGACACCCCGCGCATCGCCGACGGCCGCGTGCCGCTGCTGCTGCACCTGCTCTCGCCCGGCGGGCGGCCGCTGCAGGTGACCCAGGACCTGCGCAACTTCTGGTCCAGCACCTACCCGGAAGTGAAGAAGGAAATGAAGGGCCGCTATCCCCGCCACCCATGGCCGGACGACCCGTGGACCGCCACCGCCAGCCATCGTGCCAAACCACGCGGCACCTGAGGCCAGCGGGCCTTGGGTTGCGGCCATTGCACGAGCGACAGCGGCGAGAGGACGTTCCGCCCGCGCATTCAGCCGGCAGACGACTCCACGCCGCCGCGCTAACACGGTCTATACGGTATCCGGGGGACACTGCGGCCCTCACTCCTGCCAGTAGGGACGCCCATGAGCAAGCTGACCATCATCACCGACCGCGCGCTGGATCTCGCCAGCCATGCCGGCGACAGCCTCCGTCACATCGGGCCGCAGGCCAACAAGTGGTTGCAGTCCGGCGCGGCCATGGGCGCGCTGAAGACCGGCGCGGCGCTGGGTGCGGTGAAGACCGGCACCAAGGTCGCGCGGACGGCGGTGCGCCGCAATCCGGTCATCGCGATCGCCGCCGCGGCGGTGGGCGTGGGCCTGCTCGGGTACGCGATCTACCGCAAGCGCCAGCGCGACAACACCGCGCCGATCGAAGGCGATTCGCAGCGCATCGCCGCCAGCAAGCGCGGCAACGCCGGCGCCCGCCGTTCGGCGGCACGCAGCTCGCGCCGAGCGGCGGCCGCGCAGGACGCCACCGAAGAATAAGCATTGCCGTCGCGTCGCCGCGGCGGCGACGACAGCAGCGCCATCGACACAGCGGCCGGAGGTATCCGGCCGCTGTTTTTGTTCAAGGGCAGCGGAGGACGCGATGCTTCAACGATCGATCTGTAGCGAGGCCACGAAGCCGTCGCGAGAGCGATCGTCGTCGAGCACCTGCGGATACGCGGCACGCGCGTCTCAAGCGAACACGGGCCCTGTTCCTGTAGGAGCGGCTTCAGCCGCGACAGATCAATCGGTAAAGCGTCGCGGCTGAAGCCGCTCCTACAGGGGGCACTCTCCAGGCGGCCCTACAGCGCCCGCCACGCGCCCGGCGCCAATCCCTCCAGCCGGTGCGTGCCGATCGCCGCGCGGACCAGGCGCAAGGTCGGCAAGCCGACCGCCGCGGTCATGCGCCGCACCTGGCGGTTGCGCCCTTCGCGCAGCACGATCTGCAACCATGCATCGGGCACCGTCTTGCGGAAGCGCACCGGCGGATCGCGCGGCCACAGGTCCGGCGCCGTCTCCAGCACGCTGGCCTGCGCCGGCGCGGTCGGTCCGTCGTTCAATACCACGCCATCGCGCAGGCGCTGCAGCTGTTCGGGCTGCGGCACGCCTTCCACCTGCACCCAATACGTCTTCGGTTGCTTGTGCCGCGGGTCGGTGTAGCGATGCGCCAGCGCGCCGTCGTCGGTGAGCAGCAGCAGGCCTTCGCTGTCGTAGTCCAGTCGCCCTGCCGCGTACACATCGGCAGGCAAGCCGAACTCGGCCAGCGTGCGCCGCGGCGGTACGCTGCGATCGGTGAACTGGCACAGCACATTGAACGGCTTGTTGAAGGCGATCAGCATTGCGGTAGAGGAAGGTGGAAGGAGAAAAACGGCGAGGACAGCGCAATGCGCTGCATCGCATACCGCTGACAGATACTGCGTCGCGACTAAAGTCGCTCCCACAATGGAGCAGCGCCGCGAGTGTCGACTGGGTGCACTGTGGGAGGGACTTCAGTCCCGACTGGCTCCGAAGCCGGTCACTGACAGACTCCGCTTAGCCACTGAAGTCGTTCCCACAAAGCAGCAATGCAGCAAGTACCGGCCGGTGCACTGCACATTCTCCCATGCGCATTCCCGCCCCGCTCGCCGTCGCCGTCGTCGCCTGCATGCCCGCGCAGGCCGCGGGCGTGGAGCGCAGGCGCTACGGCTTGACGAACTTCAGCGTCATCCGGTCGCTCTCGCCGATCGCCTTGTACTTGGCGTCGTCGGCAGCATCGTGGCTATTGCTCGGCGGCAGCGTCCACACCCCACCCGGATAATCCTTGGTGTCGCGCGGGTTGGCGTTGACCTCGCTCTTGCCGGCCAGCTTGAAGCCGGCGGCCTCGGCCATCGCGATCACCTGCGCCTGCCCGACGTAACCGCTCTTGTCGTCGGCCGGCACATCGGCCTTGGCCCGGTGCTCGACCACGCCGAGCACGCCGCCGGGCTTGAGCACCTCATAGAAGCCCTTGAACATGCCCTCGGCCTGGCCGGACACGCGCCAGTTGTGCACGTTGCGGAAGGTCAGCACCAGGTCGGCCGAGCCGGCCGGACCAAACACCGGTGCGGTCGGCGAATACGCCACCAGCTTGGCGTGGTCGTACTGCGCCGGCGCCGCAGCGAACTTCTGCTCCAGCGTCGCGCGCGCCTTCTGCTGATACTCGCGGGCGCGTCCTTCCGGCACCGCCGCCGGATCGACCACCGCGGCGATGTACTGGCCACGCTCGCGCAGGTACGGCGCCAGGATTTCCGAATACCAGCCGCCGCCCGGGGTGATCTCGATCACCGTCTGGGTCGGCTTGATGCCGAAGAACGCCAGGGTCTGCCCCGGGTGGCGATAGGCGTCGCGCTCGACGTAGACGCGGTCGCGCCAGCTGCCGTCGATGGCCTTCTGCAAGGCCGCATCGGGCGCTGGCAGGCTGGCGCTGTCGGCAGGCTTGATCGCCTGCGCGGCCGGGATCGCCAGCGTCGCGGCGATGGCAAGGGTACAAGCACAGGCAAGCGTGGTGCGAAGGCGCATGGCGTACGTCCGTTGTCGGTGTGGCGCGAGCCTAGCACGCATGCACGTACGCCAGAATGTTGTCTTCGCGTTAGCGCGAATCACGCAAACGGAACGCTGTTTTCGCGACCATCGCCGCGATACCGAAACCTGCGGCGACTATCCTGTCGCACTTCCCCACAGCGGAGCGTTCCCCATGCTGCACACGCGCGAACTCGGCCGTTCCGGCCTGCACGCGGCGCCGCTCGCCTTCGGCGGCAATGTGTTCGGCTGGAGTGCCGACGCCAAGACCTCGTTCGCCTTGCTCGACGCCTTCGTCGAAGCGGGCTTCAACCTGATCGACACCGCCGATGCGTATGCGGCCTGGGTGCCCGGCAACCGCGGCGGCGAGTCGGAAACCATCATCGGCCAGTGGCTCAAGCGCAGCGGCAAGCGCGACAAGGTGTTGATCGCGACCAAGGTCGGCAAATGGGCCGAACGCCCGGGCCTGGCGGCGGACAACATCGCCGCGGCGGTGGAGGAATCGCTGCAGCGCCTGCAGACCGACGTGATCGATCTGTACCAGGCCCACGAGGACGACGAGTCGGTGCCACTGGAAGCCTCGCTGGCCGCGTTCGGACGCTTGATCGAGCAAGGCAAGGTGCGCGCGATCGGCGCCTCCAACTACAGCGCCGAACGCCTGGCCGAAGCGCTGAAGGTGTCGGCGCAATACGGGTTGCCGCGCTACGAAACGCTGCAGCCGGAATACAACCTGTACGACCGCGCCGGCTACGAGGCCGGCCTGGAACCGCTGGTGCGCGAGCAGGGCCTGGGCACGATCTGCTACTACGCGCTGGCCCGTGGGTTCCTCAGCGGCAAGTACCGCAGTCCGGCCGATGCGGCGAAGAGCCAGGCGCGCGGCGACAGCGTGATCGCGCGCTATCTCAACGCGCGCGGCCTGCGCATCCTCGCCGCGCTCGACGACATCGCCGGCAAGCATGCGGCCACGCCGACCCAGGTCGCCCTGGCGTGGCTGATCGCGCGCCCCGGCATCGCCGCGCCGATCGCCAGCGCCACCAGCCTCGAGCAGTTGCAGCAGGTGCTGGCCGCCGCGCGCCTGGCGCTGTCGGCCGACGATATCGCGCAACTGGATACCGCCAGCAAGGAAACCGCATGAGCACCGCTTCCCATACCACCCGCGTGGTCCTGGCCTCGCGCCCGCAAGGCGCGCCGACCGCGCAGAATTTCCGCATCGAACAGGCGCCGCTGGCCGCGCCCGGCCCCGGCCAGGTGCTGCTGCGCAACCGCTGGCTGTCGCTGGATCCGTACATGCGCGGACGCATGAGCGATGCGCCCTCGTACGCGCCGCCGGTGCAACTGGACGAGGTGATGGTCGGCAGCACCGTCGCCGAGGTGCTGGCATCGCACCACCCCGACTTCAAGCCCGGCGACCTGGTGCTGGTGCAGAGCGGCGGCTGGCAGACGCATCTCGTCGCTGATGGCGCCAGCCTGCGGCGCAAGCTCGATCCGCAATCGCCGTTGCCGCCGAGCACCGCACTCGGCGTCTACGGCATGCCGGGTTTCACTGCCTATGCCGGCCTGCACGAGATCGGCAAGCCGCAGAGCGGCGAAACCGTGGCGGTCGCCGCCGCCACCGGCCCGGTCGGCGCCAGCGTGGCGCAGATCGCCAAGTTGCGCGGCGCCAAGGTGATCGCCATCGCCGGCGGCGCCGAGAAATGCCGCTACCTGCGCGAGGAACTGGGCGTGGACGTGGCGCTGGACCATCGCGCTGCGGATTTCGCCGAGCAGTTGCGCGCCGCGGCGGAGGACGGCATCGACGTGTACTTCGAGAACGTCGGCGGCCATGTGTTCGATGCGGTGCTGCCGCTGCTCAACGATTTCGCGCGGGTGCCGGTCTGCGGCACCATCGCCACCTACAACAACAAGGGCGAGTTGCCGCCGGGACCGGATCGCGTGCCGGCGCTGCTGAACCAGGTGCTGCGCAAGCGGCTGACCTTGCGCGGCTTCATCGTCGGCGATTTCGTCAAGCTCTATCCCGAGTTCCTGCGCGAGATGGGCGCGTGGCTGGCCGACGGCCGGGTGCGCTACCGCGAGCATGTCGTGCATGGGCTGGAGAACGCGCCGCAGGCCTTCATCGACATGCTCGGCGGCGGCAATTTCGGCAAGCTGGTGGTGAAGCTGGACGAGCGCCGGGATTAAGGCGTCGGGATTGGGCAACCTGCGCCGCGCAGCCAAGGTCGCGCGGCAACTGTCTTTCGCCGTGCTGGCCGTGGCTATTGCAACAGGAAGCGCAGCAGCGCGTCGTTGAAGGCGTGCGGCGATTCCACATTGCACAGATGCCGGCCATGCACCTGGGCGAAGCTGCCATGCGCCGCCTGCGCGGCGATCGCCTGCAGATCGGCCGGAGGGCAGACCGGATCGTCGTGACCGGCCAGCGCCAGCAACGGCGTGGCGATCTCGCCCAGCGCGCCACGGAAGTCGGCACTGGCCACTGCGGCGCAGCAGGCCGCATAGGCCTGCGCATCGGTCTCCAGGAAGGTCGCGAGGATCGCCTCCACCGTGGCCGGCTGCATCTCGGCGAAGGCCGGGGTGAACCAGCGCTCGCGGGTGCCGGCGAGCAGCGGCGCCAGCCCATCGGCCTGCACCTGGGCGATGCGTGCCTGCCAGCCGTCTTCGGTGCCGATCCTGGCCGCGGTCGCACACACGGTGAGCGTGTGCAGGCGCGTGCCGGCGTGGAGGCCCAGCCATTGCCCGGTCAGCCCGCCGATCGACAGGCCGCAAAAATGCGTGCGCTCCACCGACAGCGCATCGAGCAAGGCCAGCACATCCCCGGCCAGCGCCTCGATCCGATACGGGCCAGGCGCGGCGCTCGAGGCGCCATGGCCGCGGCGGTCGTAGCGCAGCACCCGGTAGTACGGTGCCAGCGCATCGATCTGCGCGTCCCACATGTGCAAGTCGGTGCCGAGCGAATTGCAGAAGGTCAGCCATGGACGGCCTTCGCTGCCGTCGATGCGGTAATGCAGGCGATGCGTCGCAAGTTCGAGGAAGGGCATGGCGGCGATGTCGGCTAGGAGAAGGAGGCGCGCGCGACCGTCGGCCGCCATCGGAGTCTAGCCTCCTCCTGCCCCACCGGCACGTCAGGCCGGCAACCAGCGTGCCGGCGCTGCGCGGCAGGCGTCGCGCGTGGCGCACGCTGTCACATGGTCGGATGCCGGGCATCCGCGCCGGAGCAACGCCATCGACCCGCTGGCCGATGGCCGATGGCCGCACGCAGGCCGCACTTGCGCCATCGCTGCGGCAACGCCACAGCGACGACAGCCCGCGACGGCCTGCGCCGCGGCCCAGGTCACTTGGTCGCCGGGTCCCAATGTTCCTGGATCTTGCCGTTCTGGATGCGGAACATGTCGAACCAGGTCGTCGTGTAGGTCTTGGTCGCATCCTTGGGATCGGGCAGCGTGCGCACCGATACCAGCGTCACGTAGTCGCCCTCGGCGAGAATCGCGACCAGCGGCAGCTGCACGCGCGGCTTGATCGGCTGCGGTTTGACGAAGGCGGTCAGGAACCGCAGGAATGCGTCACGGCCGTTGGCCACGGTCGGATTGTGCTGGATATAGTCCTTGGCCATGTACATCGGCGCGTACTCGGTGTGCCCGGCCTCGAACACGATGCGCCAGAAGTCGTAGACCAGGCGCTTGTTCGCCTCGGTACGCCAATCCGATCCCTGCAGCAGCTGCTGGTGGTCGGGATTGGCGGTGACCGCGGTTTGCGCGAATGCCGATGCGGCAGGGAAGGCGATCAGCAGAGCGAACAGATACGCATGCAGGCGGAGTTTCATTTCGATCTCTCCAGTCGGGGGAAGTGGATGCGTCGCAGCGTCTTCCGCTTACCGAAACGTAAGTCTTCGATGCAGGAAGATGCGTGGCGAGCCTAGCAGTGCATGGCGCGCCGGAGCGGCGGCCGCTCCCGAAAATTTGCCGAATTTCCGCGGCAATGTTGCGCTTTGCGCATGCGGCCACAGTAACCAAAACACCCGAATTGGAAACATACGCTCGCCGCCCGACGCCGCTGTTTCACTGCGGGGTAGCGTGCTCGGCGATCGCGGCACCGCTACACAACAAAAAATAAATCGAAAAAATGCTTGCGCAACCAAAACAACGCGAGTAATGTGCGCGCCCATCAGCCGACACGCTCGGCCACACCGCAACGACGACCATGAAATTCCGCCCCTTCACCGCACATCTGCCCAGCCTGCAGCGCGAAACGCGCGCGGTGGCACTGCGTGCGCTGCGCGATACCGCGCTGCGGCTGGATCCCACCACCTGATCGACTGATCGCCCGTTGCGGAGATCGGTTGCATCGATCTCCGAGGAACGAAAACGCCCTCGGACACCATGCCGGGGGCGTTTTGCTTTGCGCGTTCGCATGCTCTTTGTTTTTGTCGATTCAAAATCCCAAGGCACCCGGGCATGGAATGCCCGGAAACAGGGAAGTTTCGCTCGCGAGGCGCGCAAGCGCTGCGTCCAGGTGCCGGACGCGGGCGGCGGGAATGGAATCGACGCAGGAATTGCCGCTTCGAAAGAGGCGGCAATGCGGAAACTGTACTTAATGGTCGCTAGCGGAACGGGATGCCATTCCCGTCCGGTGCGCACGGCGCTGCCGTCGCGTATGCCTGTGGCCGGGATGTGCCGTTTCCACCCGACGTTAGCTCAGAGGTAGAGCAGTGGCGCGTCCACTGGCCGCCGGTTCGACTCCGGCACGTCGCTTTTGGATAGCTCAATTGGTAGAGCATCGGAACCTTAATCCGAGTGTTGCGGGTTCGATTCCCGCTCCGAGAACCATGACCTTCCACGTCATGTGCAATACCGGGCGCAAGCCCAGCAAGTCGCGCCGCGCGGGACACGTTGCACGCATCGCCACCGGCGTTGCCTGCGGCATGCACCGCAGCGCCGCTGCCGCCGCCACGCCGCCCTGGACGTGCGCGCCTGCGCCGACGGTCGCATCGCAATGCAACGCGATGCCGACCACACGCGCCGGCCTCCGCACCGACAGCGCCCGCTGGCCTCCGTGGCGACGTCGTGCGCGTACTTGCACTTCTCTTGCCGCGTTGCGGCGCCCATGGCGCTCGCGACACGGCGTCCTCGCGCTCGTCGGTCCGGCGCGGCGATTCCTTCCACAGGACCGGATCACCAGAGCCACACAAGGAGAACCTGCCATGTTCTGGACCAAGCGGGTCGTGATCGGCGATAGCGAGCGTGGCCTGATGTATCGCAACCGGCGTTTCGAGCGCGTGCTCGCGCCCGGCGTCTACCGTCTGTTCGACCCGTCGCAGCGGATCGAAGTGAAGACCTGCAATATCGCCGTACCGGAATACGCCGGCACCGATGTCGATGCGTTGATCGTGCGCCTGGGCGCACAGCTGCACGAGGTCTTCGTGCTGGCCGACCTGGGCAGCGACGAGGTCGGCCTGGTGTTCAAGCAGGGCAAGCTCGAAGACGTGCTGGCCCCCGGTACGCGCCGGCTGTACTGGCGCGGGCTGATCGCGGTGGAGGTGATGCGGCTGCCGCTGGGCGAGAGCCTGGCGGTGCCGGCGGATGTCGCCCAGCGCCTGCGCCAGCTCGGTGTGCTGGCGCGCTTCGCGGTGGCGCTGGACGTTCCGGCCGAGTCGGCGGGACTGGTGTTCGTCGACGGACGCCTGCAGCAGACCCTGGCGCCGGGGCACTACGCGTTCTGGAACTTCCGCAGGAACATCGTCGCCGAAGTGATCGAGCTGCGTATCCAGTCGGTGGAGGTGTCCGGACAGGAGCTGTTGACCCGCGACAAGGTCAGCCTGCGCGTCAACCTGGCCGCGAGCATGCGCGTCGCCGACCCGGTCGCCGCGCGGACGCGAGTGGCCAAGTACGGCGACCAGTTGTACCGCGAGCTGCAGTACGGCTTGCGCCGTGCGGTGTCGGCGAAGACGCTGGACGAACTGCTGGGCGACAAGGCGTCGCTGGATGCGGACATCTTCGGCTACGTGCGCGAGCAGGTCGCCGGCTTCGGCATCGAGGTGCTGGGCGTCGGGGTCAAGGACGTGATCCTGCCCGGCGAGATGAAGGACATCCTCAACGCGGTGGTGCAGGCGGAGAAGTCGGCGCAGGCCAACGTGATTCGCCGGCGCGAGGAGGCCAACGCCACGCGCTCGCTGCTCAACACCGCCAAGCTGATCGAGGACAACCCGGTGCTGATGCGGCTCAAGGAGCTGGAGGCGCTGGAGAAGGTCACCGAGAAGATCGACAAGCTCACCGTGTTCGGCGGCCTGGATGGCGTGCTGAAGCAGTTGGTGACGATGAAGTAGGACCGCCATGCGCGGCGCAGGGAAGCGCCGCGCATGGCCTCGAAGGAATGAAGACATGAACATGCAGAACTACGAATTGCTGCACGCCGAAGGCAGCGCCACGCCGATCAAGGGCTGGGTGCGCGGCGTGCCGCTGGAAGCGCAGGCCCACGAGCAGCTGCGCAACATCGCCGCGATCCCATTCGTGGGCCCGTGGGTGGCGGTGATGCCGGACGTGCACCTGGGCAAGGGCGCGACCGTGGGTTCGGTGATCCCGACCCGCGGCGCGATCATCCCGGCCGCGGTCGGCGTGGACATCGGTTGCGGCATGGCCGCGGTGCGGACCACGCTGCGCGCGGCCGACTTGCCCGACAGCCTGGCGCAGCTGCGCTCCAGCATCGAGCGCAGCGTGCCGGTCGGCAACGGCCGCGGCGGCGAGCATCGCAAGCTGCCCGACAGCATCGCCACGCGCATCGCGCAATCAGGGTTGGTCGAGCGCCTGGACACGATCAAGGCCAGGCACCGCCGGATCCGTACCGACAAGCTGGATTGCCAGATCGGCACGCTCGCGGCGGCAACCACTTCATCGAAGTGTGCCTGGACGAGAGCGACGCGGTGTGGGTGATGCTGCACAGCGGCTCGCGCGGCACCGGCAACCTGATCGGCAGCTACTTCATCGAACAGGCGCGCGAGCAACTGGCGCACCGCGTGCTCGGCTTCCACTTGCCGGACAAGGACTTGGCGTTCTTCATGCAAGGCGAGCCGCTGTTCGACGACTACGTCGAAGCGGTGTCCTGGGCGCAGGACTACGCACGCGAGAACCGCGAGGCGATGATGGCGCGGGTGCTGGCGGAGATGCGTCACCGCTTGCCGAAGTTCCAGTTGGAGAAGCTGGCGGTGAATTGCCACCACAACTACGTGCAGAAGGAAACGCACGCCGGCGAGGAACTGCTGGTGACCCGCAAGGGCGCGGTCAGCGCGCGGGCGGGCGAGCTGGGCATCATTCCCGGCAGCATGGGCGCGAAGAGCTTCATCGTGCGCGGCCTGGGCAATGGCGACAGCTTCCACAGCTGCAGCCACGGCGCCGGGCGGGTGATGAGCCGGACCGCCGCGCGCCAGCAGATCACCCTGGCCCAGCACCGCGAAGCCACCGCGCACGTGGAGTGCCGCAAGGATGCGGCGGTGATCGACGAGTCGCCGGCGGCATACAAGTCGATCGACGCGGTGATGGCCGCGCAAAGCGACCTGGTGGAAGTGGTGCACACGCTGCGTCAGGTGTTGTGCGTGAAGGGCTGAGGCGGTGCGGCCTTGGCCGTCGCCGGCCGCGTCCCGATGCCAGGCCGTCCGTTCGCGGACGGCCTTTTTTTTATCCCGCTCGCCGTGTCCGGCCCGGCGGCAATACGCTGCGACCGGACATTACCTGCCTGTGACGCGAACGGTCGCGTCGCCTGCTTACGAAGCCGGCCGCGGCCGCACGAACACCTGTTCGGTCACGGTCGCGCCCCATTGGTCGCCGTCGCACTGCTGCACCAGCGCAAAGCCGTGCGCCTCGTACAGCCGCCGCGCCGCGTCCAGCCCGGCGAAGGTCCACAGCCGCGTGGCGGCGAAACCCTGCCCATCGCAGAAATGCAGCGCCTGCTGCAGCAACTGCCGGCCGATACCGCTGCCGCGCAGGCCGTCGTCCACCACGAACCAGCGCAGATGCGCCTCGCCGTTGCCCAGGTCCTGGCCGTCGATGGCGATCGCGCCGACGATGCGCTGCTCCTGCAGCGCCAGCCACAGGCCGTTGCCCGGATGCTCCAGGCGCGCGCTGAATTCGGCGACGCCCGCCGCGACCTTGGCTTCGAAGAACCGGCCGAACCCGGCATGCCGCGCGTAAAACGCGGCGTGCATTTCGGCGATGCGCCCAATCGCACCGGGCCGGTAGCCGCCGACGATGCGCGTCGCCTCCGGCACTGGCGGTGTGGCGCCGTTGCGCCGCGCCTGCAGCGCGGTCGCATAGTGCGCCAGCCCGCGGCCGATGTCGGCCTGCACCTGCGCCGGCAACGGCGCCAGTGCGGCCTCCACCTGCGCGCGCGCGAACGCGTGGATGCCCTGCAACGTGCGCCGGCCGCGGGCGGAAAGCCGCAACTGCTTGGCGCGGCCGTCTTCGGCGCTTGCCCGCTCGTGCAGTTCGCCCGCCGCGATCAGCTTGCGCAGCATGCGGCTGACGCTGGATTTTTCCAGTTGCAGGCAGTCGGCCAGCTGCGATGCGCAGACCGCGCCGCGCGCGCCGATCTCCAGCAATGCATGTACCGCCGAAGGCGGGTAGTCGGTCGCGGCAAGGGTGTCGCGCAGGAAGCCGAGTTCGCGCACCAGTTGCCGCGATGCGGCGCGGACCTGCTCGACGACGACGGGATCCACCGCTGGCATGGCCCACTCCGGCAATTTCGTTGCTTCATACAACTACTTTTGCCGGCGCCGGTCAATCGCCTCGCGCGAGCGGACCGCCGTTGCCGCATGCCGCGTCACCGGCCGTTTCGACGCATGGCCGTCGCAGGCTGCACGGCGAACCCACACCCGCGTGCGCCTCAATCCGGGCAACGGCGCCGCCGCTACGCCGAGAACGGCGCAGGCCCCAAGGCCTGTGCCAGGTAATCGAGAAACGAGGCGATGCGCGCCGACACCGCGGTGTTGCGGTAGTACACGCCATGGATCGGTTGGCGCACGTCCAGCGTGTGCTTCGGCAAGACCTGCACCAGGCGACCGTCGCGGCGATCGGCTGCGGTCATGAAATCGGACAGGCAGACAATGCCCTCGCCGGCCAGCGCCAGCTGGCGCAGGGTTTCGCCGCTGGAACAGGCGAGCGTCGGGCGGATATGCAGCGCAGTGCCGTCGCTGCCGCGCAGCGGCCATGCGTTGAGCGACTCGGGCTGGGTGAACCCGAGCAGCTCGTGCCGGGCCAGCGCGTCCACGCGGCGCGGCACACCGCGCCGGGCCAGATAGTCGGGGCTGGCCAGCACGCGCACGCGGCTGCTGCCGAGCGCGCGCGCATGCAGGCTGGAATCGCGCAGCGTACCGATGCGGATCGCCAGGTCGGTGCGGCGTTCGAGCAGGTCGATGACGCCATCGTTGCTGGTCAGCTCCAGCTCCACGTCCGGATAGCGTGCGCGATAGCCGGCCACGTGCGGCACGATCGCATGCAGCATGAACGGCGTGGCCGCATCCACGCGCAGGCGCCCGGCCGGGCGCTGGCGGCGCGCGACCATCTGCTCTTCGGCCTGCTCCACCGCGGCCACGATCTCGCGTGCGCGTTGCAGGAAGGCCTGGCCTTCCTCGGTCAGCGCCAGGCGCCGGGTGGTCCGCCGCAACAACGTGGTCTGCAGCTTCTCCTCCAGCCGCGCCAGCGCGCGGCTGACCCCGGAAGCGGTCTGCCCCAATGCATCGGCGGCTGCGGTGATCGAATGCGTATCGACCACGGCGATGAAGGCCTGCAGTTCGTCCAGCGTCGTCTTCATGGCAAGGCGGATGGCGAAATCGGATCTGGATTATTGACCAGAACGCAAAGGTGATTGGTCTGGCGGAGGATTTTTCCGCGCCATGGACGAGTCCAGACTACGTCCCTGCTTCCTTCCGCCATGTTCTCCTTCCATCTTTGCCGTGCCTGCCGGCGAGCGTTCTCCGCGGGGCGATCACCGATCGGCAAGCCCGGTGCGATGCGCGCCGCAGCGACGCAGGCATGACCACGCCGCTCGCATACTGAAATTCAGCGTTTTTTCCCCTCTTTCTCGCAAGGAGTCACTGCATGAGCATTCCCGCTTTCGGCCTGGGTACGTTCCGGCTCAAGGACCAGGTCGTCGTCGACTCGGTCCGCAACGCTCTCGACCTCGGCTACCGCGCCGTCGATACCGCGCAGATCTACGGCAACGAAGCCGAGGTCGGCGACGCCATCGCCGCCTCCGGCGTACCGCGCGCGGAGCTGTTCGTCACCACCAAGGTGTGGACCGACAACCTGTCCGCCGACAAGCTGCTGCCCAGCCTGCGCCAGAGCCTGGACAAGCTGCGCAGCGACTACGTCGACCTGACCCTGGTGCATTGGCCCTCGCCGCGCGATGCGGTGCCGATGGCCGAGTATCTGCATGCGCTCGCCGATGCGCAGCGGCAAGGCCTCACCCGCCGCATCGGCGTATCCAACTTCACCATCGCCCTGACCCGCCAGGCGATCGAGATCCTCGGTGCCGATGCGATCGCCACCAACCAGATCGAAGTGCATCCCTACCTGCAGAACCGCAAGCTGATCGGCTATCTGCAGCAACAGGGCATCCACGTCACCTCGTACATGACCCTGGCCTACGGCAAGGTGCTGCAGGATCCGGTGATCGCCGCGATCGCCGAACGGCATGCCGCCACGCCGGCGCAGGTGGCGTTGGCCTGGGCGCTGCAGCAGGGCTATGCGGTGATCCCGTCCTCGACCAAGCGCGAAAACCTGGCCAGCAATCTGCTCGCGCAGTCGCTGCGCCTGGAGGAAGCGGACATGGCGCAGATCGCCACACTGGACCGCGGCGAACGGCTGGCGAACCCGGCCGGTATCGCCCCGGATTGGGACTGACGCGTCGCGCTGCAGGACACAGGGCAAGGTATGCGACGCAGGCGAGGCGTCTCGTCGCATGCCGCGTCGTCATCGGACACGAGGGCAACGCGACATGCACCCTGGCAGGCGATCCAGCACTGCGTTGCAAACGCTTCCAGAGTATCGGCCCGCTCACCTCGCTTATCGGTTCAGCCATTCGCGCACAATCTCGCGCTGGAAGCACAAATCGCGGCAACTATCCGTTAGGATCGGAGCGACAGGGGGGTAGCTTCGAGAGGAGTCCTACCCATGCAGACCGCTTCCGCTCTCGCTCGTCCTGCCCACGCTCGCCGCGCCGTCGATCTGGATGCCGAAATGGCCTACTGGCGACATGCGCATGCCAATGGCCGCCTCGGTCACCATGGCTTCTCCGACTATGCCTCGCTGCTGAAGATGGGCTACGACGTCTATCTGGCCTACCCGCGCGCCAGCGAAGCGCAGCTGTACCGTGTGCTGCAGGAGTCCTATCACCACCTGGCGCCATCGCTGTCGGTACCGTGGGACGAGGCGCGCTGGCTGGTCCGCCACGCCTGGCACCATCTGGAGCAATCCGGGCGCAGCCACTGACGGTAGCGGCGAACACGCCGGGAACGGATCGCGTTGCGGACTGCAGCGCGACCGCGCCGGCGCTTCACCGCGACGGCGTGGCGTCGGAGGTGCGCTCCTTGGCCTCGATGCGGCCGTGGAACTCCTTCGAGCCCTGCCCGGGCGATGTCGCCGCCTCGCCCTGGGTGCTCTTGAGTTGCTGCTTGCGCCGTTCGACCACGTTCTTGGCCAGCGCCACGCGGCGCCCGACCACCATCTCGGTGAGCCAGTCGACCAGGTAACGGGTGTATTCGAGTTGATGTTCCTTGCGGGTCAGCGCGTGGTCGGCACCCTTGATCACCCGCGAGGTCAGCGACCGCGCATTGGAAAACGCGGCGGCGTAGTTCTTCAGCACCTGCCCCGGCACGATCACGTCCTGCTCGGCCTCGACCAGCAATACATCGCCGCGAAAGCGCTGGCACGCGGCCAGCGCAATGTTGTCGTCCGGCGCGACGGCGCGGTGCCGATACGCCATCAAATCCGGATCGCGGTTCAACGCCACCTTCGGGCTGTCCCACTGCGCGTCCTTGTACAGCGCCGGCGAACGCAGCGCCAGCCACTCTACCGGCCGCTCCAGGGTCAGCAGCGAGGCGAGGTAGCCGCCGTAGCTCAGGCCCACCACCGCGATCGACTCCGGATCCACCTGCGGCGAATCCACCAGCCGATCGTAGGCCGCCTTGATGTCGTCCAGATTCTGCGCGCGCGTCACCGTCTCGCGCATCGACGCCATGCCTTCGTGGCCGCGCAGGTCGAAGGTCAGGCACACGCAGCCCAGGCCGACCGCTTCGCGCGCGCGCACCAGGTTGTGGTGCTGGTTGCCGCCCCAGCCGTGCACGAACAGGACGCCGGGCATGCCGTTGGTCGGCGTCAGCAGGGTGCCGCTCAAGGCGTCGCTGTCCACCGCGATATCGATGCTGGAGAGCTTGGTTTCCATCGTCAGTCTGCAGGGCTCACATAGCGGTATTTGGTCAGGCGGCCCACGCGCGGGTCCTCGCCCATGTAATAGACCTCGGCATCCGCGGGCAACGCCGGCACACCGTAGCGTTCGACCGTGGCCGCGACCACCGCGTGCAACGCGGGATCGCGCTGGAAGGCATCGACCGCGGCCAGTTCCGCCGGCGTGGCGCCGCCGACGCGCCAGGATTGCTCAAGCACCCCGCTCATGCGCGTGCCGTCCTGGGCGATGCCGTCGATCACGTCGTAATTGCGGCGCGATGCGTAGAAACCGGGATAGGCCTGGGCGATGCAGCGATCGTAATGGCGTGCCTTCAGTACCGCCTCGCGCTGCTGCGGCGGCAAGCTGCGTTCGAGCAACGCGTCCAGGCTGCCGCGGATCACGAACAGCTGCGAGCCGCCGTAGGTCTCGTGGCCGGCAGCGTCCTCGGTGGCCGATTGCGTGCCGTAATAGGCGATGGTCATGCCGGCGCAGTCCACTTCGCCGACGCTGAAGGTCGTGGAACGGTCCAGTTGCCGCTCCAGCACCACGCCTTGCTGCGCCAGATCCGCCGCGGCCAACGCGTCCAGCGCGGTATCCAGGGCCTGCGCATCGTGCAGCAACAGCTGGCCGCGTCCGGCGATGCCATGCGGCAACTTCAAGCGTACCTGGCCGCCGCCGCACAGGCGCGCATACGCCACGCGCGCATCGTCCGCAGAGAACGCGGTGTAGCCGGGTATCGCCGCCTCGGCCAATGCGTCGCCCAGCGCATGGTTCCAGCCCTGCGGCGCGGCCGCGCCTGGACCGACCAGCGGGTGGCTGATCGCCTTGGTGGCGACGAACGCGTGCGGAACCACGCCGCCGAGCAGATCGGCCGCCGCGCGCACGCCCAGCTGCTGCGCCTGCGCGGCAGTCAGGGTGTCGTCCGGCACGTAGAAACCGCTCCGTGCCGCGCCGGCGTCCTGCAACGGCAGGCGCATCAGCCGCGCCACCTCGGCGGCGATCCAGGCGTGCGTGGCGGCTTCGTGGCCACCGGGCGGATGCATGCGCACGCTGCAGCGACGGACATGGTCGTGTGCGGTAGGCAGCAGCATGCGCGGCATCCCACTCAAGAAGGGCAAGAGGTCAGGCACGGGCGTACCACAGCAGCCACACGCCCAGCCCCACGCCGAGCAAGGACACCGCCACGAGCAGCCAGCGCGGCACTGCGGCGCGCAACTGCCGCCACCAGGCGCTCGCTTCCGAGGTGCCGACAGGCGCAGCAGGAGGCGAAGACCGGCGGCGCGGTGAAGGCGGCGGCGCGGAATGGCGGGAGGGGGCAGCCATGGGTCAAGGCTGTCGGTCATGGCGTTGCGGATGGGTGAACGCGGCGTAGCGGCCGCGTCAGCAGCCTTGGACGAGCTTTTACAATCACTGCCGCGCTCGCCACGACTCACAGGAAGCACGCCACCTTGCGCGTGCCACACTGCAACCGGCTTAGCAGTTATCGCATGCAGCTCCGACGGGCATAAACACGCTCGTTATTCGACAGCATTCTTTGGCCGGCTCAGGCCGGCGACCAGCGCGCAGCGACCTGCGCATCGATCCGGTGCTTGCCGGCCAACGCCTGCATGCCCTGCAGCGTGGCCTGCACCGCGCTGGCATAGACACTGCGCCACAGCTCGGCGCGCGACTGGCGGGGGGAGGCCTCGGCCAGCGCCAACGCAAAGGCCTGCACGCGCGGATCGGCCAGCGTGGCGCGATCCAGGAACAATTGGTCCAGGGCGATCACGTCCACCGGCGCCAGCCAGGCATCGGCGACCAGTTCGGCCACGCCGACCCGGTGCGACAACTGATGCATCGCGCTCAGGGTCTCGTGCAGCATCTCCAGATACGCCCACTGCCACAGCGCCGCCTTGCGTTGCGGATCGGCCTGGCCCAGCGCGGACAAGGCAGCGTCGACACGATCGATGCGTAAGTCGTTCATTCGCCGGCGCTCCACGTCGCGCAATCGGATTGCCACATTCTGCGCGCAAATAGTGAGGAGATTGTGAGCCGCATCGGCTCCGGCAATGGGACGGCGCGTTCCGCGGCACGCCATGGCGCGCAACGACGCCGCCACCACGCGGCCTGGCTAGCATGAGCCGGACCGGTGGCCGCCCGCCCACCATGCCACGAGGACTCGCCGATGCACCTGGACCACTGGCTGCTGCCGCCGCACGACTGGGTCCCCAACCATCCGTTTCTGCCGGTCCTGCTGTACCGCCAGGCCGGCGAGGGCGATGCCGCCGCTTTCGAACGCCGCTTCGCCGCCCACGGCTGGCCGCCGCAATGGCGCGATGGCATCTACGATTACCACCACTACCACTCCACCGCGCACGAGGTGCTTGGCGTGGCCAGCGGCAGCGCGCGGCTGGTCATCGGCGGCCCAGGCGGCCCAGAAGCCACGCTGGCGGCCGGCGACGCCTTGCTGCTCCCGGCCGGCACCGGCCATTGCTGCATCGCCTGCAGCAGCGACTTCCTGGTGGTCGGCGCCTATCCCGCCGGGCAGGACTGGGACGTCTGCCGGCAGGCGCCCAGCGCCGAAGCGCTCCAGCGCATCGCCCAGCTGCCGTTTCCGCCCAGCGATCCCGTCGCCGGCCTGCAAGGCCCGCTTCTCCAGCACTGGAAAATGCCCAAGGGCCAGGACTAGATCCACGCAGGCCTACCGGCGCGCCGCGGTGCGGGCATGACTTCCCGCACCCTGACTTCCCGCAGACGACACGGCACGCCCCGGCAGCGATGCTGCGGCCATCGTCGAAGGAACCGCCGCCATGCGCCTGCTGCTTTCCGTATGCACCCTCTCCCTGCTCGGTGCCGCCGCGAGCGCCAGCGCCGGCCCGCAGTTCTCCTCGCAGCAATGCGGCTTCTCCACGCCTTACGACGTCATCGTCGACCGGACCGGCGTCGCCCTGACCCGCAGCGCCGGCACGCCGAAGAGCGTGTTCCTGCACGACGGCCGCCTGCAGGTGGACGGGGTCGCGCAGCCGCTCAGCAGTGCCGACGCCCAGCGTTTGCGGCAGATGGAACAGGGCGCGCAGAGGATGATGCCCGAGGTCGCAAGTATCGCCCGCGAAGTGGTCGGCATCACCTTCGATGCCCTGGGCGGCGCGGTCGAAGCGATCACCGGCGACCGCAGCAAGGCGCGCAAGATCGATCGGCATCGCGACGCCGCCCTCGCCCACCTCGACCGCACCCTCGGCAGAGGCCAATGGCAGAAGGAACCATTCGACAAGGCGTTCGAAGCCGACGTCAGCGCCGCCGCCGAGGAGATGGCCGGCGCACTGACCCGCGGGGTGATGTTCGCGGTGTTCACCGGCCGCGCCGACGACATCGACAAACGCGCCGACGCGATGGAGAAGGACATGGAGCGGCGCATGGAGGCGCGTGGCGAAGCGCTGGAAGCCAGGGCCAACGCGCTGTGCGCGCAGGTCAAAGAGCTCGATGCGTTGGAGCAGCAACTGGACTACCGGCTGCCAGGCGGCAAGCGTCTGGATCTGCTCGAACATAGCGACAAGCCAGCCAAGCCGGCTACCTCCGACGCAGCGACCGTGGCCGCAACCGCAGAGACGCACCACGAGGCGCGCTGACACCGGTAGCGACTAGTGGCGGACGGCACCGCAACTGCAGCGGTGCAGCGCCAGCGCCAGCGCCAGCGCCAGCGCCAGCGCGGCGACCATACGCGCTGGCACTGCCGGAAAACGCCCCGTGCCCTACCCGCGCTCGTCAAGGCGATGCGAGCTCAGTGGCCTGCCACACCGCGCCGGCCGGATCGAACTACGCGGTAGTCAACGTCGACACCCGCCAACCGAATCCGCAGACCACCAATGGCCTTCGCGCAGCAGGCCCATGCCGAATGCCTGCCCGATGTCCACTTCGTTGATCGCCGAGGTCACGAACGCGCCCTACTGCGCCTGCGTCGCGTACAGGTGAAGCAATGAAGCAATTGCGACAGGTCGATCGGCGAGGGGCGCCCTGCTTCCGATGGCGCGTAGCGATATGGTCCGGAACGCAGGCCGGTGCGCTCGACCCGCATCCGATGGCCGGCTGCGCGGCGAGCCTGGCAAGCATGCCTGCGGATCAGCAGCCACCGCGGCCACGCCTCCGCCACATCCTTCGGCATACTGATCGCATGCCAACGCACATGACTTGAACGGTGGAAACGATACGTCGGCGCGCCCTCGCGCGCGTCACAGCGCCGGGCCTGCCAGCTTCTCCCGCATTACCGTCAGCGATCAGAAACCCATCCAGATGAAACTACGCCGAAGACTTCACTGCATCATCGAAATCGGGGACGTGCTCTTCCCCAATATCAGCGCGCTGCTCAATGGCTCGGTCGTGCTCGACAGCACCATCGCCACCGCCCTGCTGTGCCCCCTCAGCGGCAAACGCATTCCGCTTTCGCCCGAGACGCTGGCCATCGTCGCCTCGCTTCCGGGAAGTGCTTAGACCGCCCCCGAAGAGATTATGCAAAAGCATCACTGCGGCGCCTCCTTCACCGAAAGGATGATCAGGGACAAGATCCTTCTTTACGAGGCTTAGAATCGAGGATCGCCAACCATACATACCCATCGAGGGACAGAATTCCTCCTGTTCTTCGCCTCAGCCAAAGGCTTCGCCTCCGCGATCGACCACGCTCAAATGCCGGTATGCGTGCCATCGGCCTGCCGCGGTGCACCTGCGGGCATCTGCGCCATTAGCGCGCTGAGTAAAGTGGCTGAAGTTCCGCCGCCATGGCGCGAACCCCAGGCAGCGCAGCGATGATCGGCGGCTGGGCGGGCACCGCCACGAGGGAAACCACAGGGGTATAAGCTCCATTGAATTTACAGATGCGGTGCCGACAGATGATGTCGGCACCGCATACAACAGCCGAACGGACTTCCCCAGTAATCAAGTGCCTAGCGATGACGAATTCAGTGCAGAAATTAATTCAATCAATTTACTAACGGATAAATTCAGGCCGCCATAAACACTATCCCTATTAGGGCCAGCAGGAATCATCGCGCAAAAATTTCCCACCCAAATTGGGATTCTGCCTGCCTGGCCATCCTGTTGGCGCCCTGAGAAGCTTCCAATTTACTGGGAAGCACGACATTGGATGGCGTATCCTCTAAATGGATGTCGAAGCGCCCCAATGCCGTGGCCGGATCCGACTCCATGAGCGCACGGAACTCATCACTGCTCGCCAGTAATTGCAACAATTCTTGAGCATTATCATGAACTTGCATGCACCACCCCTATAAGCCAAGGAGCTTTTCTTATACGCCCAAAATCGAGCGATGTCAATTTTCACCCAATGGAACTGGTTGCAAATGCAACATGTTTGAACTTGGATCAATCACTCCGAGCCCATTCGCTCCAATCACCATGTTATATGGAGATTCAAGCGAAAGACATTTTTCGACGTCAGCATCATTAATTGCCGCGGTATAGAACGCCCCAAGACCCAAACTAGTAGCCAAAAGATAGAATGTTTGACTTAGATGCCCCGAGTCAAGAACAACCGCCTTATATCCTTTTGGATGCCGTCTATATTTCCAATGATGGCGATCCAGTCGAGCCACATGAAATATAATGACGTGTGCATCAGCAAAGTATGTTTGGCCAATAACAAGATTATTAGCCAGTTCGCGAACCTCAGCTACTGGAATTTTCTTTAGAAGTGAAAGGCAATTAATATCGGAACGATAATGATACCAGCCCGACTCCAGGCCCTCGACATTTATCACCAAAGGATACGCCTCAATTGGATGCAAAGCTCCTCCGGACGGACTACTTCGTTTCATTGCCGTCATTCCAGGCGCGAGATCTTGAACGCCGAGCGCGCCAAATGTCTCCTTCATGACGCGTGAAAATAACAAAAGATCTAGAGGCTTTGAAGAATTGAAATGTCGCGTAGTCTTCCTTGCATGAAGGACCTCCTCGAGCGGACTTACCTCCTCACAGCACGGCAGATGAAATTCCGACAACGCGTCTGTGCGAAAAGGAAAATGCGTTGGAAGTGGCCCATTTCTCACCGCATTAATTCTCAGGCGCTCTTGATGGGCGGCATCTCCATGTTCACGACACGCCGCGTCACTTCTGACACCACTCCAACGACCCATCCCATGATACAGACTCGCCAAGGGATGCCATCCGACTTTTTCAAAGTCGTTCTCAGCTTTTAATATTTTAGAAGAAATTAGATCATCTTCCGCATCCGAAAGAAGAACGCTGCGATCCACTAAATCCTTAATCTTCGGCATGGGATATTCTTTTAGATCAAGAGAATTGCAGTCTATCCAGCCTGGATTTAATCGCGTCAAAAATATAAGATCCGAAGAAGAGATTGAAATTCGCCTTCCAGAAACAAGGCAAAGCAAATTAACGCCGGTTGACTCCTCAATCTTAACGACGCCCTCAAGCAGAGCCTTGAAATTTGGCGCAACCACGTTTGCAATTTCGATAAAACAAAGTGAACGCCGACGAATCTTCATTAATACCCCACTGAGCTACTGTAAATTGAATAAGATCGCGAAATTCACCATGTACTTGTACACCAAAATTTGTTAAAAATGACAGCGCTCGTCGTTAAATTGCTTCCGCCTAATATGCAGAGGACGCTAGCATTGTAGGCACGTACTGGTCATTATTGTAAGCCTGCGAGAGCCCCTAGACACTCAAGCCCATCATTAGTTTGCATTTGACGCTTCAACGGGATGCGATCGCAATACTGTGCTGGCGCATCTGGTTGTGGCTATCTAGCCCTCACACACGACACGGCGAGATAAAAAAGTTCTCCTCAAGCATTTGACTTGCAACGTGCTGATAAGCTCTGTTATGACACACTGAAATTCTGCTCAGGTGCTACTTTTCCCTACGGATGCAGCATAAGCGAATGACATACGAAGAGATAAATCGCTGCGGCGAGGTGATACCGATACCGACATCCGGCCGGGCGCTCAGGAGGCGCTAGCCTCCCAGACCTCGCCAACCGGATCGAACTCCGCGGTGCTTAACGCCGGCGCCCGCCAACCGAAGCCGCAGACCACCAACGGCCCTTCACGCAACGGGTCCATGCCGAATGCTTGCTCGATGTCCACTTCGTTGATCGCCGAGGTCACGAACGCGCCCCACTGCGCCTGGGTCGCGCACAGGTAAAGCAATTGCGACAAGTGCCCGATATCCAGCAGCAACGCCCTGTAGGCCTTAGGATGGTGGCGATATTTCCAGTACATGCGTGCATAACGCGGTGCCATTACAACCAGCACCGGCGCATCGGCGAACCAATACTGACCGGCCACAGCCGTACGTGCCAGCACATCTAGGGCGACATCCGTGGCAGGCAACGGTTCCAACGCATGGTCGACCGGGTGATAGTGGTACAGGCCAGGTGCCAGCCCCTCGACGCGCTGCACGATCAGATAGGCCTCGGTAGCATGCAAACCGCCCCCGGAGGGGGCGTTCTTCTTCAGAAATGCAGCGACACCGTCGGCCTCGACCCTTGCGCGCGCTGCAAACACCCGCTGCATCAATTGCGAGAACGCAGCCAGCGGTAAAGGCCGCGCGGTATCGAAATTGCGGCAGGTGGCACGCCGCGCGAGCAGCGCATCGAAGTCATCCTCCTGCTGGCGAGGCAACGGCAGGCGCGTGGCGGCCGCCGTGCGCTCGCCCACTTCCGCAGGCGGCGGGCCGAGCTTCTCGCACAGACCGGCAGCCGTGGTCAATCCATTGGCCTCCATCACTACGACGCTGTCACTGCCTTGCCAGCGCCCGAACCGGTGCGCCAGTGCGGCCGGTCCCCACCAGTGGGTTTCGCGTATGGCCGCGTCGCGCTCGGCGAAGCCAACGCCTGCCGTGCTCTCGTCGTCGCTCAGCAGCAGGCCGACCTCGAGCAGGCGCGCGCTGGCAGCGGCGCAATCCGGCGGCAACGCCTGCGCGTCGGTCCAATCACCCGCACTGAGCGCGCCCAGCAGTTCCCGCTCCAACGCATCGACCTCCACTTCCTGGTCCAAATGCGGCGCAAGCGCGACCCATTGCCGCTCGCGCCTGAGGCCGTTGCCTCCTGCCAACAGCGAGGCCATATCGAAACGGCTGACCTCGCGTGGTTCGAGGAACAGGTGAAAACAGCGGCGCACATGCATGCGGAAGACCTATTCAACTGGTAGGCGATTATGCCGATAGATATAGTGGTTGCGCCTTACGCGTTGCGCCGAAAAACATCACCCTTCCCTGCGAGATGACATTCCTATGAATACCGCACCCCACGATCCGCTGCCTGCCGACATCGCCGACCGTCTACTTGAGCTGCTGAGCACCGACGACGCTTTCCGCGCCAGCTTCCAGGAAAACCCGGTCGCCGCCCTGGCCAGCCTCGGCTACGAGCCGGCCGACCAAGCCCTGGCCGCAGACCCGATGCCGCCCAAGCAGGGCGCTCCGTTCTACTGCATGACCTCGCAGGAGCTGGCATCGAAGGAAGAAATCGCCAAGGCTCGCAAAGAACTCGTCAGCCATTTGACGGTGGACGGCAACCATCACGTCATCTTCTGCTTCGAAGCTGGCAAGGTCGCCTCGAGCGTTTCCCTCAAGTAGGCCGGCATCGAGGCGCTCGGCCAGGCGGCAAATAGCGCATCGAGCCGCCGTCGCGCATCCGGAGCCCTGTCCAAATCCGACAGGGCTTGCGCGGCCCAACGATCGGCCATCCGCGTATCGGCGACATTCAAGGCCTGCAACGACTGCGACAACGATGCCTCACCGTAGGCGAGACCACGGTGCTTGCCGATCCAATCCGCCTGTTCCAGAGCCTGGCGATGCTCACCAACATCCTGCAAGGCGTGATATAGCGCCACCCGTGTCTGCAGCAAATCGTCCTCGCGCGGAGCCAGCAGGGCCAATGCCTGCGCACGCTCGCCGCGCAAGCGGAGGCGCCCCGCCTGCACGATGCGCACCAGCTTGCCCAGTGTCGGGTCCGCTGCGACGTCCACCCACGGACCGACCACCTGCAGCACGCGCGTGGACAACGTGTCGTCGCCGAGGCGTTGCGCCAGATAGGCGGCTGCGAGAATAAGCCCCGCACGATCACTGGCATAGGGCTCGCCAGGGACTGCCCGCTCCTGCCTTTGCAGCTGGGCGTTCTGCCATTGCCGCAGCCGCGGCAGCACCGTGCCGGAGGGTTGGGTCAGTGCTTGCACCGATAGCTGCACGAAACCGAACTGGGCCCGGGTGAACTCGTTGGCCGGATCGCTGGCCTTGATCGCGGCGTCGAGTTCGATGGCAACCTCGTTCCATTTGCCCTGATCCACCATGAGCGCGATCAGGTCCAGACGCGGCACCATGTCATCGTCGGCATAGCCGCTCTTGGGAATAGCACGCAGCCGCGCCTCGGCATCGGCGTAATCGCCCTGCAGCGCCAACACGTTGGCCAAGCGCCGGCCAGGCCCGCTCTTGTCCTGCAGCGCGACCTGGGTGAACTGGGCCTTGGCCTGCTCCAGCTTTCCCTGCACCAGATAGACGCGACCTATATCATCGGTAGCGATCGAACGATACGGATCCTGCGAGGTATCGGCGGCAACCGCATACGGCAGGGCCTCAGCGAACTGATTGGCTTGGAAGAGGTGCCAGAACGCGTTGCCATGGCCAGCGAAGCTGTCAGGATACAGATGCACTAGCTGCTGCCATCCGCCGAGTGCAGCTGGGCTGTCTTTGAGCTCATCGGCCCATGCTGCAAGGTAGAGCCGATCACGGGTCGGCAAACGCGATGCATACGCCTGCGCCTTCTGCAGATACGGCACCGCTGCAGCGCGATCGGACGTGGCTGCCAGTACGCGGGCGATACCGATGTAGGCTAGCGCGAACTTCGGATCCAGCTCGGTCGCCACACGGAAATTCTGCTCCGCCTGCTTCCATTTGCCCATTGCAGTTGCCTCCATGCCAAGTGCATAGGAACGCAACGCATCCAGATTGGATGTCGTCACCTGCGGCAACGGCTTGGACGCTTGTTCGACCGACTGAATGGCTTCGCCGAGTTGGCGCCGCAACTGGCTGCTGACCCCATCGACCGATGCCAGCACCGACTCGAGCCCGCGTCCGGTCTGCGTCTCGGTATACACCGTCGCCTGCGTGGCCGGGTCGACCACTTCCACGGTGACGCGGATGCGCCCGCCCACTTCGGCCACGGTCGGCAGGATCACCGCGCGTGCGCCGTCGCGCAGCGCGATCTCCGAGGCGAGCGCGCGGTCGATCTTGCTGTCCGGGCTGCGCTGCATCCGACCCAGGGTGTCGCGCACCTTGAGATCGCTGAGCAGGTTGACGTAGCGCGATTGCTCCAGGCTGATCCGGAACGCCTGGTCGAGCGACGCGTCGAGCGTCGCATTGCCAGTCAGATTGCGCAGATCCCCCACCACCACCCAGTCGCGCTCGGCGAAGGCGATGGCCGGCTGCGGACGGGTGGCGAACCAGACGCCGACCGCGACCGCGGCGATCAGGCCGGCCTCGGCCAGCAGCGCCGCCGGGCGCCGCCACAGCGGGATGTCCCGCCATGCCTTCGGCGTCGGCTTCGGCGCGCGCAGCGGGGTGTGGCCGATCTCGCCGACTTCGTAGATTTCCTGCGCCGTCGGCACGCCCTTGAAGCGCCAGCGGCCATGCGATTTCCACAACAGGCGTTCGCCGCGCTCGCCGAGTTCGCGCGCGGCGCGGTGGGTCAGCGACTCGGCCACCGCCGACAGCAGGATCTGCCCGGGCCGGGCCAGGGTCATCAACCGCGCCGCGGTCGGCTTGGCCAGGCCCTCCACTTCCAGCGGCTTGGCGCCGACCTGCACCGCGGCATCGCTGTTGCGCCAGGTCAGCACCTCGCCCACGTGCAGGCCGGCGCGCACTTTCAGTTCCAGTTTGCGTTGCGCGCCCAGCTCGCGCAGGCCGCGGCTGTAGTCCAGGGCGAAACCGAGGCCGTCGATCGGCCGCTCGAACAACAGCAGCAGGCCGTCGGAACGGTCGATCAGGCGCCCGCGCCAGCGCTGTTGCAGTTCCAGCACCAGCGAGTCGTGCAGCTTGAACAGCTCGGCGGCGTTGGCGTCGCCCAGCCGTTCCACCAGCGCCATCGAATCGCACAGGTCGGTCAGCAGCAGCGTTCGCAGTTGCGGGGCATCGGGCTGCGGCTTGTGGACGTCGTTCATGGGCAGCTCGGGGGTGTTGATGGGCTCAGCGCGAGCCGGAGGCGAGGTCGTGCCAATACAAGCGGTTGCCGCCGAGGCGTTTGGCTTCGTACAGCGCGGCGTCGGCGTTGGCGTACCAGTCGTTCCAGTCCGATTGCGGGTCGACCCGGCTGATGCCGATGCTGACCGGGCAGATGTGCGGCGAGGGATGCGGCACGCCGAGCAGGTTCTGCACCGTGGCGATCACGAACTCGCCGATGCGGCGCAGGTCGTCCGCGTTGCCGGTGGAGACCAGCAGGCAGAATTCGTCGCCGCCGAGGCGGCAGGCGATGTCGTCCTGGCCGGCGACCGAGCGCAGGATGTTGGCGACGTTCTGCAGCACGCGGTCGCCGACCAGATGGCCGTGCTCGTCGTTGATGCGCTTGAAGCGGTCGCAGTCGATCAGCAACAGGCCCGGACCCGGCGAGCGGCCGTCGCGGCGGCATTCCTGCAGGCGCAGGATCAGGCCGCGGCGGTTGTGCAGGCCGGTCAGCTCGTCGGTGCGGACCAGCTCTTCGGTCTGGCTGAGCTGATGGGTGGTGGCGTACAGATTGTCCAGCGCCGCTTCCAGGTCGTGGTTGCGGCGGCGCAGCTGGCGGATCAGGGTCTGCTCGTTCATCACCACGCGCATGATGGTACGGCGCAAGAAGTAGGCGACCAGGCCCGGATCGCGCTCCACCAGGCGCTGGAAATCGTCGTGGTCCAGTTCCACCAGCACGCCGTCGCTGGCGGCGATGGCGTCGGCGCTGCGCATGTGGTTGCCGATCAGCAGGCCGAGTTCGCCGAAGAATTCACCATGTCCGAGATGTTTGACGACCAGGTCCTCGCCGAAATCCAGATCGATCACGCCACTGCTGATCACGAACATGGCGCTGCCGCCGTCGCCGCGCCGGAACAGCACGTCGCCGGCACGCACCGTGCGCGAACGGCCGAACTCGGAGAACAGGCGCAACTCCGCGGCGGTCAGCACCGTCAGCTCATTGGGCTTGGGGGCGACCACAGCAACCGTCGGAATTGTCTCGCGTGCATTGGACGCGGCGCTGTCGCAGCTCATCCAGCCCCCTACTGCTCCTGGCGTCGCCCGCCTTCTTGCGCAAAGCATAGCACTTGAGCGCATCGCCGCTAATGGGATCACGGCCAATCTCGCGCCAGCGGAGACCACAAAAAGGGCCTGGAATCGGGCGTTGGCGACGTCCGGTACGGCAACGCCGCACCTGGCGCTGTCGCAACGCGTAGACAGAGGGCCGCGGTCGGCGCACACGCCATCGCGCACGCAAAAAAAGCCCGGGACGAACCCGGGCTCTCCCCTCCCATGGGGATCGGCAAGCACTGGACGCCTGGCTGCAGGTCAGGCGGCCTTTTCGCCGTGGAACTGCTCTTCTTCCGTCGAGCCCCTCAGTGCGGTGGTGGAGGACTGGCCCTGCTGGATCGCCTGGGTCACCGCGTCGAAGTAGCCGGTGCCGACCTCGCGCTGGTGCTTGACCGCGGTGAAGCCGCGATCGGCGGCGGCGAACTCGGCTTCCTGCAACTCGACGAAGGCGCTCATCTGCCGGCGCGCATAGCCGTGCGCCAGATTGAACATCGAGTAGTTCAGCGCATGGAAGCCGGCCAGGGTGATGAACTGGAACTTGTAGCCGTAGCTGGCGATCTCGCGCTGGAACTTGGCGATGGTGGCGTCGTCCAGGTTCTTCTTCCAGTTGAAGCTGGGCGAGCAGTTGTAGGCCAGCAGCTTGCCCGGGAACTTGGCGTGGATGGCCTCGGCGAACTTGCGCGCGAACTCCAGGTCCGGCTTGCCGGTCTCGCACCAGATCAGGTCGGCGTAGGGGGCGTAGGCCAGGCCGCGACTGATCGCCTGGTCCAGGCCCTTGCGGGTCTTGAAGAAGCCTTCGACGGTGCGCTCGCCGGTGGTGAACGGGCGATCGTTGGCATCGATGTCGCTGGTCACCAGATCGGCGGCCTCGGCGTCGGTGCGCGCGACCAGCAGCGTCGGCACGCCCAGCACGTCGGCGGCCAGGCGCGCGGCGTTGAGCTTCTCGATCGCCTCGCGGGTCGGCACCAGCACCTTGCCGCCCATGTGCCCGCACTTCTTCACCGAGGCCAGCTGGTCCTCGAAGTGCACGCCGGCCGCGCCGGCCTCGATCATCGCCTTCATCAGCTCGAAGGCGTTGAGCACGCCGCCGAAACCGGCCTCGGCATCGGCCACGATCGGCTGCAGGAAATCGATCTCGTCCTTGCCTTCGGCATGGTGCAGCTGGTCGGCGCGCAGCAGCGTGTTGTTGATGCGCTTGACCACCGCCGGCACCGAGTCGGCCGGGTACAGCGACTGGTCCGGGTACATCTGCCCGGCCAGGTTGGCATCGGCGGCGACCTGCCAGCCGGACAGGTAGATGGCATTGAGCCCGGCCTTGACCTGCTGCATGGCCTGGTTGCCGGTCAGCGCGCCCAGCGCGTTGACGAAGTCCTTTTCGTGCAGGTACTTCCACAGCTTCTCGGCACCGAGCCGGGCCAGCGAATGCTCCACGTGCACGGTGCCGCGCAGGCGCACCACGTCGGAGGCGGTGTAGTTGCGGGTGATCCCGGCCCAGCGCGGATCGGTATCCCAGGCGTGCTGGATCTGTTCGGCGGTCTGCAACGTGGTGCTCATCTTGCGTTCTCCTCGGAAATGGATACGGCGATGAAACGGTGGAGCGGTGTCGCGGTCGGCTTCGGGAAGGACGGAACTCCGCTCTTGCGAATCTCCAATCCCGACTCCCCAATCCCGACGTTCAATCGATCATCTGGTAAGCCGGCAAGGTCAGGAATTCGGCCAGCTCGTCGCTGCGGGTCAGCGTGTCCAGCAGCGCGATGGCGTCGTCCAGGCGCGTGCCGCCGGGCAGCAGCGCGCGTTCGCCCAGGCGCGCCGGCAGCTGGCGCATGCAGGCGTCGAACAGGGCGAAATCGATCGCGGTGCCGTCGTCCAGGTGCAGGCCGCCCACATGCAGCCACTGCCACAACTGGCTGCGGCTGATCTCGGCGGTGGCCGCGTCTTCCATCAGGTGGTGGATCGGCACGCAGCCGTTGCCGTCCAGCCACGCCGCCAGGTAGCGCACGCACACCTCGATGTTGCCCTCGAAGCCGGCGCGGGTGATGGTGCCGGCGGACGGCGCGATCAGCGTGTCACGGTCGGCCTGCACGTCCTCGCGCAGCACCGTGTGCTGGTTCGGCGTGCGCATGTGTTCGTCGAAGATGGCGCGGGCGATCGGGATCAGCGCCGGGTGCGCGACCCAGGTGCCATCGTGGCCGGCGCTGACTTCGCGCAGCTTGTCCGCGCGCACCCGCGCCATCGCCTGCTCGTTGGCCGCCTCGTCGTGGCCAATCGGGATTTGCGCGGCCATGCCGCCCATCGCATGCGCACCGCGGCGGTGGCAGGTGCGGATCAGCAGTTCCGAATACGCCTTCAGGAACGGCTGGGTCATGGTCACCTGGCCGCGCTCGGGCAACACCCGGTCGGGGTGGCGGCGGAAGGTCTTCAGGTAGGAAAAGATGTAGTCCCAGCGGCCGCAGTTCAGGCCGACGATGCGCTCGCGCAGCGCATGCAGGATCTCGTCCATCTCGAACACCGCCGGCAGCGTCTCGATCAGCACGGTGACCTTGATCTGGCCCTGCGGCAGGCCCAGCATCGCCTCGATGTGCGACAGCGCGGCTTCCCACAGCGCGGCCTCTTCCATCGATTGCAGCTTGGGCAGGTACAGGTACGGGCCGCGGTCCTTGGCCAGCAGCGCGCGGCCGTTGTGGAAGGCGAACAGCGCCGCGTCGAACAGGCCGCCGGCCAGCGGCTGGCCGTCGACCAGCACGTGCTTTTCGTCCAGGTGCCAGCCGCGCGGGCGCACGATCAGCACCGCCTGCTCATCGTAGGGCTTGAGCGCGTAGCGCTTGCCCGGGCTGCCGTCGCGCGCCGGCGGCGCGCTGAAGGTCAGCGTGCCGGCCACCGCCTCGGCCAGCGCGCGCTGCCCGGCGACCAGGTTGCGCCAGGTCGGCGCGGTCGAGTCCTCGAAGTCGGCCATGTACACCTTGGCGCCGGAGTTCAGCGCATTGATGACCATCTTCGGATCGGTCGGGCCGGTGATCTCGACGCGACGGTCCTGCAGCGCGGCCGGCAGCGGCGCCACGCGCCAGTCGCCGTCGCGGATCGCCCGGGTGTCGGCGCGGAAGTCCGGCAGGCCGCCGCCATCGAAATAGGCCTGGCGTTCGCGGCGCGCCGCCAGCCGCGCCTGCCGCTCGGGTTCGATCGCGCGGTGCAGCGACACCAGCAAGGCCAGCGCCGCCGGCGGCAAGAGCGCGTCCTGGCCGGCCAGCGCGGCGGTCAGGGTGATGCCCGGGGTGGAGCGGTCGGCGGACGGGGATGAGGTGGCGAAGGCGGCGGCGGACATGGTGGGGTTCCTGATGTTTCCGGGCTGTCACCGTGCTTCCGCAGCATGTATTTGACAATACAGTTTTATCAATGCATTAAATAAGTACACCTTATATCTGTCACATCATGGCCACGCGCGGCACCGCAACTCCGCGTTTTCCTTACAAATCCGACCGGCTGAAGCCGCTGCGCGCGTTCTGCCAGACCGTGCGCCTGGGCTCGGTCTCACGGGCCGCCGAGGCGCTGTTCGTCAGCCAGCCGGCGGTGACCCTGCAGTTGCAGGCGCTGGAGCGCGAACTGGGCGTGGTGCTGCTGGAGCGCAGCGGGCGGCGGCTGATCCCCAGCCGCGAGGGCCAGCTGCTGTACGAAATGGCGCAGCCGCTGGTGGAAAGCCTGGACCGGCTGGAGGCCGATTTCCGCGAGAAGGCGCGCGGGCTGGACGCCGGCGAACTGAACATCGCGGCCAACAGCTCCACCATCCTGTACCTGCTGCCGAAGATCGTGGAGAACTTCCGCGCGCGCCATCCGGACGTGCGCCTGACCCTGCACAACGCGATCAGCGCCGACGGCACCGAGCTGCTGCGCGAGGATGCGGTGGACCTGGCGGTGGGCTCGATGCTCGACGTGCCGGCCGACCTCAGCTACGCGCCGGTGTACCGCTTCGAGCAATTGCTGATCGCCCCGCGCGACCACCCGCTGGCGAACACGCCCAAGCTCGCCCTGCACGACCTGTCGCCGTATCCGCTGATCCTGCCGCCCAAGCGCCAGGTGACCTACCGCCTGGTCGACCTGGTGTTCCAGCAGGCGCGGGTGCCCTACACCGTGGCGCTGGAGGTGGGCGGCTGGGAGGTGATCAAGCAGTACGTGGCGATGGGCATGGGCATCTCCATCGTCAGCTCGATCTGCGTCACCGACGCCGACCGCGGCAAGCTGGCCACGCGCTCGCTCGGCGATTACTTCCCCGCACGCAGCTACGGCGTGGTGGTGCGCAAGGGCAAGTTCCTGTCGCCGCAGGCGCGCGCCTTCATCGAACTGATCCAGCCGGACCTGTTCAGCCCGCGCGGCTACGACGAGAGCGGGCCGTCGGAGCGCTGATCCGGGCCTTCGCCGCGCTTTCCTCGGAAAGCCGAGGCAGGGTTGCCGGTCAGTTGGCAGCGGCTGACGCGCGCGCGGCGATCGGCATAGACTGGCCGCTCGCTGCGCCCATCGGTCCGTTCGACAGGCGCAGCAGGGGGACAGGGCCGACGAACGCGCGCACCGCGCGTCCCGGCGAGCACGCCGATTCGATCCAGGGGAAGGGCTGAGGCGATGAATCCAACCACGCTGTTGCTGGTGCAGTTGGCGGTGATCCTGGTCGCGGCGCGCCTGTGCGGCGTGCTGCTGCAGCGTATCGGGCAGCCGCCGGTGATCGGCGAGATGGCCGCCGGCTTGCTGCTGGGGCCGATCGTGTTCGGCGCATGGTTGCCGGAGCTGCACGGCGCGTTGTTCGCACCCGCCAGCCTGCCGCCGCTGTCCGGCCTGGCCAACCTTGGCGTCGCGCTGTTCATGTTCATCGTCGGCGTGGAGTTGCGCGCGCCGGAAGGCACCAGGGCGCAGGTGCGCGCGTCGGTGACGGTCGGCCTGTCCGGGATCGCGCTGCCGTTGCTGCTCGGCCTGGCCGCCGCGCCGTGGCTGTATCCGCGCTTCGCCCCGCACGGCATCGGCTTCTGGCCGTTCGCGCTGTTCATCGCCGCGGCGATGTCGGTCACCGCGTTTCCGGTGCTGGCGCGCATCCTCAAGGACCGCAACATGACCCGCACGCCCGCCGGCCGCCTGGCGCTGGGCGCGGCGGTGATCGACGATGCGACGGTGTGGATCTTCCTGGCGGTGGTGCTGACCCTGACCGGCGGCAACGCGCACGGCGGCGTCGGCTTCACCGCGGTCGGCGCAGTGGTCCTGATCGCCGTGGTGTTCGGCGCGCTGCGCCCCGCGTTCGCGCGCTTGCTGAAGCCACGCGCGAGCGACGGCCGTTATGCGCCGACCGCCCTGGTCTGGGTGCTGATCGGCGTGCTGGCCTGCGCCGCCGCGGCCGAGTGGATCGGCCTGCACGCCATCTTCGGCGCATTCCTGTTCGGCATCTGTCTGCCGCGCGAGGACCGCCTGCTGGACCACCTGGCCGGGCGCATCGAACCGCTGGCGATCACCTTGCTGATGCCGGTGCTGTTCGCGGTCGCCGGCCAGGCCACCAGCCCCAGCGTGTTCGCCGGCGCCGGCGTCGCCGGCTTCGTGCTGGTGGTCGGCGTGGCGGTGCTCGGCAAGCTGGTCGGTTGCACGCTGGGCGCGCGGCTGAGCGGCCACGACTGGCGCGACAGCCTGACCGTGGGCTCGCTGATGAACGCGCGCGGGCTGATGGAGCTGGTGGTGATCAAGATCGGCCTGGACAGCGGCGTGATCGGCCCGGACCTGTTCACCCTGCTGTTCGGGATGACCCTGGTCACCACGCTGATGGCTTCGCCGATGGTGGCGTGGTTCCACCGGAAGCGCCATGCGGCCGGCGCCGACGCGCTGGACGCGGGCCGCGCCCATCGCTGAGCGACGCGCGATGTGGAGCGAGCCGCTCGCGCTGCCTGTGCAGCGCGAGCGAAGCGCGGCATGCGCGAAGCAAGCGCAACGCCATCGGGCAGCGATGCCGTGATCTGCAACGCATCGCCCATCCGTCGATGACCAGCGCCTTGCCCGCGTCTTCCCGCTATGCCGAAATCGACGCGCCGCCGGCGTTGCGCGATCGCCTGCGCTGCAGCTGGCGCTTTCGCCAGGGCGATGCCGATCCGCTGCCGACGCAAGTGCTGCCGGATGGTTGCGTGGACCTGATCTGGGACGGACGCGTGCTGTTCGTGGCCGGACCGGACCGCGGCGCCAGCGTCGCGGCCCTGGCACCGGGTAGCGTGCTGAGCGGCGTGCGCCTGGCTGCCGGCGCGGGCGCGAGCCTGCTCGGCGTCCCACTGCATGCCATCGCCGACCAGCGCATCGCGCTGGACGCCTTGTGGGATGGCCACGGCCGCGACTGGCAGGCACGGCTCGAAGACAGCGCCGCACCGCTGGAATTGCTGCATGCGCTATGCGCCAGCCGTCCGGCCGTGGCGGACCGGCCGATGGCCTGGGTGTTCGCGCAACTGGCCGGCGCCGATGCGCCACGCATCGCCGAACTCACGCGCGACCTGGGCATCAGCGAACGCTCGCTGCGGCGCCGCTGCCAGGACGCATTCGGTTACGGCGCCAAGACCCTGGAGCGCATCCTGCGCCTGCAGCGCTTCCTGCGCATCGCCCACGGCCACGCCACGCTGACCGCGGCCGCCCTGCAAGCCGGTTACGGCGATGCCCCGCACCTGGTACGCGACAGCCGCCAGCTGACCGGCCTCAGCCCGCGCGAACTGGTGCGGCGGCACGCACGCTGAGCTGGCCGTTTTCGCCAAGCCGGCAGCGGCGCGGCGATGGATACTGGCCGCCCTTTCCACGGAGCCCGCCATGAGCCGCGCCGACCAGCAGCACCGCATCGACTACCTGGAATTCGCCGTCGCCTCGATCGCCGCGGCCAAGGCCTTCTACGGCCAGGCCTTCGACTGGAGCTTCCAGGACTACGGCCCGGACTACTGCGAATTCCGCGACGGCCGCCTCAGCGGCGGCTTCTTCCACGGCACCGCGCAACCTGGCGGCGCGCTGGTGGTGCTGTACTCCAACGACCTGGCCGACACTCAGGCGCGCATCGAAGCCGCCGGCGGCCGCATCGTGCGCCCGGTGTTCGCATTTCCTGGCGGCCGCCGCTTCCACTTCGCCGATCGCGACGGTTACGAGTTGGCGGTGTGGTCGGAGGGGTGAGGGTCGAGTACGACTGCGTCGCAGACGCCGCTGCGCGTTTTCGGCATGGCCGCCGATGGGCGACCGCGTGCTGGCGCAACGGCGCACGGTACGCGCGCCACGCTCATTCGCGCGCGTAGTTCCGCAAGAACATATCCGCCGCCGACTCCGCCACCTGCGCCTGCTGCGAGGGGTTCAATGCGGGCTGGCCCATGGCGATCTGCGGCCAGAACGCGAAGCCCTTGACCAGGCCTTGCAGCTGCTGCGAGGCGAACTCCGGATCCAGCGGCTGCAGGCGGCCGTCGGCCAGGGCCGCGCGGATCCAGACCGTGGTGCCCTCTTCCTTGCTGCCCAGTTGCGCGATCAGTTCACGGGCGCGCTCGGGCGAGTGCACGCCCTGGGCGATGGCCACGCGCGACAGGTCGATGAAGGCCGGGTCGTCGAGCAGCCGCAGCTTCTGCTGCAGTAGTTGCAGCAGTTGCTCGCGCAACGGCCGGTCGGCGCGGTACGGCACGTCGAGCGTGTCCGCGCTGCGCTGCCATAGCCTGCGCAGGATCTCGGCGAACAAGGCGTCCTTGCTCGGGAAGTGGTTGTAGACGGTGCGCTTGGACACGCCGGCGCTGGCGGCCACGCGGTCCATGCTAGTGGCGTCGAAGCCCTGGCTGCGGAACTCGGCGATCGCCGCCTCCAGGATGGCCTGGCGCTTGCGCTCGGTCAGGCGCGCCGGGACGGGTGCGGGGTCGGATGAACTGGACATCTGGACATTTTACACCGGGTGGTTTACTTTTCTTCAAAGAAAACTACACTGTGTAGTGTAAATCAAACATCCCCTCCATCTTCCGGAACAACGCCGTGCTCGCCTCCGCCCGCCAGATGCCCCGCTGTCCGTCGTCCCCGCATGCGGCCTCGCCGCAGTTCCGCGATGGACGCTTCCGCAATGCGGTGCCCACCGCGACCAGCACGCTGGGGTTTATCCCGACCCTGCGCCTGATGTGGGACTTCCTGTTCAACAAGCCGGCGCACACGGTGCCGTCGCTGCCGTTGCCGGTGCTGCCGCTGACCCGCGCGCAGCTGCTGGCCGCGCCGGACCACAGCCTGTTCCGGCTTGGCCATTCCACGGTGCTGATGAAGCTGCGCGGCGATTTCTGGCTGACCGATCCGGTGTTCTCCGAACGCGCCTCGCCGTTCGCGTTCGCCGGCCCCAAACGCTTCCATGCGCCGCCGATCTCCCTGGACGCGCTGCCGCCGATCGCCGGGGTGATCCTGTCGCACAACCACTACGACCACCTGGACCGCGCCACCATCGCCCGCCTGGCCGACCGCGTCGGCGTGTTCGTGACGCCGCTGGGCGTGGGCGACACGCTGATGCGCTGGGGCGTGGACCCGGCCAAGGTGCGGCAGCTGGACTGGTGGCAATCGACCACGGTGGACGGGGTGACGCTGACCGCGACGCCGTCGCAGCACTTCTCCGGGCGCGGGCTGTTCGACAGCGGCCGCTCGCTGTGGTGTTCGTGGGCGATCCAGGACAGCGCGCTGAAGATCTTCTTCAGCGGCGACAGCGGTTACTTCGACGGCTTCAAGGCGATCGGCCAGCGGCTGGGCCCGTTCGACCTGACCCTGATGGAAACCGGCGCCTACGACGCGCAATGGCCGCACGTGCACATGCAGCCGGAGCAGAGCCTGCAGGCGCACCTGGACGTGGGCGGACGCACGCTGCTGCCGATCCACAACGGCACCTTCGACCTGGCCCTGCATGCCTGGCACGAACCGTTCGAGCGCATCGTCGCGTTGGCCGCAGCGGCCGGCGTGCCGCTGGCGACGCCGCGCATGGGCGAGCGGGTGGACATGGCGCAGCCGGCGAACGATGAGCGCTGGTGGCGCGCGCTGGCGCAGGCGGTAGCGCCGTGAGCCGCTGGACCCTGGCCGACCTGCCGCCGCAGCGCGCGAAGCTGGCGATCGTCACCGGCGCCAGTCCTGGCGGACTGGGCTACGAGACCGCGCTGGCGCTGGCCGGCGCGGGCGCCAGCGTGGTGCTGGCCGCACGCAACCCGGCCAAGGGCGAGGCCGCGCGGCAGGCGGTGCTGGCCGCGCATCCGGCGGCCGACGTGCACGTGGAGCCCCTGGATTTGGCGCAGTTGGCCTCGGTGGCCGCCTTCGCGCAGCGCATCGCGGCACGCTACCCGCGGCTGGACCTGCTGATCAACAACGCCGGGGTGATGGCGCCGCCGCAACGGCAGACCACCGCCGACGGCCTGGAGTTGCAGTTCGGCAGCAACTACCTCGGCCACGTCGCGCTGACCGCGCAGCTGCTGCCGCTGCTGCGCGCCGCGCCGGCCGCGCGGGTGGTGAACCTGTCGAGCCTTGCGCACCGCCACGGCCGCATCGACTTCGACGACCTGCAGAGCGAACGCCCCTATCGGCCCTGGCAGGCCTACGCCCAGTCCAAGCTGGCGATGCTGATGTTCGCGCTGGAACTGCAGCGGCGCAGCGACGCACAGGGCTGGGGCATCCGCGCGCTCGCCGCGCATCCCGGCATCGCGCAGACCGCGCTGGTCGCCAACGGCCCGGACAGCGCCGGGCGCCGCACCGCGGTCGGCACGGCGACCAGGCTGCTGGCCCCGTGGATCAGCCATTCCGCCGCCGCCGGGGCATTGCCGACGCTCTACGCCGCGACCGCGCCGCAGGCGCAGGGCGGCGCGTACTACGGGCCGGGCGGCCTGTTCGAGCTGAAAGGCGACCCGGCGCCGGCCAGGATCGGCCGGCAGGCGCGCGATCCGCAGGTGGCCGCGCGGCTGTGGGACGTGGCCTGCACGCTGGCCGGCGTGGCGTTCTGAGCGCGACGCGGCGCAGCTGCCACCTGCCGCTGTCGTGGGCGCTGCGTGCCTAGGGCGCGTCATCAATCCCCAAGCAGATCGCGCCGCTCGTGTGCGTGCACGAGGCAAACAATGGAAGGCGTGGAGGATGGTTCCACCCCGACGATGACGTAGCGCCGAGGGCGCACAAGAGCGGCCCTGCGGGTTGGGCCTGTCAGGCCGCCAGCCGGCGCCGCGCGGCTTGGCCTGACCGCCAGTCAGGCGCTGCGCCACGCAGCACCGGCTGGCGACCTGACAAACCCAACGCGACCTGCTCGGGAATCGATGACACGCCCTAGAGCCGGGTCCACTCCAGGCCTTCGCCGCGGCGGTAGTACACCGCCAGCGCCTTGCCGTAGACGCTGTCGGCATCGACGAAACCGAAGTAGCGGCCGTCCAGGCTGTCGCCGCGGTGGTCGCCGACCGCCAGCAGCTTGCCCGGCGGCACGCGCACGTCGTACAGGTCCGGTCCGCCGCCGGCGTCCAGGTCCAGGTGCGCGATGCGCGTGCCGAACCGTTCCGCGTCGCCGGCGCTGTCGATCCGCAGCGGCTGGCCGTTGATCGACAGATGGCCGTCGCGCAGGTCCACGCGGTCGCCGGCCACCGCCACCACGCGCTTGATCAGACGGGTGCCGTCGCGCGGCGAATCGAATATCGCCACGTCGCCGCGCTGCGGATGGCCGCGCTCGAGCACGCGCCAGTCGGTGAACGGCACGCGCAGGCCGTAGGCGCTCATATCGACGGCGACGCGGTCGCCAGGTTGCAGGGTCGGCTGCATCGAGCCGCTCGGGACCACGTAGTGGTTGGCGAACGAGGAACGCGCGGCGGTCAGCAACAGCAGCATGACCGCGATCGGCAGCAGTTCCTTGCGCGTCCAGCGCGCGGCGCGATGCAGGCGGGAGGCGGGCGAGTCGGTCGACGTCATGAGGGCACCTGTGGATTGGGAAGGGAGCACAACGCGGCACTGCGATTGCGACAGTGCGCGCGTCGCCATGCGGGGACCAGTGACGGAAGGCATGGAGGGGCTTGCGCCGTTGGGAGGCCGGCGCGGATACCTCCTCCGTCTTGGAGGCGGTCGCGGCTGAAGCCGCTCCTACAAAAGGCGCCGCGGCGTTTCGTGGTGGCCGCAACGAAAAACGGGATGGCCGTTGGGCCATCCCGTTCTCGATCACCGCTGGCGGCGAGGCGCGGCTCAGTCCTTCAGGCCGCGGTTCTCCAGCAGCGGCTCGACGCTGGGATCCTTGCCGCGGAAATCGCGGTAAAGCGTCGCCAGGTCGACGGTGTTGCCGCGCGAGAGGATCTTGGCGCGGAAGGTGTCGCCGTTCTTGCGCGACAGGCCGCCGTTCTCCTTGAACCATTCGAACGCGTCGTCGTCGAGCACTTCCGCCCAGAAGTAGGCGTAGTAGCCGGCCGAGTAGCCGCCGCCCCAGATGTGATCGAAATAGGTGGTGCGGTAGCGCGGCGGCACTTCGGCCACGTCCACCTTGTACTTCTTCAGCGCGTCGGCCTCGAACTTGTCCACGTCCTGCAGCGGCGCGTCGGCCGGCAGGGTGTGCCAGGCCAGGTCGAGCAGCGCCGCCGACAGGTATTCGGTGGTCGCGTAGCCCTGGTTGAAGGTGCGCGCCTTCTTGATCTTCTCCACCAGCTCGGCCGGCATCGCTTCGCCGGTCTGGTAGTGCTTGGCGTAGTGCGCGAACACCTTCGGATCCGAGGCCCAGTGCTCGTTGAACTGCGACGGGAACTCGACGAAGTCGCGCGAGGTGGCGGTGCCGGCGATCGACGGGTACTTCACCTTGGAGAACATGCCGTGCAGCGCATGGCCGAACTCGTGGAACATGGTGGTGACGTCGTCGAAGCTGAGCAGCGCCGGCTGGCCGGGCGCGGGCTTGGTGAAGTTGCAGACGTTGTACACCACCGGCTTGGCGCCGGTGAGGCCGTCCTGCTCGACGAACACGTCCATCCACGCGCCGCCGGACTTGCTGTCGCGCTTGTAGTAGTCGGTGTAGAACAGCGCCATCGAGGTGCCGTCCTGGTCGAACACTTCGTACACCTTCATGTCCGGGTTGTAGGTCGGAATGTCGGTGCGTTCCTTGAAGGTGATGCCGTACAGCTCGGTGGCGGCGTAGAACACGCCGTTCTTGAGCACGTTGTCCAGCTCGAAGTACGGCTTGATCTGCGACTCGTCCAGATCGTACTTGGCCTTGCGCACCTGCTCGGCGTAGAAGTCCCAGTCGGACGCGGCGAGCTTGAAGCCGCCCTTCTGCGCGTCGATCACCTTCTGCATCTCGGCGACTTCGCTGCGCGCCTTGGCGGTGGCCGCCGGCACGGTGTCGGTGAGCAGCTTCAGCGCCGCGGCCGGGGTCTTGGCCATCTGGTCGCCCAGGCTGTAGGCGGCGTAGCTGTCGAAGCCGAGCAGCTTGGCCTTCTGCGCGCGCAGCTGGGCCAGGCGCTGGATGGTCTGGCGGGTGTCGTTGGCGTCGCCCTTCTCGGCGCGCGACTGCGAGGCCGCCATCACCTGGGTGCGCAGCTCGCGGTCCTTCAGCGAGCCCAGCACCGGCTGCTGGGTGGTGTTCTGCAGCGCGAGCAGGTACTTGCCGTCGAGCTTGCGCGCCGCGGCGTCCTGCGCGGCCGAGGCGATGTCGCCCTCGGACAGGCCGTCGAGCTTGGCCTTGTCGTCCACCACCACCGCGCCGGCGGCGGTGGCCGCGACCAGCTTGGTGTGGAACTGGGTGGACAGCGTGGTTTCCTCGACGTTGAGCTTGCGCAGCGTCGCCTTGTCGGCATCGGACAGCTGCGCGCCGGCGCGCACGAATTCCTCGTAGTCGCGCTCGACCAGGCGCTTCTGCTCCGGCTCCAGGTTCAGCGTGTCGCGCTGGTCGTAGATCGTCTTGATCCGCGCGAACAGCTTCGGGTCCAGGCTGATCTCGTCCTGGTGCTCGGCCAGCTTCGGCGCCACCGTTTCCTGGATCTTCTGGCGCTCGTCGTTGGTGTCGGCCTGGACCAGGCCGAAGAAGATGCGCTGCACCCGGCTCAGTGTCTGGCCACTGCGCTCCATCGCCTCGATGGTGTTGGCGAAGGTCGCCGGCTCGGCGTTGTCGGCGATCTTGCGGATCTCGGCCAGGTGCTGCTTCATGCCCTCTTCGAACGCGGGCAGGTAGTCGGCATCCTTGATCTTGTCGAACGGCGGCGCCTGGAACGGCAGCGTGCTGGCGCTCAACAGCGGGTTGGCGGCGGCGGGCGCGGGGGACTGCGAAGCGGCGGGGGCGGCGGGCACGGGGGTGGACTCCTTACCGGAACAGGCGGCCAGCGCCAAGCTGATGGCGGCGGCCAGAACGACAGTACGCGACATGGGGTGGAACTCCTGACGAAGGACATGGTGGCGGGGCAGCCGCGCACGCTACCGGGTTTGCGCCGGGCGGGCATGTGCCATTGGATCTGGGGCGGGCCATCGGGTCGGGTTGGCGATGCCACAAGCGCTGCCTGGGCAAGGCTTGCCGCGTCGCGACTGACGTCGCTCCCACAGTGGGCTTGGCCGACACGACAGCGACGGTCAGGCTCCTTGTGGGAGCGACTTCAGGGCACCTCTAATAACCTCGATTACGAGAACTGCGCACTAGACACATCAATTACTTGCGAGTGCTTGGGCTGAGCTTCTTAGGGTTATTAGAGGTGCCCTTCAGTCGCGACGGGCCTTGCCCGGAATGCATGGCCCGGCTGGCGATCGCCAGCCGGTCAGCACACGCGCTCGGGTTACGGCGCCCCGGGCAGCGGCAGCGCCTCGTCCTTGAAGATGGCCACGTGCGGCACGCCGTCGGCGCCGATCCAGCCGCGGTACATGCCTTCGGTGTTGAACGGGAAGGCGACGCTGCCGTCGGCGCCCAGCGCGATCGCGCCGCCGTCGCCGCCAGCCTTGGGGATCTGCCGGTCGATCACCGCCTCGGCCGCCTGCGCCAGGCTCTGCCCGGCGTACTTGACCCGCGCGCAGATGTCGTAGGCCGCCACCGCGCGGATGTAGTACTCGCCCCAGCCGGTGCCGGACACCGCGCAGCGGCTGTCGGCATAGGTGCCGGCGCCGATGATCGGCGAGTCGCCGACGCGGCCGTAGCGCTTGTTGGTCATGCCGCCGGTGGAGGTGCCCGCGGCCAGGTTGCCCTGCAGGTCGAGCGCCAGCGCGCCGACCGTGCCGAAGTGCCTGGCGGTCTCCAGGTCGGCGTGCGCCTGCTTGTTGGCCTCTTCCTTCAGCGCCTGCTGCAGCTGCTTCCAGCGTTTCTCGGTACGGAAGTAGGACGGATCGACCAGAGTCACGCCGTGCTGGCGCGCGAACACCTCGGCGCCGTCGCCGACCAGCATCACGTGCTCGGACTGGTCCATCACCGCGCGCGCCAACTGGATCGGGTTCTTCACCCGGTGCACGCCGGCCACCGCGCCGGCCTTGCCGCTGGCGCCGTCCATGATCGCCGCGTCCAGTTCGTTGCGGCCGTCGTGGGTGAACACCGCGCCCTTGCCTGCGTTGAACTGCGGCGAATCCTCCAGCACCGCGATCGCCGCGGCGACCGCATCCGTGGCCGGCTTGCCCTGCGCCAGCAGCGCCTGCCCGGTGCGCAGGGCGGTTTCCATCGCCGCACGCGCTTCGGCCAGGTCGGCGGGGCTGCTGCTGGCGCGCTCGACGCCGGCGCCACCGTGGATCACCAGCGTGGTGGCGGGAATCTCGCGCATCTGCCCGTCGCGCACCGCGTAGTAGCGGTGGAACACCGGCGCATCGACCCGGCCGTCGGGCAGGTGCAGGGTGGAACCGGGACCGACGCCGACGGTTTCGATGCGCGCGGCCTGCAGCGGCTGCCCCGGCGGTGTGGCCGGCTGCAGCGGGCCGGCGACCACGGTGGCGCCGGCCTGCGGATCGGTGGCATAGACCCGCGCGCTGCCGTCGCCTTCCACCGCCAGCGCCGCGCTCTCGTCCACGCCCAGGCCGATCAGCGGCGCATCCTGCGGCGCCAGCGTCGCCGCCTTGGCGCGGAACGCGAACAGCCGGCCGAGCCGGTCGCGTTCCTTGAAGTGGGTGTCGGTGACGACCCGCTTGAGCAGGTCCAGGTGCAGGAAGTCGGTCTCGAGGGTGACCGCCGGCCCCAGCGGATCGGCCAGCGCCGCCGTGCTGGCGATGCTGCCGCCGTCCATCGCGCCGTACAGGTACTCGCCCAGCATCGCCAGGCCGGCGCTGGTGCCGCCGAGCGGCTTGCCGGCGCGCACGTGCGCGTCCAGCGCGGCGGCCACCGGCGTGCCCTTCCAGTAGCGCACGTAGCGCGACTGGTCGCCGCCGGCGATGAAGATGCCGTCGGCGCGGGCCAGGCTGCGCAGCAGCGCCTGATCGCTGGAAGCGCCGCGGCCGCTGAACACGAAGGTCTCCACCGAGGTCACGCCGCCGACGTCGCGGTAGAACTCCTCGGCCACTTCGTTGGCCTGCGAGGCGCGCAGCACCACCACGTGGCCGTGCCCGGCCTTGGCCATGAACCAGCGCAGCGCATCGTAGTTGCGGTCGCCGCCGCCCATCAGCAGCAGCCCCGGCGCGACCGGGCCCGGCGTGGGCGCGGCCGGGTCGCCGATCAGGTACTGGCGGTAGTCGCGCGCGGCGGCGGGCGCGGCCAGGCACAGGCCCAGCAACGCCACCATCCAGGGCCGGAACGTGCCGACGAAACGGGTCATGCGGATCTCCTCGAGGGGCGGACGGGAACCGAACGGGCGGTTCGTTGCAGACAGGGGACGAACGGCGGCGCGGTTTCCCCCCTTGTGCTTGTACCGCGTCGCGGCGCTGCGCGCGCGCTGCCACGCGGGCGGACGATCGGCTAATGTTGGATGCATGCCCGCCTCCCTCGACGATTGGTTCGTCCACGAGATCCTCGTCCACGAGCAGGCGCTGAGCGGCTACCTGCGGCGCTGCTGGCCGCAGCGCGAGGAATGGCACGACCTGCGCCAGGAAATCTACGTGCGCGTCTACGAGGCCGCCGGCAAGGCGCGCCCGAGCATGCCCAAGTCGTTCCTGTTCGCCACCGCGCGGCATCTGATGACCGACCGGCTGCGCCGCAGCCGGGTGGTGTCGATCGAGGCAGTGGGTGATTTGGAGTCGATGCACGTCTTGGTAGACGAGCTGTCGCCGGAACGCTGGTGCGGCGGACGGCAGGTACTGGGGCGGCTGGCGGCCGCCTTCGACCGCCTGCCCGACCGCTGCCGCAGCGTGATCTGGCTGCGGCGGGTCGAGGAACTGTCGCAAAGGGAGGTGGCCATGCGTCTGGGCATCAGCGAGAAGACCGTGGAAAAGCACGTGGCCAAGGGCATGCGCCTGCTGGCCGATCATTTTCATGGCGACGACGGCGCGCGTGCGCCCGCGGCGCCGCGGCGGACACGGGCGCAGGATGGACAGCAGGCGGATTGAGCTGCGCGCGGCGGCCTGGCTGGCGCGCTGCGACCGCGGCGACTGGACGCCGCAGCAGCAGGCGCGACTGGAGGCGTGGCTGGCCGCGGCCACGGCGCACCGGGTGGCGTTTCTGCGCCTGCGCGCGGCGTGGCAGGAGAGCGGGCGGCTGCAGGCGCTGGGCGCCGGCCAGCGCGACGGCGGCATTCCGCCACGCGGCAGCTGGCATGGGCTGGCGACTGGCGACACCGCGGCGAACGCCACCGAAGCGCGCGACAGCGCCGCGGTCGCCGCACCCAGCTCACCGACCGACCTGGGCCAGCTGCGCTTCGCGCCGCGCCCGCCCGTACGTGCGCGACGGCGCTGGCCGCTGGCGCTGGCCATGACCCTGCTGCTTGGCGTGGCGCTCGGCCTGGGCTGGCGCCACGTCGCCGTGGTGACGCCCGTCGCCTACGCCAGCGCCACCGGCAGCCTGCGCCCGCTGGCGCTGGCCGACGGCTCGCACGCCACGTTGAGCAGCGACAGCCGCATCGACGTGGCGCTGTCGCGCGCGCAGCGGCATATCGACCTGCAGCGCGGCGAGGCGTTCTTCGAAGTGAGCAAGGATCCGGCGCGGCCGTTCGTGGTCGCCAGCGGCGCGCGCAACGTGATCGCGGTGGGCACGCGCTTCGCCGTGCGGCGCGACGCCGACGCGCTGCGCGTGGTGGTCACCGAGGGCACGGTGCGGCTGGAGTCGGCGGCGAACCCGCAGGCGCCGCCGACCCTGCTGCCGGCCGGCAGCATCGCCCTGGCCGGCCCGCACGGAGTGCTGGTGCGCCGGGTCGCGCTGGCCGAGGCCGAACGCGCGCTGGACTGGCGCAACGGCTACCTGACCTTCGACGACACCCCGCTGCAGGCGGCGGTCGCCGAGTTCAACCGCTACAACACGGTCAAGCTGCAGGTGGCCGACGCGGATGCCGGCGCGCTGCGCGTGGGCGGCAATTTCCGCTGGTCCAACACCGAGGCGTTCGTGCGCCTGCTCGAACAGGGCTTCCCGATCCGCGCCGAGCGCCGCGGCGACCAGGTGCTGTTGCACAGCCGCTGAGCGCCGCGGCGCGCGACGACGGGGGGATTTGCGCAGCTCGTTCGTCCTGTCTAGCGGGGGCGTGGCCCTGCGCCTGTGTTAGGGGAGAAAACTCGATGCGATATCCGATGCGTGTCCTGCTGCTGAGCATGGCCTGCGCGACCGCCTGCGCGGCGCAGGCGCAACCCGCTGCCGACGGCCGAGCCGCCGGCACGCAAGTGAACATTCCCGCCGGCCCGCTGCGTGCGGCGCTGGAGGCGCTGGCGCGGCAATCCGGCGCGCAGCTGATCTACCGCGCCGACCAGCTCGACGGCGCGCGCAGCGCCGGCGCGCACGGCCAACTGGAGACCGCGCAGGCGCTGCAGCAGGTGCTGCACGGCAGCGGCTTCGTCGCCCAGCGCGATGCCTCCGGCGCCTGGCTGGTGCGGCGCCAGGACCCGGCGCCGGCACCGCGCGCGCAACCGGTGCGCGCCACGCTGCCGGCCGCCGCGCCCGCCGAACCGGTGGCTGACCTGCAGACGCTGCAGGTCACCGGCTCGCGCATTCCGCGCGCGCAACTGGAAGGGCCGGCGCCGATCAGCGTGATCAGCGCCGAACAGATCAAGGCCAACGGCTTCACCTCGGTGCCGGACGTGCTGCGCGCGATGACCCAGAACGGCGGCGAGACGCAGAGCCCGCAGTCGGCCAGCGGCGCCGACTTCTCGCCCGGCGCGCAGCAGGTGGACCTGCGCGGACTCGGCCCCAACCACACCCTGGTGCTGGTCAACGGCCGCCGCATCGCCGACTTCCCGATGCCGTTCAAGGGCCGCAGCAACTTCACCGACATCTCCAACATCCCGCTGGGCATGATCGACCGCATCGAGATCCTGACCGGCAGCGCCTCGGCGATCTACGGCTCGGACGCGATCTCCGGCGTGGTCAACTTCATCCTCAAGAAGCACGCCGACGGCACCACCCTGGACTACCGCTTCGGCGACACCAGCGGCGGCGGCGGCGACAGCTTCAACCTCAGCGTCAGCAGCGGCTTCTCGCGCGGCGCGTTCGATGCGGTGTTCGGCGCCGAGGTCGTGACCCAGAATCCGCTGTGGGCCTACCAGCGCAGCCGCCAGGACAGCACCCTGGACGGCCCCACCGAGCGCTCGCAGGTGCCGCGCCGCACCTTCCTGCGCACCGACTACGACGACAACTATCTGGATCCGGGCGCGGCCACCTGCGAGGCGGTGTCCGGGCTCAACGGCGGCAGCACCGGCTACGCGTCGCGCCCGGGCTACGGCGAGTTCTGCGGCAGCAGCGCCTCGATCGGCTACGGCACCATCACCAACAAGCGCCGCGGCATCAACGCCTATGCCTCGCTGAGCTACGCCTTCGACGGCGGTACCGAGTGGTTCGCCGACCTGCAGTTGGGCTACCACGAGCTGTCGCTGTTCCGCGACGTGACCCAGTGGGGCTACATGGCGCCGGACGGCAACGAGGAAGGTTATTTCTACAACCAGGCCACCGACCAGATCGAGGCCTGGGGCCGCCAGTTCAGTCCCGAGGAAATGGGCGGGCTCGACGCCGGCACCATCCGCACCCGGCAGAAGACCTTCAGCCTGACCACCGGCTTCAAGGGCAAGCTGGGCGGCGACTGGGACTACGAGGCCAGCCTCAGCCATTCGCAATACCAGGCCACGATCAGTTGGCCGCAGATCGTCGCCGAGCGCGCCAACGCGCTGTTCCTCGGCCCGCAGCTGGGCGTGGACGACGATTCGGGCCTGCCGATCTTCAACGCCGACCCGCAACGCCTGTACACGCCGCTGACCCGCGACGAATACGACAGTATCGCCCAGCGCACGGTGTACCAGCCGCGCTCGCATACCGACACCGCCGCGTTCACCGTGACCAACCCCAGCCTGTTCGCGCTGCCCGGCGGCGATGCGGGGCTGTCGGCCACCGCCGAATTCGGCAACCAGGGCTACGACCTGCGCCCGGATCCGCTGGCCACCCAGTACTACTACTACAGCTGGAAGGACTCCGACGGCCACGGCAGCCGCAACCGCTGGGCGCTGGCCAGCGAGCTGCGCCTGCCGGTGCTGTCGACGCTGGCTGTGAGCCTGGCCGGGCGCTACGACCAGTACCGCTTTTCCGGCCGCACCCTGGGCAAGTTCACCTACAGCGGCGGGCTGGAATGGCGGCCGCTGGACACGCTGCTGGTACGAGGCTCCTACGGTACCGCGTTCCGCGCGCCGGACCTGCACTATCTCTACGCCGGCCCCGGCAACGACGAAACCTCCGGGGTGGACTACTACCGCTGCGCCAGCGAAGAACCCGGCGTGGCGATCGAGGACTGCAGCTACAACGACGAGGCGATCATCCGCGGCCGCAGCGGCAACCGCAAACTGGATCCGGAGACCAGCACCTCGTGGACCGCCGGCTTCGTCTGGTCGCCACGCCCGGAGCTGGACGTGTCGGTGGACTACTTCGACATCGACATGCGCAACCAGGTGCAGGACCTGCGCGTGGACCAGGTGCTGCGCGACGAATCCGAGTGCCGGCTGGGCAACCTGGATGCGGCCTCGACCACCTGCCAGCAGGCGCTGGCGCGGGTCACCCGCAGCGCCGACGGCGACCTGTACGGGGTCTACGTCAACCCGATCAACATCGCCCGCGAGAGCACCAGCGGCATCGACCTCAGCACCCACTACCGGCTGGACACCGGGATCGGCACCTTCCGCTTCAGCGGCAGCTACACCTGGGTGCGCCGCCACGACATCCAGGTCTACGCCGGCGAAGCGATGGTGGACGAGTTCGCGGTCAACAGCGGCTACGACATCCCGCGCACCAAGGCCAGCGCCAGCGTGTCGTGGGAGCGCAAGGCGTGGTCTGCGACGCTGCACGGCGAACGCCTGGGCCGCCTGCCCAGTTCCGATTCCTACGACCAGGTCTACGATCCGGACAGCGGCGACAGCCCGTGGATCGGCGCCACTTACCGCTACAACGCTTCGGTGCAGTACCGCTTCACCGATCACGCGCAGCTGTCGCTGGCGGTGACCAACCTGTTCGACAAGATGCCGCCGCGCGACCGCACCTACACCGCGTATCCATACTACGACGTGTCCTGGTTCGACACCGTGGGCCGCAGCCTGTATCTGCAGTACACGCACAAGTTCGGTGGCAGCGCGCTGTAGTGGGGTAGTCGCTGGCATCACGCCTGGGCTTTTTCGAGTCTTTGCAGGTCACGGCGATCTTGTAGGAGCGACTTCAGTCGCGACAGGCATTACCAGTAGAGCCCGTCGCGACTGAAGTCGCTTCCACAATATTTCGCGAACTGTAAGAAGCCGAGAGGTTGCGACGCAGGTTGCAGGCAGGCGCGCTCCTGTAGGAGCGGCTTCAGCCGCGACAGGGCGCTACCGATAGCATCCTGTCGCGGCTGAAGCCGCTCCTACAGAAACCGCAGTCGCGTCGATGCGCCGACCCGGCTCACAACGTATCGCGATGCTTTCCGCGCCACGGCCGGTACCAGGCGCGGATCGCGGCGATGTCGGCCTGCATGTCGTCGCTGGTATGGAACAGCGCGCCCAGGCCGACGGTGCGGCTGGGGTAGTCGAAGTACACCGCGAAGATCGGGACCTCGGCGCCGTGGGCGATCTTCCAGAAACCGGCCTTCCACTTCTCCACCCGCTTGCGCGTGCCTTCCGGGGTGATCACGTACCACATGCGCGGCGCCTGCCGGATCAGCGCCACCGCCTGCTCGACCACGCCGCGCGGCGACTTGCGGTCCAGCGGGATGCCGCCGAGCTTGCGCAGCAGCGGCCCCAGCGGCCACCAGAACAGCTGGGTCTTGCCGAGCACGCGCACCTCGAAGCCGACCGCGAACTTGACCGCGAAGCCGAGGAAGCCGTCCCAGTTGGACGAATGCGGGGCGACGATCATCACCAGCTTCGGCACGTCCGGGAACTCGCCCACCACCCGCCAGCCGGTCAGGCGCAGCGCGGTGCGGCCGAGCCAGCGGACGAAGCGGCTGGGCTTGACCATCGGCATGTTCGGGGTGGCGGGGGGCAACGAAAAATCGCGTTCGCTCAAAAGTCACTCCCAGCGGCCGGGCGAACGGCCGCGTTTGATCTGGCTGCGCTCGCGCTTGGCGTCCAGGCGCCGCAGCTTGGCGCCATGCGAGGGTTTGGTGGCGATGCGCCGTTTCGGTACCGACAAGCCGGCGGCGATGAACTCGGCCAGGCGCTGGCGCGCATCGTCGCGGTTGCGGTCCTGGGTGCGGAAGCGCTGCGCATCGATCACCAGCACGCCCTCGGCGGTGATGCGCCGGTCGCGCCGCGCCAGCAGCCGCGCCCGCAGCGGCTCCGGCAGCGACGGCGAACCGGCCAGATCGAAACGCAGCTCCACCGCGGTGGAGACCTTGTTGACGTTCTGCCCGCCGGCGCCGCTGGCGCGCACGAAGCGCTCGACGATTTCGCTTTCCGGAATCGCCAGGCTGTTCGAGATGTGGATGGCCCCAGTACCCATCCGCGAATTGTAGGGCATCCGCCAGACGGCTTGATTTCCGACGCTCCCCTGCCTGAACGGCCGGGCCCAAGCGACGGCGGCACTTGCGGCGCCGCCTGCCGCTGCCCCGGAACTAAGGGCATGGGCGGCTTGGCGTGCCCCGCCGCATGCTGCACATCGGGACAAGGCATCGACCCGGCCCATGGGCCGCGGAGGAACCCAGCGCCGCGCCGGCGCCGACTAGGCCACGGCGCGCTCCTTGCGCCGCCATTCGACAGCGCCGGCTGGTTCCCGCACGACGTCGCCGCGCTACCGCGCTGTTTCGAGCCGCCACCCACTCATCGCCCGCCGGATCCGGCGCAGCGCCGGAAGACCGCATCGCCGCTGGCGCGCAGACGGCGAGGCCGCGGCGATTCCCGTATCCTGGCCGCCGGTCATAGCCTTGCAGGACGCTCAATGAATCCGACCCCGCTCCTTTCCCGCCGCTGGCCGCAGCGCCTGCTGCTGACCGCGCTGCTGGCCCTGGCCGCGGCTCCCGCCCTGGCCGAGCCGCCCAGTGACGGCGACATCAACCGCCTGCTGTCGGCCTCGCGCGCGCAGAACATGCTCGACAGCATGCTGCCGCAGATCGAGGCGATGCAGCGCCAGCAATTCGCGCAGCTGACCGCGCAGCGCCCGCTCGACGCGGCCCAGCAGCAGAAGGTGCAGCAGATCCAGGAGCGCACCCAGGCCACCGTGCGCAAGGCGCTGTCGTGGCAGGAAATGCGCCCGCTGTATGTGAACCTGTACAAGCAGTCGTTCTCCAAGCAGGACGTGCTGGCGATGGCCGAGTTCTACGAGAGCCCGGCCGGCCAGAGCATGCTCGACAAGACCCCGCAGCTGATGCAGAACCTGATGGGCGCGATCCAGCAGAAGATCACCCCGCTGTTCGCGGACCTGCAGAAGGACCTGGAGCAGACCGTCAACGCGCCGCCGGCGGCGAAGCAGTAGCCCCGCGCGAACACCGTGCCTTGCACGCGACACAACGCGCTGCACTGCGCTTCATTTGTAGCAGCGGTTTCGATCGCGCCGAGCCGACGGTGTCGCCCGCGCGCGCCGTACCCTCACCCCAACCCCTCTCCCGGTGGGAGAGGGGCTCTTAGTCCCTCCCGATCCTTGAAGCGACCATCGGTTCGATATCGGCGAGGTTCCGAGTCGAACGCTTCAAGTGCGACGGCGCATGTCCTCGTCAGACCATGACACTTGTGGGAGCGACTTCAGTCGCGACGGGCTTTCCCGGTAACGCCCGTCGCGACTGAAGTCGCTCCCACAACATTCTCCAAGCTTTAAGGAAGCTCGCTGGCCGGTAGCGCTTCCGGCACATCCGCCAAACCTTCCGCACCGCCCCGCGCCCACGGCGCCGTCGACCACCCGAACAACCCGAACGCGCGCACGAATTCCGCATCCAGCGGCGCGCTCACCTCGATCCGGCGTCCGTCCGGATGCGGGAACGCCAGGCGCTCGGCATGCAGCAGCATGCGGTGCACGCCCTGCACGCGGAAGATGCGGTTGTGGCGGCCGTCGCCATGGCTGGTGTCGCCGATCAGGTGATGCGACAGATGCTTGAGGTGGCGGCGAATCTGGCGGAAACGGCCGGTCACCGGACTGCAGCGCAGCAGCGCGTAGCGCGAGGTGCCGAACTGGCCCGACGGCACCTGCAGTTCGCCGCAGGCCAGGCGCTGGAAGCGGGTCTGCGCCGGTTTCTTCACCGGTTTTCCGGGACCGCCGTCGAGGTCGTGATCGACGTCGAAGCGCTCCTCGGCCGGCCAGCCGCGGCAGATCGCCAGGTAGTCCTTGTCCACCTCTCCTCCCATCAACGCCTTGCCCAGCGCGCTGGCAGTGTCGCGGTCGAAGGCCAGCAGCAGGCAGCCGCTGGTGGCGCGGTCGAGCCGGTGCACCAGGAACACCGGACGTCCCAGCTGCGCGCGCAGGCGATCGGCGAGGAAGTCGTCCTCGCCGCGGGCCAGCTTGCTGTCGTGAACCATCAGCCTGGCCGGCTTGTCGACCACGGCCAGGAACGGGTCCAGATAGAGGATCTGCAGGGAATCGGGGGACGTGCTCACCGCGGGATTATCCGCGCGCGGTGGCCCCGGCCACAATGCACGCGTCACGCAGCGTCCCATGCCCGGCCGTTGACGGCACCGCGCCACGGCTCGACGATGAGCCTCCCCCCACGCTGCGGAGAATCCCGATGAAACGCTGGCTGCTGTTGTCGCTGCTGACCGTGGTTCCGCTGGCGCATGCGCTGGACCTGCCCTACGACGCCAGCGCCGACGCCAAGGCGCAGGTGCAGCAGGCGCTGGCCGCCGGCAAGAAGGCGCACAAGCCGACCCTGCTGATCTTCGGCGCCAACTGGTGCGGCGACTGCCGCGCGCTCGACGCCTCGCTGCACACCGCCAAGAACGCCGCGCTGGTGAACGCGCACTTCGAAGTGGTCAAGATCGACGTCGGCAACTTCGACCACAACCTGGAGCTGAGCCAGGCCTACGGCGATCCGATCCAGAAAGGCATCCCGGCCGCGGTCGTGGTCGGTGCCGACGGCAAGACGCTGTACACCACCAAGGCCGGCGAGCTGGCCAATGCGCGCAAGATGAGCGATCAGGGCATCTACGACTTCTTCGCCAAGGCGGCCGCGGTGCCGGCAGGGCATTGAGCGGCGGCTTCAGCCGGCCTTGACCGCCAGCAGCTCGCCGTTGCCGACCGGCACCGTGGTGCAGGTAAAGTCCGCATCGGCATCCAGCAATGCGGCAAACGGTGCCATCTCCGGCGCATGCGAGATGGCGTTGTCGACCACCAGCAGGCCGCCCGGCCGCAACACGCGGCGCAGGTGCGGCCACCAGTCGCAGTAGAGGCGGCGTTCGGCGTCCAGGAACAGCAGGTCGAACGCGGCGGCCGGCGCGCCGGCCAGCCAGGCGCCGGCATCGGCGTGCACCAGGTGCACTGTGCCCTGCACGCCGGCGCGGGCGAAGGTCTGCCGCGCCAGCGCCACCTTGTGGTCGGCGTACTCGACGCTGACCACGCCGCCTCCCAGCGCGCGCGCCGCCTCGGCCAGCCACAGCGTGGAGTAGCCGTTGGACGTGCCGATCTCCAGCACCCGCCGCGCGGCGGTGGCCCGCACCAGCACCGCCAGCAGTTCGCCGGTTTCGGGGGTGATGTTGAGCAGGCGGCGGGCGCGTTCGGTTTCGCCGGCGTCGTGGCGCGGGCCGGCGGCGCCGAGCTCGTCTCTCACCGCATGCAGCGCATCGTTGCCCGGAGCGGCCATCGCTAGCGCCGCCACCACGCCGAGAGCAGGGCGACCGCGCCGACACCGCCGGCGATCCAGGCCCACAGCGACGCCCCGCCCAACTGCGGCCCACCGGCGTCGAGCGCGTACAGCAGCGCCGCCACCGTGAGCAGGCCCACGCCGGTGATCGCGGTGACCACGCGGCGTTGCATGCGCAGCAGGATCAGGTTGAGGTCGGACAGGTCGCGCGAACGCATCGACAGCTCGTGGCCGCCTTCCACCTGCTGGCGCAGCCAGCTGTGCACCAGGCGCGGCATGTCCGGCGCGTGGGTCATGATTTCCGGCAGCCGCTTGCGCAGTTCGTGCAGCGCGCGCTGCGGGCTGTAGCGCTCGACCAGGATGCGCTCGAGCACCGGCCGCGCCACCGCCCAGATGTCCAGCTCCGGATCCAACTGGCGGCCCACGCCTTCGATGTTGAGCAGGGTCTTCTGCAGCAGGATCAGCTGCGGCTGCAGGGTCAGCTGGTAGCGCTGGGCGACGCGGAACAGCTTGATCAGCACCTCGGCCAGCGAGATCTGCGACAGCGGCCGGGTGAAGTACGGCTCGCACACCGAACGCGCCGCCGCTTCCAGTTCGTCGATGCGCACGTTGGCCGGCATCCAGCCCGCCTCCACGTGCAGCTCGGCCATGCGCCGGTAGTCCTTGTTGAAGATGGCCATGAAGTTCTCGGCCAGGTAGTACTGATCTTCCTGCGACAGCTGGCCCATGATGCCGAAGTCCAGCGCGATGAAGCGCGGGTTGATCCGCCGCGCCGGATCGCTGTCGACCCAGATGTTGCCGGCGTGCGCATCGGCATGGAAGAAGTTGTCGCGGAACACCTGCGTGTAGAACACGCGCACGCCCTTGGCCGCCAGCGCCTTGCGGTCGATGCCGGCGGCGTCGAGCGAGGCGATGTCGTCGGAGGGAATGCCGCGCACCCGTTCCAGGGTCAGCGCGCGCTCGGCGGTGTGGCTCCAGATCACCTCCGGCACGTACAGATCGTCCGAATGCAGCCAGAAGCGGCGCAGCACGCTGGCGTTGGCGCCTTCGCGCTGCAGGTCCAGTTCCGCGGCCAGGGTGGTCTCGATCTCGGCCACCACTTCGCGCGGGCGGATCTTGTCGGCGCGCGGATGCGCGCGATCGACCAGCGCGGCGGCGGACTTCAACAGCGCGATGTCGGCGTCGATCTGCCGCTCGATGTCCGGGCGCAGCACCTTGACCACCACCTCGCGGCCGTCGTGCAGTGTCGCCGCGTGCACCTGCGCGATCGAGGCCGAGGCCAGCGGCGTGGTGTCGAAACTGGCGAAGGCCACGCCGATCGGCTGCCCCAGCGCCTGCTCGACGATGCGCCGCGCGGCCTCGCCGTCGAACGGGCGCACCCGGTCCTGCAGCAGGGTCAGTTCCTCGGCCACGTCCGGCGGCATCAGGTCGCGGCGGGTGGACAGGATCTGCCCGAACTTGACGAAGATCGGGCCCAGGTCCTGCAGCGCCAGGCGCAGGCGCGCACCGCGCGACTGCGCGGCGATGTCCGGACTGGCGCGCGGCACGAACGGCTTGGCCAGGCGCAGCCAGCGCTCGGCCGGGGTGCCGTCGAGCAGATCGTCCAGGCGGTAGCGCAGGATCACCCGGCCGATGCGGCTGGCGCGGAACATCGCCTTCATGCGCCGCGCCCCGGCTGCAGCCGCGCCACGCGTGCGGCCAGGCGTTCGACGTCGTCGCGCACTGCATCCACGTCGTCGTAGAACGCGTCCAGCTCGGCGCGCGGAAGCACGTCGCGCGATTCCTCGGTGACGAATTCGGCCGCACTCTGCGCCAGGTCCTGCGCGCTGCGCTGGGCCTGCTGCAGCGCCGTCCGCGCGGCGTTGGCGAACTGCACGCCGAGCACATCGCCGAACACCTGGGTGAACGGGCGCTGCCAGTCGGGATCGAAACGCCCCGCCAGCTGCTGCAGGCGCCGCGCCAGTTCGGCATCGCCGGACACCCGCACCCGCCCGCCGGGGCTGGCGCCGCGCCGCGCCTGGGCCAGGAACGGCAGCTGCGCGAACAACCCGCCGAGGGTGCTGCGCACTGCCAGATCCGGCTCCTGCGCCGGGTCCACCGGGCCGACCTGCAGGCGCGTGCCGTCCACCCGGATCTGCAGCGCTAGCGCCGGCGCCTCCAGGGTCAGCGCCACACGCTGGCCATCGAGACCGCGCAGCGCCTCGCGGGTATCCGGGTCCAGCGCCAACGCGCGGTTGAGCGCCGCTTCCAGCGCGCGGCCGGCCAGGGGCTTGAGGGCATCGAGGGGAGATCCAGGCATGCCGAGCATTCTAGCGGCAGACACGTCGCCGCACCGTGCCAGCGGCAGACTGTGAAGCGTGCCGCTACTGCTGCGCCTGTGCGCCCCCCAGGTGTTTGCTCAGGAACGCCAGCAATTGCGTGTAGTAGGCGCGCCGGTGCGGCTCGGTGTAGAAGCCATGGCCCTCGTTGGGGAAGTACAGCGACTCCACGGGCGTCCCGGCTTTCTTCAGCGCCTTTTCCATGCGCTCGGTGTGCTGGATCGGCGCACGCTCGTCCTTGCCGCCTGCGGCCAGGAACACCGGGATGCGGATGCGATCGGCCAGATTGACCGGCGAGCGCGCGGCCAGCGTGCTGCGTTCGCCGAGCCAGTCGCCGGCCCAGTTCCTGGCCCAGCGCGCACGCCTGGCCTGGTCGCGGTACATCGTCTCCAGGTCGTACACCCCGACATAACCGGCGGCACAGCGGTACAAGCCCGGTTCCTTGGCCGCGCCCATCAACGCCGCGTAAGCGCCGTAGCTGGCGCCATAGATGCAGACGCGCGATGCATCGGCGATACCCTGCGCGGCGGCCCAGCGCGTGGCGTCGGTCAGGTCGTCCTGCATGCGGCCGCCCCATTCCTTCGCCCCGGCCTGGGTGAAGGCACGGCCATAGTTGCCCGAACCGCGGTAGTTGACCCGCAGCACCGCATAACCCGCCGCCGCAAGCAGTTGCGCGTCGTCGTCGAAATCCCAACCGTCGAACACGCCGAACGGCCCGCCGTGCGGCAGCAGCACCATCGGCAGCGGCTTGCCCGCTTCGGCATGCAGCGGCAGGGTGAGATAGCCGTGCAGCGGCAAGCCATCCCTGGCCTTGAAGCTGACCTCGCGGCTGGGCGGAACCTGCTCGGGCACGAACCACTCGCGCCGGCTGAACACGCGCTTGGCCTGCTTGTCCACGGTGTCGTACAGGAAGTAATCGCCGTTGTTGCGGTCGCTCCAGACGTACAGCAATACCAGCCGGCGATCGGCCGTTGCCGACGTGATGAACACCGCATCGCCGTTGAACGCCTTTTCCAGCGATCGATACAGGCGCGAGGTCGGCGCGTTGTCGTCGAAGAAACGGTTGCGCACCCGGTCGCTCATGAACGACACACCGATCGGCGTCTTGCCGTCCAGGTCGCGCAACACCCGGTACGGATCGACCTGCTCATCGCGCAGCAACGGCGAATAGCGATCGGTCGCCGGATCCCAGGACAGCACCGCATCCGGGCCGCTGGCCTGTTCCACCTGCAGATAGGCCAGCTTGTCGTCGCTGGAGAACCCCAGCGGATAGGCGCGGTGGAAGCTGGTGGTTTCGTCGTTGATCAGCCGCCACGGCGTGTCGTTGTCGTCGCGGTAGTAGAGCTTGCTGGAGTTGCCGCTGTCGGCCCCGTTGGCGAAACGCACGCGCCCGGCGTGGTCGGCGACGAAATCCGCCCGCGTCACCGGCACGGTCGCCACCGACGTACGCCGGTGATTGTAGATATCGAGCTTGTCGATACGGATCATGGGATCGCTGCTGGGCGCCACCACCGACACCAGAACGTTGCGCGGATCCTGGGCCAGCGTATCGAGCATGTACACCGACGGATCCAGGCCCACCTTGAGCGTAGCGGCATTGACTGCGTCGTTCATTCCATACGGGCTGGCGAGCAGGCGCGGATTCTTGCCGTCGGCATCGATCGCATGCAGCTGGCCGATCGCCACCGGTTCGTCGCGCGTGCCGAAGCGCTCGGCCATCGAGACCACGATGCGCTCGTCGTTGGCCCACCAGAAGTCGTCGATCACCGAGTCGGCACCGCCGATGATCTTGGCCGAAAACTGCTTGTCGCTGCGGCGAACGACGACCAGCCCGGTACGGTCCTCCAGCGGCTGGGTGACGGCATAGTAGGCGCCGGTCGGCGAGATCTTGACCCGCTCGAACTGGTCACGCTTCAGATACGGCGTCAGATCCAGCGGCGGCGGCTCGGCCTGCGCGCACGCCATGAAGGCCAGCACAAGGCCGGCCACGAACGTCCAACGTCGCATCGATTGTTTCCCCTGTCCCTGAGCGGCTTATGTTGGCAAGCTCCGGGGGCGCCGTCCATCCCTGCCGACACAGCACGTTCGCCACGACGCGAAGGCCAGCGGGATGAGCTATCGCGCACTGATCACGCGTCTGATCGAGCTGGTGCTGGAACGCCACGCGCAGGATGGGGCGCTGCGTAGCGCTGCGGCGCCGGGATCGAGCGGATAGCACAACGGCTACGCAATGGCGCGCATCGGCGCCAGCGGCACGCACAAACACGAACGGCCCGCCGCGCCGGGGTGCTCCGGTGCGGCGGGCCGTTCGGGATGCAGCGCGCGGGGACTACACCTTGCCGCGACGGAACATCGAGATCACGGCCAGGATCAGGAACACTACGAACAGGATCCAGGCGATGTTGGTCGCGGCGCCGGCGATGCCGCTGAAACCCAGCACGGCCGCGATGATGGCGATGACGAAAAAGATGATGGCGTAATGCAGCATGGCAAGGTCCAGAAGTTGTCGTGCCGAATCGGCGCGCAGGTATCTTCGGAAACCGCTGGTCGTCAGGAAGTGACGGAAGTGTCGTGGCGCCATGATGACGCCAGGCGCTGCAGGCCCTGCTCGATCGAGACCTGCGGCACGTAGCCGAAATCGCATCGCGCCGGTTCCATGCTGTACCAATGCGGCGTGCACAGCTGCTCTGCCAGGAAGCGGGTCAGCGGCGGCTCGCCGCGCAGGCGCAGCAGCGGCCACAGCGTTTCGCAGGCGGCGCCGATGCGATAGGCGGTCTTGAACGACAGGGTCTTGGTCACCGGCGGCGCGCCGACCGCAGCCAGCAGCTTGTTCAGCAACTCGCGCATCGGCAGCGGCTCGCCGTTGGAAATGAAGTACGCCTTGCCGGCGCAGGCAGCGCCGACGCGCAGATGCTCGAACGCGTCGAAATGCCCCTGCGCGGCATTGTCGATGAAGGTGGAATCGACCCGGTTGTCGCCGCCGCCGACCAGGCGCACGCGCCCGGCCTGCGCACGCGCCACCAGCTTGGGCAGGATCTGGTTGTCGCCCGGCCCCCAGATCAGCCGCGGCCGCAGCGCCACCACCGCCAGCTGCGCGTCGTTGGCGGCGAGCACCGCGCGCTCGGCGATGGCCTTGGTCGCCGCATACGGCGCCTGGAAGTTCTCGCCATACGGCACCTGGTCCGCGCCCAGGCCTTCCACCGGATGCGTGGCGCGATGGGTCACGCTCGGCGTGGAGGTGTAGATCAAACGGCCCACGCCGTGCGCGCGACAGGCGGCCAGCACATTTTCGGTACCGACCACGTTGGGCTGGTAGTAGCTGTCGTAGCTGCCCCAGGCACCGGCCTTGGCCGCGTTGTGGAACACCGCCTCGGCGCCGGCGACGGCGTGGTGCAGCGCCTGCGCATCGGTCAGGTCGCCGCGCACCTGGGCCACGCCTATCGCCTGCAGCTCCGGATAGTGGCCGCGGTTGTAGCTGATCACCTCGTGCCCGCGCGCGACCAGGCCGCGGCACAGCGCCTGGCCCAGGAATCCACCGCCGCCCGTCACCACTATCTTCATCGCGCCGCACCGATCGTCTCAGGCCGCACACGATAGCCGGGGTCGACGGGGAAGGCGATCCGCGCGGCGGCGGGCGACGCCGAGGCGCACTCCAAATCGTTGATCTTGCTGGACTTAATAATTCTTCACCGTGGCATCAGGCACTTCATCCATGGTGCTGGCGCAGTGCGCGGACTGCATCCTTCCGGAGTTCCACCATGTCGCGCCTTCCGTTCCTGCTGTGCACCCTGCTCGTCCTCGCTGCGCCTGTCATCCATGCCGCGCCCACTACCATCACCGCGCCGCCAGCGCTCGACGATGGCTGGAAAGTCGCCGATGCCAGGGCTACGGGCTGGAACACGGCCACGCTCGCGGCACTGGAGCAGGCCATCGCCGACGGCAAGGCGCCGAACACCAGCAGCGTGCTGATCGTGCGCGACGGCGCGCTGGTGTACGAACGCTACTTCGGCGATGCCGACCGGCAAACCCTGCACGACACCCGCTCGGCGACCAAGAGCATCACCGCGATGCTGGTGGGCGCGGCGATCGACCGCGGCCGCCTGCCCGGCGCGCAGGCCAAGGTCTACGACGTCTTCGGCGACCGCCATTGGCAGCAGCCGGATCCGCGCAAGCGCGCGATCACCGTCGAGGACCTGCTGACGATGAGTTCGCAACTGGAATGCGACGATGACAACGCATTCTCCAGCGGCAACGAGGAGCGCATGTACGTCAGCGCCGACTGGACCCAGTTCGCGCTGGACCTGCCGATCAAGGGCTACGCGCCGTGGATGCGCCGCCCCGAGGCCAGCCCGCATGGCCGCGCGTTTTCCTACTGCACCGCCGGCAGCTTCCTGCTCGGCGCGCTGCTGGAGAAAGTCACCGGCCAGCACCTGGAAGACTTCGCCGCGCAGGCGCTGGAGCGGCCGATCGGCATCACCGATGTCCACTGGGGCCGCTCCGCCGAGGGCGTGGGCATGGGCGGCGGCGGCACCCGCTACCGCAGCCGCGACCTGGCCAAGTTCGGCCAGCTGCTGCTCGACCAGGGCCGCTGGCATGGCCGGCAGGTGCTGCCGGCGGACTGGGTGCGGGCGATGACCACGGTGCACGCGCAGGCGCGCGAGGACGCCGACTACGGCTATCAGCTGTGGCGCTTCCGCTTCCCGGTGCGCGGCGTGGAACGCGGGGTGTGGGCGATGTCCGGCAACGGCGGCAACTACGTGTTCATGCTGCCCGAGGAACGCCTGGTGATGGTGATCACCCGCCGCGCCTACAACACGCCGAAGATGCATCCGCAGTCGCAGGCGCTGCTGGCCGACTACGTGCTCAAGGCGTTGCCGTAGCCGCGCCGGTTTCCTGCGGGAGCAGGCCGGCGCGGCGCACCAGCGCGCGCTGCGCAGCGATGTCGGCCTGGTTGCGCGCCAGCAACGTGGCGAAGCCGGCCTGCGTGCGCAGCGGTGCCAGCAGCGGCGACACCCGCAAATAGGCCGCATCGCGATAACCGGCGGCCTGTGCGCGGTGCAAGGCATCCAGCGCCGCGGCCGGGTCGCCGGCCAGTTGCAGCAGCAGCGCCGCATCCAGCCCGTCGAGTGGGTCGGCGCCGCGCGCGAGGCTGCGCAACAGGTCCTGCGCCCTCGCGCGCAGCGCCGGCGCGGCAGGCCGTGGCTGCGCGTCCAGCGTCCATGCCACGGTTTGCCCCAGGCTGCCGTGCGGGCGCAAGCGCAGCGCATGCAGGCTGGCCTGGCGCGCACGCGCCGCATCGCCTTGCGCCAACGCCAGTTCCGCCTGCAGCAGATACAACCCGGCGTAGTCGGTGCCGCGCCCCAGCGCCTCGTCCAAGGCCGCCTGCGCCTCGGCGTTGCGGCCATGCGCGAACAGGAAGCTCGGCCAGGCCAGGTTGGAGAAGGCGCTGTCCGGATACAGCTGGAAGCTGTCGCGATAGCGCGCTTCGGCGGCGCTGACGTAGCCGAGCAGGTTGAGGTTGCTGGCGATCTGGATCGGCAGGAAGCGCACCCGCGCCGGGTCGCGCACCTGCAGGTTGGTGGCCAAGGCTTGCGCCAACTGGCCCTTGCGCTCATACAGATACGCCGCCGAGCCGCGCACCGCATCGGCGCCAGGATCCAGCTGCAGCGCGCGCTCGTAGGCGGCCAGCGCCGCCGCGTACTCGCCACTGCAATCGTGCGCATAACCGAGTGCGGCATGCGCCGCGGCCAGCTGCGGCTGCGCCGCGATCACCTGCGCCGCCAGGCGCCGCGCCAGCGCGACGTCCTGCGCATCGCCGCCGTACTGGCAGACGCGCGCGCTGTAGGCGCGGCTGAGCCCAAGCAACGCGCGCGGCTCGTCGGGGACTTGCTGCAGGCGCTGCCGGTACAGCGCGATCGCGCGTTCGTTGTCGTCGCGCTGGCCGATGCCAGCGTAATACTCGGCGCGTTGCAGCAGCGGCGCCGCCGCTTGCTGCGGCGGCGCGGACCGCGGCCACGCCAGCGCCGCCAGCGTCCCGACAGCGAGGGTAGCGAGGACCGCGATCGCGGCGCCACGCCAATGCCGGGGCCGCGCTGCCCGCGCGTCTTCGCCGTCGCCCTCTTCGTCGCTACGCACCGGCGCGCACAACTGGTAGCCCTGGCCGCGCACCGAACGCAGATAGCGCGGCTGCCGCGAAGCGTCGCCCAGCGCCTGCCGCAACAGGCGCACGCGCTGGGTCACGGTCTCCTCGTTGACCAGCGCCGGCGCCCAGACCCGCGCAATCAGTTCGTCGAAACCGACCACGCGCTGGCCCTGCTGCAACAGGTAATGCAGCAGGCGGAAGCTCAGCCCGCCCAGTTCCAGCGCCACGCCGTCGCGTTCGACCCGCTGCCGCGCCACGTCGATGCGCAGATCGTCCAGCCGGTAGCGCTCGCCCATCGCCGCGGCCTCAGCTCATCTTGTCCTTGGCCCACAGCGCCAGTTTCTCGCGACCGATCTTGGCGTTGTGGCGGATGTCCACCGGAAAGCCCTGATGGCGCAGGAAATCTGCGATGCCGGCGGTGTGCGCGTGCGCGGCGGCCGTGGCGCGCAGCTGCCGCTCCAGTTCCTCCAGCTCCAGCTGGCTCCACGTCCAGGTGTCGTCAGCCAGTTCGTAGCACAGCACCGGACGCTGCCTGCCGGCCTCGCCGATCCCGACCAGTGCGCTGCGCTTGATCCCCGGCAGCGTATTGAAGACCGGTTCGACCTGCTCGGTGTACAGCGGCCCCTGCGCGGTCTCCACGCGCTGGGTCTTGCGCCCGCAGAACCACAGCCGGCCCTGCGCGTCGAAGTAGCCGACGTCGCCCATGCGATGCACGATGCGCTCGCTGCCGTCGTCCAGGCGCTCGCGGATCTTGGCGATGCGCGTGGCCGCATCGCGGTTGAAATAGGTATCGGTGGTGGTCGGCCCGGCCACGGTGATCTCGCCGACCGTGCCCGCCGGCAACTCGCGCACGCCCGACCACTCGGGAATGGCCGCATCGTCGATGGCGATGATGCGCACCACGTTCGGCGCCACCACCGCGCCGACGCAGGTGCCGGCACCGCTTTCGGTGGCCGCGCGCGTGTCCTGCAGGTCGCGGCCCTCGATCGCCGCCACCGGCAGGCACTCGGTGGCGCCGTACGGCGTCCACAGCTTGCCGTCCTCCGGCAGCAGGCTGCAGATCCTGGCGACGATGTCCGGCGGCACCGGCGCGCCGGCCGAGGTCGCGCAGCGCACGTTCGGCAACGGCCGGCCGTAGTCGGCCAGCACCCGCATCAGCGCCGGCGAACCGAACAACTGGGTCACCCCGAAGCGGTCGATCGCATCGTGCAACTTGCGCGGATCGGCGCTGGCCGGACGCGTCGGGTCCATGTCCGGGATCACCGAGGTCAGCCCCAGCGCCGGATCGAACAGCGCGAATGGCGGGAACGTCGGCAGGTCGATGCCGCCGGGCTGCATGCCGAACGCGTTGCGCATCAGCTCGATCTGGCCGACGAAATGGCGGTGCCGGTAGACCACGCCCTTGGGCACGCCGGTGGAGCCGCTGGTGAACAGGATCGCGGCCACGTCGTCGGCCGCGGTATCGGCCAGCTGGCTGCCGGCGCCGTTGCCGGCGCGCTCGATCCGCGCCAGCGTGGTGCCGCCCCAGGCCCAGCGCCGGCCCACGGTGACGATGCGCCGCGCCGACCGCGCCCAGCCCAGCAGCCGCCGCGCCAGCTGCGCCAGCGGGATGCCGATGAACGCCTCCGGCTGCGCCTCGTCCAGGCACTGCTTGAGCGCGCGCTTGTCGATGCCAGGATCCACCAGCACCGGCACCGCACCGGCCTTGAACAGCGCGAACATCAGCAGGAAGAATTCCAGCGACGGCCGCACCATCACCACCGTGCGCGTGCCGCGGCCGATGCCGTAGCCGCCCAGGCCGGCGGCGATCGCATCGCTGCGCGCATCCAGCTGCGCGTAGCTCAGGGTCACGTCGTAGGCGGCCAGGCCGTCGGCGCCACGGCGGCCCGGGCAGCGGATGGCGATCTGGTCGGGGCGCTCGCGCGCCAACGGCGGCAGCGTCGCGGCGATGTTGCAGATGGAGGGCGTGGTCATCGGCCGATTATCGCCGATGGCGCCGGCCATGCCGCCGCGCGTGTCACCCGTTGCCGAGCCGGCCCGGTTCGGCAATGGGCGACGCGCCTAGACGACCCGCAACGTGCGCCCGCTCTGGATTCCGGACACGCTGCGCCGGTACGCCAGCGCCGCGCGCGCGGCGCTGACGCTCTCGAATCCCGGGAAGAACGCCCCGTATTGTTCGGCCGATTCGCTCAGCACGGTCGGGCTGACCACGTTGATGCGGCGGCCGCCGCGCAGCTCGCACGCAGCCGCGCGCACGAAGCCCTGCAGCGCGGTGTTGACCGTGGTGGCGTTGCTGCCGCCGCGGATCGGCTCGTCGGCGACGATGCCGCCGGTCAGCGTGATCGAACCGCCCTCGTTGAGATGGTGCTGGCCGAGCAGCGCCAACCGCACCTGACCCAGCAGCTTGTGCTGCAGGCCCAGCGCGAACTGCGCCGGCTGCAGCGTGGCCAGTTCGCCGAAGTGCAGCTCGCCGCTGGCCGAGACGATCGCATCCACCGGCCCCACCGCGGCGAACAGCGCCTGCACGCTGGCGTCGTCGGTGATGTCCACGGTGTACGCGCCGCGTGTGTGGCCGACCGCGATCACCTCGTGGTCGCGCGCCAGTTCCTGTACCACCGCCCGGCCCAGGGTGCCGGTTCCGCCGATGACGATCGCTTTCATGCCGCTGCTCCTGCTGATGTGAGGGAGCCAGTCTGGCCGCGTACCAGGCGGCGAAAAATGGCGCAGAATTTCCGGCACTGCAAACCAGGGGTTCGCAATCGTGGACAAGCTGCGCAGCATCGAGGTCTTCACTGCCGCCGTGGACGCCGGCAGCTTCAGCGCCGCCGCGCACCGGCTGGACATCAGTGCGGTGATGGTCGGCAAGCTGGTGCGGCAGCTCGAAACCCACCTGGGCGCACGGCTGCTGGAACGCAGCACCCGCCGCCAGGGCCTGACCGACGCCGGCCGCCGCTTCTACGAGGAGGGCAAGCGCGTGCTGGAACAATTGCGCTGGGCCGAAAGCGCGGTCGAGCGCCTGGCCGCCTCGCCGAGCGGGCTGCTGCGGATCAGCGCCGCCACCACGCTGGGCGAATGCGTGATCGCCGCGGCAGTGGCCGAGTACCAGGCGCAGTTCCCGCAGGTGCGCATCGAACTGGAATTGAGCAACAGCGTGGTCGACCTGATCGAGGACGGCATCGACCTGGCGATCCGGGTCGGCGCGCTCGATCCCGCGCTGGACCTGGTGGCACGCCCGCTGGGCCATTACCGCATGGCGATCTGCGCCGCACCGGCCTACCTGGCGCGCCATGGCGTGCCGGCCACGCCCGCCGACCTGGCTGCGCACCGCTGCCTTGGCCACACCGCCTGGAACCCGCGCTCGGCGTGGCGGCTGACCGCGTCCGGCCCCAGCGCGGGCTGGCCCACCGAGACCGCCCTGCGCTGCAACAGCAGCGCCGCGCTGCGCCAGGCCGCGCTGCATGGCGCCGGGCTGCTGTTGCAGCCGCAGGTGCTGGTGGCCGAGGACCTGGCCGCCGGACGCCTGGTCGGCGTGCTCGACGCCTACCTGCCGGCCAGCCGCCCGGTCCACGCGCTGTACCGGCAGGACCGCCAGCCGCTGCCCAAACTCGCCAGCTTTCTGGCCTTCCTGCAACGGCATGCGGCGCCGCGGCTGGCCTGATCCGTACGAGACGCGTCCGCCTGAACGCCGCGGCGCTTGCAGCGCACGCCGGTTCGGTCAGAATGCCGCGCCCCCCACCGCTGTTTGCCGCGCAAGGCCCGGCTGCCATGGCACATCCCTGCCTCACCTGCGGCGCCTGCTGCGCCTACTTCCGCGTCAGCTTCCACTGGAGCGAAGCCGATCCCGCGCTGGGCGGCAGGGTGCCGTTCGAGCTCACCGAGCCGTTGCGCACCCACGAGCGGGTGATGCGCGGTACCTCGCAGGCGCAGCCGCGCTGCGTGGCGCTGGACGCCGAGATCGGCCGCTACAGCCGCTGCAGCATCCACGACCGGCGTCCGTCGGTATGCGCCGCGGTGCCGGCGTCGCTGGAATTCGGCGAACGCAGCGCACAGTGCGACAAGTCGCGGCTGGCGCATGGCCTGCACGCATTGACCGCGAGCGACTGGATCGGCGTCGGCGACGCCGAGCGCAATCCGCTGCCGGACGAGACCTGAGCCGCCGGCGCGCCGCAACGGCGCGGCAACGCGCATCGGCCTAGAGCGGATGCGTGTCCAGGAAGGTGCGGATCGCCGGCACCAGCACCTCGTGCTTGTCTTCGAGCACGTAGTGATTGGCATCCTCGAACGCCATCACCTCGGCCTGCGGCAGCGCTTGGCGGAAACCGGCCAGGAAGTGATGGTCGAAGCAGATGTCGCGCAGGCCCCAGGCGATGAACGCCGGGCGGTCGGCGAACGACGGCAGCGCCTGCGCCGAGCGCTCCAGCAGCGACCAGGCCTTGTCGGCCGGCGACAGCGGGATGTCCTGCATGAAGCGGATCGTCGAGATGCGGTTGGCCCAACTGTCGTACGGCGCCACGTAGGCGCGGCGCACCGCGGCGGGCATGCGCCGCGACACGCCCAGCCACGACGCGCCGGAGGAAAACGCATTGAAGGTGCGGATGAACCACTCGCCCGGACCCCAGTGCCGGCCCATCGCGATCTGCCACGGCATCGGCTTGGCCGCCGGCAACGGGAACGCGGCGGTATTGGTGATCACCAGCCGCTTGACCTGCGCATGGTGCGACAGCGCCCAGCCGAAGCCGATCATGCCGCCCCAGTCGTGCACCGCCAGCGTCACCGGGCCGTCGATGCCCAGGTGCCGCAGCAGCGCGTCTAGATCGTCCACGCGCGACTGCAGGGTGTAGTCGTAGCCCGGCTGCGCGCCCGGCGCATCGTCCGGCTTGTCCGACAACCCCATGCCGATATGGTCGGGCACGATGCAGCGGTAGCGGTCCGACAGGCCGCTCACCAGATGCCGCCACAAGTAACTCCACGACGGATTGCCGTGCAGCATCACCACCACCTCGCCGTCGCGCGGGCCTTCGTCGAGGTAGGACATGTGCAGCCCCGGGCGGACCTGGAAACGCTGCGGGGTGAAGGAGTAGCCGGGGTAGTTCATGCGGGTCGACCAAGAGAAAGGAAGAAATGAAGCGAAGCAGGTACAGCGGCGTGGCGGCCAAGGCATGCGGACGACACGCCTGCACAGATGGGCGCAGGCCCGTTCATAGCGGCTGCGCGCCTTCGCTGAGGATGTCCAGGTACGCCTGATAGGCGAAGACGCGGTGCCGCTGCTGGCCGGTGAGTTCGTTGACGATCGCCAGTTCCTGCAGGGTCCGGATGGCCGCGCGGATCGTCGGTGCGCTCAACGCCAGATGCGGTTGCACCTGCGGCACGCCAAGCAGCACCCTGCGCGCGAACTGCTCGAATACCAATCCGACATTGCCGGCACGCGTGCCCAGGCCGGCAATGCGCGCACGATCCTGCGCCAACAGCGCCAGCAACCGCTGCGCGGTGCTGACCGCTTGCTGCGCCGTATCCGCGACGCCGTCGAGGAAGAAGCCCAGCCATCCTTCCCAGTCGCCCTCGGTGCGCACGGCGTTGAGGCGCTCGTAGTACTGCGCGCGATGCCGCTTGAAGAACAGGCTCAGATACAGACTCGGTTCGCGCAGGACGCCTTCATTGCACAGGATCAACGCGATCAGCAACCGCCCCAGCCGGCCGTTGCCGTCGCTGAAAGGATGGATCGTCTCGAACTGCACATGCGCCAACGCGGCCTTGACCAAGGGCGACACGTCGCTGGCCGGCGCATGCAGGAAGCGTTCGAATGCACCCAGCACCGTCTCCAGAGCATCGGGCGGCGGCGGCACGAAGTGCGCCAGCGCCGGCGAGACGCCGCCGATCCAGACCTGCCCTGCACGGAATTCGCCGGGCCGCTTGCCGGCGCCGCGCCCGCCCCGCAACAGCAAGGCGTGCATTTCCCGAATCAAGCGCAAGGACAGCGGGAACTCGTCCTGGCGCAAACGCCTGAGCCCATGGTTCAGCGCGGCGACGTAGTTGGACACCTCCTCCACGTCGTCCAGCGGCACGCCCGGCGCCTCGTCCAACTCGAACAGCAGCAGGTCCGACAACGACGACTGCGTGCCCTCGATCTGCGAGGACAGCAGTGCTTCCTTGCGCACGTAGTGATAGAGGAACAATTCCGGATCCGGCAGCATCAAGGTGATGCCATCCAGGCGCCCCAGGGCTTGGTCCGCCCGTTCCTTGCGTGCGATCAAGTCCGGCGCGGCCAGGTCCAGCGGCGGCACGGGCGGCAGCGGATCGGGCACGAACGCCTGGTAACGACTCCCGGCCAGCGAACCGGGAACATAATGGCCGGTGGCACGGCGGGGAGGCATCGGCTTTCCTTACAGCCACCGAATGCGGCCATTAGGAAAGAAAACTACCAATAATTTTCCCAAAATGCCAGGTTGGCCCTGACAAGGAAAATTATCGGCCCCTTTTGCGCACTGCCACTGCCGGACGTCTTACCAGACCACCTCGGCCATCGAACAGTTCAGACCCGAGCCGATGCCCATCAGCGCGATCCGGTCGCCCTTCTTCAGGCGTCCCAGCTCGCGCAGCTTGCTCAGCACGATCGGCACGCTGGCCGGGCCGATGTTGCCGTGCTCGCCGAAGATGGTCATCACCTTCTTCGGGTCGATGCCGAAGTTCTTGATGAAGGCCTGGGTGTGCGGCAGGCTGACCTGGTGGATCACGAACTGGTCCAGTTCGTCCACCGCCCAACCCAGCGCCTGGCGGGCGGCGAGGAAGGTCTTCTGCGCCAGCTTGATGCCCTCGATCAGCAGCATGCGGGTGTCGGTGACCATGCGATCCAGGTTGCCCCGGCACAACTTGTTCCACTCGGTGGCCGAGCGGGTCACGCCGCCGCGATAGCGCGGCGCGTCCGGGACCAGTTCGGCGCGCGCCATCACCATCGCCGCGGCGCCGCAGCCCAGGGTCAGCGCCGCCAGTTCGTCGCGGAACTCCTGCGCGGTCACGTCCGGCGACGTCATCCGCTCCAGGGTCTTCTCGTACACCAGGTTGGCGGTCTCGCCATCCACCACCAGCGCATAGTCGATGTCGCCGCGCTCGATCATGCGCGCCGCGATATCCATGCCGTTGATGAAGGCCAGGCAGGCATTGGCGACGTCGAAGGTCATGCACTGCTCGCCGACGCCCAGGTTGCCCGAGACGATGCTGGCGGTGGACGGTTCCAGGTAGTCGCGGCTGACCGAGGTATTGACCAGCAACCCGATCTGACCGGCATCGATCCCCGCATCCGCCATCGCCTTGCGTGCCGCCAGCGTGGCCGCGTCGGACGCCTGCATGTCCTGATCCCACATGCGCCGCGCATGGATGCCGGCGATGTCGCCGAGCACGTCGGTCCGGATCCCCAGCCGATCGTAGGTCGGCTGCAGGCGTTCGTTGATCTGCTTGGAAGTCAGCGTGTGCGGCGCATCGATATGCGCCAGTCCCGCGATGGAGACATTGTTGAAGAGCATCGAGATGTACGCCGGGATAAGGCGAAGGGGCGCCAATTCTAGCGGTTGCCCGGTTTTACCGCATCTTTAACAAATTGGAACAGAGCGTATGGCTTAACCTGTTCAGCGAAGGCTGCACTGATACGCGGCGTAGCGCTGGTCGCCATCGACCGGCTCGCCCATCGCCTGCACCGTATTCGCGCCGACGCCGGGGGCCTCGTTGCGCGCCAGGGTTTCCAGTTCCTCGCGCACCCGCAGCGGGTTGCGCTGGTAGAAGCCCACGCTGCTCTTGACCGACACCACCACCTCGCCCCGCTTCTCGCAGCCGGCCGGCGCCTGTCCTGGCGGCAGCACGCGCACGGACTTGCCTTCCGGCGCCATCGGCACCCAGGTGCAGGCGGCGAGACTGGCGAGCAGGAGCAAGGCGATCGGTAGGCGCATGGAGAGGGACCGCAGGCGGAGAGAACCCGGATTGTGCCGCAGATTGCTGAATTGGCAATGACGCTGGCGGAGCTGATGGCCGCCAGCACGGGAGCCGACTCGCGAGGGCTGCGCCCGTACCCTCATCCGCCCCTGCGGGGCACCTTCTCCCGATGGGAGAAGGGAACAGCCGCTAGCCCCTCTCCCACCGGGAGAGGGGTTGGGGTGAGGGTACGGCGCGAAAGCGTCTCGCGGTGTTTGGGTGCACGAGGCTGCGCCCGTACCCTCATCCGCCCCTGCGGGGCACCTTCTCCCGACGGGAGAAGGAACAGCCGAGCCCCTCTCCCGCCGGGAGAGGGGTTGGGGTGAGGGTACGGCGCGAAAGCGTCTCGCGGCATCGGACGCACACGGCGCCCGTATCTCATCCGGCCCGCAGACCACCACTCAACGCTTGGGCGCAACCGGCGCAACCGCGCCCTGCGGCTTGCCGTCGGCGTCGATCACCGTCACCTCGCCCAGCTTCAGCGCGCGCACCGGGCGCTCGATCTGCTTCAGGTCGCCCACCACCACCCAGGTCAGCGCGTTCGGGTCCAGGGTCGCGGCCGCCTGCGCCACCTGCGCCGGGGTCATCGCCTCGATCTCGGCCTTGCGCTTGAACACGTAGTCGTCGGGCCGCCCGTAGCGGACGATGCCGCCGATCGCGCCGAGCACCGAACTGGCGGTCTCGTAGGCGCCAGGCAGGCTCAGGGTCTGGATGTTGCGGATCCGCGCCACTTCCTCCGCCGTCGGCGGCAGCTTGCCGCTGGCGAAGGCGCTGATCTCCTTCTGCATCTCCTGCAGCGCCGGCGCGGTCTTGTCGATCTGCACCGGCGCGGCGGCCGACCATGGGCGCTGGCCCAGGGTGTTGGAAGCCGAACTGCGCGCGCCGTACGACCAATGCTTGTTCTCGCGCAGGTTCATGTTCAAGCGCGAGGTGAAATCGCCGCCGAGCACGCCGTTGGCGGTGTCGAAGCGGATCGAGGACGCATCGGTGGTCGGCGGCACCAGTTCGGCGGCGAACAGGTTGGCCTGCACCGCGCCCGGCTGGTCGATCAGGTACACGCGCGGCTTGCCCGGACGCGGCACCGTCGCCGGCGCCTGCAGCGACGGCGCCGTGCCCTCGCCCTTCCAGTCGCCGAACTGCGCGTCCAGCAGCGGCACCACCTCGGCCAGGGTGGTGTCGCCGACCACGATCAGGGTGGCGTGTTCGGGGCGGATCCAGTCGCGCTGGAAGTCCACCAGGTCGGTGCGCTCCAGCGCCGCGATCGCCGGCTCGGTGCCGCTGCCGCTGAACGGGATCGCGTACGGATGGCCGGCGCCGTACAGCAGCGGCGGCAGCACCCGCATCGCCACCGCGTTGGGCTGCACCTTCTCCTGGCGGATGCCGGCGATCCAGCTCGCCTTGATCCGCTCGATCTCCTTCTGCTCGAAGCGCGGGCGCCGCAGCATGTCGGCGTACAGCGCCAGCGACGGCGCCAGGTTCTCCTTCAACGCCGACAGGTAGGCGTTGCTGCCATCGAGCGAGGCGCCGGCGCTGAGCGTGGCGCCCAGCGTGTCGGCGGCATCGGCGAAGCCCAGCGAATCGTAATTGCCGGCGCCTTCGTCGAGCATGCCCATGGTGAAGTTGGCGGTGCCCGACTTGCGCCCCTGGTCGGCACTGAAGCCGCCCGGGAATTCGTAGCTGAATTGCACCACCGGCACGTCGTGGCGCTCGGCCAGGATCAGCTGGGTGCCGTTCTTCAGCGTGGCGCGCTGCAGCGCCGGGAACTTCAGCTGCGGGAACTGGGTGGTCTTGGGCGGGCCGGCGCTGCGATCGACGACGCTGGGCAGCACGCGGTACTTCGGATCGACCGGCGGCGGCGTCAGCGGCGCCGGCTGCACGGCCGGCTCTTCGGCCAGCGCCACGCGCTCGCCCGGTTCCACCACCAGGGTGTGATCGCCCTTGCCCAGCCACTTGCGGCCCACCGCCTTCAGATCGCGCGCGCGGGTGGACTCGATGGTGGCCAGCGAGGTGCGGAAGCAGCCCGGATCGCCGGTGAACACCGTGCACTCGGCCAGCGCATCGGCCTTGCCGCCGAAACCGCCGATGCGCTCGATGCCGCGCACGAAGCCGGCGCGGAACGCGGTCTTGGCCCGCAGCAGTTCGTCCTTGTCCGGCCCCTTGTCGAGCAGCTTGCGCAGTTCCTCGTCGATCACCGCCTCGACCTTGGCCGGATCCACGCCCTGCTTCACCGTGGCGATGATGCCGAAGCTGGAACCCAGCTGCGACGGCCAGGCGCCGGCGCTGATCTGGTCGACCAGCTTGTCCTCGTGCACCAGGCGCCGATCCAGCCGCGAGGACTTGGCGCCGCCCAGCACCTGCGCCAGCAGCTGCAGGCGGTCGATGTCCTCGGTGCCGGTCTGGGCCACGTTCCAGACGCGGTAGATGCGCGCCTGCGGCACCTTGTCGGTCATCGTCTCGCGCGTGGACTGGGCGCGCTGGGCCACGTCGACCTGCGGCTGCGCCATGCTCGGCCCGGCCGGGATGTCGCCGAAATAGCGGGCGACCTTCTCTTTCGCGGTGGCCAGGTCGATGTCGCCGGCCAGCACCAGCACCGCGTTGTTCGGCCCGTACCAGGTGCGGAACCACTGCTTCACGTCGGCCAGCGAGGCGGCGTTGAGGTCGTTCATCGAGCCGATCACGCTGTGGTGGTACGGGTGGCCCTTCGGGTACAGCGCGCGGCTCAGCTTGTCCCAGGCCTGGCCATAGGGCTGGTTCTCGCCCTGGCGCTTCTCGTTCTGGACCACGCCACGCTGTTCGTCCAGCGCGGCCTGGTCGATGGCGCCGAGCAGGTGGCCCATGCGGTCGGACTCCATCCACAGCGCCATGTCCAGCGCGGTGGTCGGCACGTTCTCGAAATAGTTGGTGCGGTCGCTGTTGGTGGTGCCGTTCTGGTCGGTGGCGCCGACCTGCTTGAACGGTTCGAAGAATTCGCCGCTGTGGTTCTCGCTGCCCTGGAACATCAGGTGTTCGAACAGGTGCGCGAATCCGGTGCGCCCGGCCGGCTCGTCCTTGGCGCCCACGTGGTACCAGAGGTTGACCGCCACGATCGGCGCCTTGCGATCGGTATGCACCACCACGCGCAGCCCATTGGGCAGGGTGAACTGCTCGAACGCGATGTCCACGTTCGCCGCAGCCGGCTGCCTGGCGGCACTCGACGGCGGCGCATAGCTCAGCGCGCCGAGCGCGGTGGACAGGGCGATGGCCAGCAGCGCCCCACGGGGCCGGATCGACACGGTCATGCAAGTTCCTTTTGAGAAATGAGTGGAAGGACAGCCAGGGCCTCGATCGTAACGGGCCGCCGCCGCGCCCGCGTATGCCGTTCGGCCCGCTCCTGAGCATGGCCGGCGCCTCCGATCCTGAACGCAATGGGTCGACACAGCTGCCGGACAAGTGACCGGCAGGCCGAAGACGGACGTACGCAGGCGACCGGGTGTCCGCCCGCGGACACTCGAGCCTCCAAAAAATCCCTTCAATAACAATACCTTGAAGTTGGCACAGGATCTGCTTTGCATCTTGGTGCAACAAGCACCGCCCGACAAATAATGAACAAGAGCTTAATGAAAAGAGAAAACAGCAAAAAGTTCTTGCGCCCCCCTGATTAGGTGTTCTACATTACTACCACACCACTGCTCAACAACACCAACGAGGCCCGCCATGAAAACCGCTTCCTTCGCCCTGACCTTCGCCATCGCCGCCCTGCTCGCCGCGCCGGCCATCGCCGCACCGACCATCACCACCCTGGATAGCGTGCAGGTCCGCCCCTCCGCCGAGCAGATCGCCCAGCGCAGCTTCGAGCGCAACAGCGGCATCCCCACCCTGGCCGCGGTGCAGGTGCGTCCGTCCGCCGAGCAACTGGCGCAGCGCGACGCCGAACTGTCCAGCCGCATCGCCACGCTGGCGGCGGTGCAGGTGCGCCCGTCCGCCGAGCAGATCGCCCAGCGCGACGCCGAGCAGGCGACGGCCCAGCGCGTGGTCACCCTGGCCACGGTGCAGGTGCGTCCGAGCGCCGACACCCAGAGCGTCTTCGCGATCGGCACCGTGGTCAGCGGCGCCCTGGACAGCGCGATGCTGCAGCTGCAGCCGAGCCTGCAGAACCTGAGCCAGGACCTGACCACCAGCCTGGCGCGCTGAGCCGACGACGCTTCGCCGGCGCAAGCCGGAGCCGGCGCGTAAACTGCGCCGATGACCGCCACGCCCGCGCTGCATGTCCTGCTGTTCCAACCCGAAATACCGCCCAACACGGGCAATGCCATCCGCCTTTGCGCGAATACCGGCGCGCAGCTGCACCTGATCGAGCCGCTCGGCTTCGAACTCGAGGACAAGCAGCTCAAACGCGCCGGCCTGGATTACCACGAGTACGCACGCCTGCAGGTCCACGCTTCGCTGGACGCCGCGTTGCACAGCATCGCGCCGCGCCGCCTGTTCGCCCTGAGTACCCGCAGCACCACCCGCTACGATGCGCCCGCCTTCGCCGACGGCGATGCGTTCCTGTTCGGCCCGGAGACCCGCGGCCTGCCCGCCGAGGTGCTGGAACAGGTGCCGCCCGCGCACCGCCTGCGCCTGCCGATGCGCCCGCACAACCGCAGCCTCAACCTGTCCAACGCGGTCGCGGTGGTGGTGTTCGAAGCCTGGCGGCAGCTGGGCTTCCCCGGCGCGGAGTGAACCCGGGGCGGACACCGGTCGATGGCGCCAGGTCCTTCGGGCCGGACGGCGCAGCGACACGCGCGGCGATGGCCATGCGACGCGCTGCATGGCGCCGCCGCCGGCATGACGTTTTCGAAACCGCCACGGAAGCTGCGCGCCGACATTTCAGCCGGAAAGCGCGATGTCACGCGAACGTGCACTGCAGGCCTTGTTGCCTGCAATTGAAGTCGGCGACGCTTCGTCCCTACACTGGGCCGCCAGGGACATCGCCTGCATCGATCCGGGCGAGTTACCGCCGCGCGCTTGCAGAGTAGCGCCATGCCATCCAGCTCCCGAAACACCACCACCGACGATTGGCTCAGGATTCGCCGCGATCGGGAAACCGGGATCGAGAGCGTGCATGCGCATTTCCGCGGACACGCCTACGATCCCCACGATCATGACGAAGTGCTGGTCGGCGTCACCTTGCAGGGCGTCCAGCGGTTCCACTGCCATCGATCGCTGCATACCAGTACGCCGGGGCGCGCCATCCTCATCGAGCCTGGAGCGGTCCACGACGGGCATGCGCCCGAGGAAGACGGCTTCACCTACGCGATGCTCTACCTTCCCCAGTCCTGGGTGGCGGAGATGCTGCAACGGCTCGGCCAGTGGGACATCTGCGCGATTCAACCGGCGTTCCAGAGCACCTTGACCGGCGACGCCGGGTTGAGCGCGGCGATACGCCAGGCGTTCCTCGCCGTGCATCACGGCGAAGGCCGCCTGGCGCGGGACCAGAGCCTGGATCGCATGATGCGGCTGCTGTCCCCGCATCTGTGCGCGGATGCGCCGCCCGCGCGCGAGTCGGCGGCAAGGATGGCGCGGGCCAGGGATTTCCTGCACGCGCAGATGGAACGCGACGTCGGCCTGGACGAACTTGCCGGCTACGCCGACATGGACCGGTTCCGCCTCACCCGGCAATTCCAGCGAGCCTTCGGCCTGTCGCCGCACGCTTACCTGATCCGGTTGCGCTTGCGCGCCGCGCGCGCCCTGCTGGCCGCTGGCCAGGACCCGGCGGACGTGGCGCTCAAGGTCGGCTTTGCCGACCAAAGCCATCTGGGCCGCTGGTTCAAGCGCGCCTATCGGCTCACTCCCGCCGCCTACAGGCGGCAGTGCACAGGCGTTCTAGATTGAAGCTTGGGCGGCTCCGACCATGGACACAGTCCAGCGAGAACGGAGTCCCCAATGTTCGACACCAAAGTGGCCCTCATCGTCCGCAACGACCTGGCGACCTGGCAGCGCCTGAATGTCGTCGCCTTCCTGGCGACCGGCATCGCATCGGCCGCCCCCGATGCCATGGGCGAAGCCTACGTCGATGCGCACGGCCGCCGTTACGGCAACATGCTCGGGCAGCCGATGCTGGTGTTCGAAGCCGATCTGGCCGGACTCCAGGCCGCGCACCGCGTGGGGCTGGAACGTGAGATCACCGTGCTGCCGTACGTGTTCGCCATGTTCGCGACCGGGCACGACGAGGCCAATCGCCAGGCGTTCGCCGCGGAAGACCCGGACGCCCCGAACCTTGTGGGGATCGGCTTGCGCGGGCCGAAGAAGGCCGTGGAAAAAGCCACCAGGCGCCTGTCTCTGCATCCGTGAGGCGGTGCGCGGCGATGCGGCCGTGCCGAATCCCTTGGATCAGCGCGCAGGCGGCAGCGTCCTGTGCGCGATCGGTAGCGGATCGCTCAAGGCGATGCGGGGCAACCGGGGCAGGCTAGCGATCCGCGCATCCGTCTGGCGTGCGCCGCGCGGCCGAGGTCACGCGTCGACGACAAACACGCCGTCCGGGTAGCGGCCGCCGATGAACTCGACGAAGGCACGGACTTTGGGACTCTGCAGGCGCCGCGAAGTGTGCAGCACCCACAGTTCGACCTCGGCGCCGGCCGCGCCCCAGGCGACCAGTTCGCCCTTGTCGAGAAGATGCCCGATGAGCGACTGCGGCAGCATGGCCGCGCCGGCGCCGGCACTGACGGCATCGCGCACCGTCAGCAGCGAGGACAGCCGCAGCACGGGCTGTGGTGCGACGACGAGCTGGCCGCCCCGGACCGACCACAGCTCGCCGTCGCGATAGGACGGCGTCACCACGGCCGGGACGCGCAGCGTTTCGCCTTTCCGCCCTTTCGGCATCTCGATGCCAGGCGCCGCCGCAAGCACCAGCCGGTCCTTGGCGAAACACCTGCCGACCAGCACGCTGTCCTTGCGCGGGTTGATGCGGATGGCGACGTCGAAATGCTCCTCGACGAGGTCGGCGACACGGTCCTCGGAAACGGCTTCTATCTGCACCTGCGGATAGAGCGCCTGGAACGCGGCAGCAAGCCGTCCCAGTGCCACTTGCGAGAACAGCAGCGGCGCCGCGACGCGTAGCCGGCCGCGCGGGGTCGCCAGCCCGTCCCGCGCCGCCGCGATCGCCTCGGCAACCTCGCGCATCGGCCCCTCAAGCCTGGCCAGTAGGAGCTGGCCGGCTTCGGTCAGGCCCAAGCCGCGCTCGCCCCGTTCGATGAGCCGGATGCCCAGAGAGTCTTCGAGATCGGCAACCCGGCGCGACAGCGTCGCCTTGGACCGACCGCTGGCGCGGCTGGCTCTTCCAAAGCCGCCGTGCGTGGCCACCAGTTGGAAATCCTCGAGGGCGTTCAGGTCCATCTTGTCTCAAATCCGGTACGAGCTGTCCATATTTTAGAGTCTGTGTTTCGAATGTGGAACCGCATATCGTTTGCCCGCACCCAGACCGAACCGCAAGGAATCTCCCATAACAAAGCGCTCGCAACGGCGCTCAAGTCCGCCGCCTGACCTCTGCCAGCAACGCCTCTTCCCGTCGCAGCTCCAGCGAACACACCCTAACCAAGGACATCCCCATGACCGTTCTCGTAACCGGTGCAACCGGCAATGTCGGCCGTCAGGTCGTCGAACACCTCGCCAAGCGCGGCGCCGATGTCCGCGCGCTGGTCCGCGACCCATCCAGGGCCGACTTGCCGGCAGGCGTCGAGGTCGTCCAGGGCGACCTGCTCGATGTCGACGCGCTGCGCGGCGCCTTCTCCGGCGTCTCCACGCTGTTTCTGCTCAACGCGGTGGTGGCCGACGAGTACACCCAGGCCCTGATCGCATTGAACGTCGCCCGCGAGGCCGGGATCGAACGCTTCGTCTATCTGTCGGTGATCCACAGCGACCTGTACGTCGACGTGCCGCACTTCGCAGGCAAGTACGGCGTGGAGCGCATGATCGAACGGATGGGCCTGAACGCCACCATCCTGCGTCCTGCCTATTTCATCGACAACGACCTCACCATCAAGGACGTGGTCAGCGGCTACGGCGTCTATCCGATGCCGATCGGCAGCAAGGGCCTGGCGATGGTCGATACGCGCGACATCGCCGAGGTCGCGGCGATCGAACTGCTGCGCCGCGAGCGGTCGGCGGTGCCGCTGGCGCTGGACCGCATCAACCTGGTCGGCCCCGAGACGCTGACCGGCAGCGCCGTCGCCGCGATCTGGAGCGACGCGCTGGGCCGGCAGATCTCCTATCCGGGCGAGGACACCGCGGCGTTCGAGCAGAACCTGCGCCAGTTCATGCCGAGCTGGATGGCCTTCGACATGCGCCTGATGAGCGAGCGTTTCATCAGCGACGGAATGATTCCCGCCGCCGGCGACGTCGAACGCCTGACCACGCTGCTGGGTCGCCCGCTCCACTCCTATCGCGACTTCGCCACGCGCGTCGCGACCTCCTACTGACCGCTGCGCGTGCGCGCCGACACTACCAAGAGCCCACCATGATCTACTCGACCGCCACCGTCCCCGTGAACCCTCCCGGCGAAGTCCCGCTGACCCGCGCGCAGGCCTGGCAGGGCCTGCTGCTCAAGGCCCGCGACGCCCGCCTGTTCCTGCCCGAAGGCCTGTGCACCCGCTGCGACGTCGTGGAGGAAGCCGCGACGCACTTCGTGCGCGAAGCCACGATCGCCGGCACCGAGCTGCGCGAGATCATCACCGTCGAACCGGAAAGCAAGATCACCTTCTTCCAAGCCACCGGCCCGCGCGAAGGCGCGATCGTCAACGTGCTGTTCGAGGACGCGGCCGGAGCGCTGCAGTTGCGCTTCTACTGCTATCTCGGCCTGCGCGGCAAGGAGCCAGGCGGTCCCGAGGAGCGAGCCGAGCAGGCCCAGTTCGACAGTGACAAGGGTTACAAGGCCGCGCTGCAATCGACGCTCAAACGCACCCGCGAACTGCTCGCGGACGGCAGGCTCTGAGCCAGCCTTCGCCTCTCTATCGCGACGACGGGCACGGATATTCCGACACGCCGGCAGCTACACCGGCACGCATGTCACCGGTTTGCGCAAGGTGACCAATGCGGTCCATTGCGCCGAGTGCGCGTCCTCCCCGCGTAGCGGACGGATCGCAGTCCGCCGCGTGTCGTGATCTCGCAACAGCCCGCTGCAACTGCACCGCCGGCAGCGATGCCGACCCGATCCATGAGATCCCCCTGGGACGCCTCTCGACAGGCGTCCCCTCCTCCGAGGAAGCCGACATGCAACAGCACGACAGCAGCAATCCCCAGATCGACCGGCCCAAGATTCTGGTGCTGGGAGCGACCGGCGGCACCGGCCGGCGCATCGTCGGCCAGGCGCTGGCGCGAGGGTATGACGTCGCGGCACTGGTACGTTCGCGCGACGCGGCGTCTCATCTCGGCGAGGCGCGCCTGATCGTCGGCGATGCCCGCGACGAGACGATCCTGCGCCAGGCGTTGCGCGGCCGCGACACCGTGATCAGCGCGCTGGGCACACCGGCCAGCCCGCGCCGCGAGGTCACCCTGCTCTCCACGGCGACGCGGGCGCTGGTGAGCGCGATGCAGGCAGAGCAGGTTCGGCGCTTGATCGGCATTACCGGAATCGGTGCCGGCGACAGCGCGGGACACGGCGGATTCCTCTTCGACAAGCTGATCTTTCCCCTGCTGCTGCGCAAGGTGTATGCAGACAAGGATCGGCAGGAAGCGCTGATCCGCGACAGCGGCCTCGACTGGGTGCTGGTGCGTCCAGCCGTCCTCAACGACAAGCCCGCGCGCGGCGATGTCCGCGCGCTTACCGATCTCACCGGCTTCCACGGCGGCAGCATCGCGCGAGCGGATGTCGCGACGTTCGTCCTGGACCAAGTGACGTCCAATACCTGGTTGCATCGCTCGCCGCTGATCACTTGGTAAGCGCACGCCTTCGCTCGGGCCGCGCAGCACCAACCGACGGATGCGGCCACCGCAGTGCGTGCGAAGAGACGTCCGGGACCAATCCGTCGGCAACGCATCGATCGCGGTTTGGATCCCGGAAATGCGGCGACTTGTGATCCGGTAGCAGCGCAGACCGTGCGCGCCATGCGCCCTAAAAACCCTGCTCGCGAAAGTTCCTGAACACGGCGTTTGATTTATATACCGGTCAGTTTGAAATTCAGGGCAAGTTCGGGTGGCTAACGGATAATTTACATATCGGCAGCGAACGGCTTCATGCCTCAGCGCCGACTAAACCAATAACAAGGATATCCCGATCATGAAGACTTCCCTGCTCGCTCTCGGCCTCCTGGCCACCCTGCCGTTCGCTGCCTCTGCGGCCGAAGGCCTGTCCTACAACTACGTCGAAGGCGGTTACATCAAGACCGACGCCGACGGTGGCGACGCGGATGGTTGGGCCGTCAAGGGCTCCTACGCAATCAACCCGAACTTCAGCGTGTTCGGCGACTTCAACCGCCAGAAGACCGATTTCGGCGATGTCGACGTCGACCAGTGGCGCATCGGCGCCGGCTACAACCACGAGATCTCGACCAGCACCGACCTGGTGACCCGCGTGGCCTACAACCGCTTCGATCCGGAATACGGCACCAAGTTCAACGGCTATAGCGCCGAAGTCGGCATCCGTACCGCGTTCAACCCGTACCTCGAGGTGTATGCGCTGGGCGGTTACGAGGACTACACCAAGAAGGACGGCATCAACCCGGACGGCGAGTTCTACGGCCGCCTCGGCGCCCAGGCCAAGCTCAACCAGAACTGGGGCCTGAGCGCGGACCTGAAGATGAACCGCGATGGCGACAAGGAATGGTTCGTCGGCCCGCGTTTCAGCTGGTAAGCAGTACCGCGTAGCGCTGCGCGCGGCGTCTCTCTCTCCCGCTGCGCGCGGTTCGAGGCCCGGTCCCAGGACCGGGCTTCTTTTTTTGCGCGCCGCGCAGGTCCAGTGGCTGCAGACACGAAAAAGCCCGGTTTCGGCCGGGCTTTTTCGTGTCTGCAACGGCAAGCGATCCGATCAGCTGAACAGCGTGGTCGGATACTCGGGTTTCTGCTCGCGGGCCAGCAACTGTTGCAGACCCACCGCCGGGGTCAGTTCGCCGTGCAGCACCGCGCGCACCGCGTTGGAGATCGGCAGGTCGATGCCATGGCGGTCGGCTTGGCGCATCACCTCGTCGGCGGTCTGCACCGACTCGACCACCTGGCCGATCGCACGCACCGCGTCCTGCAGGGTTTGCCCGCGGCCCAGGGCCAGGCCCAGGCGCCGGTTGCGCGACAGGTCGCCGGTGCAGGTCAGCACCAGATCGCCGAGTCCGGCCAGGCCCATCAGCGTTTCCGGCTTGCCGCCGATCGCCGCGGCCAGCCGCAGCATTTCGTTGAGCCCGCGGGTGATCAGGCCGGCGCGGGCGTTCAAGCCCAGTTCCATGCCGTCGGCCACGCCGGTGGCCACCGCCAGCACGTTCTTCATCGCCCCGCCCAGCTCGGCGCCGACCATGTCGTCGCCGGTGTAGGCGCGGAAGGTGGGGCCGTGCATGGCGTCGGCGACCTGCTGCGCGAACGCGGCATCGCCGTGCACGGTCACCGCGGTCGGCAGGTCCAGCGCCACTTCCTTGGCGAACGATGGCCCGGTCACCACTGCCAGCGGCACGTCCTCGCCCAGGATCTGCTGCGCCACCTCATGCAGGAAGCGCCCGGATCCGGGCTCGAAGCCCTTGGTCGCCCAGGCCACGCCGGCCTGCGGCGGGCGCAGCGGCGCCAGCTGGTGCAGGGTTTCGGTGAAGGCGTGCGACGGCACCACCACCAGGACCCAGTCGGCGCCCTCCACGGCCGCCGCCAGGTCGGTGGTGGCCTGCAGGGTCGCCGGCAGCGGGATCTGCGGCAGGTAGCGCGGATTCTCGTGGCGCTGCTGAATCGCTTCGGCGACGACGGCGTCGCGCCCCCACAGCACGGTCGGGAAACCGTGCCGGGCGACGAGCGCGGCCAGGGCGGTGCCCCAGGAACCGGCGCCGAGGACGGCGATCTTCTTCGCGGCGTTATCGCGCATGCGCAACGGCGGACGCGCTCAGGCGTTGCCGGCCGGCTCCGAGTCGGCCAGCGACTGGGTCTCGCCCTGCTGCGCGCGCTGGCGCAGGGTTTCGGCGTACAGCGCTTCGAAGTTGATCGGCTGCAGGAAGAACGGCGGGAAGCCGCCGGCCTGGATCAGGTCGCTGACCAGCGCACGCACGTACGGGAACAGGATGTTCGGGCACTGCGTACCGAGCAGCACGTCCACCGCCTGCGGGTCCAGGCCGACCAGGCCGAACACGCCGGCCTGCTGCACTTCGGCCACATAGGCGGTCTTGCCGGCGGCGGTGCAGGTCAGGGTCACCGCGAGCACCACTTCGAACGCCTGCTCGTTCAGGCGCTGCACGCGCTGGTTGAGGTTGAGCTGCAATTCCGGCTGCACGTTGTCGTTGAACACCGCCGGCGCGTTCGGCGACTCGAAGGACACGTCCTTGACGTAGATCTTCTCGATGGTGAAAGCGGGGCCGGCTGCGGCTTCGGCCGGCGCCGTGGCGCCGTTGTTGGTGACGTCGGACATTTCTTGACTCCGGTGGATTCAGGTAACAGAAAGATTCGGGATTATCACATGCCGGCCGCGGCGCCCGGCGCCCGGCCGGGACGCGCGATCAGCGGCCCTTGACCAGCGGCAGATCGGCCTGCTGCCAGGCGGCGATGCCGCCTTCGAGCACGTAGACCTGCTCGAAGCCGGCCTTCTTCAACTGCTTGGCGGCGGCATCGGCGGTATTGCCGGTGCGGCACACCAGCACCACCGGCGAGGACTTGGCGTTGGCCACCAGCTTGTGCTCCGGGCCGAACTGGCTCGGCGTGGCGTTGCGGCTGCCGGCGATATGGCCCTTCTCGAAATCGGACGCGGCCGACAGATCGACCAGCACCGCGTTGCCGGCATTGATCAGCAGGGTCAGCTCGGCCGGGCGCAGGGTCTTGAAGCCACGGAACAGGCGCGCGATTTCGGTGACGATCAGGGCGATGGTCAGGCCGACCAGGGCCAGGGCCAGCATCGGATTGCGGCCGGCGAAGGCCAGCAGTTCTTCGAAGTTCACAGGAATAAGGGGCTGGAAGCGGGCGCCGATTGTCGCACAGCTGGCCGGCGGCGCTACTGGCCGTTCCACAAGTCCGGCAGCCCGTCCAGCAGCCACCAGGTCTTGGCCTGCGCGTCCCAGCGCCAGCGCTCGCGGTAGCGCACGATGCGCTCGGCCTGGGTATTGCGGTTGATCACGCCCAGCTCGATGTCGCGCACCACGTCGCCGTCCAGCATGCCGACCCGGCCGACCTTGTAGGAGGACACCTGCACCTGGCGGTAGCGCTCCAGTTCCAGGTCGGTCAGCGGGTGCGCCTGCCGGTAGGCCGGGTCCACCGCTTCCCAGGCCGACTCGAATTCGCTCCAGCGGATCGCGGTGCCGTAGGCGGTCTGCAGGTCGTCGAGCTTGCTCTGCTGGCTGCGGCTGCCGGCCAGCGCGGTGCCGGCGAAACCCAGCACCAGCAGCAGCGCCAGGGCGCGGAACATCGAATGCATGGCGGGGGTCCGGATGGGCGCGAGCGGTGCGCGCATCCTACCCTTTCGCGATGGCGACGAAACGCCCGCTGAGCGTCGCCGCCGCGGCGGCATCGGCCGGCCCGACCTGGGCCTGGATGCCGATCCGGGCACGGCCGCGCTGGCGGAAGGTCTGCACGAAGGTATCCCAGTCGGCCTGCGCATCGGCGCCGGCCTGCGCGTGCAGGTCGGCATACAGCGGCGCCAGGTAGCGCACCTGGGTATCGGCGACGTAGACGTCGGCCTGCAGGCCGGCGCGGTGCAGTTCGCAATTGACCAGCGCCCAGCCGGCCAGGGTCATCACCGAACCCAGGCTGCCGCCGAAGGCGTTGCCCTTGTCGTTGAGGTTGGCCGCCAGCGGCGCGACCACATGCAAACGCCGTTCGGCATAGCCCTGCAGCGCGACCTGCAGCGCCGCCACCGGCGGCATCGCGTCGAACTGCCGCTGCAACTGCTGCAGGAACACATCGAAAGGAAGATCCGCTGCCATGGTGCGATTGTGCTGCCAGTGGGGGCTCGCATAATGCCTGGCATGAGCGCACATGCAACCGCTGCCGCCGCGGCCTGGACCCTGATCTCGCTGCGCCCGCAGGGCGAGCACGCGCCGCTGCGGCGTGCCGCGGCGCGGGTCGGCGCGCGGCTGCTGGCAGTCTCGCCCTGGCGCCTGCAGGCCTGCGACGACGCGGCCACGCGCAGCGCGCTGGCCGAGGCGCTGGCCGCGCCGCGGGTGATCTTCAGCAGCCCGGCGGCGGTGCGCGCGGCCGCGGCGCTGCAGCCGCTGGCGGCGGTGCCCGGGCAATGCTGGCTGGCGGTCGGCGCCGGTACCGCGCGCGCGCTGCAGCGCCATGGCATCGCCGAGGTCGCGGTACCGGACCGGATGGACAGCGACGGCCTGCTGGCGCTGCCGCAGCTGGCCACCGGCGATGGCGCGGTCGGCCTGGTCACCGCGCCCGGCGGGCGCGGCCTGATCGCCGCGCAACTGCAGGCGCGCGGCACGCCGCTGCAGCGCGCCGATGTCTACCGCCGGGTGCCGTTGCCGCTGTCCGCGGCGCGCATCGCCCGGCTACGCGCCGCGGCGCCGGGCGTGCTGGCGCTGAGCAGCGGCGAGGCGCTACGGCTGGTGCTGGACCATCTGCCCGCCGACCTGGCCGCGACGTGGCGCGCGCGGCCGCTGGTCGCGGCCAGCGCGCGGCTGGCCGCGCAGGCCGCCGAACTCGGCTTCGCCGACATCGCGCGCGCCGCCGGTCCGCTGCCGCAGCAACTGGCCACCGCCGCCGCCGCGGCCGTAACGCGCTCGCCACCTCGCTGAACGCGCGCCGTCCCCCGGCTTGCGGGCGCGGTGCCGCTCACGCCATGCTCCCGCGTGCCGTGGGTCCGACCGTCGCCATCGTCGCGACGGGACGCAGGCTATGAGGATGCCCCCGCCGATGACCGAAATCTCGTCCACGCCCCGCCGCTCCACGCGCTGGATCTGGCTGCTTCTGATACTGGCCATGCTGGTTGCGCTCGCGCTGGCCGGTTGGCGCGGCTGGGAGTGGTGGCAGGCGCGCAATGCGCGCGCGCTGGCCGAGCAATCCGAGACCCAACTGCAGTTGCAGGCCCTGCAACAGAATCTGGAAACGCTGCGCCGCGACCAGCGCGCCACCGTGCAGCGGGTACAGGATGCGGCCAGCACCAACCGCGTGCTGCGCGACGAGATGCTCGGCCTGAGCCAGCGCAGCGCGTTGCTCGAAGACAACGTCGCCAAGCTCGCCGACTCCAACCGCCACGGCGCGCAGGCGCTGCGCCTGGACGAGGTGGAACTGCTGCTGAGCCAGGGCCAGCAGCGCCTGGATGTGGCCGGCGATACCCAGGGCGCCCGCCGCGCCTATGCGCTGGCCAGCGGCGTGCTGGAAGGCGTGGACGATCCGCGCTATCTCAACCTGCGCCAGGTGCTGTTGCAGGAACGCACCGCGCTGGACGCGCTCGGCGAGGGGCCGCAGGCGCGCCTGTCGGCGCAGCTGGACGCCTTCGCCGCCAGCCTGGAGGCCTTGCCCACGCAATTGCCCGAGCGCACGCAGGCGCCGCTGTGGCAACGGCTGCTGTCGCCGCTGGTCAAGATCCGCCCTGCCCAGGGCGGCGTGCTGGTCGCGCGTTCGGAACGGATCGCCGCGCGCGACGCGCTGCAGCTGGACCTGAGCCTGGCGCGCGCCGCACTGGAGCGTGGCGATGCGCGCGGCTACCGCGGCGCGCTGACCCGGGTCGGTACCTGGCTGCAGCGCCTGTGGCCCGATTCGGCCCCGCTGCGCGAACGCCGCGCCGCCTTGCAGACCCTGCGCAATGCCGCCCTGCGCCCGGCCGTCCCCGAGCTGGGCACCACCCTGCAGCAGTTGCGCAGCATGCGCGACGCAAGGAGCCAACCATGAAATCCCTCCGTTCCCTGATCGTGTTGCTGGTGGTGATCGCCCTGGGCGTGATCGGCGCGCAATGGCTGGCGCAGGACAGGCTGGGCGAGCTCGGCGAAGTGATCGTGCGCGCCGGCGGCAACGACTACATCTCGCCGCTGCCGCAGGCGGCGTTGCTGCTGGTGATCGCCTTCCTGGCGCTGTTGCTGCTGTGGAACCTGCTCAGCTTCCCGTTCCGCGCCTGGGGCCGGCATCGCCGCAAGCAATCGCGCGCACGCCTGCTCGACGGCCTGACCGCGCTGCACAACGGCCAGTGGACGCGCGCCGAGAAACAGCTCAATGCCGCCGCGGAAGATCCCGAGGTCAGCGCCATCGCGCTGGTCGCGGCGGTGCGCGTGGCCGATGCGCGGGGCGACGCGGAGGCGGCCAACCGCTACCTGCAGCGGCTGAGCGAACGCGACGCCGGCGCGCATGCGCTGCTGCAGGGCGAGCGCCTTCTGGCCCAGCAACGTCCGGTCGATGCGATCAATGCGCTGGACGTGGCCGCGGCGCAGCCGTTGCCGCCGCGCGGCTTGCTGCTGCGCACCGAGGCGCTGACCAGCATCGGCCGCGCCGGCGAGGCCTATGGCCAGCTTGGTGCGATCCGCCAGCAGCAGGCCTTGCCGCTGGACGCGATCGGCCCGCTGGAGTCGCGCCTGGCCGCCGCCTCGCTGCAGCAGGCGGACGACGCCAACGTGCTGGCGGAACGCTGGGAAAGCCTGCCCAAGTCGCAGCGCAGCGAACCGGCGGTGGTCGCGGCCTATGCCATCCGCGCCGCCGCGCTGCACTGGGACGACGCGGCGCTGCGCGCGGTGGAGCAAGCGCTGGAGACGCGCTGGGACGAAGGCCTGGCGGCGCTGTACGGACGCCTGCCGGTGGAGAAATACGATTCGCGCCGCGCCAGCGCGCAGCGTTGGCTGCAGAGCCACCCGGATAGCCCCGGGCTGCTGCTGACCCTGGCACGGCTGGCGCGTCAGCAGCAGCAATGGCCGCAGTCGGAGGAATTCCTGCACCGCGCGCTCGCGCTGGGCGCCGGCGCCGAGGCCTGGGAGGCGTTCGGCGATGGCTACGCCGAGGCCGGCGATCCGGTCCTGGCGCAGCACTGCTACGCCAACGCGCTGCGCGTGCAACGCGGCGAACCGGCGCAGCCGCTGCCAGTGGCCAGCGCGCCGGTGATCGTCCCGATCGATCCGGATGCGGGCAGCGCCGAGCGCCGCGACGAACACGGCTTCCCGCGCCTGCAGGAATGAGCGCGTTAGCGGGGACGACGTACCGTTGATCGAAGCAGGCGCCGGCTGCAGCCGGCGCCTGCGTTCCCGCTCAACGATTGCCAGGCCAGCGCCTGGCCGGCAGAACCGACCGGCTTAGCGCCGCAACGCGGCCGGCAGCGTCGGCAGGCGCGCCAGGAAGGCGGGCGCTACGCCCTTGTAGCGCGCGTAGCGCTCGTCCATGCGCCGCGGCACCAGGATGCGCGCGCCGAGCATGCCGGCGATCAGCATGACCAGGAACACCGCCAGGCCCAGCCAGAGCCCGGCCTCGTCGCCGATCGCGAACCCCAGCAGCGGTCCTGCGACGAACGCGGCCACGGTGAGCAGGATGAAGCGATTGCGCCGGCGCCGATGCTCGGCGCACAGGCCGAGCACGTGGCTGCTGCGCTTGCGCGCGATCAACGCCGCGATCGCGTAGATCACCACGCTCACCAGGATCAGCACGTACCAGCCCGGCGCATGCCAGTAGAACGTGCGCCTCTTCAGTTCGTCGTTGCGCAGCGCCACCCCGCACTTGACGCAGTGCGCCGGGAACGGCGTATCGCGCAGGCACAGCAGGTCGTCGCCGTCGCGCCACAACCTCTCGCCCGGCAGCGGCGGCGGCATGGTGGCCTGGATGGCGGTGTCAGGCGCCTGATACGGATTGAAGCTGTCCTGCTGGCTCATGGCATGCGCCCCCTGCGCGCCGTTCGGCCTGCGTCGTGCAGGCGATCGGCGCGCATGGTAGCGCAGCGGCGAGCGCTGCAGCTGGCGATGGCGGGGAATAACGGGTTCGACGATGCGGCGGTCGCGGTCGCACCGGGTCGCGTCTTCGCGGCCCGGCGATCGACCTGCACGCTTTTGCGGCCCGACGCGCCCAGGCGCGCGGACCGCACTGCGCGGCTCAGCGCTCGACGATCGCGACCACGCCCATGCCGCCGGCGGTGCAGATGGAGATCAGCGCACGCCCGCCGCCGCGTTCGACCAGCTGCTTGGCCACCGTGGCGACGATGCGCGCGCCGGTCGCCGCGAACGGGTGGCCGGTGGCCAGCGAGGACCCCAGCGGGTTGATCTTGGCCGGATCGATCTGCCCCAGCGGCGCGTCCAGGCCCAACCGGGTGCGGCAATAGTCCTCGCTCTCCCAGGCGCGCAGCGTGCACAGCACCTGCGCGGCGAAGGCCTCGTGGATTTCGTAGATATCGAAGTCCTGCAGGCTCAGGTTATGCCGCTTGAGCATGTCCGGCACAGCGATGGTCGGCGCCATCAGCAGGCCTTCGCCGTGCACGAAGTCCACCGCCGCGACCTGCGCGTCGCGCAGGTACGCCATCGGCGCATGGCCGTGCGCCTGCGCCCATTCCTCCGAGGCCAGCAGCACCGCGGCGGCGCCGTCGGTCAGCGGGGTCGAATTGGCCGCGGTCAGGGTGCCGCGGCCGCTGGTCTTGTCGAATGCCGGCTTCAGCGTGGCGAGCTTTTCCAGCGAGGTGTCGGGGCGCAGGATGTTGTCGCGCTCCACGCCGCGGAACGGCGCGATCAGGTCGGCGAAGAAGCCGCGCTCGTAGGCCGCGGCCAGCTTGTGGTGCGAGGACACCGCCCAGGCGTCCTGCGAGTCGCGCGCGATGTTCCACTGCTTGGCCATGTCCTCGCAGTGGTCGCCCATGCTCTTGCCGGTGCGCGGTTCGGCCACGCCGGGGAACTCGGGCTTGAGTTCGGCGAACTTGAAGCTGCGGGTCAGCGCGCGGATCTTGTCGCCGGTGGTCTTGGCGCGGTTGGCGGCCAGCAGCCGCGCGCGCAGCTTCTTGCCATAGACAATCGGCACTTCCGAGGTGGTGTCCGAACCGCCGCCGATGCCCGACTCGATCTGCCCCAGCGCGATCTTGTTGGCCACGGTGATGATGCTGTCCAGGCTGGTGCCGCAGGCGCGCTGCAGGGTGATGCCCGGCGTCAGCGGCGACAGGCCGGAGGACAGCGCCGCCTCGCGGCCCAGGTTCCAGTCGCTGGAGTGCTTGATCACCGCCCCCATCGCCACCTCGCCCAGCTGCTGGCCGTGCAGGCCGTAGCGCTCGACCAGCGCGCCCAGCGTGCGCACCGACATGCCGAGGTTCCCGACATCCGCATACGCCGTGTTCTGCCGGCAAAACGGAATACGGACGCCGCCGAGAATGGCGACGGGACGGGCTACTGGCATGGGATTACCTCGCGCGAGGGGTCGGGGACATGGCCTGCACGTTAGCGCAGGCATAATGAAGCGAGTGTAGCTTTGCGCCCGCGATGGGCCAACCGCCAAGCCATGAGCCAAGCCATTGCCAGCATGAATGCCCGCGGCGTGATCGCCCTGGAACTGTCCGCCGGGCTCGCCCCCGCCCACGCAGCGCTGCCGCACGCCCTGGCCGCGGAGCTGGCCGAGAAGGTCGGCCGCGACCTGGCGCAACTGGTGCCGGCGGTGCGCGAACTGGAATTGAGCCTGGCCGGCGCGCATTTCGACCCCGCCGAGGTGCTGCGTCCGGGCTGGCCGATGCACCGGCGCCTGGACGAACTGCGCGCCCGCGCGCCCGGCCGCGACGCCGGCCCGCGCCTGCTGGCGTTCGGCGCCGACGCCGATGGCGCGGTGCCGCTGCCGTTCCAGGCCGATGCCGGGCTGCTCGGCGGCGCGCTGCGGGTGGTGCCATTCCTGCTCAGCGGTCCGGCCGAGACGCTGCACCCGGTCGCCGAGGCGCTGGAGGACGTGTTGCTGGCGCAGGGCATGGCGCAGCCGGATACCGCGCTGCTGGCGCAGCAGGCGTTCGGCGCGCAGGTCGAACACGCGCGCTATCTGACGGTCAACGACCTGGCCGCGATGATGTCGATGCAGTACGACAACCAGGGCCTGGCGCCGCTGTGGCCGCTGATCGAGACCGCGCTGCTGGCGCCGGACCAGGAGGAATGGCTGGCCAGCCCGCCCGAACCGCTGCTGCGCTACCGCGGTGGCGAAGTGCGCATGGCCTTGTTCGATCCGGCCAGCTGGTGCGCGCACTACGCCCACGACCGCCAGGACTGCGAACGCCTGCAGCGGGTCTACGAACACTACCTGGCCCGGCAGCGGCAACTGGCCGCGGTGCTGGAAGCGCACGGCATGCCGGTGCTGTACGTGCATTGCGAGGCCGGCGAGGACGCGCGGCAGGCATTGCTGGCGGCGTGAATCGCGATTGATCGCAGGGTGGCGCGGGCGACCGCGGATCGCAGGCGCTTGCAGAGATCCGACTGAAATGTGCGGCTATTGGGACTTGGGCGCGGATGCTGTCCGGCGCCCTCGGGTCGCTCGCTTCGTTCGTCGCGGCTGAAGCCGCTCCTAAAGGGCTTGCGACGGGATGGCTGGGTGCGTTGTGGGCGGGGACTTCGGTGCCGATGGCGCACGGCACTGCAAGGTTTACAGCTTCGCTCGTCGCGACTGAAGTCGCTCCCACAAGGGGCGACCTGCGGCGAACCTGGCAGCTCTGTGGCGACCCCTGCATTTGTGGGAGGGACTTCAGTCCCGACTGCATGCAGGGTGCAGTGCGGCTTCGGTTGTCGCGGCTGAAGCCGCTCCTACAGGAGCGCACGCATCTCCCTGCACAGGCGCTGGCGGCGTGCTCCAGCGCTGAGGGAACGGTTTCGACCGACCGGCGCTCCGAAGCCGGCGGATTTGCCGACTTCGGAGCCCGTGCAGCCGATGGCCCGAAGCCACCGGCGTCGCGCCTGCGACCTGCCGCTTACTGCGCGGAGGGCGCCGCCGCTGCGCCGACCGGGGCCGCCGCGGTCGCGTTGCCCTTGATCACGCCGCAGGCCAGGCGGCCGCCGGCGTTGCCGGTGGGCTGGGTCTTGTAGTCGTCCGGGTCGGCGTGGACGATCACCGCGTGGTTGAGGATGTCGAAGCCGTCGCCCTTGCCGATGTTGACGTTGTTGGACACCGCCGCGTCGATCGTGGCCTTGCCGTCGGCGTCGGCCTTCAGGTTCGGCATGTCGCCGCCATGGTGCGGGTCGGCGCTGACCTGGCCGTGCTCGGACTTGGCCGGATTGAAGTGGCCGCCGGCGCTGCTGCCGTCGGGCGCGCTGCAATCGCCGAACTCGTGGATATGGAAGCCGTGCTCGCTGTTGGGCTTGAGCCCGGTGATGGTGCCGGTGACGTGCACGACGCCATCGACCGTATCGAACTTGACCTCGCCGGCGACCTGGTTGCCCTGGGTCGGGCTCAGCGCGGCGCTGGCGGCGGCCTGCGCGGGCGTGGCGGCGGGCGCGGGTTCTGCGGCCGGTGCCGGGGTGGCGGGCGGCGTCGTGGCCGCAGCGGGAGCGTCGGCAGCGGCAGGCTCCTCGCGCTTGCAGGCGCCGAGCGCGAGCGTGGTGGCCAGGAACAGGACAGTGGGAAGCGTACGCATGGTGGTTCTCCTTGAGGGGCCGCGGAATGCGGACGTTCGCCGCGGAGCGAGCTCCGGGCGGATGATCGGTCAGTCAGCGCAACACGCGGATCACGCCGCAGGCCACCCGCGCACCGGCGTTGCCGGCCGGCTGGCTGCGGTAATCGTCGGCGTCGGCATGCGCGACCAGCGCGCGCCCGGCGATGTCGTTGGCCGCGCCGCCGCCGAGCACCACGCCGTGCAGCAAAACGTCGACCTGGGCGACGCCATCGGCGTTCGCGTTGAGGTTGTCCATGTCGCCGGCGTGGTGCGGGCCGCTGCCAGCACGGCCGTGCGGTGCGCCGAGCGGATTGAAGTGGCCACCGGCGCTGCTGGCGTCGGCCGCGCTGCAATCGCCGCGTTCGTGCACGTGGAACGCGAACGGGCGGTTCGGCTGCAGGCCGCCGAGGGTGCCGGTGATGCGCACGCCGCCGGGCGCGGCGACCAGCGACAGCTTGCCGCTGACCAGGCTGCCGGAGGCCGGGGCGAGCACCGCCTGCGCCTGCTGCGCGGTGCCGCTGACCGGCAGCGGCGGCGCCTTCGGCGGTGGCGGCGCGGGCGGTGCGGGCGGCGTGCTGCTGCAGCCGGCCAGTACCAGCAGCGCGCTTCCTACGATGGCATGCAAGCGGTAACGCATCGGCATGTTGGCTCCTTGTGCAGTGGAAACTAGAGGGATGGCCGTTCAGAGTTCATGAAGGCTACGGCTGCGCGCAAGTCTAACCGCGCGCGGCGGGCGCCGTTTTGCTGCACTGTGTCACGCCTGCCGGCGCCGCCGCACCTATAGTCCCGGCGCAATGGCGATCCGCAAACTCCGCCCCGCACTGGCGACGACCGCACGGCCTGGCGGCGCGCTGAGCGCGCTGTACCAGCGCTGCCGGCCGGCGCTGCTGTCGTTCTTCCGCCATCGCGTGGCCGACCCCAGCGAGGCGGAAGACCTCACCCATCAGGTCTTCGCCAACCTGGCCGCATCACCCGGCGCGGTCTGCGACGACGGCTACCTGTTCCGCAGCGCGACCAACCTGCTGCGCGACCGCGCCCGCCGCGAGAAAGTGCGCAGCCTGCATCGGCAGCGGCAAGGTGCGGCGCCCGAGCACGCGGTGGAGACGCTGGATCCGCCGCGGGTGCTGGCCGGGCGCCAGGCGCTGGGCGAGGTCGCCGAGGCGCTGGAACGGCTGGCGCCGCGCACCCGCGCGATCTTTCTGCAGTTCCGCCTGGAGAACATGAGCCAGGCGCAGATCGCCAGCAGTTACGGCATCTCGGTCAGCGCGGTGCAGAAGCACCTGCTGCGCGCCATGACCGAGCTGGCCGAGTTGATGGAGCGTGCGCCGTGAGCCGCGCGCATTCCGGCGCCGAAGACGCCGCGCGCTGGTGCCTGCTGCTGGCCGGCGGCGAGTTGTCGCCAGCGCAGCGGCAGGCCTTGCGGCGCTGGCTGCAGAAGGACGCCGAGCATCCGCGCCTGCTCGCGCGGGCGCAGCGCGCCTGGGACATGACAGGCGCCGCCGCCGCGCATCCGCGCGTGCAGGCGCTGCGCCGCGCTGCGCGCGCCGACCTGCAGCGCGCGCGGCGGCCGGCGCTGGCCTGGGCGGCGGCCGCGGCGCTGGCGCTGGCGGCGATCGGCAGCTGGTGGCTGCTGGCGCCGACGGTCTACCGCACCGGGCTGGCGCAGCAGCGCCAGGTGGTGCTGGACGATGGCTCGGCGCTGGCGCTGGACGCCGACAGCCAGGTGGAAGTGCGCTACAGCGGCAGCCTGCGCGAGGTGCGGCTGCGCCGCGGGCGCGCCGCATTCAGCGTGGCCAAGCAGCGCGAGCGGCCGTTCGTGGTCGAAGCCGGCGCCAGCCGCGTGGTCGCCACCGGCACCGCGTTCAGCGTCGAACGGGTCAGCGAGCAGGTGCGGGTGGTGCTGTACGAAGGCAGCGTGCGCATCGAAAGCCAGGACCGCGGCGCGGCCACGGCCACAGCCCCCGCGCTGCCGCAGCGGCTGGCCGCCGGCCAGGCCTGGACCTCGGCCGCGCCGGGGGCCGCACAGCCGCGCGTGGTGCGGGTGGATCCGGCGCAGGAACAGGCCTGGCGCAGCGGCCTGCTGCTGTTCGACGACGAGCCGCTGGTGGTCGCGGTGGCGCGAGTGAACCGCTACAGCCCGGTGCAGCTGCAACTGGCAGACCGCAGCGCCGGGCAGCTGCGGGTCAGCGGCATGTTCAAGGCCGGCGACAGCGCCGCCTTCGTCTCCGGCGTGACCGCGGTGCTGCCGCTGCGCGCGCGTAGCGGCGATGCCGGTGCGGTCGTGCTCGAGGCGCGTTGAGGCTGGGATTCGGGATTCGGGATTCGGGAATCGCAAGAGCGCGTTCCGGGGCTAGCCCATGCGATGCGATGGGCAGCGAAGACGCCTCGCACAACGGCCTGCTGGCGTCCGCGCGCGCCTTCCGCTTTTCCGATTCCCCATTCCCCAATCCCGATTCCCGGCCGCAAGTGTGTGTTTTCCCCACTGGTGCGTGTTCTTCCTAGCGAGCGCGTCGCCTTGCCGGCGGCGCCGTCCCTGCCATGAGGAGAGAGAGCCCGTCATGTCGCCATCGTCGCGTCCCCGTCCGCTTTCCCAGGCCGTGCGTGCCTGCCTGCAGTTCGGCCTGGCCCTGTCGCTGGGCACCCCGGCGCTGGCGCTGGCGCAATCGCCGCCGGCGCCGACCGCCGCCCGCATCGCCTTCGACATTCCCGCGCAGGACCTGCCCGGCGCGCTGGCCGCCTTCGGTCGCGTTTCCCAGCAACAGCTGGCGTACGACCGCGCGGTGGTCGCCGGCAAGCGCAGCAGCGCGCTCAGCGGAAGCTACGGCGCGCAGGAAGGGCTGGACCTGCTGCTGGCCGGGACCGGGCTGAGCGCGCGCGCGGCCGGCAACGGGGTGCTGGTGATCGAGGCGGCGCCGGCCAGCGGCGGCGCGCAGACGCTGGACGCGGTGATTGTCACCGGCACCACCGCCGCGCACCGCACTGTGCTGCAGTCTTCCTCGGCGATCACCGTGGCCGACCAGCAGGCGCTGGAACGCAAGGCGCCGCGCAGCACCGCGCAGGCGCTGGAGCTGATCCCGGGCATGTTCGTGGAAGCCTCCGGCGGCGAGATCTCCAACAACTTCTCGGTGCGCGGCATGCCCGGCGGCAGCCAGCAGTTCGTGCAGCTGTCCGAGGACGGGCTGCCGGTGTTCTACACCAACGCGCTGGCCGACACGATCCTCAAGCAGGAAGTGAGCATCGACCGCATGGAGGCGGTGCGCGGCGGCACCTCCGGCATCCTCACCGTCAACGGCGCCGGCGCCACGGTCAACTTCCTGACCCGCAAGCCCGGCGCCGAACCGGAAGGCACGCTGCGCCTGACCACCTCCGACTTCGGCACGCGCCGCATCGACCTGTGGCAGGGTGGACCGATCGACGCCAACTGGCAGTACAGCGTCGGCGGCTTCTACCGCCGCGCCGACGGGGTGCGCGACCCGGGCTTCACCGGCGACCACGGCGGCATCTTCCGCGCCGCGATCGGGCGCATGTTCGAGCGCGGCGAATTCGGCTTCAGCCTCAAGCTGGTCGACGACCACAACACCTTCCAACTGCCGATCCCGCTGCAGGATGCGGGCGACCCGCGCGGTGTGCCCGGCCTGGACGCCAGCACCGGCACCATGCTCAGCCGCGACAACGCGGTGATGGACGTGCGCACCGCGCCGGCCTCCGGGCGCAGCTGGCAGCGCCACGACCTGCGCGACGGCGTGCACGTCACCGCGGTGGCGCCCGGCTATCACGTCGAATACGACATCAACGATGGCCTGACGTTCCGCTCCAAGGGCCGCTACACCGACTTCAAGAGCGACTTCAATTCGGTGTTCAGTTCCGACAACGCCTCGCTGGTGCCGGCGACCTATCGCCTGGACCGCGCCAACTTCGGCGACATCGGCGTGCTGCTGGACCGCTTCGCCGCGCAGGGCGCGGTGACCGCCGGGTTGCGCCGGGTCCGCAACGGCGAGGTGATCGCCGGCGCCGACGCGCTCAACGCGCTCAACGGCAACGGCCTGGTCACCCACAGCATCACCGGCGACAACCGCCGCGACGTGGAGGAATTCGTCAACGACGCCAGCCTGACCTGGCACGACGAGCGCAACAGCTTCACCGCCGGCCTGCTGTATTTCCACAGCCGGGTGCGCGATTCCAACATCGGCGCCTCGACCTTCGTCAGCGAGGTGCGCAACCGGCCCGACCGCATGGACATCGTCGCGCTCGACGCCGCCGGCACCGTGGTCGGCTCACTGACCGAGAACGGCCTGCTCAACTACAGCAACTGGGGCGACAGCAACAACCACTACAGCGCCGATTCGTTCTCGCTGTACCTCAACGACGAGTTCCAGGCCACCGAGCGCCTGCGCATCGACGGAGGCGTGCGCGTGGAGCGCTACGACATCGATTTCTACGAAGGCATCTCCACGCCGATGCAGCCGATCGCCGGCGCGTTCGACGCCAACGGCAACGACGTCGACACCATCATCGCCAACAACTACCTGGCGCAGTTCGGCGGCGGCGCGTTCACCGGCAACTACCGGCACTACGATGGCGGCTTCACCGAGACCGCCGCGACCCTGGGCGGCACCTACCTGCTGACCGACAACTTCGCGCTGTATGCGCGCTACGCGCGCGGCTTCCAGGCCAACGGCCGCTTCGACCCGGTCAAGATCGACTTCGGCGAGGTCGGCCTGCGCTACCAGAGCCGCGCGCTGACCGCCTCGCTGACCGGCTTCCGCACCACCTACAAGGATTTCCTGTTCTCGCGCCTGCCCCCGGGCGCGGCGACCGAGGTGCGCTTCTACTCGGACATCGTCTCCAACGGCGTGGAGTTCGACGTGCTGTGGAAACCGGCGCGCTACTTCCAGCTGCAGGCCACCGGCGTGGTGCAACGCTCCGAGGTCCAGGTCAACGACGACCAGGGCACCGGTTTCGCGCGGCTGTTCGACGGCAACAAGCCCGAGCGCACGCCGCCGGTCAACGTCACCGTGACCCCGAGCCTGCTGCTGCCCGACGGACGCGGCGAGATCTACCTGTCCTACCACTACCTGGACAAGATGTATTCGGACATCGCCAACAGCCTGGAGCTGCCCAGCTACGGCGTGTGGAGCGCGGGGGTGACGTACCGGCTCACGCCGAAGTGGCAGCTGCAGGCGAACCTGGACAACCTGACCGACGAGGTGGGCTTGACCGAAGGCAATCCGCGCTCGGGCTTCGCCGAGAACAGCGGCGCGTCCGGCGCGTTCTATGCGCGGCCGATCCTGGGCCGCAACCTGCTGCTGAGCCTGACCTACGACTTCTGAGCGAGGGACCCCCGCCATGCCCGTTCTTTTCCGCCGCAGCGCCGGCGTCGCGTTGGCGCTGTCGATAGCGCTGGGCGGCCCTGCCCTCGCCGCGCAGGCGCCAGCCACCACGCAGGCCGACAGCGACAGCGGCGAGATCCTGCGCTTCCAGATCCGCGAAGGCCGCAACGCCAATTACTTCTACCGGCACGGACCGATCGCTGCGCACGCGCTGCTGACCTCCGGCACGCAGCCGCGGCTGCTGGCGGCGTTCCCGGCCGGCAACAGCGGCGCCGGGCTGTGGTTCGCGGCCAGCGCCGCGCCGGTGCAGTGGCAGGCCCAGGGCGAACCGCACGAGTTGGTTCGTACCGACGCGCACGGGCGCACCTTGCGCGGCGTGGCGCTGGAGGCCAGCAGCGACGCGGCCACGTTGACGGTGCGCGAGGCGGTGCTCGGCAGCGTGCGCGTGCTGCGCGACTTCCAGGCGCTGGGCAAGCGCCCGGACGCGGTGGCCGCCGCGCCGGTGCGCGACGGCCAGCGCCTGCGCTGGGCACGCGACCGGCTCGACGGCGCGGCCGGCTACGCGCTGGACCTGGAGGTGCTCGACGGCCGCATCGAGGCCCGCCCCGGCCAACCGATCGTGCTGCACGCGCCTGCGGACAGGCCGCTGCGGGTGCGCTTCAGCGCGCTGACCGGCGAGCCGCCGCTGACCCCGCTGGACACGGCGCAGCTGTTCGCGCCGGCCGCCGGCGGCGATCCGCGCAGCCGCCAGGCGCTGGCCTTCCTCAGCTACCGCGAGAAGCTGCTGGCCGGTTCCTGGCGCTTCGACACCTACTTCGGTCGCGACACGCTGATGTCGCTGCGCCTGCTGCTGCCGGCACTGGCGCCGGACGCGGTGGAGGCCGGGCTCGGCGCGGTGTTGGCGCGGCTGGACCGCGACGGCCAAGTCGCGCACGAGGAGGACATCGGCGAATTCGCGGTGCTGCGCCATCGCCAGCGCGACGGCCGCGACGACGCCACGCCGATTTACGACTACGGCATGGTCGACGACGACTTCATGCTCGCGCCGGTGATGGCGGCCTGGCTGCTGGACAGCGCCGACGGGCGCGCACGCGCCGCCGCGTTCCTGGCCCGCACCACGCCCGACGGCGAGCGCTACGGCGCCGCGCTGGCGCGCAACCTGGCCTGGGTGGTGGAGCGCAGCGCCGCGTTCGCGCAGACGCCGCGCTGGGATCGCCTGATCGCCCTGCAGCCGGGCCACAGCGCCGGACAGTGGCGCGACAGCGAGCACGGGCTGGGCGGCGGCCGCTATGCCTACGACGTCAATGCGGTGTTCGTGCCGGCGGCGCTGCAGGCGATCGCGCGGCTGCAGGCGCACGGCCTGCTGCAGCCGTATCTGGACCCGGCACAGGCGCAGCGCCTGCAGCGCGCGGCCGGGTTCGCCGAACGCTGGCAGCGGCATGCGCCGGCGCTGTTCGCGGTCGCGCGCACGCCGCAGCAGGCGCGCGCCGCGGTCGCCGCCTACGCGGCCGCGACCGGCGTGGATCCGGCGCCGGCGCTGGCCGCGCTGCCGCGAGAGCCGCTGCGCTTCGCCGCGCTGGCGCTGGACGCCGCCGGGCAGCCGCTGCCGGTGCTGCATTCCGATGGCGGGTTCGCGCTGCTGTTCCTGGACCCGTCCGCGGACGCGCTGGATGCGTTGGTCGACGCGCAGCTGCGACCGTTCCCGGCCGGGCTGATGACCGATGTCGGGCTGCTGGTGGCCAACCCCGCGTATGCGCCGGCGCTGCAAACGCAGTTCGGCGCCGATGCGTACCACGGCACCGTGGTCTGGTCGTGGCAGCAGGCGGTATTGGCCGCCGGCCTGGAGCGTCAGCTGCGACGCGCCGACCTGCCCGCGGCGACCCGCGCGCGCCTGCTGGCGGCACGCCAGCGGCTGTGGACGGCGATCGAGGCGGCGCGCGAGGTGCGCACCTCGGAGCTATGGTCGTGGACCTACCGCGACGGCCGCTATGCGGTGCGCGCATTCGGCCAGGACCACGGCGACGCGGACGAATCCAATGCCGCGCAGTTGTGGAGCACGGTGTTCTTGGCGTTGCGGCCTTGAATGCCGGGAATCGGGAATCGGGAATCGCAAAGCTTGTCAGCGGCGCGCGTTACCGCGATGCGGGCGAGGCCGTGCCGCAGCACCAATCGCGCACCTGCGCGCCGGACCGCTGTTCCGATTCCTCGATTCCCGATTCTCAAGGCCCGCTGCAAGCGGCCTTCAACGCCGCCGCCGACCGGGCCCCAGCTTGCGCGTCACCGTGTTGCGGCCCACGCCAAGGCGCGCGGCGGCTTCGGCGCGGCGGCCCTGGGTGAAACGCAGCGCCACCTCCAGCAGCGCCTTGTCGAAGCGGTCGCGCGCTTCGGCGTGCAGGCCTTCGGCGCCGTCGGTCAGGCGCTGCTGCGCCCAGGCCGACAGCTGCGCATCCCATTCGCCGCCCTCGCCGCTGCGCTCGCGGCGGCTGCCGCGCAGCAGCGCGCCGTCCACGTCGTGCGCGTCGATGACTTCGGCCGGCGCCAGCGCGGCCAGCCGCCAGCACACGTTCTCCAGTTCGCGCACGTTGCCCGGCCAGGCATAGCTGCGCAGCGCGTCCAGCGCCGCCGGCGACAGCCGCTTGGGCGGGGTGTCGAGCTTGCGCGCGGCCATCGCCAGGAAGTTCTCGGCCAGCTGCGGCACGTCGGCGCGGCGCTCGCGCAGCGGCGGCAGCTGCAGCCGCACCACGTCCAGCCGGTGCAGCAGGTCGGCGCGGAAGCGGCCCTGTTCGACCAGCGCCTCCAGGTCCTGGTGGGTGGCGGCGATGACCCGCACGTCGACCCGGATCAGTTCGCGGCCGCCGACGCGGAAGAATTCGTTCTCGGCCAGCACGCGCAGCAGCCGGGTCTGCAGCGGCAGCGGCATGTCGCCGATTTCGTCCAGGAACAGGGTGCCGCCGTCGGCCTGTTCGAAGCGGCCGATGTGGCGCCGCTGCGCGCCGGTGAAGGCGCCGGCCTCGTGGCCGAACAGTTCGCTTTCCAGCAATTCTGCCGGGATCGCCGCGGTGTTGAGCGCGACGAACGGCTTGCGCGCGCGCGGCGACTCGGTGTGCAGCGCGTGCGCGACCAGTTCCTTGCCGGTGCCGGTTTCGCCATTGATCAGCACCGACAGCGGCGCCTGCGCCAGGCGGCCGATGGCGCGGAACAGCGCGCGCATCGCCGGGGTGTCGCCGATCAGCTCGGCGCTGCCCTGGCTGGACACCGGCGACGCGGCCTCGGCGGCGACGCCGGCCTCCGGCAGCGCACGCGCGGCCAGCGCCACCGCGTCGTCCAGGTCGAACGGCTTGGACAGGAATTCGTGCGCGCCGCCGCGGAACGCGCCGGCGGTGCTGGCCACGTCGGTGTAGGCGGACATCACGATCACCGGCAGCTGCGGATGCGCGGCCTTGAGCTTGTCCAGCAGCACCAGGCCGTCGTCGCCGGGCATGCGCACGTCGGTGAACAACAGGTCCGGCAGCGGACGCTGCGCCAGCGCCTGCAGCGCCGAGGCGGCGCTGTCGAAACCGTCCACGCTGTAGCCGGCATCGCGCAAGGCGGTGGACAGCACGAAGCGGACCGAGCGGTCGTCGTCGACCACCCAGATGCGTTGCGATCCTTCCAGGGATTCGGTCATCGGAATGCTCCTATTCGGGGTCCGCTGCGGCCTGCGGCAGCAGCAGGGTGAAAACGGTATGCCCGGGGCGGGAGCGGAAGGTCAGCGAACCGGCGTGTTCGCGCGCCACCTGCTGCGCCAGCGCCAGGCCCAGGCCGCTGCCTTCGGCGCGGCCGCTGACCAGCGGCAGGAACAGGTGCTCGGCCAGTTCCTCCGGCACGCCGCGGCCGTCGTCGACGATCTCCAGGCGCACGCCGCGCGCATGCACGCGGTCGCGGATGCGCTGGGCGTGCTCGACGCGGGTGCGCAGGGTCACCTGCGCGGCGCCGGCCTGGATCGCGTTGCGGACGAGGTTCCACACCGCCTGGGTCAGGCGGTCGGCGTCGCCGAGGAATTCGGGAATGCTGGGGTCGTAGTCGCGCTGCAGACGCACCGACCAGCCGCCCTCGTTCTCGGCCAGGCGCAGCACCCGTTCCAGCACTGCGTGGATGTTGAGCATGGCGTGCGGCCGCGCCGGCGCCGGCGACAGCAGCTGGTCGAGCAGGCTGTTGAGGCGCTCGATCTCCGCGCCGATCAGGTCGATCAGCTCGCGCTCGTCCTCGTCGCGGTGCTGCGCGCGCCGCGCCAGCAGCTGCGCGGCGCCCTTGAGCCCGGCCAGTGGATTGCGCAGTTCGTGGGCCAGCCCCTTCAGCGCCGCGCCGAGCGCGTTGGGCAGCGCCTGGGTCGGGTCCAGGGTGGGGAATTCGTCGACCGGATGCGCTTCGAGCAGCCAGCCGCCGGCGTCCAGCCGCGACAGCCAGCCCTCGGCAAAGCGCGGCGTCTCGCCGGGAAGGGCCAGCGCCATGCGGTGCAGGCGCAGCACGTCGCGCTCGTCGTTGAGCAGGAACCGCGCCAGCGCGTCGCCCTGCACTTCCAGCGAGGCCAGCGGCTGGTCGAGCAGGCGCCGCACGCTCACGCCCAACCAGCGCGCGAAGGCCGGATTGGCGCCGAGCAGGCGGCCATCGGCATCGGCCCAGGCTACCGGGGTGCCGAGCGCATCGAGCGGGGGTGGAGGCGAGGTCATCGGCATTGCACCAATGTAGTGCAAAGACGAACGGAAGGCGCTGAACGCCTGCCCGGGCGGGCCAGTTGCCGAAATCGGCAGGCCACGCGGGCCGGCGCAGAGACGCGGCCTGTCGCGGCCACCGCCGCCGGCGGGCGCGAGGCGCCGCCGGCAACGGAGAACAAAAGAATTGGGGGTCGGGCGAGCCTAGCGGCCACGCGGGAATACCTCAGATCGCTAAGAAAACTGCCGTCGTTCCGCCCCATGGAGCGCCGGCGATGGCCACTGACCGCCAGGACCGGGCAGGCCGGCCGCAGGCGGGATGCCGCAGCGGCCCGCGACGCGAGGTCGCGGGCCGCCCTTGCTCAGGACTCGTACGCGGTTTCGCCGTGCGAGGTGATGTCCAGACCCTCGCGCTCGGCTTCTTCCGAGACCCGCAGGCCGAACACCAGCTTGGCGACCAGGAAGCCGACCACCGAGACCACGCCGATCCAGACCACGGTCACGCCGACGCCGGTGGCCTGCACCAGCACCTGGTGGCCCATGGTCACGCCTTCGGCATAGCCGGCACCGCCCAGCGCCTTGTCGGTGAACACGCCGGTCAGGATCGCGCCGACGATGCCGCCGACGCCGTGCACGCCGAACACGTCCAGCGTGTCGTCCGCGTTGAGCAGCTTCTTCAGCCCGGTCACGCCCCACACGCAGATCGCGCCGGCGGCCACGCCGATGGCGATCGCGCCGAACGGGCCGACGGTGCCGGCGGCCGGGGTGATGCCGACCAGGCCGGCGACCATGCCCGAGGCCACGCCCAGCGCCGAGGACTTGCCCTTGACCAGCTTCTCGACCAGCGACCAGGCCAGCACCGCGGCGGCGGTGGCCAGCAGCGTGTTGAGGAAGGCCAGCGCCGCGGTGGCGTTGGCTTCCAGCGCCGAACCGGCGTTGAAGCCGAACCAGCCCACCCACAGCAGCGAGGCGCCGACGAAGGTCAGGGTCACGTTGTGCGGCTTGAGCGCGGTCTGGCCGAAGCCCAGGCGCTTGCCGACGAAGTAGGAACCGACCAGGCCGGCGATACCGGCGTTGATGTGCACCACGGTGCCGCCGGCGAAGTCCAGCGCGCCCTTGGTGAACAGGAAGCCCGGCGCCGCCCACACCATGTGCGCCAGCGGCAGGTAGCCGAAGGTGAACCAGATGACGACGAACAGCAGCACCGCGGCGAACTTCACGCGCTCGGCGAAGGCGCCGACGATCAGCGCGCCGGTGATGCCGGCGAAGGTCAGCTGGAAGGCGACGAACACGTATTCCGGCAGCTTGAAGCCCTTGGAGAAGGTATCGGCCAGCGTGGTGGTATCCACGCCGTGCAGCAGCGCCTTGTTGAGCGTGCCGACGAACAGGCCGCCATCGGCGAAGGCCAGGCTGTAGCCGTACAGCACCCACAGCACCGCGATCAGCGAGAACACCACGCCGACCTGGATCAGCACCGACAGCACGTTCTTGGAGCGCACCATGCCGCCGTAGAACAGCGCCAGGCCCGGCACCACCATCAGCAGCACCAGCAGCGTGGAGGTCAGCATCCAGGCGACGTCGCCCTTGTCCACCACCGGTGCGGCGGCTTCAGGCGCGGCGGCGGCGGCCGGCGGCGCCGGCGGCGTCAGTTGTTCGGTGACCACATCCGGCGTCGGCGCCGGGGTCACTTCGGCCTGGGCGAAGGCCGTGCCCGGCACGCCCGCCGCCATCGCGCTGACCAGCATCAGCATGCATACCGCGTAGAACCGGGCCTTCCACCCGGAGAAAAGACCTGTCTTCATGAGGGGCTCCAGGGTGGGGTTAGAGCGCATCTGCGCCGATCTCGCCGGTGCGGATCCGGATGACCTGTTCGATCGCGGTGACGAAGATCTTGCCGTCGCCGATCTTGCCGGTCCCGGCCGCGGTCTGGATCGCCTCGACCACGGCGTCCAGGCGTTCGTCGGTCACCACGGTCTCGATCTTGATCTTGGGCAGGAAGTCGACGACGTACTCGGCACCGCGGTACAGCTCGGTGTGGCCTTTCTGCCGGCCGAAGCCCTTGACCTCGGTGACGGTGATGCCGGACACGCCTGCCTGCGACAAGGCCTCGCGGACCTCGTCGAGCTTGAATGGCCGGATGATGGCGGTGATCAGTTTCATGCGCATACCCCGTTGGTGGAAGGAGCCGGCCGCCGAACGCCGGCCGGCGGTTTGCATGTCATCGGCGCCGCGAACGGCGCCGTTCTGCTGCGCGGTGCGTCCCGCGGATCACGCCGTGGCGCGGCGCACGCGAGTGCGACGGCAACGGCGACGTGGGAGGGAGCGTGGCCCACGGCACGCAAGCGCTTGTCTCGTGGTGCATCCCCTGGAAAAACCGCTGTCGCTACTGCGTTCGGGCGCGAACCACCGGCACGGCTCCCCAGCCGAGTAGGTGGCGGCGATGACGAAGGAGGGAGGGGTAACCTTCGCCATCGCCGCGCGTGGAACTCAGTTGGCGTAGTACAGCTGGTATTCCAGCGGGTGCGTTGCGGCGCGGAACTTGGTCACTTCCTGCATCTTCAGCGCGATGTAGCCGTCGATGAAGTCGTCGCTGAACACGCCGCCGGCCTTGAGGAACTCGCGATCGGCGTCGAGCGCTTCCAGCGCCTGGTCGAGGCTGGAGCACACCTGCGGGATCTGCTTCTCTTCTTCCGGCGGCAGGTCGTACAGATCCTTGTCGCTGGGCGCGCCCGGATCGATCTGGTTCTTGATGCCGTCCAGGCCGGCCATCATCAGCGCGGCGAAGGTCAGGTAGCCGGACTGCAGCGGATCCGGGAAACGGATCTCGATGCGCCGCGCCTTCGGGTTGGACACCCACGGAATGCGGCACGAGGCCGAGCGGTTGCGCGCCGAGTAGGCCAGCATCACCGGCGCCTCGAAGCCCGGGACCAGGCGCTTGTAGCTGTTGGTGCCGGAGTTGGTGAAGGCGTTGATCGCCTTGGCGTGCTTGAAGATGCCGCCGATGTACCACAGCGCCAGCTGCGACAGGCCGCCGTAGCCGTCGCCGGAGAACAGGTTGGTGCCGCCCTTGGCCAGCGACTGGTGCACGTGCATGCCCGAGCCGTTGTCGCCGACGATCGGCTTGGGCATGAAGGTCGCGGTCTTGCCGTTGCGGTAGGCGACGTTCTTGATGATGTACTTCATCATCATCAGCTCGTCGGCCTTCTTCACCAGCGAGTTGAACTTGGTGCCGATCTCGCACTGGCCGGCGGTGGCCACTTCGTGGTGGTGCACCTCGACCTCGATGCCGACCTGCTCCAGGGTCTTGCACATTTCCGCGCGCAGGTCCTGCAGCGAGTCGGTCGGCGGCACCGGGAAGTAGCCGCCCTTGACCGCCGGACGGTAGCCGCTGTTGCCGCCTTCGATCTTGCTGCCGCTGCTCCACGCCGCTTCTTCCGAATCGATCTTGAAGAAGGTGTGGCCCATCTCGTTGCCGAAGCGCACGCCGTCGAAGATGAAGAATTCCGGCTCCGGGCCGAAGAACGCCTGGTCGGCGATGCCGCTGGACTTCAGGTAGGCCTCGGCGCGCTTGGCCACGCCGCGCGGGTCGCGGTCGTAGCTCTGCATGGTGGCCGGGTCGAGGATGTCGCAGGTCAGGACCAGGGTCGGATCGGCCATGAACGGATCGATGAACGCGGTGTCGGCGTCGGGCAGCAGGACCATGTCCGATTCGTTGATGCCCTTCCAACCCGCGATCGAGCTGCCGTCGAACATCTTGCCCTCTTCGAACAGCGCCGGCTCGATGATGCTCACGGGGAAGGTCACGTGCTGCTGCACGCCGCGCATATCGACGAACCGCAGGTCGACGAACTCGACCTTGTTGTCCTTGACCAGCTTCTCAATATTTTCCGCAGACATCGATGAAACCTCGGGTTGGTGAATGACTTGCCCAGTAACAGCAATCACCGTGCCAACTGTGATGGATTCACAAGTCCTTGATTTTGGTGAAGGGCGCACGCCAACGGGGCGAAATTTACGCACCAAAATAGTTCGGCGGAGATTCAGTGCACCAATATGGCGCTCAAGGCAATGTTTTATCCTTGCCCGGCGTTTCCTCCCCCACGAGCCGACCCTCCCCCATGAGCGACATGTTCTCCGCCCTGCTGCTGGGCATTCTCGAAGGCCTGACCGAATTCCTGCCGGTCTCCAGCACCGGCCACCTGCTGATCGCCGAGCAATGGCTCGGCCGCCGCTCGGACTTCTTCAACATCGTGATCCAGGCCGGCGCGATCCTGGCCACCACCCTGGTGTTCCGGCAGAAGCTATGGGCACTGGCCACCGGGCTGGGCGACCGCGCCAACCGCGACTACGTGCTCAAGCTGGGCACCGCGTTCCTGGTCACGGCGGTGGTCGGCCTGGCGGTGCGCAAGGCCGGCTGGCAGCTGCCGGAAACGGTGCAGCCGGTGGCCTGGGCGCTGGTGATCGGCGGCGTGTGGATGCTGGTGGCCGAGCATTTCGCCGCGCGCCTGCCCGAACGCGAGCTGGTGACCTGGAAGGTGGCCATCGCGGTGGGCCTGGCGCAGGTGGTGGCCGGCGTGTTCCCCGGCACCTCGCGCTCGGCCGCGACGATCTTCCTGGCGATGCTGCTGGGCCTGAGCAAGCGTTCGGCCGCGGCCGATTTCGCGTTCTTGGTCGGCATCCCGACCATGTTCGCGGCCAGCGGCTATTCGTTCCTGGAGCTGTACAAGGACGGCGCAGTGGGCAGCGAGGACTGGGGCGACGTGGCCGTCGCCTTCGCCGCGGCGGTGGTGACCGGCTTCATCGTGGTGAAGTGGCTGCTGGGCTACATCAAGTCGCACCGCTTCACCGCGTTCGCGGTGTATCGCATCGTGCTGGGCGCGGCGCTGTTGCTGTGGCTGCCGGCGGCCTGAGGCTGGGTTACTGGCGGCGGTACCCTCACCCCAACCCCTCTCCCGAGAGGAGAGGGGCTTAGGCTGTTCCTTCTACCATCGGGAGAAGGTGCCCCGAAGGGGCGGATGAGGGTACGGGCGCAGCCTCGCGCACCCAAATGCCGCGAGACGCTTCGCGCCGGACCCTCACCCCAACCCCTCTCCCGGGGGGAGAGGGGCTACGGCTGTTCCTTCTCCCATCGGGAGAAGGTGCCCCGAAGGGGCGGATGAGGGTACGGGCGCAGCCTCGTGCGCCCAAACTCCGCGGGTCGCTTTCGCGCCGGACCCTCACCCCAACCCCTCTCCCGGGGGGAGAGGGGCTACGGCTGTTCCTTCTCCCATCGGGAGAAGGTGCCCCGAAGGGGCGGATGAGGGTACAGGCGCAGCCTCGTGCGCCCGAACTCCGCGAGTCGCTTTCGCGCCGGACCCTCACCCCAACCCCTCTCCCGGGGGGAGAGGGGCTTTAGGCGAGCTTGGGATTCAAGGTGTAGGTGCCATAGAGGCTGGCCTCGCCCAGCACATGGCCCTGCATCGCGCGCAGCGCGTCGGCGGCGGTGAAGCGGGCCGGCAGGTCCAGCGTGGTCACGTCCAGCGCGAACAGGCGGAAGAAGTAGCGGTGCACGCGCAGGTCGTTGGCCGGTGGGTACGGGCCGTCGTAGCCGTAGTAGTCGCCGCCCATCTGCGCATCGCCGGCGAACCAGTCGGTATAGCTGTTCAAGCCCTGCCGCGCGCCGGGCAGGCCCGGCGGTTGCCGCTTGCCCTTGGCGACGACGCCGTCGCTGGCGCTGCCTTCGGCGATCTCGCGCAGGTCGGCCGGAAGATCAACGGCAGCCCAATGCACGAAATTGGTGCGTGGCTGCTCGACCGGGATCTGCACGTCGTCGCGGCCGACCATCTCGGCCACGGTCGGCACGTCCGGATCGATGCACAGCAGCGCGAACGACGCGGTGCCGGCCGGCACCTCGTCCCAGGCCAGATGCGGATTGCGGTTGCCGGCGAAGCCGTCGGCCTGGCCCATCGCGTAGGTCGCGGCGATCGGCTGGCCGGGCTGGATGCTGTCACTGCGAAGACGCATGCGAAACACTCCGGTGGGGGGAAATCAGCGTTCAGCGTAGCCAAGGCGCACGGCCACCGGCGTGAGCAGCGCGAACGCGGCCGCCAGCGGCGCGGCATAGGCGCGCCAGTGGCCGGACGGCAGGCGCGGCGGGCCGAGCGTGGACACGCTCGGGAACGGGATGCCGAAGGCCTGTTCCAGCGCCGCGGCCATGCCCGCCGGATCGGCCTCGATGCCGTCCAGGCGCAGCAGGCGGTGCGGATACAGGTCCTGCTCGTGCAAGTCGGCGACCTGGGTCAGCACCGCCGCCAGCCAGTGCGCGCCGGTCTCCGGGGTGGCCAGGCCGAGCGGCGCCGGGGCGCCGTTGGCCAGCCAGTCCAGCAGCATGTCGCGCGGGTCGCGCAGCGCGATCAGCAGCCGCCCTTCCGGCAGCTGCGGGCGCAACGCGCGCAGCAGCGCGTTGTCCCACCACAGCAGCCAGTCGACGATGTTGCCGTCGTCGATGCCGCGCGCCGGCAGCTGCGCCCGCCACTCGGCGATCAGCGCCGCGCCGTCGAGTTCGCCGCTGTCGAGCTGGGGAATGGTGCGGTAGCGCTGGAAGCCGTCGGTGGGCGGCTGCGCGCCGAAGCGGTCGCTGCGCAGCACCTGGCTGGTCGCGTCCATCACCGCGATCACCCGCTCCACGCCGCTGCCCGGCGCGCCCCACACGAACAGCGGCCGCGCATGCTGTTGCGGGTCGATCTCGGCCAGCGCCGGCCACTGCGCCGGGGCCTGGCCCAGCGGCGGCAGCGGCAGGCGATGCGGCAGCTGTTCCTGCTGGAACGCCAGCCACGTCGCCAGCGCTTCGGTCGCGCGGCCGGCACGGTCCTGCACCGCCGCCAGCCATGGCCGCAGCACGGTCTGCTCGTGCTCGGGCATGCGCTGCATCAGGCCACGCACGTGGGCGATGGCCGCGTCGTGCTCGCCGCGCTCCAGCAGCGCCTCGACCAGGCGCTCCTCGCCGCTGATGCGGCCCGGCTCCAGCGCCACGATGCGCTGCGCCACGGCCTCGGCCTGGTCGCGCTCGCCGGCCATGTCGTGCACCCGCAGCTGCGCTTCCAGCGCCGGCACGTGGCGCGGCATCGCCGCCTGCCAGCGCGCGATCAGCGCGCGCGCCTCGGCGCCGCCGACCGGCTCCAGCGCCAGCCGCGCCAGCCACAGGTCGTGCGCATCGGTGGTGGTGGCCAGCGCCGCTTCCAGGGTGGCGCGGGCATCCTCGACCGCGCCCAGGCGCTGCCAGGCGACCAGCGCCGCATGCAGGGTGCGGCGGTCGGCCGGGGCCGCGCCCAGCGCGCGCCGCAGGTGCTCCAGCGCATCGGCCGGGCGCCCGGCCTGCAAGGCGTATTCGCCCGCCAGCCGGCGCATGCCGGCGGTGTCGCTGACCGGATCGGCCAGCACCGCGTCCAGTGCCGCGATGGCGTCGTCGAGGCGGCCCTGGCGGTGCGCCAGCTGCGCGACCAGCGCCATCAGCGCGCTGGTGCCGCGGGTCAGCGTGGCGACGCGGCGGAACGCGGTCTCGGCGAACGCCAGGTGCTGCTTGTCCAGGTAGGCGAAACCGAGCGCATACAGCAGCCGCGGATCGTCGGGCAGCGCGTTGCTGGCGCGCGACAGCAGCGCCAGCGCGCGATCGGCATCGCCGCGGCGCAGCGCCAGCATGCCGTCCAGGCCCAGCAGTTGCGGATGGTCCGGATCCAGCCGCGCGGCGGTGCGGCTGAGCCGCTCCACTTCGTCCAGATCGCCGCGGCCCAGCGCCAGGTGGGCGCGCATCACGTAGGCCAGGAACTGGTTGGGATCCAGCGCAGCGGTGCGCGCCAGCGCGTCCTCGGCCTGGGCCAGGTCATTGGCGCTGAGCAGCATGCCGGCGCGCAGCAGGTGCAGCCCGGCGTCTTCCGGCGCCAGCGCGATGGCCTGGTCGATGCTGACCAGCGCCGCGGCGGTGTCGTCGTTCTGCTGCTGCGCCAGCGCCAGCCAACGGTGCGCCTGCGCGTCGGCGGCGGCGTCGGCCACCCAGGCCTGGGCGATACGCAGCGCGTCGGCGTTGGCCTGGCGGCGCAGGGCGTCGAGAATTTGCTCTTGCATGAGGGTCCGGCTCTGGGCAAACCGGCATTGTAACGGGAGCGCCCGGCCGGCCTGCGCTGGCGCGCGCCAGAGTTCGCGAACAGGCCGGGTTGGATCCGGCAGGCAGGCGCGTAGCGCCGTCGCGGTCAGGTCAGGCTACGCGCTGCCGACTGGTGGTAAGACCGGATCGGCAGGGCCACGCCAGGGGCGGCGGGTCCTGGAACCGGCGACAGGCCTTGGCTCAGGCGGGCACGCCGTCGGTCAGCCGTTCGGCCACCCAGCGCTCGGCGAAACCGTCGCCGCGCGCATTCTCGATGAAGCCGCAGTGCCCGCCCCAGCGCGCAATCTCCAGCCGCGCCACGGCCGGCAGGCGCAGGTGGCGGAACTCGTCCAGCGGGATCACCGGATCGTCCTCGGCCATCAGGATGTCGGCCGGCACGCTCAGCTGCTGCAGGCGATCGCCGGCGATCGAATAGCTGTCGAAGTATTCCTCGAGGCTGGCGAAGCCGGCATGGCGCTGCGCCAGCCAGCCCATCAGCTCGCGCATGTCCAGCGCCAGGGTGGCGTCGTCGTAGCCGTGCCGCTCGGGAAACAGCTCGCGCTTGCGCAGCAGCGACTCGCGCCACTTGCGGCGGAAATACCAGTCGTAGAACTGCGGGCCGTGCTCGATCCGCTGCATGGTCGTGGCCGGATCCAGCAGCGGGCACACCGCCGCCACGTGCTGCAGCGGCAGGCCGGCGGCCGGCGCGCGCAGCGCCAGGCGCAACGCGAAGTTGCCGCCCAGCGAATAGCCGGCGGCCAGCAGCGTCGGCGCCGGGAAGCGCCGCCACAGGTCGGCGGCGGCGTTGACCACTTCGTCCAGGCGCTCGGAATGGAACAGGTCCACGTTGAGGTGGTGGGTACCGCCGTGGTCGCGGAAGTTGAGCCGGAACACCTGGTAGCCGCGCGCCAGCAACTGCGCTGCGGTCAGGCGCATGTAGCTGGAATCGGCACTGCCTTCCCAGCCGTGCAGCAGCAGCACGGTGCCGCGCGGGTCGGTGTCGGCCGGGACGCTCAGCCAGCCCTGCAGGCGCACGCCGTCGCCGCCGTCGAGGATGTGCGAGGTGGTGGTGGCGCCACTGGCGGCGAGCAGCTGTTCGCCACGGCGCACGCGCAGGACGCTGGACCCCAGCACCGATTGCAGATGCGGGTTGCGCAGCCAACGCGGGGGGAGGTAGTCGGCGGCATTCATCATCGGCAGCGAGCTTGCGCCGGGCGATTGGAGCAATAGGTCAAATCGCCTGGGCCGCAGTGTTCCATGTTCAGCCTTGCGCCATCGCGGCGACGATGCGCGCGCGCGAAATCTCGGCGATGCGCCGGCGTCCTTCCACGTCCTGCAACCGGATCGGCTCCAGGAAATGCACCTCGGCCACGCGGCCGGGCTCGCCGAGCAGGCGCAGGAAATTGGCGAAGAAGCTCTCGTGCGGGCCGAACGCGACCACCGTCTGCGCCGCGCCGCCGGCGCCGTAGCGCAGCGCCACCGGCTGCACCGCCACTTCGGCTTCCACCGCGGCCTGGAAGATGCGCGCGTGGAACGGGCCGACATCCTGGCCGCCGCGGGTGCGCCCTTCCGGGAACACGCCGACCGAGCGCCCGGAGCGCAACCGTTCCAGCATCGCCTGCAGCACCCCGCCCAGCGATTCGGTGTTGCCGCGCTGGTGGAAGATGGTCTGCCCGCGCGTGGCCAGCCAGCCGACCAGCGGCCAGCCGGCGATCTCGCGCTTGGCGACAAAGCCCATCATGCGCTGGCTGTGCAGCATCACGATGTCGATCCAGCTGACGTGGTTGGCCACGAACAGCACTGGATTGGGCAGCGGCGTACCGACCCGGCGCACGCGCAGGCCGAAGATGCGCAGCAGCCAGGTCGACCACCAGCACACCATCCGGTCGCCGAACGATTCGACGCCGGCGCGGCCGGGCGACAGCGCCATGCACACCAGCAGGAACGGCAACGACAGCACCACGTGCAGCGCCAGCAGCGGGATGCGGTAACCGTAACGGACCCAGCGCAGCGCCTCGCCGTGTTGGCGCGTGGCGGGTGAGGAGAACTCGCTCATTCTGGTCGGGGTACCGGAAGCCGGGAGGGAAGCACCCTATTGTGTCAGCATGAAGACGGTTACGGCTGAGTGCACGCTAATCGCGTGCGATCACCGCCAGGGTCAGCCGCGACACGCACACCGGCTTGCCGGCCGCGTCCTCGATGCGGATCTCCCAGACCTGGGTGGCGCGGCCCACGTGCAGCGGCCGCGCGGTGCCGGTGACCACGCCGGCGCGGGCCGCGCGCAGGTGGTTGGCGTTGATCTCCAGGCCCACGCAGATCCGGTCCGGTCCCACGCACAGGTTGCCGGCGCTGCTGCCAAGGGTTTCGGCCAGCACCACCGAGGCGCCGCCGTGCAGCAGCCCGTACGGCTGCAGCGTGCGCGCATCGACCGGCATCGTCGCGCGCAGCCAGTCCGGTCCGGCCTCGGTGAAGACGATGCCCAGGTGCGCGATCAGGGTGTCGCGGGCGGCGGCGTTGAGGGCATCGAGATCGACGGGGGCGCGGAAGGCCATGGTGTGTCCGGGATTGGGGATTCGGGATTGGGGATGATCAGCCATTCGACTGCTGAAAAAGGCGGGAGCCGCAAGAGCGGCATCCCCGCGGCGCATACATTATCGCGCCTGGGCAATGCCTCCGGTCGCAGGGACCTGCCCTTGCGAATCCCCACTCCCCACTCCCCACTCTCCAATCCCAGCTCTCAAAGAATGGGCACCAAGCCCGAGCCGAACGCCGTCAGCATCCGCACCAGCAGCCACTTCGGGCCGACGTTGACCTCGGGGAAGTCGCCGACCGCGCTGTAGCAGCGGTGGAAGCCGGGATCGCGCCGGGTCAGCGGCGCCGGGCAGTCGGGGCCGGGCTGGAATTCGTAGTTGGTGGCGTAGCGCCACGGCCAGAAATCCAGCACCGGCAGCGCCTCGGAGGCCTTGCCCATGCTGTAGTTCAGGCCCGACAGCACCGGCGGCTTGACCCGCGCGGCCACCGTCCACGAATTCTCCGGCTCGATGTCGCGGCCGATGCTGGCGGCCAGCGCCTGGGCGAAGGCCGGGTCGTCGATGATCACCGCGCCCTCGGTGTTGTAGGTCTCGCTGCGCGGATCGAAGTTGTGGGTGCCGATCACGCCGACGCGGCGGTCCACCACCAGCGACTTGGCGTGCAGGCCCATGCGCGCGCCCTCGCGGGTCACCGGCAGCGGCCGGTTGGCGATGCGCCGGCTGAGGTAGGACGGGCGGGTCTCGGTGCGCAGCACGCGCCGATCGACCTGGCTGCCGTCGGCGCGACGGCTACTGCCTGAGGGTCCGCCGCTGCCGCTGCCGAGCACCGTGCTGCGGCCGCTGCGCGCATTGCTGCCGGCGGCGCTGCCGCCGATCAGCGGGTTGCGGCCAGTCGCCTCGTCGGGCACCTGCAGCGGCGACGGCAGCAGGTTGGCGTAGTCCACCGGCGCGTCCAGCGGGAACGGCTTGTACTCGTAGATATCGAAGCCCATCTCGCGCAGGTTGCGGCGCTTGTACTTGTACGACAGCGCATAGACCACCGGGTTGTCGGTGGCGGCCAGGCTGTTGGTGGCCACGATCACCTTCGGCGGCTGCGCGCGCTTGCGCAGGTCGCGGAAGATCTCCTGCGCCGGATCCGACAGCACCAAGTACGGCGTCTGCAGGATGATCTCCTGCCTGGCATCGGCGATCAGCTTGTCCAGCTTGGGCGCGGTGGAAATCGCCTTGGGGCCGTGTTCGCGGCGATGCTTCTGCGGCAGGTCGGCGACGTAGTCCACGTGCCTGACCGGCAGCGCCGGCAGCACGAAGGCGTCGGCGACGAAGGCCGGATCGGCCGCCTCCTCGCTGACCCGCTGCACCCGCTGCGGACGCAGGAACTGCGCCGGCGGCATCTGCGGCACGCCGTCGCGCAGCAGCAGCTTGCCGACATCGTTGAGCCGCGCCACCGGCACGCTGCGCCGCGCCGCCCAATACGCATCGAAGTTGGCGGCCATGCTGCGCGCCACCGGCCCGGCCACCAGCACGTCGCGGTCGCGGAAGTTGTACTCGCTGTCCCAGTCGTAATAGTCGTCCTGGTAGTTGCGCCCGCCGACCACGCCGATCGCGTCGTCCACCACCAGCAGCTTGTTGTGCATGCGCTGGTTGAAACGGCGGAAACAGCACAGCACGCTGGCGGCGTAGTGCATGTAGTTGGGCTTGGCCAGGCCGAAGGTGGGGTTGTAGATGCGCAGCGAGAAATTCTGGTGCGCGCCGGCCAGCGCGCCGAGGATCTGCAGATCGGAGATCGCCGACAGCTGGTCGATCAGCACCCGCACCTGCACGCCGCGCCGCGCCGCGGCCAGCAGCTCGTCCATCACCAGCCGCGCGCTGTCGTCCTTGTCGAAGATGTAGGTTTGCAGGTCGATGCTGCGGCTGGCGCTGCGGATCAGGTTGACCCGCGCCACCAGCGCTTCCTCGCCGTGGTCCAGGATGGTGGCGTAGTGGCGCGGGGCGGCGTCGCCGGATTCGGCGAAGGCCTTGCCGGCCAGCGCGCGCAGCGGCGAGGCCAGCGCGCAATGGTCGCTCTGGGCGCAATCGACATGGCTGTCGCGCGCCGCCTCGGCGATCGCCACGGCGCGGCCGTGCTGGGCCTGCGACAGGCTCGCACAACCGCTGCCGAGCAGCAGCGCCGCCAGCACCAGGACCCTCACCCAGGCTGTCACCGAGCGTCCGCTCCGGTCAGCCGCGTGCGCAGCACGAAAGTGACCCGATCGCTCAAGGCCAGATCCCACTTGTCCATTCCATAGCGTCCACGCAGAACCGTACCGCGGCTGATCACGTCGCAATCATAGCCCGGGCGGCTGCATCCCGCCGGCATCATGGTCAGCGTCTCGGTATGGCCGATCCCGCGAATGCTCAGCGTGCCGACGATCGAGCCGCCGCTGGTCAGCAGTTCCGGCGAGAACGGCTGCGAATCGAACGACACGGTCGGAAAGCGCGCCGCATCGAAGAAATCCTCGCCGCGCATCCAGCCGGTGTAGCGCGGCTTGCCGGGGATCTGCACGTAGGCGGTGAACAGGCGCAGGCGCACCTGGTGGCGGCCGTCCGGCCGGACTTCCACGATCCCTTCGAAGCGCGGGAAGAAGCCCTCGATGCGCTGCCCGAAGCGGGTGCGGATCTCGAAGCCGAAGCGCGACTGGGCCGGGTCCAGCATATGCTCGCCCTGCGCCAGCGGCGGCGCCTGGGCCACGCTCTGGCCCGGCACCAGGCACAGCGACAGCAGTCCGGCCCACAGCGCCGGACGCAGGCGCCGGCGCGGTGCGTTCAGGGCCACCAGAACCCGGTCAGCCGGGCGACACCCGGCTCGATCGCCGCGTCCTGCGGCACCGTCAGCACCACCACGCTGGCGGTGGGCATGCCGCGGTAGTCGCCGGTTTGGCCGCTGTGCATCAGCGCCGCCAGCTGCTCCAGGCCCGGGTTGTGGCCGACCAGCAGCAGGCGCTCGACGTCGCGATGCTCGTCCATCAGCGCGGCCAGGGTACCGGAGGTGGCTTCGTAGATCCGCGGTTCCAGGCGCTGCTCGACATAGCCGGTCAGTTCCAGCACCGCTTCCAGGGTTTCGCGCGCGCGGCGCGCGGGCGAGCACAGCACGCGGTCGGGCACCAGCCGCTGTTCCAGCAGCCAGCGCCCGGCGGCCTCGGCCTCGGCCAGGCCGTGCGGCGACAGCGGCCGGTCGAAATCGGCCTGGCCGGTGTCGGCCGGTTCGGCATGGGCATGGCGCAGCAGGATCACTTCACGCAGGACGATGGTCATCGGTCAGGCCTTCTTGAGCCACTTGAGCAAGGGTTCCCAGTCCTGCTGGTGATCGCGCACCTGAGCGGAACGGTAGTCGAACAGGCTGCGGCCGAGGCCGACCAGCACCACATAGGCCTGGCTGTCGCGCAGTTGCGCCAGCACCGGATACGGCCAGCCGCCGAGCATCTCCAGCGCCTGCTGGGCGGCGTGGGTCCACGGCTTGCTGCGGTTGATCACCAAGCCCACCGGCAGCTTGCGCTGGTGCACCCGCGGCACCTTGGCCAGGGTGTTGAGGAAGCCGACGGTGGCCTCGATGTCCAGCGCCGACGGCATCACCGGCACCACCACCGCATCGGCCTCGTCCAGGAACTGCGACAGGTCCTCGGCCATGGCGCCGGCGGCGCCGTCGATGATCACCCGCTGGGTGTCGTCCGGCAGCGCCGCGCGCCAGTTGCGTTTGCGGCTGGCGTCGATCGGCAGTACGGCGCTGTCCAGGCCGGCGCGGCGCTCGGCCCAGCGGGTCGAGGAGCCCTGCGGATCGGCATCGGCCAGCACCGTCCGCTTGCCCGCCAGCGCGTAGTACGCGGCCAGGTGCGTGGCGATCGTGGTCTTGCCCACGCCGCCCTTGGAGCCGGCCACCAGGATCGTCTTCATGCGCGCCTCGCTTCCGGAAGAAGAGGCCGCAGCGTACACCGGCCCCATGTTGGCCGGTAGTCAACGCGTAGCGGGCCGGGCGGCGCGTTGCTATCGTGGCGGCCCCACGGCAACGGATCGCCCATGAGCGAGCTGCAGGACCTGACCGCGCTGATCCGCGCCAACACCCCCTTGATCGTCATCGAGACCCAGGAGGAGGCGCGCATCGTGGCGCTGTTCCGGCAGGCGCTGATGCAGGTCTGGCGCGCGCTGTACCGCTGGTCGATCACCGAAGGCCTGCGCCGCATCGACCTGGACCGCGAGGACGAGCCGAGCGGCCCGCCCGACGCCAGCGCGGTGCTGCAGGCGATCAAGCAGGCCGACCAGCGCGGCATCTACCTGTTGCTGGACGTGGTGCCGTACCTGGGCTACGCCAGCCACCAGCGGCTGCTGCGCGACATCGTCGAGCGCCGCCACTGCCAACCGCACGTGCTGGTGCTGATCGGCGCCAAGATCGAGCTGCCGGCCGAGCTGGAAGCGCTGGCCACGCGCTTCAACCCGCGCCTGCCCGACGCCAACGCGCTGTTGAAGATGGTGCAGGAAGAGGCAGCCGGCTACGCCCGCGAGTTCGGCGGACGCCGGGTCGAGGTGGACGGCGAGGCGGTCAAGCAGGTCGTGCGCAACCTGCAGGGGCTGAGCCTGATCGACGCGCGCCGCATCGCCCGCCAGCTGATCTACGCCGACGGCGCGCTCAACGCCGCCGACCTGCCGCAGCTGGCCAAGCTCAAGTTCGAGCTGCTCAACCGCAGCGGCCACCTGCACTACGAATACGACGCCACCCGCTTCGCCGACGTGGCCGGCGCGCGCCGGCTCAAGCGCTGGATCGAGCAACGCCGCGCGGTGTTCGCCGGTGCCGCCCCGCCCGGGCTGGACCCGCCCAAGGGCGTGCTGCTGCTGGGCGTGCAGGGCTGCGGCAAGTCGATGCTGGCCAAGGCCACCGCCGCCGGCTTCGGCGTGCCGCTGCTGCGCCTGGACTTCGGCTCGCTGTACGACAAGTACCACGGCGAGACCGAGAAGAACCTGCGCACGGCGCTGGCCGCGGCCGAGCAACTGGCGCCGTGCGTGCTGTGGATCGACGAGATCGAGAAGGGCCTGGCCAGCGGCGGCGAGGACGGCGGGGTGTCGCGGCGCGTGCTCGGCTACCTGCTGACCTGGATGGCCGAGCGCGGCGCCGCCGCCGGCGCCGGCGGCGTGTTCATCGTCGCCACCGCCAACCAGGTGCACGAACTGCCGGCCGAACTGCTGCGCAAGGGCCGTTTCGACGAGATCTTCTTCGTCGACCTGCCCGATGCCGACACGCGGGTGGAACTGCTGCGCCTGCACCTGGCGCGACGCAAGTTGCGCGAGGACGACTTCGCGCTGCCGGCGCTGGCCGCCGCGGCGAACGGCTTTTCCGGCGCCGAGATCGAGCAGGCCATCGTCTCCGGCCTGTATGCGGCGCATGCCGAGAGCCGGCCGCTGGACACCGAGTTGCTGATGCAGGAAGTCCGCGGCACGCGGCCGTTGTCGGTGATGATGGCCGAGCAGGTGCAGGCGCTGCGCGAGTGGGCGCGCGAACGCACGGTGCCGGCGGACTGAGCGGCCTGACGGGTTTCGATCACCGCGAGCGGCTGCCCTCGATGGGGACTGCTCGGGAACGCCCGGCCGAGTCGAAATCCCTACTCCACAAGGCGCGCTAGCCCAACGCTCCAAGCAACCAGGCCCACGCCGGCAGCGTGGCCAGCGACAGCAGGATGCCGTAACCGACCAACGCCGCCGCCAGCCGCGGCGCCAGCCGGTGCGAGATCGCCAGCGCCGCGGCGGTGATCATCGTCGGCATCGCCGATTCGAGCACGTTGGCCTGCAGCGCCTGCCCGTGCAGGCCCAGCGCCCACGACAGCGGCCAGGCCAGCGCCGGCAACAGCAGCAGCTTCAGCAGCAGGCCGGCGGCGAGCGGCTTGAGCTCCTCGCGCGGCAGCCGCAGCTGGATCGAGAAGCCCACCGCCAGCATCACCAGCGGCAGCATCGCGTCGGCCAGGTGCTGCAGGCCCGAGGCTATCCACGCCGGCGGCTGCGCCGGCATCAGGGTCAACGCGAACGCCAGCGCCCACAGCGGCGGGAAGCGGGCCATGCGCAGCAGCGTCTGCCGCAACGACGGCGGGGTCTCGTCGCCGTAGCGGGCCAGCACGTACAGGCCGAAGCTGGACAGCAGCACGAAGGTGCCGAACTGGTCGTAGACCACCGCATACGGCAGCGCCGCCTCGCCGAGCAGCGCGCGCACCATCGGATAGCCGATGAAGCTGGAATTGCTCAGGCCCACGCACAGCAGCAGCGCGGCGTGCTCCTCGCGACGCAGGCGCAGCGGCCGACGCAGCGCCAGCACCGCAAGTACGGTGACGCCGGTCAGCAGCCACGGGGTCAGCATCAGCCCGAGCAGGGACAGGTTCAACTGCAGCCGCGGCACGTAGATCAGCACCGAGGCCGGCAGGCACAGGTACAGCACCACGCCGTTGAGCACATCGGTGGTGTTGGCCGGCAGCACGCGCAAGCGCGCGAACAGCATGCCGAGCGCCAGCATGGCCAGGATCAGGGCGAACGCGTCGAAAGCCATCGGTACAACGGGAATCTGGCGGGTACGCCGGCATCATCGCATGCGCGTGTCGGCAGGCCGGTCGATCGGATGCATCGCGGCGCCTGGCGTGGCGGCGCTGGCGCTTGCAGCGTTCCTGCGTCGGGACTGAAGTCCCTCCCACAGTGCACCCGGCCGGCTTGGCTGAAGCGCCTGTTGGGGCGGCTTCGGGATGCCGCACGGGGCGAGGCGCACTCGGTTCTGTACTTTAACCGCATGGCGATGGTGCGGCAGCACTGGCGCACGCAACGTTCCTGCGTCGGGACTGAAGTCCCTCCCACAGTGCACCGGCCGGCGTGGCGCAAGCCCCTGTAGGAGCGGCTTCAGCCGACGAACGGCGCGATGCACCCGACGACTACGCACGGCGCCGAGGCCAAGGCCGAAGACTCCGCCGCAATGGCCCAACCGCACCATCGCTGGCGCCGCAAGCGATGATGGCGACGGTGGCAGTGGCGGCGCCTCAGGCGACGCCGCGGACGCCGGCCCGCCTCAGGGCCAGGCCGGCGGCTTGGCCTGCCAGGCGGCCTGCACTTCGGCCAGGGTGGCGCGTTCGTCGTCGCGCCAGGCCGGCAGCAGCTTGGCGAAGTCGGCGCCGGCGCCCCACTGGTCCGGCCAGGTGCGCACGGCGGCCGCGTACCACTTCACCGCCTCGTCCTTGCGGTCCAGCCGCCACAGCACCAGCGCCAACGTCGGCGGCACCCAGTCCGGCGCCGCAGGGCGGCCGTTGACCAGGCCGCTCCACTGCGCCAGCGCACGCGCCGGATCGCCGGCGCGCAACAGGTCCCAGCCGTAGTTCCACTCGATCTGGCGGCGCTGCGCGCCGGCGCTCAACCCGCGCAGCGCAGTCTGGTACAGCTCTTCGCCCAGTTCGCGGCGCCCGCCGGCCATCGCGATCGCGGCCAGCTGCGCGCGCGCCTCGACCGCATTCGGATCGCGCTGCACGGTGCTGGCGAGCCGATCGACCAGGGCCTCGCCGCTGCCGGCGACCGCCGTCACCGGCCGCGTGGTGCTGCGGTCCTGGTCGAAGTAGAACTCCTTCGGCGCCGGCAAGGCCTGCGCGTGCGCAGCGACCGCGGCCATGCCCACCCAGGCCAGCATCGCGGCCAGTGCGTATTTATGTGCATTCACTACTGACAACCCCTCGGAGGTGTTCCCCTCCCCCATCCGCATCCTAACCGCGTCCGCCGCCGGGGGCGAGGGGCAGGCGCACAAAATGCCGCTGATACAATCGGGGGATCGTGCCTGGCCTGCGCCGCGCACGCGCCAGCCTTCCCTCTCCAGGCAAGCCATGAACCGCATCGCCGATCCGCGTCCGTCGTCTTCCCTCGCCGTGCCGGCCGCCGCCGGCGTCGACGCCGGCTACACCCTGGAGCACAAGTACACCCGTACCGACGGCCGCATCTACCTGTCCGGCGTGCAGGCGCTGGTGCGCCTGCCGCTGATGCAGCAGCTGCGCGACCGCGCCGCCGGGCTCAACACCGGCGGCTTCGTCAGCGGCTACCGCGGCAGTCCGCTGGGCGGCTTCGACCTGGAACTGTGGCGCGCGCGCAAGCACCTGGACGCGGCCAACGTGAAGTTCCAGCCCGGCCTCAACGAGGACCTGGGCGCGACCATGGTGTGGGGCACGCAGCAGACCAACCTGTTCCCAGGCGCGCGCGTGGATGGCGTGTATGCGATGTGGTACGGCAAGGGCCCGGGCGTGGACCGCTGCGGCGACGTGTTCAAGCACGGCAACGCTGCCGGCACCTCGCGCCACGGCGGCGTGCTGGCGCTGGCCGCCGACGACCACGCCTGCCGCAGTTCGACCCTGCCGCACGGCTCGGAAGAGGAATTCGTCAGCGCGATGATGCCGGTGCTCAATCCGGCCGGGGTGCAGGACATCCTCGACCTGGGCCTGCTCGGCTGGGCGATGAGCCGCTACACCGGGCGCTGGATCGGCTTCAAGACCATCGCCGAGACGGTGGAATCCTCCGCGTCGGTGGAAGTGGACCCATTCGCGCGGCAGATCGTGCTGCCGGAGGATTTCGAACTGCCGCCGGGCGGGCTCAACATCCGCTGGCCGGATCCGCCGCTGGACCAGGAGATGCGCCTGCATCGCTACGCGGTGCGCGCCGCGCAGGCCTTCGCCCGCGCCAACGGCGTGGACCGCACGGTGATGGACTCGCCGCATGCGCGGCTGGGCATCGTCACCACCGGCAAGAGCTACCTGGACGTGCTGCAGGCGCTGGAATACCTGGGCCTGGACGCGCGCGCCTGCCGCGACATCGGCATCCGCGTGTACAAGGTCGGCATGACCTGGCCGCTGGAGCCGATCGGCATCGCCGCCTTTGCGCAGGGCCTGGAAGACATCGTGGTGGTGGAGGAGAAGAAGGCCTTCATCGAGCGGCAGATGAAGGAGCAGTTCTACAACTGGCCGGCCAGCGCAGGGCCGCGCCCGAGCATCGTCGGCAAGTACGACGAGGCCGGCGAATGGATTCTGCCGTCCACCGGCGAGCTGACCCCGGCGACCATCGCCGCGGTGATCGGCAAGCGCATCCTGCGCCTGCTGCAATCCAGCGCGATCAGCACCGACTCGATCGAGCAGCGGCTGCGCTGGATGGAGGCCAAGGAAGCGGAAATGGCCCTGCCGCGCGCCAATTTCCCGCGCGTGCCGCACTACTGCTCCGGCTGCCCGCACAACACCTCCACGGTGGTGCCGGAAGGATCGCGGGCGATGGCCGGCATCGGTTGCCACTACATGGTGACGTGGATGGACCGCGCCACCGACACCTTCACCCACATGGGCGGCGAAGGCGTCACCTGGGCCGGGCAGGCGCCGTTCACCGACACCCCGCACGTGTTCCAGAACCTGGGCGACGGCACCTATTTCCACAGCGGCTCGCTGGCGATCCGCCAGTCGATCGCCGCCGGGGTCAACATCACCTACAAGATCCTCTACAACGACGCGGTGGCGATGACCGGCGGGCAGCCGGTGGACGGCACCCTGAGCGTGCCGGATATCGCCCGGCAGATGCGTGCCGAAGGCGTGCACACCATCGCCCTGGTCAGCGACGACATCGGCAAGTGGACGCGGCGCCGCGAGCAGTTCCCCAGCGACGTCGAGTTCTACGACCGCGGCGAGCTGGACGCGGTGCAAAAGCGCCTGCGCGAGGTCAAGGGCACCAGCATCCTGATCTACGACCAGACCTGTGCCACCGAGAAGCGGCGCCGGCGCAAGCGCGGCAAGCTGCCGGACCCGGCCAAGCGCGTATTGATCAATTCGCTGGTCTGCGAAGGCTGCGGCGATTGCGGCGAGAAGAGCTTCTGCGTGTCGGTGCTGCCGAAGGAAACCGAGTTCGGGCGCAAGCGCCAGATCGACCAGTCCGGCTGCAACAAGGACTACTCCTGCGTCTCCGGCTTCTGCCCCAGCTTCGTCACCGTGCATGGCGGCGCACTGCGCAAGGGCCGCAAGGCCGACGCCGCCACGCTGCTGCAGGACCTGCCGCCGCCGGTGTTCCGCAGCGACCTGGCGCAGCCCTGGAACATCCTGATCACCGGCGTCGGCGGCACCGGCGTGGTCACCATCGGCGCGCTGCTGGGCATGGCCGGACACCTGGAAGGCAAGGGCGCCAGCGTGCTCGACCAGACCGGCCTGGCGCAGAAGGGCGGCGCGGTCACCACCCATATCCGCCTGGCGCGCCAGCCCGAGGACCTGCACGCGGTGCGCATCGCCGCCGGCGAGGCCGACCTGGTGCTGGGCTGCGACATGGTCGTGGTCAACGACTACTGGGCGCTGTCCAAGGTGCGCGGCGACCGTTCGCAGGTGGTGCTCAACACCTACGAAGCGATGCCGGGCACCTTCACCACGCACCCGGACATGCAGTTCCCCGCCGCCGACATCATCGCTGGGGTGCGCCTAGCCTTGGGCGGGCGCGAGCCCTTGCTGCTCGACGCCACGCAACTGGCCACCGCGCTGCTCGGCGATGCCATCGCCAGCAACCTGTTCATGCTCGGCTACGCCTGGCAGCAGGGGTTGGTGCCGCTGTCGCACGCCGCGCTGATGCGCGCGATCGAACTCAACGGCGCCGCCGTGGCGATGAACCAGCAGGCCTTCGCCTGGGGCCGCCTGGCGGCGCTGGACCTGGCCGCGGTGCAGCAGGCCGCGGGCATGCCCGGCAGCGTCGCCGCCGGCACCGAAGCCGCCGCGCAGCGGCTGCAGCAGCTGCCGCCCGGCGAGTGGGAAGGCCACGAGGCCGGCGCCAGCGCCGCGCCGCGCAATCCGCACAACGCGCGCCCGCCGCGCGACCTGCCCGCCGCCGGCGATGCCGCCGACAGCGGCCATGCGCCGCTGGACGACACCCGCCTGTCGCGCTCGCTGCACGAGCTGGTCGCGCGCCGCCGCGCGTTCCTGGTCGATTACCAGGACGCCGCCTACGCCGCGCGCTACGCCGCGCTGGTGGAACGCGTGCGCGAAGCCGAGCAGCGTGTCGCCGCCGGCTCCACCGCCTTGACCGAGGCGGTGGCGCGCTACGCGTTCAAGCTGATGGCCTACAAGGACGAATACGAAGTGGCGCGGCTGTACACCAGCGGCGATTTCCAGCGCCAGCTGCAGCAGCAGTTCGATGGCGCCTATTCGCTGCGCTTCCACCTGGCGCCGCCGCTGCTGGCCAAGAAGGACGCGCAAGGCCGCGCGCTCAAGCGCGAGTACGGGCCGTGGATGTTCACCGCGTTCAAGTGGCTGGCCAAGCTGCGCGTGCTGCGCGGCGGCGCGTTCGACCTCTTCGGCTACAGCGCCGAGCGCCGCGGCGAGCGCCAGCTGATCGCCGACTACGAACGCACCGTGGGCGAACTGCTGGAACGGCTGGCGGCGGACAATCTGCCGCTGGCGGTGGAGATCGCCAGCGTGCCGGAACACATCCGCGGCTACGGCCACGTCAAGGAAGCGCATCTGCATGAGGCCAAGCAGCGCGAGGCACGGCTGCTGGCGACCTGGCGCAACCCGAAGGCGCTGCATATTGTGCAAGCGGCTTGAGGCGTCGCCCCCTGTAGGAGCGGCTTCAGCCGCGACAGACACGCACACGCGCCTGCGATCCACGCGCGCACTATGACGGCGACCGATTGAACGCTCGATCGCAACAGCGTCTGCGTCGATCGAAGATCCGACAACGAAAGAAGGCCGAGAGACTCGGCCTTCTGGATCGTGCCGCTGCGCAGGCGGCTTCAGTTTAGTGTGCTTGCTGATGGTCTCTGTCGCGGCTGAAGCCGCTCCTACAGGGGCGCCTCGGATCTGCGCGGGGGCGCCTCAGACCCGCGGATCGGTCGGCGTGCCGCGGCCCGCGCGGTTGTAGCGGTCCGAATGGAAAGCTTCGCGCACCGCGGCCTTGGCCTGCTGCCAGGTCAGCCGCGAGCGATCCTTGGCGCGTTCCCAGCCGCTTTCCAGATCCGTTTCCAGGCGGTCGTCCCATTCGCGGTCCTGGTAGCGGCTGCGCGCCTGGATGCCGTAGCGGTAGGCCGGACGGTAGTCGTCGTAGCCGGCATCGGCATCGCGGTAGTCCACGCTGTCGAAGCGCTCGGCGTAATAGCGGTCGCTGTCTTCGTAGGTGCGATAGGTGGCGTCGGCGCGCTGCCAGGAATCGCGTGCCGCCAAGCGCGCGTCCTCCCACTCCAGGCGCGACCCGCCGCGGCGCGTGCCCCAGTCGCGCGACAGCTCGGGTTCGTTCTCTTCCCAGCTGCGGGTCGGATACTGTTCGCGCGCCTGCAGGCCCAGGCCATAGGCCGCCGCGTAGTCGCGCTCGTAGTCGTAGTCGGACTTCACGTAGTCGCGGTTGCGGTATTCCTCGCGCCAGTACTCGGCTTCGCCGGTCGGGTCGATGCGCTCGGCCACGCCCTTGCCCGCGGCGGCGCCGGCAACCACGCCGACCGCGGCGCCGATCAGCGTGCCGAGCGGGCCGAACACGGTGCCGGCCAGCGCGCCGGCGGCGACGCCACCGGCGGTGCCACCGATGCCGACGCCGACCGGATGCGAACCCGGCGTGCCGGAGATGGGATCGCGATTCAGATCGCGTGCTTCGTGATTGCTGCTCATGTGGGAACGCTCCGCAGTGATGGGATCACCGGGCCATCCATGTCGGCCCGTGGTGGTCGCACAGTGGCGAAGATCTGGTTAATCCTCCGTGCCATCGAAGTGAGCGCGCGATGAGGCTGCGCGCTCTTGTCCTCACATGGTCACAACGTCGCCCCGGCAGGCCGCGGTGTGGCAACGCCATGCTGCGATGTATCCATTGCCGGCCGGCGCCTGCGGCGGGCATATGCGCTCTGTGCCGCACGCACCGCCGGATCCTCAGCGCAGGCGGCGTGGCGCGGCAGGCCCGAACGCGGCGCGGCCGCGCGACATAGGACTCAGCCGCGCCGCCACACCAGACAGCGATTGTTCGCCGGCATCGCCGCGTCCTCCTGCAGCACCAGGCCCTGCGCCTGCGCCAGCGCGGCGACCGCCTCGACGTCGCGGATCCCGCTCGCCGCATCGCGCGCCTTCAGCCAGGCGTCGAACGCGCGGTTGCTGTCGCTGCTGAAGCTGCCGCCGTAGTTGAACGGCCCATACACCACCAGCGTGCCGTCGTCGCAGTCGGCCAGCAGCGCGCCGACACCGGCGAAGAATGCCTGCACCGCGGGCCAGTCCATGATGTGCAGCGTATTGGCGGTGAACACCGCATCGTAGCCGGCGCTCGGCCATGGCCCCTGCTGCACGTCCAGCACCAGGGCCGGCGGCGTATTGGGCAATGCCGCCGCGTCCAGCCATTGCGCGATGCCGGGCAGGTGCTCGGCGCGCTCGCTGCATTGCCAAATCAACTGCGGCAAGGCGGCGGCGAAATGCACCGCATGCTGGCCGGTGCCGCTGCCGATCTCCAGCACATGGCGGCGATCGGCGACATGCCGCTGCAGCACCTGCAGGATCGGCGCGCGATTGCGGTCGCAGGAAGGGGCGTAGGGTCTGTCGTTCATCGATCATCGCTTGGTGCGGCCCGCGCGGGTGCCACGGCCGCGCAGGCGGGTCGCGGTCAACCGCGCGAACGCACGAAGATGCGCTTGCCGCCGCCTTCGTTGCCGCGCTCCTCGAGTTCGAACTGCGCCGACAGCCGGCGCAGCAGGTCGCTGAGTTTCTTGTGTCCGTACAGGCGCGGATCGAAATCCGGGCGCACCTTGTTGAGGTAGCTGCCGACGCTGCCGAGTCCGGCCCAGCCCTGGTCGTCGGAGGCTTCCTCGATCGCCTGGCGCAACAGTTTCAGCGGTGCCGACAGCGGCGCGGCCTTCGCATCGGCCGGCGCGGCCGGAGCCGCCGTGGTCGCGGCCACCGCAGCCGTCGCCTCGGGCTTGGCCGTTTGCGCGGCTAGCGCGGCTTGTGGCGTCTTGCGTGCCTTGCGCGCCGGCTTGGCGACCGCGGCCGCCGGCTTGGACGGCTCGGCGCTGGCCGCCTCGCTGCGCAGCACTTCGGTGTAGATGAACTTGTCGCAGGCCTGCACGAAGGCATCCGGCGTCTTGCGCTCGCCAAAACCATAGACGGTCGGCCCTTCCTCGCGCAGGCGCTGCGCCAGGCGGGTGAAATCGCTGTCGCTGGAGACCAGGCAGAAGCCGTCGAAGCGGCCGGTGTACAGCAGGTCCATCGCGTCGATGATCAGCGAGCTGTCGGTGGCGTTCTTGCCGCTGGTGTAGGCGAACTGCTGCACCGGGCTGATCGAGTGCTTCAGCAGCGCCTGCTTCCACTGGGTCATGCGCGTGCTGGTGAAGTCGCCGTAGATGCGCTTGACGCTGGCCACGCCGTACTTGGCCACTTCGGCCAGCAAGCCTTCGATCACCGCGGGTTGCGCGTTGTCGGCATCGATCAGCACCGCCAGCCGCGGCTGGTCGTCGTCGGTCTCGGATCGGGAACGGGTTTTCATGGCGGGGACCTGCGTGGAAACGAAAGCGGCGGCGCCGAACGCAGCGTGGTGACGCAGCTGCGCTCGGCGCCAGGCGCCACTGTGCCACGAATCGCCGCGGCAACGCGCATCGCCGCCTGCGCAGAACATGCCCGCCGCTGCGCGCATCGGCAGCTTCTGCTTGGCGAACCAGGCTAGCGACTCACCGATCAGCACGCCGGCCGAGCACCCGAACAGGCCGCTATGCGGCGACGCATGGCGCTTGGGCGTTTCGCAATACGCCGTGCTCGCGACGGGAAACGGTCGCGCGCCATTGGCGACGCCGTCGGCCGCGTCGCACCGCGGACGGGCATTTGCTACGGTAGCCGGCGCCGCCACGGGGGGAAGGCCCATCGCCATGTTCAGAGCAATCGCAGCGCTGGCGCTGCTGGCGAGCACCGGCCTGGCCGGCGCGCAGGCGCCGGGCCAGCGCAGCTACGCCAATCCGATCGACCTGGACTATCGCTACAACTTCGAACAGCTCAACGAAGGCATTTCCTATCGCACCGGCGCCGACCCGGTGTTCGTGCGCTTCGGCGACGCCTACTACCTGTTCCAGACCCTGGCCGACGGCTACTGGCGCTCTACCAATTTGCTCGACTGGCGGTTCGTCGCGCCCAGTCGCTGGCCGTTCGAGAGCATCGTCGCGCCGGCGGTGGTCGCCGACGGCGAGCGCCTGGTGATCATGCAGTCGGCGTTCGAACCGCGCCCGCTGCTGCAGACCGGCGACCCGGCCAGCGGCAAGCTCGACTTCCTGACCCGGCTGTTGCCCAAGCTGCCGCTCGCGCAGCCGATCGGCACCGACATGAAGGGCCGACCGCTCAGCGACGTGCCGCCCGGCCCGTGGGATCCGGACCTGTTCATCGACGACGACGGCCAGTGGTATCTGTACTGGGGCTCGTCCGATCGTTACCCGCTGTACGGCATTGCGATGGAGCGCACCGCACAGGGTCTTGCCTTCCGCGGCGAGCCCGCGCCGCTGATCGCGCTGGACCCGGCGCAGCACGGCTGGGAGCGCTTCGGCCCCGACCATCGCGGCGCACGCTTCCCCGACGGCAGTCCGATCGGCAGCTATCTGGAAGGCGCGTGGATGACCAAGACCGGCGGCCGCTACTACCTGCAATACGGCGCGCCCGGCAGCGAGTACAACGCCTACGCCAACGGCGTGTACGTCGGCGAGCACCCGCTCGGGCCGTTCGTCTATGCGGCCTACAACCCGGTGGCGTACAAGCCCGGCGGCTTCATGCAGGGCGCCGGCCACGGCTCCACCTTCCAGGACGCGCACGGCAACTGGTGGAACAGCGGCACCGCCTGGATCGGCGCCAACTGGACCTTCGAGCGGCGCATCGTGCTGTTCCCGGCGGCATTCGCCGCCGACGGGCAGATGCGCGTGTCCACCCGCTTCGGCGATTTCCCGCACTGGATGCCGGACGGCGCGGTGGCCGATCCCGATACGCTGTTCACCGGCTGGATGCTGCTGTCCTACCGCAAGCCGGCCAGCGCCTCGTCCACCCTGGACGGCTTCGCTGCCGCGCGCGCCACCGACGAAGACCCGCGCAGCTATTGGGTGGCCGCACGCAACGCGCCCGGCGAGACCCTCACCGTCGACCTGGGCGGGGAGCGCAGCGTGCGCGCGGTGCAGGTCAACTTCGCCGACTACCGCGCCGGCCGCTACGGCGACGCGCCGGACATCTACACCACGTTCCGGCTGCAGCATTCGCGCGACGGCCGCCACTGGCTGCCGCTGGCCGAGGTCGGCGACGGCGACGAGCGCCGCGACCGTCCCAACGCCTACCTGCAACTGCCTGCGCCGGTGCGCACCCGCTACATCCGCTACGTGCACGGCCATGTCGGCGCCGCCTACCTGGCGATCAGCGACCTGCGCGTGTTCGGCAACGCCGACGGCGCCCCGCCGCCGGCGCCGACCGGCGTCGCAGCGCATCGCGACGCCGACCGCCGCGACGCCCGCGTGCACTGGCAGGCGGTGCCCGGCGCGGTCGGCTACAACGTCCGCTGGGGCCTGCGCGCCGACCGCCTGAATCTCAGCTACCAGGTGTTCGCCGACCGCGGCACCGACCTGGACATTCGCGCGCTCGACCGCAACCAGGACTACGTGTTCGCGGTCGAGGCCTTCGACGAACGCGGCGTCTCGCCGCTCAGCGCGACCATCGCGGTGCCCTGAAGCGCTCGCATCCGATGGGTGTGCGCATGGCGATGTGGGCGCAGAGGATATCGGCACTGCACGGACCCGGTTTGCACGATTCCGCCACTGGGCAGCGCGCAGCGTCCATCGGTGCAGGCCGCGCCTCAGCCGGCATCCATCTCGGTGGACAGCGCGATCGCCTGCTGCGCCTCCAGGTCGGCCAGGCGTTGCTGCAGTGCCGTGCGCACATGGGTATAGGCCTGCGCGCCGAGCAGCAGGCGCCGCGGTGCCGGCGACGCGTCCAGCGCCGCGAGCATCTCGCGCACCATCTTGCGCGCGTCGCCGAACACGAAGCCGCCGTCGTCCAGCGCGCGGCGCAGCGCCTGCACCGGCGTGTCCGCATAGGCCGGGCTGGGATCGGTGCGGTCCAGGCCGCGGCCGAAGTCGGTCGCCGCCGGGCCGGGCTCGACCAGGGTGAATTCGATGCCGAACGGCGCCACTTCCTGCGCCACCGCCTCGACGAAACCCTCGATGCCCCACTTGCTGGCGTGGTACAGGCTGAACCCCGGATAGGCCATCTGTCCGCCTTCCGAGGACAGCTGCACGATGCGCCCGCCGCCTTGCGCGCGCAGATGCGGCAACACCGCGCGGATGAGCTGGATCGAGCCGATCAGGTTGGTGTCCAGCTGCCGGCGCAGTTGCGCATCGCCGGCTTCCTCGGCGGCGCCGAACACCGCGTAGCCGGCGTTGCTGACGATCACGTCGATGCGACCGAGTTCGGCGAAGGCGCGATCCACGACGGCGCGCACCGCGTCGGCATCGGTCACGTCCAGCGCCGCCAGCCACAGGCGCTCGCCGTATTCGGCCTTGAGGTCGTGCAGCGCCTCGGGACGGCGCAACGTGGCGGCGACGCGATCGCCGCGCGCGAGCAGCTGTTCGGTCAGCAGGCGGCCGAAGCCGGAGGAAGTGCCGGTGATGAAATGCGTGCGGTACATGGGCGTGCCTCTGCGAAAGGCCACGGCAGCGTGGCGGTCGCGAACAGGCTAGGCCCGGCCCACCGCTGTTACTATCCGTTCAATCCCGCATGCGGCAGTGAAATTCAACCATGAATCAGCGCCCTGCCCTGAGCGATCTCAGCGCCTTCGCCGCGATCGTGGCGCATCGCAGTTTCCGCAAGGCCGCCGACGAACTGGGCCTGTCGCCGTCCACGCTGAGCCACATGATGCGCACGCTGGAGACGCGGCTGGGCGTGCGCCTGCTGCACCGGACCACGCGCAGCGTCGCGCCCACCGAGGCCGGGACGCGGCTGGTCGCGCGGCTGCAGCCGCTGCTGCGCGAACTGGACCAGGCGCTGGACGACGTCGGCAGCCTGGCGCGCGGCCCCAGCGGCACGCTGCGCATCAACGCCAGCGAGACCGCCGTGCGCCTGCTGCTGCAGCGCGTGGTCCCGGCCTTCCTGCAGCGTTATCCGGCGATGGCGCTGGACCTGGTCAGCGAGGGCCGGCTGGTCGATATCGTCGCCGCCGGCTTCGACGCCGGCATGCGCCTGGGTGAAGCGCTGCCGCAGGACATGATCGCGGTGCCGTTCGGCGGCCCGCAGCGCTTCATCGCCGCCGCCTCGCCCGCCTACCTCGCGCAGCACCCGCCGCCGCGCACGCCGGACGAACTCGCGCAACACACCTGCATCGGTTTCCGCCTGCCCAGCGGCAAGCCGTACCGCTGGGAATTCATGCGCCACGGCCAGGCGCTGGCGGTGGACGTCGGCGGCCCGCTCACCCTCGACCACCTGGGGCTGATGGCCGATGCCGCGGTCGCCGGCATGGGCATCGCCTACCTGTCCGAAGTGGCGGTGCAGGCGCAGCTGGACAGCGGCGCGCTGGTGCGCGTGCTCGACGACTGGTGCCCGCCGTTGCCGGGGCTGTTCCTGTACTACCCGGGCCACCGCCATGTGCCGGCGGGGCTGCAGGCATTCATCGATGTCTTGCGGGAACTCGGTTAGACAACGGCGAACGCGTCCATTCGCGCCGGCGCGCGTCTCGCCGTCCAACGGCGCATGCGCCGAAGCGCGTGCGGCGCCGCGAAGGCCATCACTTCGCCGCCGGCAACGCTTCGTAGGCCCGCCGCACCGCGGCCTCGCCATAGCGCCGCTCCAGCCGGCGCACGATGAAGTGGCCGCGCGCCATCGCCTGGAAGTGGGCGATGAACACCGTGTTGAGCAGCGCGCCGCTGGCCGCGCCGACCAGCGGCACCGCCTGCGCCGCCAGCTTCTCGCTGACCGTGATCGAGAACTTCGCCGCGATCCGCGACATCAGCGACACCAGCGCCGGCGCGCCCTTGCTGCCGAGACCGTGCGCGGCGATGTACTGCGCGGCGGCGCTGAGCTGCTGCGCCATCGCCGTGCGCACCGCGAAATAGCCCGATTCGCTGCCGTCGTCGCGCGTGCTGCGGCCGCCGTGCGCCAGCACTTCCAGGCAGGCCAGCGTGGTCGCCGGATCGTCCAGCCGCTCGCCCTCGGCGCGGGCGATGTCGGCGATCGAACGCAGCATCAGCGTGGTGGTCAGCGGCAATTCCACCAGCAACCCGGGCAGGCCGAAGAAACCGCCGGCGGCGCCGGTCGCGGCCACCGCCGCCCCATGCAGGCGCGGCCGCGCCGCGCCCGGCGCGTGGGTCCGCAGGGTCAGCAGCGCCGAGCGCAAGGCGATGCGCAGCGCGCGACGGCTGACCGCGTCGATCCGCGAGGACAGCGCCTTCGGCAGGCGCTTGCTGAGCAGATCCTCGATCGGCGCGCCGACCGTATTGGCGATCTTCGCCGCCAGGCCGGGATGCTCGAGCAGCGCATGCGCCTGGGCCAGATCGCGGTGGTCGGCGGCATCCATGGCGGGAACGGGGAGATTGGAAGTCATGGCCCGGAGTCGTGGCGGGGGAGCGCACAGCATGCACCGGCCGCCGCCGCGATGCTGTCGAGGGCAGATGACGGAACCGGGAACGCGGCGCCTAGCCAGCGATCTGCTCCAGCGTGCGGTTGCGGGTGCGCGGGCCGAACAGGCCGATGATCCCGGCTACCGCCAGCAGGCTGGCGACGATGAAGGCCAGCACGCCGCGATTGCCGGCGCGCTCCAGCAACAGCCCGATCAGCAGGCTGCTGCCGGCGGTGGACAGGCGGCTGAAGGAATAGCAGAAGCCCACCGCGCGGGCGCGCAGCGCGGTCGGGAACAGCTCGGCCTGGTAGCCGTGGTAGGCGAAGCTCATCCAGGCATTGCAGAAGGTGATCGCCGCGCCGCAGGCGATGATCGCCAGCGGCTGGGTCTGCCAGGCGAACAGCGTGCCGAACAGCACCGCGCCGAGCGCCGACCACACCACCTGCCACTTGTTCTCCCAGCGCTGGGCGAAGCGCAGCAACAGCAGCGGCGCCAGCGGATAGGCCAGCGAGATCGCGAACGCATAGCCCAGCCCATGCACGCTGTCCGCGCCCTGCGCCGACAACAGCGCCGGCAACCAGTTGCCGAAGCCGAAGAAACCGATCGCCTGGAACACATGGAACGCCACCAGCATCGCCACGCGGCGCCGGTACGGCGCTTTCCACAACGCCGCGAAACGCCCCTGCGTCGCAGTGGCGGCGACCTGCGCTTCGGGCTGCGGCGCGTCCAGCGCGCGCCCCAGATCGGCTGCGCACCGTGCCTCGAGCTGGCATAGCACGGCGTCGGCCTCGGCATGCCGGCCCTGCGCCGCCAGCCAGCGCGCCGACTCCGGCAGGCGTCGGCGCAGCCACCAGATCGCCACCGCGAACGTGCCGCTGAGCAGCACCACCCAGCGCCAGCCGCTGACGCCCAGCGGCGCATGCGGCACCAGCGCCCACGCGCTCACGGCCACTGCCGGCACCGCCAGGAACTGCACGAAGAACGCGAACGCGAAGGCCGCCCCGCGCATGTGCCTGGGCATCAGTTCGGACAGATAGGTATCGATGGTGACCAGCTCGATGCCCAGGCCGATGCCGACCACGAACCGCCACACGATCACCCCCAGCGCCGTGCTCTGCAGGCCCATCGCCACGGTCGCGGCGGTGTACCAGAGCAGCGCGAAGGCGAACACCGGACGCCGCCCGAAGCGGTCGGCGAACGGACTGAGCAGGCTGGCGCCGAGGAACAGGCCCAGGAACGTGGCCGACGCGAACGCGGCCTGGTCGGCGATGCCGAACGCGCCCGCTGCACCGGTGGCGAAGATGCCGTCGCGCAGCAGGCCCGGGCTGATGTAGGCGGTCTGGAACAGGTCGTACAGTTCGAAGAAGCCGCCCAGCGCCAGCAACGCGACCAGGCGCCACAGCGTGGCCGTCGCCGGCAGGCGATCGATGCGCGCGGCCACCTGCGCGACGGAATCGGAACGGGCAGCGGCAGGATCGAGCATCGTCATGCACCGGCAGGAAGGGCCGCCGACCGCCTCGACGGTCGACGCTGGCGCATGCTGCCCGAACGCCCCGCGTATCCGCTACCGCCAGCGACACCAGTTGCGGACGCAGTCCGCCTCGCGTTCAGCGGGACGTCGGCTTCGGCCCGCGCGTAGCTTCGAGCAACTACCGCAGGAACAGCACGTTCAGATCCTGCTTCGGCACGAACTCCTTCTGCTCGAATTCGAAGGTCAGCGGATCGGTCCGCTTCAGTTCGCCATCGAAGCACAGGCTGATCATGTCGGTCGGCGCGCGCTTCTTCAGGGTCAGGTGGAAGTCCTGGATCGGTCCCTTCCAGTTGTTGCCGGTCAACAGGATGTAGCGCAGGTTGCTCCATTCCAGGCCATGCGCGCCCTCGCGGCGGCGCGCGCTCTGCTGCGCGCCGGCGTCCATGCAGGTGTCCTTGGCGTAGTCGCCGATCAGGTCGGCCGCCGGCATCGGCACGCCGGTCGCCAGGCTCGGCGCATAGCTGTGGCGGATCGCCACCGCCTTGCCCGCGGCAAACGTCTGCTGCCAGGTGAAATACTCGCTGAGGGTGAAAAGCGGCTGCCCATCCGGGTCGAACCAACTCTTGGGCAGCGGCTTGCGGCCCTTCGGCGTCTGCCCGGATTCGATGTAGCTGGCCAGCTCGTCGCTGCTCCAGCCGCTGGCCACCCACTGCCGCGACACGTCGGTCCCATCCTCCAGCCGCGCCACCAGCTTGCGCTCGGTGCGCACCGGCTTGCCGTCCACCCACAGCTTGAACTCGGTCAGCTCGCTGTGGTCGGCCATGCCGAAGTACATCGGCGGCATCGGGAACGCGATCGGCACCACCAGATCGCGCGTGCTGGTATTGGTGAACACGTAGTCCACCCGCACCAGGTCCTCGCTGATGAACAAGGCCTCCTTGCTCATGCGGATATCCGGCTGCTGGGTCAGCTGGATGGTGCCATTGGCATCGCCGAAACTGCTGTCGTTGGCGTGGGCGGTGGCCGCGAACAGCGGCGCGAGGGCGATCAGGATGCGGACCAGCAGGCGGCTTGGCGTCATGGGCGAGGCAAGTGGGAAAAGGGCGAGCGTATCGGCTTGGTCGCTGCCGAGCGCGCTATTTTAGGCATTCGCGCGCAGCCCGCACCGCATGCGCCAGCGCCGATCAGCTCGCGCCTGACCGGCTGGAGCAGGGACCCACGCGGCAGGCGGTTTGCGCATCCTGCGCAGCGGCCGCCGGCGCCGATCACATCGACATGCCGCGTGCCTGATTCTGCGCCGGTTCCTGTGCCTGCAACCGCTGCACGTCGGCGTTCAACGTTTCCAGCTGGCGCGAGCTCTGCTCGACCGACTGGCTGACGGACTGCGCCTGATCGACATAGACCCGGCGATGCGCGGGATCCTGCAATCCGCCTTCCACGGCGACAAAACCGCCGTTGTTGCTCGCCACCACGTGGTCCACCTTGTGCAAGCCACTGACCTTGGCCTCGACCACGATCTGGCCGGCCGCGCGCTCCAGCGCTTCGCGCCCCTGAAAGGCGGCGCGATCGCCCAGCGCTTCCAGCTTGCCGACCACGTCGGCGTACATCGCATGATCCGGATGCCCGGGATCGGCCATGCTGACCGGCGCCGCCGCGGCCGCGTCGGTGCCGGGCTGTGGCGCCGACGGTTGCGACGTACCGGCGGGCGCGACTGGGGCCGACGGCGGCGCCGTGGCCGAGGGCGACTGCGGCACCTGTTGCAACAAGCCACCCAACTCTAGCGCCTGCAGGGTTTCCCGGTCGGCCACACCGGTCGGCGCCAGGCCCGCGCCTTCTTGGTACTGCTTCAGCGCGCGTTGCGTGCCGGATCCGAAATCGCCATCGACCCCGATCTGCGCGCCGTTGTCGCGCAATGCCTGCTGCAGGGCGCGCACCCCGTCGCCCTTCTCGCCGAGCTCCAGGCGGCCGTCGCGCAATGCGCCATCGGGCATCTGCCGGATATGCTGGCCCACGCCGAGCGCCGCCAGCATCGCGGCGTCGGCCGTCGCGGTGACCGGCATGCCGTGCGCCTGCTGATACTCGCGCACGCAGCGTTCGGTGTTGGGCCCGAACTTGCCGTCCGGCGTCCCCACCGCATAGCCCTGCGCCGCCAGCGCTTCCTGCAGCTGGCGCACGCCCTCGCCCTTCTCGCCGGGCGACAGCTGCCCATCCTGCAATGCGCCGCGGATCAACACGCTGCGCTCGCGCGCCGGGTCCAGCCCCAGGCCGGCGTCCAGGCGATCCTGGTTGATGGCGATATCGTTGTAGTAGTCGGCGTTGCTGGTGCCGTTGGAGTCGGCGACCGAACTGCCCTGCACCACCTGCGCGGCGCCGCCGGCGCCGGAGATGTGCCGCGCCTTCAGGATGCCGGCGATATGTTCGGGCGTATCGCCCTCGTGCAGCACGCCGGTGCGCATGGCCTGCTGGTAGGCCGCATCGCTGATGGTCTTGAAGGCGCCGTCCTGCAGATCGGCCGAGGCCTTGTACTGCTCCAGGCTCAGGCCGTTGTTCCAGTTTTCCGGGTTGCTCAGAAACCGGGTCATGCCGCCGGACACGGCCCAGTCCCACTCGCGGGTATAGCCGGAATCCTTCAGCGCCTGCCGATAGCGGTCCTGATCGATCAGGCCGGCATCGGCCAGCCACCCGGCACCGGCCTGATAGCGGCCCACGTAGCCCTGGCCATTGGTGATCGCCAGATCGCCGCCGTTGCTCTCGGTATAGACGGTCGATGCCACCAACCGCCGGGTCATGCTGTCGTCGAGGCCGGCGATGTTGCCTTGCGTCCACGCACGTGCGGTCGCGATCGAATTCTCGCTGCGCTTGTCGTCCATCTCGATGCTCCTTGCAAAGACCGGCCCCAAGGCCGCCGTTGGATTAAATCCCGCAATCCGGGATCAACTGGCGCAGTGCGCTCGCTTCAGCGGTCGCACTGCGCCAGCTTGACATTGGCGCCGCCGCGCCTGAACTCGAAATCGGTATAGCCCGGCCCGTTCTTGCCGCCGTCCACCGTCGAAGCGGTGACCGCCAACGGCCGTTCGGCACCCTCCAGCGCCACCCAATACTCCATTGCCGCAGGCGATGGCGCGCTGTCGTCGCAGACGCCGTCGCGGCGCACCACGCGGTCGCCGGCGCGCAATTGCGCACGCAAGACCTTGGCGTAGTCCGTGCTCGGATAGAACTTGCGCACGACCAACAGCAACGCGGTCGCCGCATCGCCGGCGATTGTCACGCTGGCCTCGCCGGCGTTGCCCATGCGCGTTCCGGCATCCGCTCCCACCTTGCCATCCGGCAGCGGCGCTTCGCCGAAGCCGGCCAGCGTGGTCTTGCCGCGGACAGCCACCGGGTAGATCCGCACGCCGTCTGCCGGCGCCAATTCGCCCAGACCGGGAATCGCCTTCACCTGCGCCCAGGAGGGCGGCTGCGCAGCGGCAAGCACCGTCAGCGCCGCGCGCAGCGAGGATGCCGGGTCAGGCGTGGCAGCGTCCGACGCAGGCGCCACCGCTGCACTTGTCGGCGTTGCCGGCATCGGGTCGGCGCTGGCGGAAGCGGGTGCGGTCGCCGCAGGTGCCGCCGTGGCGCCTTGTTCGGGCTGGCAGGCGGCCAGCAACGCAGTGACCAGCACGAGGGGCAAGAGCTTGGAAGTCATAGCACTCCAGACGCGTCCAGTAAGCGCGCGCGAGCCGATCCGTGGTTCTGAGCAAATCGAGCGCCGCGAGACGAAAAAGCGCCTGAAGTATAGCCGCGATATAGCGGCGATCCGTGCGCCTCATCTCCAAGTTCATATCACTTCGGGCTTCCGCGTCCTGCACCGCCAGCATCGCTGCGCAGCGTATCCTTAGCAAAACATTAACTGCAGGCTTGTTTAAGCTATGCGTGTCAGGATCGGAATCTGCAGAAGGGGAAGGACGCGTGCAAACCAAGCGAAACCAGCGCCGCTGGCTGTTGTGGATCGTGCTGCTGGCCGCTGCGGCCGCCAGCGCAGAGGCAGGCGCGCAGCAGCAACTGACGCAACAGCAACAACAGGCGCAGATGCAGCAGCAACTGATGCAGCAGCAACTCCAACAGCTGCAGCAACTGCAACAACAGCAACCGCCCGCACCGGAAAATTCGGGTGCGCCCAGGGGCTTGTCGACCACGTATTTGAACTGCCGCAAGCAGGCGCGTGGCGGGGTCGATCAGGAGCGCTGCATCGAGCGCGAGCAGACCTTGCAGGACGACCGCCTGGCCCGCGTCTATGACCGGCTGCGCTACGAACTCGACGGCAGCGCACGCACACGGCTGATGGACGCGCAATACGCCTGGGAGCAATCCAATGCCCAGGCTCGCGACCTGGACAATTCGCTTTACGGCGGCAGCCAGGCCGAGAGCCTGCAGCGCGCCGAGGCGGCGTTGTGGCGGATCTGCGCGCGCGCCGATGAACTGGAGAAATATCTCGGCGCGGCACGCTGAACCACCTCGGCGGCACCATGCGCCCGGTGCAGAACGTGCCGGACTTCAGCCCGTACTACATCGGGTTCGAAGAGGAGTTCGGCGGCTACAACTTCGGCGGCAGCAATGCGCAACTGGACTTCAGGGACATGCGCTTCGACTGGGCCTGCGGCTGAGGTCGGCAACGCGGCCCGGCCGCGAACCGATCTGCCTGAATGCTCTGCCTTCGCCGTCGCGGCCAACCCGGCCTCGACCTGATGGCGTACACCGCCTCCACCGCGCGGGGCGCGGCGGGCATCGCCGCGTTGCCGGAAACCGTGCAGGACGCGGGCGGTTGGACCGGCCTGGCGGCGGCTGCGCTGCAGACGTCGGCTGGAGCGGCGGGTGCAGCGCAGGCGATCGCGCACCGCCGGCGGCGCATTGGTTGCGGCGTAGCGGGATGAACGGACAAGACCGTGGCAATGAACGATCGCCGCGAGCTGAACTGCTTCCTGGTGCCGTGTTGACAACGACAGACCGTCGCCAAATAATAGAACCGTACAGTTTGGTTTTATAAAGCTGTTCGAACAGCGTCCCGAACAGGCAGCGACTGCGGCACCGATCCATCGCGCAGCAACGCTGCCGCATCGTGTCGCGCCCTTCTCCCCCAGTGCTTTTTGCGACCCCGCCAGGCCTCCCCATGAAGCCGCACCATCCCACTCCCTCCGTTTCCTCGCCTGCATTGCGCCCAGGTGAGCAGGCGCTGTTCGACCTTCCGGAGATCCCGTCGGCGCGCACACGCCCGGCAACCGCTTGGATGCGCCAGCGCCTGCACGCGATCGCAGCGAAGTTGTCGTGCAATCGCTCGGAACGCCGCGCTCGGCACGATTGAATACGCCGGCGTCGGTCACGCGGCATGTATCCGCATACGCGAACGGCGCCAGCGACCTGCAACGGGCCCAGGCCATCCTCGCCCGCTGACACCCGGCCGGCACTGTGTTCCCACGGCGGTTCCATACGGCACCCCGGCCGCCACGACACTGGTTACCCGCCGGCCACGCGCCATTCGCTGGTCGCGCAGGTTCGCCAAGCGGCCGGCCACCTGCACGGACTTGCGGCATCACGGCGTCACCGTGCAGGTGCGCGTAGCGTCAGCGCCCGATCGCACGCAGTGCGTTCCCTGCCCATGGAGAATCGAATGAACAAGATGCTTGGAGTTGTGATCGCTTGCGCCCTGGCTGCCGGGCTTCCTGCCGTTGCAGGTGCGGACCAGGTCCCGCCGCAGGACCGTCACGACGATGACCGGCGCCACGACGACCCGCCGCGGCCGGGCCAGCTCGGCCCCGATCGCCGCGACGAAGCGCGGCACGACGACCGCCATGACGATCGGCCCGGCGACCACCGCCGGGACGACGAGCGCTATGGCCACTGGGATCCCAAGTGGGGCCCGCGTCCGGGCGGTCCGCCCGCGCACCGCGCGCGGCACGACGATTGGTACCGCCACGTCCGCGCCTGCCAACAGCGCTACCGCAGCTACGACGCGCGCAGCGACACCTTCGTCCATCGCGGCCGCCGTCTGCGCTGCTCGCTGTAAGCGGCAAACGTCTGCCCGCTCTCTGCGCAAGACGCACAGAGCGGGCGGGCTTCGCTGCCGGGTGAGCGCGACGCGCGCGGGCCTGGACGCATACCGAAGTGGGCGGCGCAATCCGCTACGGGACAAGCGCCCTCACCCGGCGAGCGGCTCGGACCGATGGCGGCATCAGCCAAGACACGCTCACTGCTGGCCAGCGCAATCCGCGTTCTGCGCGTCGCAGAGCGCTGCCGCGCGGCGGATCTGAGCGTCGCTCAACGGCGGCGGGCGGGCGACCGCCGGCTGCACCTGGTCCGGCGCACCAGTGAGCGTATGCAGCCCCTTGGCGGCCTTGCCGGCGACGTAGTAGATGCCGAGGGCGAGGTAGCCACCGCCCTGGCTGACCTGCTCCACCGAGGGCGGTGGCCGCCAATCCTTGTCGAAGCGGTTGGGTTGGGCGCTGACCGGATTCTTGAAGCGGTACAGGTCCAGCGGCTGTTCCTCGTCCGGCGGCAGCGCGCGCACTTCGTCGAGGGTCTGGATGTCCTGCTGCGGCGGGCTGGCCGCGGCGGGCGCGGGGTCGGTCTGCTGGGCACGCGCCTGGACGACCGCGCCAAGCAGCGCGGCGGCAACGACGAAACGCGCGGCATTGCACATCGAGATCGGTCCTTTTCCATGCATCGCCATGGCGCTGCCGAGCTTACTGTCGGCAGCTGAACGTCACCATCGCCGCCGCGATACGACGATGTGTGCCGCAGGCGCCGCTCGCCTTTGCCCGTGCGGGTTCAAGCCGTCTGCAAGGGCCGCAGGCACAGCCAGATGGCGCACCAGTGCGACAGCGCGCCGCCCAACACGTGGGCGTGCCAGATGGCGCGGTTGTAGACCATCGACTTGCGCACGTAGAAGCCCACGCCCACGGTGTAGAACAGGCCGCCGGCGGCGATGAACCAGAGCACGGCGCTGTCCAGGTTGGCCATGAGCGGCTTGACCGCGACGATGCCGGCCCAGCCCAGCAGCAGGTAGATGGCGACCCAGAAGCCCTTGCTGATGCCGGGCAGGAACAGCTTGGCGAACACGCCGAACAGCGCCACGCCCCACACCGCCAGGGTCATCGACCAGACCCAGGCGCCGGACAGCGCCAGCACGAACAGCGGCGTATAGGAGCCGGCGATCATCACGAAGATGCCGGCGTGGTCCAGCTTGCGCAGGATCGGCTGGCGCTGCGGCGAGGCGAAGTTGTAGGCGGCCGAGCAGGCGAACATCGCCAGCATGCCAAGCGCGTAGACGCAGGTGGCCACGATCAGGGCTTCGTTGGCGTGGGCGCGCCGCACCAGCAAGGCGCCACCGACGATGGACAGGAGCAGTCCGGCGGCATGCACGATCAAGTCGGCGCGGCGGGCGCCGGCGGTTTTGTAGTGGGCGGCGATAGCGGGGGCAGGCACGGACAAGGCGAGTCTTGGACGCGTCGCGAGACGGCGCCGCTGCGGAGGGGGAGCACAGGATACGCGCTGGCCGCGACGATCTGGTCAGCGATGCCGGCGCGCCGCGCCGGCGCCGTCCGGCTCGCCGCAGCGGCCACGCACCCTGCGCGGTCTATGCCGCGATGCGCTCGATCTTCCGTGCCTGCGCGCCCAGCGCACGCCGCGCCTGTTCCAGGTCGTAGTCGGCCTGCAGGCCGAGCCAGAAGCGCTCGCTGGTGCCGAGCGCGGCGGCCAGCCGGATCGCGCTGTCGGCGCTGACGCTGCGCTTGCCAAGCACGATTTCGTTGATGCGGCGCGGCGGCACGCCGGCGGCACGCGCCAACGCGTTCTGGCTGATGCCCAGCGGGGTCAGGAATTCCTCCAGCAGGACTTCGCCGGGGTGGATATTGGGCAGGGTTTTCATGGCGGCTCGATGGGTCAGTGGTAGTCGACGATTTCCACGTCAAGCGCATCGCCGTCATTCCATTGGAAGCACACGCGCCATTGATCGTTGATCCGGATGCTGTATTGGCCCTTACGGCTCCCCTTCAACGCTTCCAGGCGATTAGCGGGCGGAACACGCAAGTCGTCCAGCGTGGCCGCGCTGTTGAGCATACGCAGCTTGCGCCGAGCCACGATCTGGATATCGGCCGGCAAGCGCCGGGAATGCGTGCCCTGCCAGATCTTTTCGGCTTCCTTGTCGACGAAGTTCCGGATCACACAGCAACCATAACGCCGCACGTCATGTAACGCAACACGCCATGGCCATCACAGACATGTTTCGGCGGCCTGGCTGAATCCGCTCAGCCAGCCATCCTCGCCCGGTAGGCCGCTGTCTCATACCCTGAGACGCCGTTCCGCTTCCCTGTCCCGCTTTGAGAGCCGTCCCAATGCCCGCCCACGCCCTAGCCCGCCGCACCGAGGACGCCGAGCGCGCCCTGTCCACCACCGGCGGCGAGCCTTCGCGCGACGGCGCGCTGCTGACCGAGCGGCTGGAGCGGCGCTACCACGACCGCATCACCGGCAGCTTCATGATCCCTGGCCGTGCGGGCCGCTACGCGCCGATCCCGGACGACGTGCCGGCGGCGCTGGCGGCGGCGTTGAAGGCGCGCGGCATCGAGCAGTTGTACAGCCACCAAGCCGACGCCTGGGACGCGGCGCAGCGCGGCGAGCACGTGGCCATCGTCACCCCGACCGCGTCGGGCAAGTCGCTGTGCTACACGCTGCCGGTGGTGGCCGCGGCGATGACCGCACAGGCCAAGGCGCTGTACCTGTTCCCGACCAAGGCGCTGGCGCAGGACCAGGTGGCCGAGCTGCTGGAACTCAATCGCGCCGGGGAACTGGGAGTGAAGGCCTTCACCTTCGACGGCGACACCCCGGGCGATGCGCGCCAGGCGATCCGCCTGCACGGCGACATCGTGGTCAGCAACCCGGACATGCTGCACCAGGCGATCCTGCCGCACCACACCAAGTGGGCGCAGTTCTTCGAGAACCTGCGCTACGTGGTGATCGACGAAATCCACACCTACCGCGGCGTGTTCGGCAGCCACGTCACCAACGTGCTGCGCCGGCTCAAGCGCATCTGCGCGTTCTACGGGGTGACCCCGCAGTTCATCCTGTGCTCGGCCACCATCGGCAATCCGCGCGCGCACGCCGAGGCGCTGATCGAGCAGCGCGTGCATGCGATCACCGAATCCGGCGCGCCATCCGGCGACAAGCACGTGCTGCTGTGGAACCCGCCGGTGGTCAACGCCGACCTGGGCCTGCGCGCGTCGGCGCGCTCGCAGAGCAACCGCATCGCCCGCATCGCGATCAAGAGCGGGCTGAAAACGCTGGTGTTCGCGCAGACCCGGCTGATGGTGGAAGTGCTGACCAAGTACCTGAAGGACATCTTCGACCACGACCCGCGCAAGCCGCCGCGCATCCGCGCCTACCGCGGCGGCTACCTGCCCACCGAACGCCGCGAGGCCGAACGCGCGATGCGCGCCGGCAGCATCGACGGCATCGTCTCCACCTCGGCGCTGGAACTGGGCGTGGACATCGGCTCGCTGGACGTGGTGGTGCTCAACGGCTACCCCGGCAGCGTGGCCGCGACCTGGCAACGCTTCGGCCGCGCCGGACGCCGCCAGCAGCCGTCGCTGGGCGTGCTGGTGGCCAGCTCGCAGCCGCTGGACCAGTACGTGGTGCGGCATCCTGACTTCTTCGCCGATGCCTCGCCCGAACACGCGCGCATCGCCCCGGACCAGCCGCTGATCCTGTTCGACCACATCCGCTGCGCCGCGTTCGAACTGACCTTCGTCGCCGGCGAGGCGTTCGGCCCGGTCGATCCGGCGGTGTTCCTGGAAGCCCTGGCGGAAAGCGACGTGGTGCACCAGGAAGGCGACCGCTGGGAGTGGATCGCCGACAGCTATCCGGCCAACGCGGTGAGCCTGCGCTCGGTGGCCGACGGCAATTTCGTGGTGGTGGACAAGACCGACGGCAAGCAGCAGATCATCGCCGAGGTGGACTATTCCGCCGCCGCGCTCACCCTGTACGAAGGCGCGATCCACATGGTGCAGAGCACCCCGTACCAGGTGGAGAAACTGGACTGGGAAGGGCGCAAGGCCTACGTCACCCGCACCCACGTGGACTACTACACCGACAGCATCGACTTCACCAAGCTCAAGGTACTGGACCGCTTCGACGGCGGCGCGGCCGGGCGCGGCGACAGCCACCACGGCGAGGTGCACGTGGTGCGGCGCGTGGCCGGCTACAAGAAGATCCGCTATTACACCCACGAGAACATCGGCTACGGCCCGGTCACCCTGCCCGACCAGGAACTGCACACCACCGCGGTGTGGTGGCAGCTGCCGCAGGCCACGCTGTTGAAGGCGTTCGCCAGCAAGCAGGACGCGCTGGACGGCTTCCTCGGCGCCGCCTACGCGCTGCACGTGGTGGCGACGGTGGCGGTGATGGCCGACGCGCGCGACCTGCAGAAGGCGGTGGGCGACGGCGATGGCGCCTGGTTCGCGATGGCCGACGCCAAGGGCCGCGGCCAACTGCGCGGTGGCGACAATGGTGAGCCGGTCGGCGTGGAGCTGCAGCAGTTCGTGCCGACGGTGTACCTGTACGACAACTTCCCTGGCGGCGTGGGCCTGAGCGAACCGCTGTGGCAGCGCCAGGCCGAGCTGGTGCAGCGCGCGCGCGAACTGGTGCAGCGCTGCGACTGCGTGGCGGGGTGCCCGGCCTGCGTCGGCCCGGTGCTGGCCGCACAGGAGGACAGCGCGACCACGCCGAAGGCGCTGGCGCTGCAGGTGCTGCGCCTGTTGCTGGAAGGCGACGCCGCGCTGGACGAAGAAGCCACCACGATCGACAGCGAGCTGGATGCGCTGCCGGAGTGGAGCGCATGAGCAGCGGTCACGCATACCCGCGCGAGCCGCGCACGCGTCTGCAGCGCGCGCAGTTGCACGACGTATCGACCGCGCTCGAAGCGGATTCCGATGCGCTGCTGGAGCGGCATGCATGAACAGCAGCAGCGGCATCAGCTTGCCGATCAGCAGCGCCACGCCGGTGTGCGCGGCCGATTTCACGAACGCCGACGGCAAGCGACCGTGTGCGTCGCGCTTGGTGCTGCAAGGCACGGCGCACGGCAATGCGATCCACGCCGATCCCGACGCGCGGCCGGGGCGTAGCGCATGAGCATCAGCCTCGAGCGCCTGCGCGCGCTGCGCAAGCAGGCCGGCGATCCGGGCGTGCAGACGCCGCGTGCGCCCGCAGCGGGCGTACGGCCGGTGGGCACTGCGCTCGCCGCAAACCCTGCCGCATCGGTGAACCCGCCTGCACCGGCAGCGGCGCCCGCGGGCCGGGCCACGTCGCTGCGCAAGCCACCGCGCGACACCGATGCGGCGCCCCTGCCGCCTGCACCGCGCACGCCGTTGCCTGCGCACAGCGGCGACAGCGCTGTCGCCGTGGCGCCGCCGATCGCGATCGAACCGTTCGACCGGCGCGGCGCCGACGTCGCCTCGCTGCGGCGCCTGCTCGGCATGCGCGAGCGCGCGGCGGCGCCAGCCGCGACGGCGCGCAAGCCGCAGGCGGCCGACCGCCATCTGCCCGGAACGGAGATCGCGCCCGGCCTGCACCTGATCGAAGCGTTCCTGCCGCAGCCGATTCCCGCCGCTGCGCTGTCGCTGGCCTTCGCCCGCCGCGAGGACGCGGTGCAGCCGTCGGACCTGCTGTTCTTCGACACCGAGACCACCGGCCTGGCCGGCGGCACCGGCACCCGCGCCTTCATGATCGGCGCGGCCGATTGGTATCTGCATCCCGTCGAAGGCCCCGGCCTGCGCATCCGCCAGCTGATGATGGCCACGATGGGCGCGGAGAAGGCCATGCTCGAAGCGTTCCGCGCGTGGCTGGCGCCGACCACGGTGCTGTCCAGCTACAACGGCCGCTGCTACGACGCGCCGCTGCTGAAGACCCGCTACCGGCTGGCGCGCTGCGCCGATCCACTGTCGGCGCTGGACCACGTGGACCTGTTGCATCCCACTCGCCGCCGTTACCGCGGCACCTGGGAGAACTGCAAGCTGTCCACCATCGAACGCCAGCTGCTGCGCATCGTGCGCGAGGACGACCTGCCGGGCTCCGAAGCGCCGGCCGCATGGCTGAGCTATTTGCGCGGCGGCAGCGCGCGCAACCTGCGCCGCGTCGCCGCGCACAACCACCAGGACGTGGTGACGCTGGCGCTGCTGCTGCAGCGCCTGGTCGACGCCGAAGCCGAAGAGCGCGAGGTCGTGCCGTTCGTGGAAGCGCCGTAGCGCCCCGCGTTAGCCCCTCTCTCCCTGCGGGAGAGGGGTTGGGGTGAGGGTACGACGCCAGGCGCGATGCTCGATTGGAGGACACGAGGCTTCGCCCGCACCCTCATCCGCCCCTGCGGGGCACCTTCCCCCGAAAAGGGGGCCATGGTCCCGATGGGAGAAGGGAACAGCCGCAACGCCTTAGCCCCTCTCCCACCGGGAGAGGGGTTGGGGTGAGGGTACGGCGCCAGGCGCGGTGCGCGATTGGAGGACACGAGGCTGCGCCCGTGCCCTCATCCGCCCCTGCGGGGCACCTTGAACCTGTCCCGCCTGAGCGGACGCCAGGAAGCGATACATTCATCGCACCCTGGAGGTTCCATGCAAGGCATCACCCGTCGCCGCTACACCGAGGATTTCAAGACGCAGGCCGTCGCCCTGGCCGA